>Ga0160419_100476_pt1 | contig 25470 bp, 22 predicted proteins | sample CelAP2metagpilot_2_FD_108196 | JGI IMG/M metagenome (GOLD analysis project Ga0160419, IMG submission 108196) | Phycosphere-associated microbial communities from Cellana algal ponds in Kailua-Kona, Hawaii, USA - Cellana AP2-4-25 metagenome pilot ... | reverse complement strand
TCATCTTGTGCTGGCAGCGGGACACGTTCTTTTCCATTCGCCGCAAGACGGACAGATCGGCATCACCGCGATCCTGCATGTGGGCACGGCCTGAACGCAGACGCCACAGAAACGCATAAAGCCTTGCAAACCGGCTGGGATCACGGTGCCAAACCACCTTGTCAGCCATAGAGACAAAGCTGCACGGCACTTTCACTTGTCCGCTTGGAGGTTTGGCCGCATCTGCCCCAAACAGATCCGGCGACGCACTGTCATCTCCCCACAGAATCTGATCGGGTGGGACGTTCTTTGCCAAAAACCCGCGCGCCGCCTCGCGCCAGGCTGTGGCGGCACCTATTTGAGGGATCTCTGCCCGATACATCAAAACAACGACAATTGCTGCGGCGGCGGCGCAAACCGCGCCCGCAGATCGACACTGTCGGTCAGCGCGCCGGGGCTCCAACCACCCGCCACCACAAAAGCACGCGCCTTTTTCATCGACGCCCCCATCCGCGCCAGATCCTCGTAGCGCAATGTCCGATGTCGACGGGTCGACAGAATGCGGGACACGGTTTTGACGCCGAACCCCGGAACCCGCAGCAGCATTTCTTTGCTGGCCCGGTTCACATCCAGTGGAAACACCGCGCGATGCGCCAGCGCCCAGGCCAGCTTTGGGTCGATATCAAGATCCAGATTGCCATCCGGCGTCACAGATGTGATTTCATCCAGCTGAAAATCGTAGAACCGCAGCAACCAGTCAGCCTGATACAGGCGATGCTCTCGCTGCAAAGGCGGCGACACCAATGGCAGTTTGGCTGAACTGTCTGGAATGGGCGAAAACGCAGAATAATAAACACGCTTCAGCTTGTAGCTGGAATAAAGGCGCGTCGACTGTCCCAACACTTTGGCATCGTTGGAACCATCCGCCCCAATAATCATTTGCGTGGACTGACCAGCCGGGGCAAACCGCGCCGGACGCTTGCCCGAGAATGACCGATCATCCGCAGCCTCCTTTCTCAACCGCACATCACCCATCGCCTTGCGAATTTGGGAGGGGTCTTTTTCCGGCGCATGCTCTCGCACGGCTGTATCGCTCGGCATTTCGACGTTGATTGACAGGCGATCAGCCAGCAGGCCCGCCTCCTCTATCAGCTCCGGCGCTGCATCCGGGATCGTCTTGAGGTGGATATACCCACGAAAATTCTCTTCCTGCCGCAGCTTGCGAGCAATCTGCACCATGTCGGCCATCGTCGCGTCAGGAGAGCGGATAATCCCTGACGACAGGAACAGACCTTCAATGTAGTTGCGGCGGTAGAACTCAATAGTGAGCTTGACCACCTCATCCACCGTAAACCGGGCTCGCTGCACGTTCGAAGAGACGCGGTTCACGCAATAGGTACAGTCATATATGCAGAAATTCGTCATCAGGATCTTGAGCAGGCTGATACACCGCCCATCCGGCGCGTAGGCATGACAGATGCCTGTACCTTCGTTTGATCCCAGCCCCTTTCCATCCCGCGAATCCCGTTTCGTTGATCCGGAGGAGGCGCAAGAGGCATCGTATTTCGCTGCATCGCTGAGGATGGCGAGTTTTTCTTCCAAAGATTGCCGAGTCATATGTTCTATATATGTTCACGCCAACGGGCGGGCAACTCAATTAGAACAAACCGGGATCAGAACCTGCTCTAACCTGCGATCTTCCCCCACAACCCTGTCCGCCTACAGGCCCAGAATGCGCCCGCCACGGCGCTGAAATTGGCCAGCACGGCAGCCGCAAGGATGCCGGAGTATCCCACCATCCAGACCCCGATCCAGGCGATTGGCACGTAAACTGCAAAGATCCGGAACAGACTAAGCCCCATTGACCAAACGGCCTTGGACCTCGCATTCATCGCTGCATTGGCAGTCACCAGAATGCCATAGCCCAGAAAGCTCCAGCTCACGATTTCAAGATAGCGAGCGGTGTAACCCGCCGCCTCGCTGTCTGATGCGATGAAGCCCGCAATCGGATCGGCAAACAGGGTGAGCAGACCGGCCACCAGCACACCGTAGGCTGCGCAAAACATCCAACTCTGTCGCACCGCCTCACGCGCGCGATCTTCGCGCTCCGCCCCCCAGTTTTGGCCAACGACCGGTCCGATCCCCGCCGAAAGCGCAAGCAGCGGCACGATCGAGACGGACTGAACCCGCTGCGCAGCGCCAAGACCCGCCACAACCGTATCCCCAAGCATCGCCGCCGCAGCGGTCACCAGTGCCATGCCTGCAGGGTTGATCGCATTGGAAAAGGCCGCGGGCAGTCCGACCCGGATGACCTCTTGTACCGATTTGGCCAGATCACAGAACAAGTCTTCGGGCCACCAGAGCACACCTTTCTTGACTGCGTAGATATAGGCCCCGACAAGGGTAACTGACCGGGCAATCGCAGTCGCCTGCGCGGCGCCCGCCGTCGACATCTCCGGGATGGGGCCCAAGCCATAGATCAGAACCGGGTCCAACATGATATTCAGCGCTGCAGCGATGGACATCACGATGGCAGAGGTTGCACCGTCCCCATGCGCACGAAAGACCGAATTCAGAAGGGCAGTTCCAACCAGAAACGGAAAGGACAGCGCCCAGAACGGAACATAGGATTTGGCCTCGGCCAGGACATCGTCACTCGCCCCCATCAGGCCGAAAATCCATCCCGCACCGAACGCAAACAACACCGCGATGACCATCGCCAGCGCAACACCCAGAAGGATTGCATGCACTGACAGGCGGTTGGTCTCCGCCTCACTGTCATCGCGGCCAATGCTCTGGGAAATCGCGGCGTTCGCACCAGCGGACAGGCCGATCGACAAAGACGTCACTGCGGTGGTGATCGGGTAAATATAGCCGACCGCGGCCAATGGTGCCTCGCCCAGCTGGCCCAGGAAATATGCGTCGGCCAATCCAACGCTCAGCACTCCGAGGATACCCAGCGACATCGGGGCCGACACTGCTGCCAATGCACGCCATACCGGCCCTTGCCTGAGATCTTTGGATGCCAAACGCCTTCTCCTTTTCCTGCGCAGGCGCAGCCCTGTCGAGAGCGACGCCATAGAGAGCAGAACGCCCAAGGCACGGATTGGTTCCCCAACATTGCTGACTGGTGCTGCGTGCCTCTGTCCCTCGCATCTGTGGCTTGCCCATGTGGCAGGCGGCCTTACTTAAATCGAACAACGAAAGAATGAGACCCCCGTGCCCAGCCTGCCTGTCCGCTCTCCTCAGGAATTGCTCCATCCCCGGCCCGCCGGCCTTTACTGCCCGGCGGGAGATTTCTACATCGACCCGGTTCAACCAGTTGCGCGGGCCCTGATAACGCATGGCCACGCCGATCATGCGCGGGCCGGCCACGGCACCGTCTGGGCCAGCCGACAGACCCTCGACATCATGGCGATCCGCTACGGGGAAGAATTTTGCCAAACCCGCATACCGGTCGAAGACCGCGTGGATATCGCAGAGGTTCGGGCGACATTTACGCCGGCCGGACATGTGCTGGGGTCAATGCAAATCACAGTGGACGACGGCAACACAGCCATCACTGTTTCAGGCGACTACGCACGGGTCGACAACCCGGCCTGCGCTGCATTTGCGCTTGCGCCCTGCGATGTCTTTGTCACCGAAGCAACCTTTGGCCTGCCCGTCTTCAATCATCCCAGTCCCCAATCAGAGGTGGAAAAGCTCCTGCGTTCGGTAGCTGCTCAACCAGATCGCTGCCACCTCGTGGGGGCCTATGCGTTGGGAAAGGCGCAGCGTGTCATTGCCCTGCTGCGGCAAGCGGGCTGGGATCGGCCGATCTACATACATGGCGCCTTGCAGCGGTTGTGTGATTACCACATCGAACAGGGCATCGACCTGGGAGAGCTGCGCCCTGCAACAGTCAAACAAGGCAAGGACGCCTTTAAAGGGCAGATCATCCTTGGCCCCCCATCGGCCTTTGCAGCGACTTGGGCGCAGCGGTTTCCAGACCCGGTGATCTGCTTTGCCAGCGGTTGGATGCAGGTTCGGGCACGGGCACGGCAACGCGGTGTTGAGCTGCCGCTGATCCTGAGCGACCATGTCGATTGGCCCGATCTGACCCGCACCATTCAAGACCTCTCTCCCCAAGAGGTTTGGGTGACACACGGACGCGAAGATGCGCTGGTACGCTGGTGCGAGCTGAACCAGATCAAGGCACGGCCCTTGCGTTTGGTCGGCTACGAAGAGGAGGCCGATTGATGCAGGAGTTTGCAGAGCTGCTCGAAAAACTGGCCTTCACCCCATCGCGCAACGGCAAGATCGCCCATCTGAAACAGGCCTTCAAAACACTGCGCGACCCGGATCGCGGACTGGCTCTTGCCGCGCTGACCGGGGATTTGGCTCTGCGCAATGTCACCCCATCCCTGCTGCGCGGGCTTGTCGCAGACGAAACTGACCCGGAACTGTTTCGCCTTTCCTATGATTTCGTGGGGGATCTGGCGGAAACCGTGGCGTTGATCTGGCCGCACAGCACAGAACCCGAAGATCATTCGCTTCGCGAGGCAGTAGAGGAGCTGGGCAAGACCGCCAAGGCAGAGTTGCCCGCACTTATCATGAGGCGCCTTTCGTCCATGACGCCATCGCAGCGCTACGCTTACCTGAAGCTAGCCACAGGCGGATTGCGCGTGGGCGTGTCAGCTCGGCTCGCCCGGACGGCCTTGGCTCAGTTCGGCTCGGTCCCGGTCGAGGAGATCGAGGAGTTGTGGCATGGCCTTTCTGCCCCGTACCTTCCGCTTTTCCAATGGCTTGAGGGCGGGGATAAACCCGTCAACCTCGCCGCGGCCCCGTTCCGTCCGGTGATGCTGTCTACACCCACGGATCTGGACGATCTGTCAGATCATCCCCCAGTGCAATTCGTGGCGGAATGGAAATGGGACGGCATCCGGGTTCAGGCAACAAATGAAGGCGGCACGCGGCGGCTGTATTCCCGAACGGGCGAAGATATTTCCAACGCCTTTCCCGATGTTGTTGATGCGCTGAATTTCGAAGGCACGCTTGACGGCGAATTGCTCATCAGACGCGGTGACACGGTGGCCCCCTTTGGCGATCTGCAAAAACGCTTGGGCCGCAAGCGGGTGGGCAAAGCAATGTTGGACAGCCACCCAGCTGCACTGCGCGCATATGATCTGCTGCTTTGGGACGGTCGTGACATGCGCAGCCAACCGTTTGACGCGAGGCGCGCGGCCCTTGGCGACTGCATCGCAGCGCTGAATGATCCCCGCATCGACCTGTCTGCGCTGTTGTCTTTCTCCACCTGGGACGATCTGGCCCGCCTGCGGGAAAACCCGCCCGACAGCGTCATCGAGGGTGTCATGATCAAACGGCGAGACAGCGCCTATATCGCGGGACGCAAGCGGGGGAATTGGTTCAAATGGAAGCGTGACCCAATGCTGGTCGACGCGGTCCTCCTTTACGCGCAACGCGGACACGGCAAGCGATCGGGGTATTATTCCGATTTCACATTCGGTGTCTGGCAAGAGGGTCAGCTGGTCCCCGTGGGCAAGGCCTATTTCGGCTTTACCGACGCAGAGCTGAAGGAGCTGGATCGATTTGTCCGCAACAACACCACTGACCGTTTCGGCCCCGTGCGCGCGGTGAAACCTGAACTGGTTGTCGAAGTCGCCTTCGAAGGGCTGAACGCATCCAGCCGACATAAAAGCGGTGTCGCCATGCGATTTCCACGCATCAACCGGATCAGAACAGACAAACCCGCGGCAGAGGCGGGAACTTTGGAAGAGTTGAAAGCATTTCTATAGGAACCGCGCTCTGCCGCGCCGGAATGGATTGGATACCGTCATGAACTCTCGCCATCTCGCCTATCTGACATTGGTGCTCGCGATCTGTTTTGCCGCAGCGCCGCTGGTCACGTCTCCGTTCACCGGGTTCACGGCCGATCAACTGCCGAACTACCAACCGGACCCCGTAATCCAGCCAGCAGGTTGGGCATTTTCAATATGGGGCGTGATCTATCTGTGGCTGGTTGTCGGGTCAGTTTACGGTGCAATCCGGGCGAGTGATCATCCCCATTGGGATGACATGCGCAAACCCTTGGCGGTGAGCCTTCTTCTTGGCGTTTTCTGGCTCTGGGCTGCCAGCACCTCCCCGATCCTGGCAACAGCGATGATCCTGGTAATGGCTGGAACCGCCATCATGGCCACCCTCCGCGCCCGTGACGAAGATCGTCTGTGGCGTCGCGGTCCCGTCGGGCTTTATGCAGGTTGGCTCACCGCCGCCTCGGCAGTCTCTGTCAGCATTGTGCTTCCGGGCTACGGCGTTGTTGCGCCCCTGACAGCGGGAGTCGTCGCGCTGTTGGTCGCATTGGGCGTTGCGCTTTGGGTGCAGGCGCGCAGTCCTGACGCCCTCAGCTATGCCGTGGCCGTGTGCTGGGCGCTCGCCGGGATCTTCATCGACCAGTGGAACGGCGGTAACGTTCTTGTCCTTGGGCTGGCGGCCATCGGATTTATCATGATTGCACTACGGGCGCTGTTTGCGGCCCGTAGGTGAACCCCAACACATCAGCCGCCGATCTCTTCGTGGTTTGTCAGGCATTCCGAATGATCGCGCAGAACTTCCAGAACGCGACAATCTGCGACCAGACCGCCCGCGCACTCGGAAATCATCCGTTCCAGCTCGGTCTGTAGCGCCTGGAGGCGGGCAATGCGCTCTGCCACTTGTTTCAACTGCCGCCGCGCGATGGAATCTGCATCCGAACAGGACTGACCGGGGCGGTCAGCCAGATCCAGCAGCTCGCGGATCGCCTCTAAGCCGAACCCCAACTGGCGTGCGTGACGGATAAATGACAGGCGGTCCAAGTCCGAAGCCGCATAGCGGCGCTGGCCCCCTGCTGTTCGCCCTGCCTCGGGCATGAGGCCGATCTGCTCGTAATACCGAATGGTCTGGACCTTTGTCCCGGTTCGTTTTGCCAATGCGCCGATGCTGAACATTGCCCCTCACATATCTACATATACTGTAGCTTTAACAGCCCCCTTCCCCCAGCACCAGCCAGGGCCCTTCGCCGCAATGGAAAAGGGCGACCCACGGGCCGCCCTCTGTTTCCTCGCATCTCAACCGATGGCTAAGCCGCAGCGACCCCGGGACGTTTGCCAAGGATGATCATGCTCAGCAGGTCGTCGTCGGTCACATCGTCGATGTCGACGGTTCCAACCAGCTGGCCGTTTTTCATCACAGAGGCGCGGTCACACAGTTCCATAACCGCGTTGACATCGTGGTCGATCAGAAAGATCCCGATCCCCTGCGCCTTGAGCTGTTGGATCAACTCCGCCACCATTTGCGTCTCATGCGGGCCGAGCGCGGCTGTGGGCTCATCCATGATCAGGATCTTGGCGTTGAAATAAACCGCCCGCGCAATCGCCACCGACTGACGCTGACCACCCGACAAGGCAGAGACCGGCTCGGAGAACTTTTGAAAGTTCGGGTTGAGCCGATGCATGATCTTGCGGCACTCGGCCTCCATCGCGGAGTCGTCCACCAGCCCGAAGGGGGTGGTCAGCTCTCGTCCCAGAAACAGATTTGAGGCTGCATCGAGGTTATCCGCCAAGGCAAGTGTCTGGTAAATCGTCTCGATGTTGTGGGCGCGCGCGTCGCGGGGGTTCGTGATTTCAACCTTGTTGCCGTTCACCCGGATCTCGCCGGTGTCCATCTGATAGGCCCCCGACAGGATCTTGATGAGGGTGGATTTCCCGGCGCCGTTATGGCCCAGCAATCCAACGACCTCGCCGGGATAGAGATCGACACTGACGTGATCCACCGCCTTGATGCCTCCAAAGGAAATGGAGATGTCCTTCATTTCGACCAGCGGAGTGGCGCCAGAGGCGCGCAGTTCTTTTGCGTTGCTCATTACCGTGCCCCCAGACGTTTGCGATAGACGATGTCGATCCAGACCGCTGCAACCAACACGGTCCCAACCACGATGTTCTGAAACGGCGCATCCACCCCGACCATGGCCATGCCCGACTGAAGGCTCTGCATGATGAGCGCGCCCAGAATGGCCCCATAGATTGTGCCAAAACCACCTGCCAATGCGGTGCCACCAATGACCGCAGCCGCAATGACGCGCAGTTCATCGAGTGTTCCGATATCATTGGAGTGGTTGGCCAGACGAGCAGAGGCCACAACAGCGGACAACGCACAAAGGAACCCCATGAGGGCAAAGATCTTGACGGTCAGCATGCGGGTGTTGATGCCGGACAGTTCCGCTGCATCGGGATTGCCGCCAGTGGCAAAGATATAGCGGCCAAAGCGGGTGCGACGCGCAACGATGGTCATGACCACTGCCGTCGCGATCAGGATCAGAACAGAAACGGGCAGACCATAGCCGACAACCAGACCCTCGGGCATGGTTTCCCCCTGGGCTTCCAGCATGCGCTTCAGGCGGCGAGCGGGGATCTGATAGGCGTTCAGGATCGCGACAAAGCCAAGGATGGACCCTGCGATAATCATCGCCATGACAGCCTCAGCCCAGGCGGGCTTCACCGGGAACCCATGCCCCTGCTTTGCCCGGCGGCTGTTCCAGAGCGCCGCAAGTGCAAGAACCGTCGCGACAATTCCAACAGCCCAGCTCAATGTGGTGCCAAGCGTGCCGGAGGTGCCTCCGAACACCAGAAAATTCGCATCCAGTGGGCCAATTGTCTGACCATCGGTCAGGTACCAGGCGACGTTGCGCCAGACCAGAAAACCACCGAGGGTCACGATAAAGGCAGGGATTGTCAGAAAGCCGACCATCCACCCCTGAAAGGCACCAATCGCCGTCCCAACTGCGAGACCAACGATGATGGTCAGGATCCAGGTCAGCGGGTGATTGAGCCCCATGCCAAGCATCTCGGGCAGGATCTCTGTCTGAACCACTGCCATCACTGCCGAACAGGTCGCCAGCAGGGCACCGACGCTCAGGTCGATGTTGCGTGTCACGATCACAAACACCATTCCCGTTGCCATGATGGCAACCGACACGGTTTGAATGGTCAGGTTAAAGATGTTGCGCGGCGTCAGAAAACGCCCGTCCGTCAGGATGTTGAATCCAATACAGAGGATGACAAAGGCACCGATCATACCCAATAGCCGCATGTCCAGTTCCAGCTGCTGGAACAGGCCACGTTTGCTTTGTGCGGGGATCGGCTGAGACGTGGTTTCGGTCATGTCCGAACTCCAGTGATCAGCAGTATCTTTCTAGCACGCAATGACCATAACACAGACAGGCCGATCGCGCACCGGGTGGAGGATGTGGAGACCCCAAACCGGGGTCCCCACTGGAAATATCAGTTACAGGGTGCCGGACCGTTGGTCACACCTTGGCAAAGCGCGTCCTTGGTGATCCAGCCTGCGTCCACAACCACAGTCAGGTTGTCGGCGGTCACCGGGATCGGCTCCAGGAAACGGGCTGTCAGCTCGGTGCCAGAGGGAGACGTCCAGGCCGCGCCGCCGTCCACTGCGGACATGTCAGCACCTTCCGCCATTTGAACGGCGATTTCCGCAGCAGCCTTGCCGAGGTCACGGGCATCTTTCCAAACCGATACGGTCTGAGTGCCTTTTGCAACGCGGTTCAATGCGGCGTGGTCACCATCCTGGCCGGATACGGGGATGCCTTCCATGCCCTGTGCGGTCAGCGCTGCAACAACACCACCGGCAGTACCGTCATTGGACGCGATGACCGCATCGACGGCATTGTCATTGGCGGTCAGGATCTGCTCCATGTTGCGCTGAGCATTCGCAGGCAGCCAGCCATCGGTATAGGCTTCGCCAACGATCTTGATGTCGCCGCTGTCAACGGCGGCCTGAATCACCTCTTGCTGACCGCCGCGCAGGAAGTCGGCGTTCGGATCAGTGGGCGAGCCCTTGATCATGACGTAGTTGCCACTGGGCTGGGCCTCAAGAACGGCGCGGGCCTGCATGCGACCAACTTCGATGTTGTCAAATGTCAGGTAGAACGCACGACCATCTTCGATCAGGCGGTCATAGGCGACAACCGGGATACCCTCGTCTGCAGCAGCCTCGACAGCCGGACCAATGGCCTGCGCGTCCTGCGCGAGGATGATCAGAGCGTCGACGCCCTGTGCGATCAGGCTTTCGACATCAGACAGCTGTTTGGCGGACGACGATTGCGCATCAGCCGAAACATAAGTCGCCCCCTTGGCGTCCAGAGCGGCCTTGATGGCGGCTTCGTCGGTCTTCCAGCGCTCTTCCTGAAAATTGGACCAGCTCACGCCTACGGTGATGCCGTCCGCAAATGCCATGCTGGCTGTTGCCGCAAAGGCGATGGCGGAAATTCCACTCAAAAGTTTCATTCTTAGTTCCTCCCTCGGATCTGGTTGGACTGCCTAGAGCTCCGTTCCTCTCTGAGCCTGTCCGCCTGATATCCCTAACATTATTTTTTTTGAAACTCAAATTAAATAATGTATCCTGATTGAAGGGAGCAGGTTACAGCGCATCGAAATTCGCGTAGGTAGCTGAAAAGGGAGGAAAACCGTGGCTAAGTCAGTCAAGCTGTCCCATTCGGACGAACTGCGTGAAAGCAGCCGCCAACAGGTGTTTGATGCCATTCGCGAGGCGGGGCAGATCGCTCGAATCGACATTGCGCAGGTAACACGGATCAGCCCGGCAACGGTGACAGCCATTACCGCAGACCTGATCGCAGCAGGGCTGATCGAAGAGGTAAGCCCGGACATTTCACGCGGAGCCAAACGCGGGCGCCCCCGTGTCGCACTGAAAATCCGCGGCGATGCCCACACGATTGCGGGTATGAAACTGTCCCATCACGCGATTACGACGCTGATCACCGACTTTGAAGGGGCCGAGCTGGTCTGCCACGAAATCCCCCTTCCCGGCGGTCAGCTTGACCCGGATGCCCTGTGCGAAAAGATTGTCACCGCACTCGATGAAAGCTGCGCCCAGGGCGGCCTTGAGCGTCGACAGATCTCAGGCCTTGCAATCGGAATGGCTGGGGTGATGGATGCGGATCGCAATTTCGTCTACTGGTCCTCTTCGCTCAACGTGCGCAACATTGATTTCGGAAGTTACCTCGCCCGTTATCTTTCGATCCCTGTATTCATCGACAATGATGCAAACCTGGTCGCCAAGGCAGAGTTGTTGTTTGGCGAGGGGGACAAGCGCAGCAACTTCGTGGTTGTGACGGTAGAGCATGGTGTTGGTATGGGGATTGTCATCGACAATCAGATCTACCGAGGCGCGCGTGGCTGCGGCGCAGAATTTGGCCATACCAAGGTCCAACTGGAAGGAGCCCTGTGTCAGTGCGGACAGCGCGGCTGTCTTGAGGCCTATGTCGGCGACTACGCCCTTTTGCGCGAAGCCAATGTGACCAGCGGGGTAGAGCGTCACAAGGATCTTGCCTCTCTTTATGCCGCGCGCGAAGCTGGCGACATCATGGCCCAATCGACGCTTGACAGGGCCGGGCGCATGTTTGCGATGGGGCTGGCCAATGTGGTGAACATCTTTGACCCCCAGATGATCCTGCTTGCAGGTGCTCAACTGGCCTTTGGCTACCTGTCTTCAGACAAGGTCGTTCACGAAATGCGGCGATCTGTGCTGCAGGTAGACGGCCCCCTGCCAGAGGTCCGCGTCCATGGTTGGGGCAACAAGATGTGGGCCAAGGGCGCAGCCGCTCACGCAATCGAAGAAATTTCTGCCCTGCGCATCCGAGAGGTGTCTGGTCATGCGGTTTAATGCGACAACCTGGCTTTCGGCTTGGGTTATCTCCGCCTCTTCGGTATTTGCCCAGGCCGCGCCCCAATTCACAGCACGTCCAACGCCCGAACACATCTATGATGGCGGATGGGAGCATTTTGTTGGCGGGGGACTCGCATCGCTTGACTGCAACGGGGATGCCTTTCCTGATCTGGTCGCAGCAGGGGGCAGCAACCCTGCGCAACTGTTCGTCAACACAACGACCACCCCTGGCGCCCCTCTTCAGTTTGCAAGCCAAACACCGGATACGCTGTCCCAAGTCGGACTGACCGGCGTATATCCGCTGGATATTGACGGTGATAGCCAACTGGATCTTGTCCTGTTACGCGTCGGCCCGGATCAAATCCTGCGAGGTCTGGGGAATTGCCAGTTTGAACCGATGACAAACATCGGTTTTGACAGCGCCGACCATTGGACAACGGCGTTTTCCGCAACTTGGGAACCCGGCCAGTCTTTGCCAACATTGGCCTTTGGGACATATGTCGACAGAAACGACCCTATGGGCCCGTTTGAAAGCTGCGATGCCACGCTGCTATACCGCCCTGACGGAGACCGCTATCGACCAGCCGAACAACTGACCCCCGGTTTTTGCGCCCTGTCCATGTTGTTCACCAACTGGCAGCGATCGGCCTCTGGCCGGGCAGACCTGAGGGTGAGCAACGACAGGCACTATTACGTCCGTGGCGGGCAGGAACAGATGTGGGAGATGACGACGCCGCCGCGTCTCTACCAGCCAGAAGACGGTTGGGCTTCTTACCACCTGTGGGGCATGGGCATTGCCTCACGCGATATGAACGGAGACGGCTTTTCCGACGTTTACCTGACATCGATGGGCGATCAGAAGTTTCAGCTGTTTGACCCGGCGGTCGGTGGCCCCGCCTATCGGGACGTCACCTACGACTACGGAACCACGGCCCATCGACCTGCATCGGGCGGAGATGGCCGCCCGTCAACCGGATGGCACGCGGATTTTGGCGATGTGAACAACGATGGCCGGGACGACATTTTTGTATCCAAGGGCAACGTCGAACAGATGCCGGATGCCGCAATGCGCGACCCCAATACCCTGTTGATGCAATCCGCAGACGGCCGGTTCACAGAGATCGCGGAAACCGCAGGAATTGCAACAATGCATCGCTCCCGCGGGGCCGTGCTGAGGGATCTGAATGGCGATGGACGCTTGGATCTCGCGGTGGTGAACCGACGCGCTCCACTTGAGATTTTTGAAAACACAACAGCCGAGACAGGCAATTGGCTTGCGGTCGGACTATCAGCCCAAGGCCCCAACACCCAAGCCATCGGCGCCTTCGTGGAAGTTGACGACGGCACCCGCCTGCACACCCGAGAAGTGACAGTTGGCGGTGGTCACGCAGGTGGCTCTGCAGGGGATCTCCATTTCGGCGTTGGTCTGGCGGATACACTGAAGGTCAGGGTTATCTGGCCCAGTGGCAAAGCAACCAACTGGCAAAGCGTTGCGCCCAATCAGCGGATTACCATTACACCCTGATCCTGTTCGGGTCAGGGTTCTACCGGCAGGCCAGAGGGCACCTGATCCGGCACTCCCAGACGCCCTTTCACTGCCTCTTCATCGGTCAACGCATGAAGAAACGCGACAAGCGCCGCAACCTCATCATCCCGCAGCGAAATCGGGGTAAGGTCATTTGCATCTGCAATTGCGGTCACCTCAGCCGGGTCATCCATCACGCGCCAATCAGACGCCCCTTCCAAAACCGGCAATATGGCCTGCGTCCGGTCGTAGGCACGCAACCCTGCAACCGGATCGAGATGATGGCGCACCACACCCTCTAACGTGGCATATGCTCCGCTATGCCCATAAGGCGCCGTAAGCGACACATTGCGCAAACTCGGTGTGCGAAACCGATAGGCGTCCTCTTCTACCCCAGTCACCCGGAGCCGCCCCACATCCCGTGCATGGCTCTCAAACCGTGCCGCCTTGCCCGGCCCCAGTTGCGGGATCGCGATGGCATGAAATCCATTGTCCGTCTGCAACCAGCCTGAATGACAACTGCTGCACATCGCCTTGCCGTAAAACAGGCCCTGCCCCATCGTCGCCTCTGCAGACAGGGTTGCCTCACCGGCCATCGCACGGTCAAAGGGGCTGTTCATCGCCCGAAATTCAAACCGGATGAAGGCCGCGAGCACATTGCCGATATCGGTAAAGCGGATTGGCGCCCCCTCCCCCAGGACCGTATCGAAACGTTGGCGATACTCCGGGATTGCCGCCACCCGACCCGCGATCAGATCCCACGCGCCACCCTCGTGGCTCAACTGTCCCAGACGCACAGCTCGCGAAATCTCGTTCTCTCCGTAGTGCCCGGCCATTTCATCCGCCGACAGTACCGGGAACATGGCCTGCGCAGACAGGGCCGAGTCAAAGCCCGCCACCATATCGCCTTCCAGCGGGGTGCGGATGCCCGCGCCATAGTTCGGATCCGCTTCCAATCGGCCATCATGGAACATCACATCCATGCCAGCTGCCCCAAGGTTCCACAGCGCCGGCGCATTTCGCGGAATGCGCTGTTCGGGCATGTTGTCAGGGTCGGCCTGCCTTTCCGGGCCAAGGCCCTGCCCCCCATCCCCAAGGGATAGTGAAACCCCATCACCCGTCCCAAAGCGCGGATGATGACAGCTTGCACAGCTGACAGTCCGGTTGCCGGAAAGAATGGGGTCATAAAACAACAGCTGACCCAATTCTGCGGCGTCCGGATCAACCGGTGAAAAAACCGGCGCAGGCCCAAGGTCCGGCAGATGAGATCCGGCGAGGGCGGCATTGCTCAGAACGACGGCGATAAATGCAAAGCACGGGATTTGCCCGATCATCATGCTACCCCCGCCTTTCCGGTCTCAAAAACCAGTTCCAGTCGCTGCTGATACGGGCTCTCTGGCGTTACCATGATCGAAGGGAAATGCGGATGATTGGGCGCATCAGGATAACCTTGCGGTTCAATGCAAAGGGCCGAAAACGGCCTGAGCTTCTGTCCGCCCCTCCCTGTTACGGCGCTTTCAAGGGAGCCCGCTGTATAGATTTGTGCGCCCGGCTGGTCAGATCGCAGGGTCAGCCCAATGTCCGACGGCGCTCTCAGCTGGGCGACATCTCTCAGACCCTGTTCTCGGTCCGCAAAAATCACATGTATGTCGCTGCCCCGCCGTTCAGGATCGAGCCTGGCAAAGCTGAGGCCGCGGCGAAAGTCGTAGCGGATGCCTTCCACATCACAGATATGTCCCGTTGGCACACCATCGGCATCCAACTGCAGATATTGCCGCGCGTCCGATCGCAAAACGTGGTCCCAGATCCCAGCACCGTCGCCCAGAGTGTAATAGTTGTGCTGAGCAAGATTGATGGGTGTCGGCCTGTCGACCGTCACGGTCATATCATAGGTCACGGTTCGCCCCTGCAGCGCAATGGTGACAACAAATTCGGCCTCGCCCGGATAGCCGTTTGCCCCATGGGGAGACACATGCCGCAGACGGGCAGACCGCGCCGTCACCTGATCCAGTTCCCAGAACACCCGGCCAAGCCCCTGAGCGCCGCCATGCAACTGGTTCTGCCCCTCATTTGGCACCAGATGCACGACCTGCCCGTCCAGTTTCATCTGCGCGGCACCAACACGATTGGCCACCCGTCCAACAATGGCGCCAAGATAGAAGGGATCGCCAAGGTAGGACTGCATGTCCTGATAACCCAAGATCATCGGCACCCACTCCGCCCCCGACCACAGGTCGCAATGGGCCGTCACCGCGCCATAGTTCAGAACGCGGACACGCAGGTCATCTGTCTGCAAGTCCACCCAGTTCAACAGATCCGGCGCATTTTCAGGTAGATGCGCATGCAGAGGTACAGGCATCTGGGTTTCCTGGTCGGACATACCGGGCATTTCTCCACATCGTCGCAGGCAACTGCGCAATTTATTTTACTGACAAAATTAAATCAGCCGATCCTCTTCCTGTCAATCGCCGAGCTCGCAGCCCTGACCCTCGGATCAGGGCTGATTCCAAGCGGACAGCCAGTTCGCAGGCCTGAATTCCCGGCTGCAATCGGAAGTTGCCGTGCCGAAAATCACAACGCGCGGAGGTGCGAATTTTGCCTCGATTCTCCACCCCAGCCGCAGCAACGCACTGATTTGGCCCAAATCTCGCCACGAATTTTAATCAAATCTTAGGAAGCGGAAGAGGTCACAGCCCAAACGGCGACAGGATCCGATCAGTCCCCGCACTGATCCCGCCGAATAGAATGATGGGGTGCAAAATGAGCAAATTCGCCGATCCAGTGCAGCTGGCGCCAGTCCAGACAGCCGCCATGCCGACCCGGCAGCGGGCTCGTAATTTCTATGGTATCTTTGGAAAGCGACTGGTCGACGTCATGCTGGCGCTTGCGCTTCTGCCCATGATTGCCCCGGTGATAATCGGTCTGTGGCTGCTAAGCCGGCGGGACGGTGGGCCCGGTTTTTTCGGGCACACCAGGATCGGGCGAAATGGCCAAGCCTTCACATGCTGGAAAATCCGCACGATGGTTCACGGTGCAGAAGAGATTTTGGCCGACCATCTGAAAACTGACGCAAAGGCCGCGCAGGAATGGGCCAGAGACCGCAAATTGACGAACGATCCCCGCATCACACGGTTTGGTGACTTTCTGCGCCGCAGCAGCCTTGATGAATTGCCCCAGATCTGGAACGTCCTGCGCGGAGAAATGAGCTTTGTCGGGCCACGGCCAATCGTGCGTTGCGAGTTGAGCCGATATGGTGCCTCTGCTGGTGCATACCTGAACCAACGGCCCGGGATCACCGGCCTTTGGCAGGTGTCCGGCCGCAATGATGTCAGCTACCAGGAACGTGTATCCCTTGATGTGGACTATCTGCACAAACGCACCTTTGGTCTTGATCTGAAACTGATCATAATGACCGGTCGTTGTGTCTTGGCCCGCACCGGACGGTGATCTTGGCGCTAAAGCGGCGTTAAGGGTTGTGTGATAGGCTCCCTGACACAGGATAAGGGCAAAGCCCTGGGCAAACCGGTTGCCCGCTGCACAGAAACAGGATCCGCGACCATGCAGAAAGGCGAAACCACAGCTGAGCTACATACCCATGTATCGCAGGGCCGTGGGCGGCTGGCCCTTGCAGGGGTGTTCTGGTCATTTGTGAACATCATGGTCAGCAATGGGCTGACGGTCGTGGTTTTCCTTGTGACCTCCATGCTGTTGCAACCTGCGGATTTCGGCGCGGTCGCGCTGGCGACCTCTATCGTCGTCTGGGTGATGACACTGGTGCCCCTGCCCCTTGGCGATGCGATCATCCAGCGAAAAGACCTGCGCCCGGAACATCTTGATAGCGCGTTCTGGTTGACCATGACGATTGCAGTGGGGTTCTTTTTCGCGCTGGTTGCCATTGCACCCTTCGCGGCTGAATGGACGAACCTTCAAATCCTCGAACTTATCCTGCCCGTCCTTGCCTTGCGTATCTTGTTCGTTTCCCTTGGAAACATCCCCGCAGCGCTGATCAATCGCAAGATGGCTTTCAAACAGGTCGCGTTGCGCACAACGCTGGGGAACGGTCTCGGCGCAATCAGCTGTCTTGTGCTGGTTCTGCAGGGCTATGCGATCTGGGCGCTGATCTGGGCGCAGGTTGTCACCGCTTTTGTTGGGTGCTGCGTTGCATATTGGTCGGCGGGTTGGCGACCGGGCTTCGCGATTTCACGCAGGGCCATCACGGATTTGCGCGGCTTTACGCTCTACACGATGGGCGGTCGGTTGATCGAGCCTACCAAGATCAATCAGATCCTTCTTGGCATTCTTGCAGGGCCTGCTGTCTTGGGGATTTTCTTTTTTGCCCGCAGGATCTGCGAGATCCTTCAGGAAGTGACGATCGGAACGCTCCTTCCGGTTACTCGGGTCCTGTTTGCCAGCATGCAAACAGAGGAAGAGCGACGCCGCGACGCCTTTTTGCTAAGCAGCTTTGCCGCCGCGAGCGCAGCACTGCCGCTATTTGTGGGTTTCATCATGGTTGCCCCAACCGCCATCCCCTATGTCTTTGGCGCTAAATGGATTGCTGCCATCTACCCGCTTCAGTGTTTTGCTTTGCTGAGCCTGATGATGAGCATTGGGGTCATGCAGGCGTCTCTGGTGCGGTTTTCCGGCCATGCCGGGTGGTGGTTCTGGTTTGAACTTTCCGTCAGCCTGTCCGGTTTCATCGCCATTCTCTATTTTGCAGACGAGGGGCTGAACAGTATCATGACGGCTCTTGTCATTCTCTCTGTCTGCCTGTGGCCTGTCGCGACGGCAAAAACGCTGCGCGTGTTGAACATGCCTTTGCGTACCTATGTGTTTGAGGCGCTGCGGCCCGCACTTATTTCCGCGTCGATGATGGCGATTTCCCTCTTCGCCCTGCGAGAAATGGGGCCGCCGATGTATGGCTACACGCTACTGCTCGCACAGTTTGCTGTCGCAGTCCCGACCTATGTCGGCATGATGTTTCTTGTGGGCGGGGACCGGCTGGATCTGATCCGAGAGGTGGTCCGCCGCCGCATCGCCACCACAGCATGACGCAAGGGCCACCGGGGCTGCAAATCCCACTCATACCCTGAACCACCAGGATATTGCGCTGATTGCGGTTTGCGAACGCCCTGTCTGTGCTCATGCAATGCAGTTGCCTCACCCAGCACATCGCGGGCGCGAGACGGAAAGCGCACAACCATCGACCCGCAAAGGTTACCCCAAAAAGAAACGCCACCCTTTGGGGGTGGCGTCAAAATCATTTACGGCATCAATCCTGAGATCGCTCAGCCGGGCTGCGAAGCCTGTCACGCAGCTTGTGCAAAGTCACCACCTCACTGCCGGCTTCAAGATTTATTCCCCCGGTTTCGGCTGTCAGCCGCCCGACCTCGCCATAGAATTTCCCCATTGCTGCGAGGGTTTGGATCACCAGATCAAAATCCTGAAGCGACTGACGTTCTTCACGCGTTGGCGCACCGCCACGTTCAACCATCGTCAGCACGATGTCCTCGAGCTGCTGCACCTGGCCAACCAGGCGCAGCATTTCAGCATGCGACACATCGCAAAGGTCAGCAATGCTGTGACCTTTGGGCGGTGGTGTCGTTTGCATGTTCATAGACGGCCCACCACTTGTTCAATGGCCTGTTTCATGGTCGCGACCGTGAACGGTTTGCGAATGATATTGTTCATCGCAAGACGGCGGCCAACTTCCACGATTTCGGGCGTGGGTTTGCCTGTCACCAGGATAAAACCAACCCGCTGGGTCACGCGATGCTCTCGCAGCGCTTTCAGCAGCCCAAGGCCATCCATACCCGGCATGTTGTAGTCCGACAAAACCAGGTGCACAGGGTTGGTTGTGAGCGTCTGAAAGGCAGATTGCCCGTTGTTTTCAACCATGTAGTTTTTGATGCCTAGCTCATCCAGACACTGGGTCAAGATGCCGCGGCTGGTGGACATGTCATCCACAACCATCACGCGCAGGGAGTCTTTCAAGCTCATTTTTAGTTCCTCGTTTTCTCTTTTGTTGCCGGACTACTCAAGCATTCCCACCGGCATGAGAATTCACATAAGTGGTGATCCCGGCCGTCTGCAGCGCCGCCGCAGCGGGGCCGGACATGCGCTCGGAATGACCGATAAACAGGTATCCACCAGGGTTCAGACTGCGCTGAAACGCGTGCCAGACCTTCTGCTGCGTCGGCGTGTCGAAATAGATCGCCACGTTACGGCAGAAGATGGCATCGAACTTTCCCTTGAACGGAAAAGGTTCGATCAGGTTCAGCACGCCAAAGGTCAACAGCCCGCGCAGGTCTTCGCGAATGGTGCCGTCTTGGCCCTGAAGGGTGTAGTAGGCACTGTATTCCCGCGGGATCTGCGACAGCTCCTCGGCCGAATAGCGCGCAGATGACGCTTTTCTCACCACAACCGGGTCGATGTCTGTCCCCAGGATTTTCACATCCAGTTTCTCGACATCTGGACAGAGCTCCTTGAGCACCATGGCAATGGTGTAGGGTTCCTGCCCGTTGGAACAGCCCGCTGACCACAATCGAACCCGATCACCACGACGTGCACGTTCCAACAGGGGCGGCAGCACATCATTGCGCAGCGTGTCGAAATGATGCGGTTCCCGAAAGAACTGCGTGACATTCGTGGTCAGCAGCGACAGCAGCTCGCTGCGTTCACTGTCTGCATTCGGGCCATTCAATTCCTGCAGGTAGGATTTGAAATCCGTGAAGTTCAGCTTGCGCAGGCGACGGGCGAGCCGCGAAGACACCAGTGGTTTCTTGCTGCTCGACATCGCCAGCCCAAAATGCTTGTGGGCAAACTCGGCGATGGATTCAAAGTCCTGATCGGACAGTGTGAACCCGTCGCCGCGTGTTTCAATTGGGCTGGCAATCGTCACGAGAGCACCTGCTCTGGCACAGAGATGACGGCATCCAGGTTGATGATCCGCACCATGGTATCATCATGAGAAATGATGCCCTGGATATAGTCCATCGTGTTCCGGCTATCGACCGGTGGGGTGTCCTGGATGTCATCTGGATTGATCGAGATAATCTCAGAGACCGACTCTGCCAGAAGACCAACGGGTTTTCCATGAACAGAGACAACAATCACGACATTGCGCTCGCTGGCTTCGGTCTGCTGCAGACCAAAGCGCGCGGACAGATCGTAGATCGGGATCACCGCACCACGCAGGTTCATCACCCCCAAGACATCTGCCGGCGCATGCGGCAGGATGGTCACGGGCGACCAGCGGCGGATCTCGCGGATCTGCGTGATTTTCAGGCAGAACGCCTGACCTGCGACGGTGAAGCTGACAAACTCGCTATGCTGGGCGTGCTTGATTTCAGCGTCGTCGTGTTTTGCTTCAGCTTGCGATTGCATTGTTCAGTCTCCGCTCGGTATCGAAAGCGGCTGCCGAGGGCGAAGCCGCAAGAATGCTTTCAGGGTCCAGGATCATCGCGATCTTGCCATCCCCAAGGATTGTGGCTGCTGCCACCCCGGGAATATTGCCGCAAACGCCGTCGAGGCTCTTGATGACGACCTGGCGCTGGTCATGGATATCATCCACAGCCAGAGCGCTGCGCTGCCCGGTTTCGGTTTCCACCAGAAGGTAGACGCCGGGAGGCTGATCATGATCAGGTTTATCAAGGCCCAGGGCCGCGCCGACATCACAGACCGGGACAAAATTGCCGCGGATCGACAGCAGCGTGCCGTCTGCGCCAAGGTTGTTCACCATGTCATCGCTGCCGCGCATGGTTTCCACGATCGAGGTGATCGGAACCACCATCGTCTGATCGGCAACCGACACGACCATCCCGTCCATGACCGCAAGGGTCAGCGGCAGGATGATGGTAAAGGTCGACCCTTTCCCAGGGGTGGAACTGATGTTGATCCGGCCGCCGAGTGCGGTGACCGCATTTTTCACAACATCCATGCCAACCCCGCGGCCCGAGAGATTGGAAATCTCTTTGGCGGTGGAAAAGCCCGGCAAGAACAACAGGTTGTCGATCTCGCTGTCGGTCAGATCCGCGTTCTCCGGGATCAGCCCCTTGTCGATGGCAATCTGTTTGACCCGCGGGCGGTTCACACCAGCGCCATCATCCTTGATTTCGATGCAGACACTGCCGGACCGATGGGACGCCGTCAGGCGTATCTCACCTGATCGCGCCTTGCCGGCGGCCTCACGGTCTTCGGGCTTTTCAACACCATGATCGACCGCGTTGCGCAGGATATGCGTCAGCGGATCGGACAGACGTTCGATGACCGTCTTGTCGACTTCGGTGTTTTCGCCCTCGGTGACCAGTTTACAGGTCTTGCCGGTCGCGGCAGAGGCTTCGCGCACGATCCGGGCCATCCGCTGAAACAGCGGCTTTACCGGCTGGGCGCGGATGGACATGACACCTTCCTGAATGTCCCGTGCGAGGTTTTTGAAGCCTTCCAGCTCCGTTTCGACATCGCGCAGATCAGCCACATCAAGATTGGCAATCTGCTGGGCCAGCATGGAGTGGTTGATGATCAGCTCGCCAACCGCGTTGATGAGGCGATCAACCCGTTCCAGGTCGACACGCAGGGTCGGGTTTGGTCCGGTTTTCGCGGTCTCAGCCTTGGGAGCTGCCGTTTTGGCAGCCGCCGGAGCAGGAGCCGGATCCGCAGCTTCCGCTACAGGCTCCGAGGCTGGGACCGGCGCCTCAAAAGGGGCCGCCACCTGATCTGCGCCTTCCTCGGGCATGACCCCGAATGCGGCATCCAGAGCCGCCAGCGCATTGGCCTCATCTTCTGCGTCGCTGTCAGATTCAATCGACAATTCACACAGCCCTTCAACAAATTCAAAGACCGATTCCACAGCCGATTTGGATTCCGTGCTGGTCAGGGTCAGTTTCCAGGTCAGATAGCTCTCGTCGGTGTCGAGCGCATCGAAACCGGGAAGTTCGCTATCATCAAGCTGCACCTCGAGCGTGCCGAGATCTGCAAGGGTCTGGAACAGGAAATACGGTTCGTTTCCAGTGCCATACATATCCTTGAGCGGGTGGAAACGAATCTTGTAGACCCGTTCCTTTTCCATCTCGATCGGGGCCGCATCAAAGGCACCGCCAAGACCCATCGGTTGGAAGACGAGTTCCTCTTCTTCCTCTTCGATGTATTCCTCAAGCGCAGAGATCAGCACATCATGATGCGCCTCATCGGTGCTGCCACCGTCACGGGCGACAGCCACCAGATCGCTGAGATGATCGCTAGAACGCAACAGCAGTTGGATCAGCTTGGTGTCCAGCTCCAACCGGTTGGCGCGCACCTCGTCAAAGACCGTTTCAAACTTGTGGGCAAAGGCAACCAGCTCGTCCAGGCCGAAAGCGCCAGCGCCACCCTTGATCGAATGGACCGCCCGAAAGACGGCATTGACCACCTCAGGGTCGTGATCGCCACCTTCGATGGCGGTCAGACCCTCGTCCATTGCTTCAAGGAGCTCTTCACACTCCTCAAAGAAGGTATCCTGAATCGAGCCGGCCATATCAGGCAGCCGCCCCGGTAACGCGCTTCAGCGCGAAGATCAAAGATGCATCGTCAAACGGCTTGGTAATCCAGCCAGTTGCGCCGGCATTGCGGGCACGTGCCTTCAGCTCCGGCGCGCTTTCGGTCGTCAGAACCAGAATCGGCACCTTGGAGTTGATGTCCTCGCCGCGCAGCTCTTCGATGACGCCAAAACCATCGAGGTTGGGCATGTTGATGTCGGTGATCACAACGTCCGGCGCAACGTCCGGGTACATGTCTACACCTTCACGGCCGTCCACGGCACAGTGGTATTCAAAGCCCGCCTCTTCCAGAGCGGCGGCCAGGAGATTCCGGATGGTGCGGGAATCGTCGATTGCCAGAACTTTCGTTTTCATGCTGTTTCCTCGTCTTCAAAGCGGTTGGGCTCGAGCCCCAAAAGAGTGAGCGATTTCCGGCACCCTTCGGTTATGTTCGCGACTGCAAAACCGAGCCCTTCTGAGCGCCATTGCTGTTCAGCGCTCAAAAGCAGCTGCAGGCAGCGCGATGGCATCACGGCCACATTGCTACAGTCGATTTCCACTGCCTGAGTTCGCGCCCCCCGCAGGAAGGCAATCAACGGCTCCAGGTCGGAGAATGCGTTGGGCAGGTCCAAAATATGTTTTTGCGTTTCCGTCGTCATGGTCAGCGATTCGCACCCCCGTGGTCGGCGACAGGTTTCAAGTCGATGCGTTAGGAGTAGACTTTGGGCCTTAATATTTGATTGCCAGTGAGCACGGCTGCAGGGCATTTCCCAAAAGGATTCCGCTGCAAATTCCCCGGGCAATTTCCAAAAATTTTAGCGGATAGAAATCGCCACAACCCAGACGAATTGCTGCACTCAACCCCGGGCTGCGCGTTAACAGCGAGCGATTATTTTTTGGGCAAGTCACGCATGCCCCTTACGCGCGCGCGTGAATCTAGGCGGTCAGAAATGGCGGTTTCATCCGGGTTTTTCTGATTGATTTCGCATGCAAAATCAGCGCCGTGTAAGCCTGAAATTAACTCCTGTCCGTCATGAAAGATACACTTTGGCTGCCTGCGCAGCGCGTATCGATCGAAAGGAGTTCAAGATGAAAGCTGTGCCCGCTTTTCGTCTCGCCTACAAGCTTCCGCTACTGGTTATCGGGCTTGTTCTGACCATCACCGCAATTCTGATCACGATCAGCTCCCTTGCGCTTCAACGGGCGGCCATGGACAGTGTGGAAACCCAGTTTCACGCGATGACCAACGACCGAAGCAGCGCGCTGATGGCGCTGATCGAGGGGATGAATTCCGACGCCAGAACCCTGGCGAGCAACCCCTCTACGGCAACCGCGCTGGAATGGTTCACCATGACATGGGGTGGCATTGAGGGCGATCCTGCCAAGGTACTGCGCACCGCCTATATTGATTCGAATCCCAATCCCGCCGGGCAGAAACATCTGCTCGACCGTGGCATCGGCGATTCGCCCTATCACATGCACCACCAGCGTTTTCACGCTGGTCTGACTGCGGTGATGACCAACAAGGGATATTACGATGTCTTTCTGATCAGCCCAGAAGGCGACGTCGTCTACTCTGTCACCAAAGAGGCTGATTATGCCTCCAACCTCGTCAACGGAGCATATGCCGATTCTGGCCTGGGAGAGGCATTCTCGGCTGCAATCAAAATGCAGGCCGGTGATGTCTACTTTGCCGATATGCGATCCTATGCCCCAAGTGCCGGAGCAGCGGCCGCATTTGTCGCCACGCCTGTTTATGATTCGGGCAACACGCTCCGCGGTGTTCTCGCGCTGCAGGTTCCTGTCGAAATGATCACCAACATCGTGAACCCAGTCGACAGCATGAGCGAGACGCTGGATGTCTACATCGTCGGGGATGACCTGCGGGTGCGAACAGATTCGCGACTGGAAGGAATGCACAAAGTCCTCGAGGAGATGCCCCGCACCGATCAGGTTCTTGCGGCGCTGGAAGGCAACTCAGGCTTCTTTGCGAGTACTATTGGCGCCTCCGGAAATCCTGTCGTGGCCTATTCCGAACCGGTCCAGATGGACCGGGTGACCTGGGCCATTGTTGCAGAGCAGGACCGCGCCGAATTGCTCGCTCCTGTGGTGAATACTCGAAATCAGCTGCTGTTCATCTCACTGGGCTGCGCGGTTGTCATGTCACTTCTGGGCTGGCTGTTTGCCCGCTCCGTGACCAAACCCATCAACCGCATCTGTGGTCGAATCGCAGAGATTGCGAGCGGCAATCTGTCGGCAGAGATCCCTGAAGCAAAGAGATCCGACGAAATCGGCGATATCGGCAAACAGATGATCAGCCTGCAGGACGATCTGAAACAAGCCCGCACAGCCGAACTGGAGCGCGCCGAGCAGCAACGCCAGCAAGAGGTCGTGGTCGAACAGCTCAGTGCCGGGCTGATCCGCCTTGCGGCTGGTGATTTCTCTCAGAAAATCGAAGATGCCTTTCCTGAACATCACGAGAGACTGCGCGAGAATTTCAACTCGACCGCAGAGACGCTCAGCGCGACGGTGACGCAGGTGATCGACACTGCCGAAAGCATCCGCAACGGTGCGGGCGAAATCAGTCAGGCCTCGGACGACCTGTCCAGCCGGACCGAAAGCCAGGCAGCCACGCTTGAAGAAACCGCCGCCGCCCTGGATGAGATGACCGCAAGCGTGAAATCCGCCGCAGAAGGCGCGCGCAGCGTGGAAAACATC
>Ga0160419_100475_pt1 | contig 25490 bp, 28 predicted proteins | sample CelAP2metagpilot_2_FD_108196 | JGI IMG/M metagenome (GOLD analysis project Ga0160419, IMG submission 108196) | Phycosphere-associated microbial communities from Cellana algal ponds in Kailua-Kona, Hawaii, USA - Cellana AP2-4-25 metagenome pilot ... | reverse complement strand
TGACGAACTCTTGGCATTCCTCGAAGCGCTCTGAATTATGCTGACACGCCGCGCCGATCTAACTGAAACGCAACTGGTAGTTCGGATCGGCGCGGCATAATCCGAAACGCGGCATTATGAACATTATGCCGATGTCGGCATAAGACCCACTGGACAGGGGCTACAAAGCGGCTGGACCGCTTGGGCCGATTCAATGATCGCAAGGCCTATGCGTTCGAGGAGCTGGTCGCGGAAATCGGAAACTGCATGCTTTGTGCGCAGATCGGGGTGGAGCCTGAATTTGACCAGAGCGCGGCCTATGTCGAAGGATGGCTTGAGGCGATGAAGGAAGACAGCCGCGCAATATTCCGCGCTGCGTCGGAGGCGCAGAAGGCCGTGGACTACATCATGACCCGCACTGCGCAGGCCGACCGGATGGCCGCCGAGTAACAGCCCGCATTGCCAAAATGATCGAGGCCCCCGTCAGCAGGCGGGGGCCTTTTTGCATGGTGGTATGATCCTGGCTGAGGGCGGTTTCTGGGTGACCTGTCGGCGGGCAACCTGAAGGCAACCCGCCGACAGGCCCGGCGCTTCGCGCGGACGTCCCAACGGGACGGCACAAGAATGTGAGGCAGCGATCGCCAGATTAAGCTTGCGTGAACAGTTTTCGGTGTTACATAGGGGTCATCTAACCGGTGGGGTTCGCGCCATCGGATAAGCCGCTCGCAAGGGCGGCTTTTTCATTTCTTGATTTGGTGAACGCATGACAACAAGGCGTGTTTCAGTCTACATTGATGGCTTTAATCTCTACCACGCACTTGATGATCTTGTCCTAAACCCTAACAGTTTTCCAGACCCCCGCTTCAGCCTGAGACACCCTAAACTGCTGAAACGACGGCAAGACTGACGCTTATCGGGTCGTCCAGACGCGTCTGGATTCCCCGCCACACCGGACACACCAGACCCGTAGATCATCACGGTCAGAGGGTTCTTCACCACGCCACGATCAGACTCGAACTTGATGTTGTTTCCTTCAAGATCAGACTTGGAATTGAACCCGTCCAGCAGAGCACTCAGCACCCGGTAAACCTTGAGAGCATCCCCTCTGGTTTCGGGGCTTGTGAGCTTGGCCAGATAATCTGACAAACCTTGATCAAAGAGTGCGGCACCCTCATGGTAGAGGTCATCCTCGTCCTTGGCTCTCTGCTCATTCAGAGTGCGGGTTGTCCCATCGAAGAACCAGCCACCCTTGGCCAAGGTCTTCAGATACCACTCATCCACCGTCCCGCTGAACATGTGAACCATGGCATTGATGGGACCGTCCGTCACACCGTCTGCTTCCAGAGCCAGAGAGGTCTGGAACTGGGTCAGGGCTTCCCCTCCCAGTTTACGTGCCTGCTCCATCTGGGCCACTGTCAGGAGCGCATGAATGGTCTTCATGGTCACTGGCTGCCCAGCATCCCGAATGGCACTCACGAGGCGTTTCTGGCGCTTAGGAGAGATCCCCTCTTCATCGAGCCAGAGCTTCATCAGATCCACTGCCGGACGGAAAGCTCCACCTTTCTGAACCAGCTCCTGAGCCTTGGCGATGGCAGCTTCACGCTTCTCCTTCTCGACCTTCACTCCCAGAGACTGAGCCACAGCCAACCACAGATCCCCTGTCTGCCTGGAACCAGGATCAGACACATCCACTGTCGAATTCGTGATCGTCACCAGTTCACGCATGGTCCGGTCACCCTGCGGTCTAACTCTGAAAATTTCTGACCTAGACCAACCCTGTACCCTGAGTCAGATTTCCCGCAAAAATGATGAAGTTGAAAGAGTTGAACTCAATTTAACTCTCCAGCTTTTAGGTGCTGAACTCTCTTTGGCCGCTTCGGATGGCCTGATTTTACCGAATTGAGCTCTGTTCTCGAGAGTTTTATGCACCTCTTAATAGAATTAATTAATATAAACACAATCATAAGTATAGAACTTTATTGCCTGGATTTTATCGTTCGAGTCGTCGGAGATCGGCCCAAGAGGCTCCAGCGACATCGGGTGTCACACCGTGCAGGTGGTTCGTTGTTTGGTTTCGTTCGTTGCTGCAAGCTCGCAGAGGTCGCATCGGCGTAAGATATCAGCAGTGGTGGATTGATGAAAAGTGGGCCAGTTCAGTGTGTTCGTGTAAAGCCTTGGATCGGTCTGGCCCTGGTGTATGGTATTTTTCGTTCCCTTGGCTCCATGGGCTCTGGGGACCCTTCTGCTTCCCTCTCAAACTGGATCCCGTTGCCTGGAATTGAGGTCACGATCCCGGTGTTGCCCTGGAGTCTCAGTTCAGATTTGACAGTTACTTTTGGCTGAAGTGAGCAATTGATTGCTCGGTAACATCCTGTATTTTGGGGAAGGTTTATCCGGGTTCTTTGCCTGTCTGGGGTTGCTGGTACTTCGCTCGCGGCCACAAGACGAAAAAGATTACCGCTACGGCTTGTCACCTGCCGGTCTCCAAACGTGACTCTTTGCCGGGGACTTCACCCGACCCGCTCTCGATCCGGCTCCGTCTAGGTGAGGGCAGAAACGCGACAACGGAACCCACCGTCGCGATCCATATTGAATACCAGGATACATATATCCTGACTCATCCCATATATGAATCAGAACGGGGACTTGACCCCCGGCCCGCCTGCTTGCCTGGCGGCCGCCGGCGGGCCGGGGGCAGATGAAAACTCTGCGGGGAAGCGGTTGGCCTCCGATATCGGGCATCGCGTGGATACGGCAAATTAGATGACGGGCCTTCCCCTGCATGCGGGGGGAAGGAGCGGGTGGCGGACGTGTGTCCAGAGACATCCGGCCCGGATCACCTGTCCTGGCGGCCTGGTATGCAGACGTGGGGATGGATCGAGGCTAGGGCAGAGATCACCTCTGGGTGGAGGTTAACAGTCAAGTAAGTGAAGTTGCCTTGCTATGGTTTTCAGAGCGACCTCCCACTCTTCATCACTTCGCGCTGACGACTTGTATACTCTGATACCATTTGAATGTGAACTCTTGCCAATCTTGAACACGTCCGAGGCAGAAACACCTACGCCCCGCGCGTAAAGGCGGTCTTTCAGCAGACTGGCTTGAGCATCTGATTCTAGTGGAAGCCAGATAATATTGCTCGCAGGGCTTATTGCACTCAGAGTTGGTCCCAAAACTCTGAGTGCGATGGCGTGCCTATTTGAATGGCTCTGCCTTACCAACGCTATGATGTCTTGGCCCGCGCCACTATCGATCAGCCATCGTGCTAAGGCCAAAGAATATCGATCAGGCATCCAAATGCTGCCGCGTGACGCTGTTGCTACGGAGCTTGAAAAGGCGGGAGGATAGACCAAAAATCCAAACCTGCACCCCGGTGATATGATCTTGGACAGGGATGAGAAATAGAATGTGCCTTCAGGATACTGGCTGTGGATGTTTCCAAGTTCTTCGGACCCAAGACAGCCATAGACATCGTCTTCAATTAAAATGAGGGAGTGTCTCTTTGCGATATCCGCAATTGTCGACTTTCGGGATTCTGACATGGTAATGGATGTTGGGTTGTCGAGATTAGGCATCACGAACAGAGCTTTAGCTCTGGGGTCTCGTACCGCCTTCTCAAGATTGCTAGGAATGATTCCGTCATTATCAATTTCGACCGGTGAAATTCCAATACCCAGCATTTTCGCTGCAGACTTCACGCCCTGGTATACAAGCCGAGGCGCAAGCAGTATGTCTCCTCGTTGCATACATGCTGCCATTGCGACCAACAGGGAATGTTGTGCGCCTGCCGTGACTGCAATAAGAACGTCGCGGGCGCAGAACCGGCGCGAGTGCAGCCACCTCGTTGCTGTGTCGACTGCATGGCTATCTCCAGTTGCAGGGAAATAGCGATCGATTTCCGAGGTCGCAGACGCAACAATCTCACTTGATCCTTCCCTCAGAATACGGCTGACCGAGTCCAATGTTTGGGTGTGGACGGAAAGATCAATTTCTGGGGGCAAATCCGGCACGTCAAAAGACGGGGGCGTATAATCCAGCGCCCGTCCTCGCACAACGGACCCTTTTCCGGCGCGCGCAGAGATGATCCCTCTGTCTTTCAAGTATTTCAGAGATTTAGTGACTGTGGTCAAGTTGACGTCGAACGTCTTTGCCAGCGCTCTGTGGGACGGAAGCCATTCGCCGGCTTCGAAATAGCCTTCGGAAATCTTCGCCGACAGGACCGATGCGATCCGCAGATAGATTGCGTGCTCAGCTGGTGTTTCTCCGAGGCACGCTCGCAGATGGTCCAAGATTGCCTCTTCGGACGGCTCTGATAGGCGAGATGACCCAGATTGCATGATACATCCTTAATTTCACGCGTGCTGATCTTCTACACACCCTATCAGACACAGGAGCGACTGCAACCTTCAGATGCCGTACATCAGAAACTGTATGTCATTCAGACTTGACTGTACGTCGTATCTTTGTCTAGCCTGCGATTCAAGGATCACAGTCGGAACAAGAAGGAAGCAAATTCATGAAGGCATTTCTCTTTGCTGGCGCGCTTGCGATGTTGACCACGCCAGTCATTACAACACCGGCAGCGGCCGAAACGCTACGTCTGCACTCTGTTTGGGTCGAGAGCCGCCCGGTCGCCGATTATGTAAAATACTTCGCGGACCGAGTGGCGACCCACTCCAACGGCGACCTCCAAATTCAAGCCTTCCACGGCGGAACGCTTGGTATCAAAGATCCTGACATTCTGCGGATACTTCCATCAGGTGCCGTAGACATGGCTGTGCTCTACCCTGAATATGTCGCCCGAGATGAACCGGAAATGGCAGTTGCTTACGTTCAGGGCGCAATTTCGGAAGTTGACGAACAACTCAAAGCTGTTCCCGCGATTCAGGAAGTATATGGCCCCATTTTTGAGCGCTGGGGCATTAAGACGCTGGGTGCCATACAGGTCCCAGAACGCGTTGTTCACGTCTTCTGCAAAGAGCCCATCAATACTCTGGAAGATCTTAAAACCAAAAAGGTTCGAGTATGGGGGCGCCATCAGGTCGAGACATTCTCGAGGCTTGATATTTCGGCTAGTATTATTCCGCAAAGCGAGATGTATGTCGCGTTGCAGACCGGCGTCGTTGACTGCGCAACCTACATGGGAAGCATTGCTACAACCGTCTCCCTGCAAGAGGTTGCGCCATACGGTGCACCGCTTCATCCTCATGCGGGTGTCCCGATCAATATCTTGATCGCCCAAGATCGGTTCGATGGACTGTCAGAAGCAAACCGGGCAGCGCTCGAAGCGGCGGCCGCAGACACTCTGGAATACACCAACAAGGAATTTCTGAGCGGCGAGCGTGAAGAAGCCGGTATCGAGTTGTTGATCGACCAAGGCGGGCAAATAATCGAGCCCTTCTCAGAGGAAGATCAAGCCACTTTCACTGCCGCAGCTCGAGAGGCATGGAAAGCCATGTCGAACGAGGTTGGACCCAAAGCAGTCGAGAACATGGAGTCCATTCAGAAAGCAATCAACCAAGATTAAACCCTGTCTGCGACTGATAATAGTGAAAGGAAGGCAGAAATGGTGAAGTCTTTTTCAAGATTCCTCAAAGCTCTTGGAGGATTAATCACCGCTGGCTTTCTTTCACTCATCTTATACGCCACTCTTTCTAGGTACGTATTCAATCGACCTGTTGATTTTTCTGATGAACTCGCCGCGTTGTTGTTCGTGACGTGTGCGTTTATTGGGATTTTGTCGTCAGCCGTGGACAACGACCACATCGAGATCAACATCGTTACCGAAAGGATGAGATCAGGGTGGCGTAGGCTGACCAAAAGGCTGGCCGCCTTAGTATGCGCTGGATTCTTCAGCATATTTGCCTATCACAGCTATGAATTTGCCCAGTTTTCTCGTCAAATTGGTGCCCTGACAGAAGGCGCTGCTCTACCAGTCAGTTACTGGATGTATGTGATGCCTTTGGCTTCGGCGTTGGCTGCCGTCACTTATGCGTATCGAATGTTCGTCGCCCCCTCATTCGATACGCGAGATGAAGATCACGACGACCGGAGCGCAGAATTTTGACTTGGATTCTCTTGATCTTGCCGCTAGCGACACTTTTGTTGCTGGGCGTCCCGATTGGTGTTGCCCTCGGTGCTACTGCCTTTCTGTTGATAGAACTTTTTGTAGGAGGCGCATTCCAGCTTGCGGTGACCGCTACCTGGAACACATTCAACAGCTTTACCTTGACCGCGGTATCCGCTTTCATCGTTTTGGGTGAGGTCCTGTTGGCGAGTGGGTTGACGGCGCGGATCTACACGTCGCTCGTTCCTCTTTTCCAGCGGCTGCCGGGTAACTTAATGCATACTAATGTTGCCGTTGGGGCGTTGTTTGGCTCCGTGAGCGGCACAAGCCTTGCCACGGCTGCGGCCGTTGGCTCGGTTGCTTATCCACAGCTGGCCGAGCGCGGCTATCCCAAGGCCAGTGTCGTCGGTCTTCTCGCTGCCTCGGGAACACTTGGGATCATATTGCCGCCCAGCCTGATCCTCGTAATCTATGGTGCGACGCAAGATGTATCGGTGGGTCGCTTGTTCCTCGCGGGGTTTGCGCCGGGACTATTTCTGGCTGTTGCGTTTATGATTTACATCGCCATTCGCGCAAAACTTAAACCAGACTGGCTTCCAGAGGTTTCAACCCCCCCGTCCTGGCCTCAGACCTTTTCGGCACTCGTCGGCCTTTGGCCAATCGCAATCCTCATGATGGCAGTTCTCGGGACGATCTATCTCGGAGTCGCGACGCCCACAGAGGCTGCGGCACTGGGTGCATTCGCGACAGTTGTGATGGGCTTCGTGTTTGGAACCCTAACTCTTAAGCGCCTTATGAGAGCGCTCATCAACTCAATCGTCAGCTTTGGAGCGATTGCGTTGATTATGGTGGGGGCGGCCATGTTGACTCAAGTCATCAGCATTCTGGGACTGCCGATGCAGCTAACGGCGGCTGTTGCCGATCTGGAAATGGGAAAATACGCAATCTTTCTGGCCGTAGTTATCATCTACATCGTGCTTGGCTGTTTTTTCGATGGTCTATCGGTGATGCTTATGACGTTGCCTCTTACATTTCCGATGATGATGGCAGCCGGGTTCGATCCCGTTTGGTACGGCATTGCAGTAACCATTCTGATTGAAATTGGAATGATCACTCCGCCAGTAGGAATAAATCTGTTTGTTCTGTCAGCAATCTCCAAGGGGGACGTTTCAGTGGCCGAGGCTGCACGCGAAACGCTCCCCTACTGGATTTTGATGCTGGTCTGCCTCGGGGTATTCACGGCATTCCCCGAAATAATCACCTTCCTTCCCAACTCGATAATGAACTGAGAGGCACGATGACCAATCCTTCACCAACAACAATTTCAGAAAACCCCATTATTGCGGACACACTGCTAGTCTGTAATTTTGATCGGGGCATTTTTGAAGAAATGAAAAAGGGCGGCATCACCGTCGCAAACTGCACGTGCTGTGTTTGGGAGGGCTTCCAAGACACAATGAAAGCAGTTGCTCATTGGAAGCGGATGTTCAATGAGAACGCAGACCTCATCATGCAGGTGAAAAGCGTCGAAGATATCTACACGGCCGCCAGTAAGGGGCTGGTCGGGATCATTCTGGGTTGGCAAAATACTTCGGGCATCGATGACAATATCGACTTCCTGGAAGTCTATGCTGAGCTTGGCGTGAAAATCATGCAGCTCACCTATAACACCCAGAATCTTGTAGCGTCGGGTTGCTTTGAAGAGCGCGACAGCGGCGTAACGGGATTCGGTCGCGATGCCATTGCGGAGATGAACCGCTTGGGAGTTTTGATAGACCTTTCGCATGTTGGAGAACGTTCGGCCAAAGAGGCCTGCGAGATATCGAAAAAGCCACTGGCCTATACACATTGTTGCCCATCAGCGTTGAAAGATCATCCTCGCAATAAAAGCGACGAAGAATTGCTTCGTGTTGCCAATGGCGGGGGCTATATCGGCATCCCCATCTTCCCGCCATTCTTGCCAAAGGGCACCAAGTCGACAATAGACGACTACATCGACGTTGTGGACTATGTTGTGAACCTTGTTGGAGAAGAGAGCGTCGGAATCGGAACCGATATGTCTCAAGGTCATCCGTGGTCCTGGCAGGAATATGCGATGCACGACAAGGGCAATGGCCGTCGCCTGACCAGTTTCGGAGAGCTGAAATTTCCTGTGGGCATTGAGCAGATCAGCGATTTTCCGAACATCCACAAGGCAATGAAGCGCAAAGGGTGGACGGCCTCAAGAATTGAACGTGTGCTCGGCCAAAACTGGGTCCGTTTGCTGAAAGACGTATGGTAAAATCAACGATCTGGTGCCCGCATGCGGGCACCAGATAGAAGGCGGCGCATCCCAGATTAATGTTTATATATTTGGCCGATTAACCGTGTTTGCCGGAGACATACAAATTAACGACTATGATCTCATCATTGCAGGTGCGGGAATCGTTGGAATGTCGACCGCGCTTTGGGCGCAAAAAGAGGGGTTGCGGGTTCTGCTGTGCGACCGCCTCTCGCCCGGCTCAGGCACCACGGCCGGATCTGCATGCACAATTGCCACCTATGCAAGCGTACCAATCAACGACCCGTCGATCTTCACGGCCCTCCCAAGACTTCTTCGCAGTTTCGACAGCCCCCTGACTTTTGATTGGAAGTATGGGCTTCAGAATCCGCGCTGGATGCTTTCGTTTCTGTCCAACTGTCGAGCATCTCGTGTGCGGAAAATTGGGGCAAACTTAGGCGCACTTCTTTTGCATGCTGACGCACATCTTGATAATTTGGTCTCCGAGTGTCAGGCTGAAGACCTAATTGTTCAGAATGATTGTCTTTACATCTGGTCCACGAAGACCGGGTTCGACGCTGCCCGTGACGGCAACGCTATGCGAGAGCAAAATGGAGTCTTGTTCGATATTCTGAGTGCCGACGATGTCCGGGTTCTTGAGCCTTCCTTGCAGGGAGCAATACACCAAGGACTTAGATTCCGCGGCGCTCGCCATGTTCTGGATCCGCAGCAACTAGTGTTGAGAATGCACCAACGCTTTCTGGATCTTGGGGGGACATGGGTACAATTCGCTGTTCAGGAAATTTGTGCGGATGCCTCAGGTGTCACGGTGAAATTGGAGGATAAGACAGACATTCGCAGTGGCCACTTTGCTTTGACTGCGGGAGCGTTTTCGACGCGAATTAAGGGCACCGGCGCTGAAAAACTACCGCTTGGTGTCGAACGCGGCTATAATATTGTTTATCCTAAACATGCAAAGCTGGTTTCACGTCCCGTTGGCTGGGCCGAGGCGGGACTGTACGCGACTCCGATGGCGCAGGGCCTGCGGTTTGCTGGTACTGTGGAAATTGCCGCGTTAGAAGCTCCGATCAACTCCAGAAACACAAACCTCTTGGAAAGAAAATCAGTTGAGATGTTCGGCCCGCTTGGTCCGCCTGCAAGGCCATGGTTGGGCTATCGACCTACCCTCCCAGATTCATTGCCGGTTATTGGACCTTCGCCGCGTTCCAGCCGCGTAATCCTGGCATTCGGGCATCAACATATTGGCCTGACTCTTGGTGCAGTCACCGGCCGAATTGTGACTGAACTCGTTCAGGGAAAATTGCCATTCTTCGATATCTCCAGCTTCAGTCCGCTGCGGTTTTGAAGCCATTCGATTTGACACGGGAAAGGTGCACAATCAGTCGGCATCATGCAGCGAGTAAAAGCCCTGCTCTCTGAGGATATGGGATGTTGATTGCCACTGAGAATTGACCCGGCAAAGGCTAAAATTGTCACTGAGAATTGACCCATGTGCAACCTTGCCCCGGCTTGGACCAGCTGGGGGCATTTGGAGTGATCGACATGGGATTTTTGAAGGTTATCAGGACATGGGCGCTGCGAGACAAGATGCCCATTCGCGAGATCGCGCGGCGCACGGGCATATCGCGTAACACAATCAAGAAGTATTTGCGGGAGGGGATTGTTGAGCCTGCGTTTCAGACGCCGGATCGTCCGAGCAAGCTGGATCCGTATGCCAAGCAGCTGACAGCATGGCTCACGACCGACCAGCGCAAATCACGCAAAGAGCGCCGGACGGCGAAGCTGATGCATGCCGATCTGGTGAAGCTTGGATATGACGGCTCCTACGAGCGCGTTGCGGCCTTCGTGCGCCAATGGAAAGGCGAACGGCAGCGCGCGCATCACACGACGGATCGGGGAACTTTCGTGCCACTGGTGTTTGCACCTGGCGAGGCGTTCCAGTTCGACTGGAGCGAGGACTGGGCCTATGTCGGGGCTGAGCGCATCAAGCTGCAGGTGGCCCATATCAAGCTATCGCACAGTCGCGCATTTCTGGTGCGGGCGTATTTGCTGCAGACACATGAGATGCTGTTTGATGCCCACTGGCATGCCTTCCGCGTCTTTGAAGGCGTCCCGGGTCGCGGAATCTATGACAATATGAAGACGGCCGTCGACAAAGTCGGAACTGGCAAGAAACGCGATGTGAACGCGCGGTTTCTGGCCATGACCAGCCATTATGTCTTCGAGCCTGAGTTCTGCAATCCCGCCGCAGGATGGGAGAAGGGTCAGGTCGAGAAGAACGTGCGCGATGCGCGTCACCGGCTTTGGCAGGTGATGCCAGCCTTCGCTGACCTTGATGCACTCAACGACTGGCTGGAAGAGCGCTGCAAGGTGCTTTGGGCCGAGACGGAGCATGGCACTTTGTCTGGCAGCATTGCTGATGTGTGGGAGGATGAGAAACCTGCGCTAATGCCCCTGCCCACGGCCTTCGATGGCTTTGTCGAGCAGAGTAAGCGCGTATCACCCACTTGCCTGGTCACTTTTGACCGCAATCGCTATTCCGTGCCCGCCAGCTTCGCGAACCGACCTGTAAGCCTTCGTATTTACCCTGAACGGCTGGTCATCGTGGCCGAGGGGCATACGATCTGCACACATGAGCGCATCATTGAGCGGTCGCACCGCCAGCCTGGGCGCGTCGTCTATGACTGGCGCCATTATCTGGCCGTGGTCCAGCGCAAGCCAGGTGCGCTGCGCAATGGGGCACCCTTTGCCGAGATGCCAGAGGCCTTCCGCAAGTTGCAGGGACAGATGCTGCGCAGGCCTGGTGGGGACCGTGAGATGGTCGATATTTTGTCGCTTGTTCTGCACCACGACGAGCAGTCTGTGCTTCGCGCAGTGGAAATGGCTCTGGAGGCCGGCGTGCCCACAAAGACCCATGTGCTGAACCTGCTCCACAGGTTGGTGGACGGCAAACCAACCGACCAGCCCGATATAACGCCGCCGTCGGCCCTTTCTCTGAGCAAGGAACCTGAGGCCAATGTTGCACGCTACGACGGGCTGCGACAGGCTCAGAATGAGGGAGGCACACGCCATGCGTCATGATCCTGCCGGAGCAGCCATCGTCATCATGCTGCGTAGCCTCAAAATGCCCGGGATGGCGCAGGCCGTGGGCGATCTCATCGAGCAAGGATCGCCTGCGTTCGTGTCTGCCATGCCGATCCTGTCGCAGCTGCTCAAGGCCGAAATGGCCGAGCGCGAGGTGCGCTCGATCGCGTATCACATGAAGGCTGCCCGCTTCCCCGCCTACAAGGACTTGTCCGCCTTTGACTTCGCGGCCAGTGAAATGCGGGAAGCTCTGGTCCGCCAGCTCCATCGATGCGAGTTCATGGATGCTGCTGAGAATGTGGTGTTGATCGGAGGGCCCGGCACGGGGAAATCCCACGTGGCCACAGCCCTCGGCATCCAGGCCATCGAGCACCATCGCAAACGCGTGCGCTTCTTCTCAACGGTCGAGCTGGTTAATGCCTTGGAGCAGGAAAAGGCTCAGGGCAAGGCTGGCAAGATCGCCGAGGCGCTGGTCAAAACCGATCTCGTGATCCTGGACGAGTTGGGATATTTGCCGTTCAGTGCCTCCGGCGGGGCCTTGCTCTTCCATCTGCTCAGCAAGCTCTACGAACGCACCAGCGTCATCATCACAACAAACCTGAGCTTCAGCGAATGGGCCAGCGTCTTCGGCGACGCCAAGATGACAACCGCGTTGCTCGACCGCCTTACTCATCGATGTCACATTCTGGAGACCGGAAACGACAGCTATCGCTTCAAGGCAAGCTCCGAAACAGCGAAGAAAAAGAAAAAGGAGACAGCAGCATTGACGCCATCATGACGCGCAGAACATAACAACTGGGTGGGTCAGATCTCGGTGACAATGCCGGGTCAATTCTCAGTGGCAATCAACACTCCTGAAGGTCTGGTATTTCGCTTTCCAGTCCAGATATCAGGCGCTTTGCGATTTCCCGCAGGAACACGCCTGACTTTGTAAAGGGATCGAGGAATTTGACAGTCTGGTCAGCCCAGATATTTGCACCATCATGATCTGCCGCCCAGGAGGCTGACACGGTGTCCAGCATCCGGTTGGCGAATTCTGGCGGGGTGAAGACCTCATCGTTCGACAGGTTCGCGATACAGGTCAGGACATCCGGGTTGCGCCCGCGTAGGGCAAAGCCCTCTTCAATATTCATGCGGCCTCCTGCGGATTGTCGCCCTGTGCGGCCAGATCACGAACGGTCATCGGCGGGTAAGTCTTCGTGGGTGTGAAAATCTCATGCTTGCCCAGGTGAGAGAACAAGGTTCCTTCAGCGCTGAAGGCCGAAGAGCCGGTCAGTACGTCCAGCCGGAAATCCCGCCGCTGGAACTTGCCCTTGCCCAGATAGCCCCACTCGGAAAAGGTGATCGGCGCGCCGTCATGCCCCTTCATCGACAGGGCATCGCCCTGGATCAGATTCAGTGACAGCACATGGGAAGCGGCCCTGTACAGATCGTCGGTCTCGTCGACCCGTAGGTAATCGGCCAGCACTTCGAGCATGTTGGCGCGGCATTCGATAATGTTGTCTTCCAGAAGCTCGATGCCGTAAGCACACATGAGGGCGAGAAGTGCGTATTGCCGCTTTTCAAATTCGGATTTCCCGAATTTCAATTCGACTGCGCAAAGCTTCCGCCTGAGGACCTTCACAAGGAAATTGCCACTGCCGCAAGCAGGTTCAAGAAACCGCGAGTCGATCCTCTCAGACTCTTCTTTCACCAGATCAAGCATAGCATCCACCATCCATTCCGGGGTGAATACTTCGCCATGATCGGCTACGCGTTTTTTCGTTCTGATCAGGCTCATGGTTTATTCATGTCAGCAGGCAAAGCTTTATCCAAGGGCGTATTGATTTATTTGGCGAAATGCCCGGCGCGATCGGGCCAGCGCGCGCCTCACTCTAGGCGTTCAGCAATCCACATCTTGATCAGTGCCTGACGGGTGATGCCGAGCTTCTGGGCCTGCCGGTCCAGGCCTGCGACGACCCAAGTCGGGAAATCTACGTTCACCCGCTTGGCCTCGACATTGAGACGGCGCGCCTTTGTCCAATCGACATGGGCGGACATGTCTTCGCCCGCGTCGAAGCGTTCGTCGAATTCAGTCGCTTTCATAATGGTCAATCTCCTGCTTGCGAGCGCGGCGCACGGAGATGATCCGCACCCGGTCGCTTCGGTATGTGTAGACAGCCGTCCAGTGTCTGGCCCCGATCATGCCAACCGCCAGAAAGCGTGGCTCATCCGTGACGTTGGCAGAGGCCTCGATCAGATAAGGATCATCCCAGAGGGCCTGGGCCTCATCAAAGTCGATCCCGTGCTTTTCACGGTTCGCGGCGCTTTTGTCGGGGTCATACTCGAACTTCATAAGAGGCAATGTATGTTGAAAATGGTATAATTACTATACTTTTCAGCCGATCGAGAAGCTTGTGCGAGTCCGTCACGCCATCACCCAAACATCGCGATCTGCTGAGGCTCCACCCAATAGCCGCGCTTCCGCTTGGAGGCTTCCAGTGTGATCAGCGCCGCGAGGGCCTGCCCCTCATCCGCAAACCAGTCCATCCGAACCTGACCGCCCTGCCCTATGCGGCCCCATTCGCGGTACAGCGTCCATTCGCCGAACAGGTTCGGCATGACCGCCATCCGGTAGAACCGGGCCATTTTCTGCGCAGGCTGGCGTTTCTCAAGATAAGTCTGCATGGCCGTCACAGGTGATACTTGCGCGCAATTTCGAGGGCTTCGGCCTGTTCGGTGCCGATGTATTCCTTGGTGCTTTCGATGCTGGCATGACCGAGCAGCAGCTGCGCCGCACGCAAATTGCCGGTCTGCTGGTAGATATGGGTCGGGAAGGTCCGGCGCAGCGAATGCAGGCCATAGAGGCTGGGATCGAGGCGGGCTTTTTCCAGCCAGGACTTGAACAGCCGCCAGAGTTGGCTTTCACTGAGATGGGACTGGGACCACCGTGCCCCCTGCCCCGTGAACAGCCAGCCGTGCAACGGCTTTTCTGAAGCTGCGAGATAGGCGCGCAGACTGTCGCGCGTGCCCGAGGACAGCCGCGCCTGGACTGGGCGTGCATTGCGGGCTTCGGTCTTCTTCTGCCGAATTTCCACGATCTCGCGCACGCCTGCCGGGGTGGCTACGTCTGAGACCCGCAGGCGCACCAGGTCAGAACCCCGGAAGCTGGTGTCGAGGGCCACGTTGAACAGCGCCAGATCGCGCAAGGCGCGCTCTTGGCGCAGGATCAGCCGGATTAGTGCCACTTGGTCAGGCGTGAGGGGTGGCTTCTTGCCCACAACACGGCCCTTGTTCCAGACGGGCTCGGAGGTGGCTGACATGGGTAAATCCTTGCAAGGTTATATGGATATATTACCCATAAACCTTGCATGATGGAAGTGGCGTGTTGCGAGATGCTGCACTTTCCCCATGTTTTATTGGGTTTTCCATCTTGCGTATCATGCGAGCTTTTAACAAAAAGCTCGCATGGATCTGAAGCGTAGTCGTCGGATAGTGCGAAAGCTGCCAGTTTTGTCCTCAGGCACTGCGGGATTGCTCGGGACGCACCAATGCACGTCTGTTCATGGGCGCTATCTCTCGCTCATTTACAATTGCAAGAGCCCCTTCGCGATCGGCGCCAAGGGTGATATGCTTTCCCTTGGCAACTTCCGACGTCGGCAACCTCCGACACATGAGATCGGCAAGCGCGCTGTCTTCGACCGCGCATACAATTTGTCGGCCAGACTGGCAAAGATGGGCGAGCACTTCGGAGAGATGTACTGTGCGGAAATCATCGACGTGCTGCACTGGGTCGTCAAGCAGGATGCTACGCCATCGACTCCAAGTTGTTGAAAGGTTAATCGAAAGAAGGAATGCCAAGCCTGTCGCACGGCGCTGTCCACTTGAGAACACGAACTGCGGGTTGATACCGTCCCCGACTTGAAGTTTCAGGAAGCGTTGCACATCGCCCCTAACGCTATACTCAATGTCACCCCAGAGTGGGTGGGGCCGAAGCCGTCTATATAGCTCGGACATTAGCGGCAAAACTCGGTCGAGTTGCTGGTCCAGTGTTTCGGCTGCGGAACGTCTCGCAGCGTCATGGATAGCCTTTGCGCGCGTCTCAGCAAGCCGCGCATGGCCGAGACGCTCTTCAGTGCGCGCGATCTGTTTCTTTGCGGCCTCACAATCTCTGCTGGCTCGGGCAATTGCACGGTCGAGCGATATCGTGTCAACAAGGCGCAGGTCTGCCAAGATCGTCTGCCGCTCGGTCTCGAGCTTCGATATCATTTGCTCAATGTCATCCAGACTGGCGCCTTCGAGTGATTGTGCCGCGAGACGATGGTCGAAATCGGTTACCCGCTTTTTAGTATCGTCACGCTCGGCAAGACTTGCGTCGTACAGCCGTTCAACTGCAGCCAGTTCCGCCTTGGCGGTGTCTCGTGCTCGTTCTTTTTCGGCCTGATCGACGGCCTGAGCATCAAGCTGTCTCGCAACTGTTAAAGCAGCCTTCAGTCCTTGACTAAATTGATCGTGGTCGACTTTGCTTTCGCATAAAGGGCAGTGGCCGTCCCGCCGCCCAAGGCTACGACCAACATTTACTAAGGATTCAAGTTGGCGCGCCTGTTCGCTAAGCACGGTTGAGAAAACTGCCGTCGCCGCAGCAATAGTGTTCTCTTCCAGTGCTGTCTTCGCTTCGGCCAAATCGCCATGTGCGATCGCCACGCGCTCATTTAGTCCTGGGAGGACTGACCGGAGGCGTTCAATTTCACTGAACTGCTGCGCAAGCGGACCCAACGTATCGAGCCGTGCTGCAAGGCTAGCCATGTGTTGGCGCGCTATATCTGGAAGTTGATCTGGCGAACCTGTCGTGCGCAAGCTTTCCCGGAGCCGTGCTGCGGCTTGGCTCAGGAGTGAATCCTCAGGCAACGCGGCCCGCGCTTGGTCGATCTGGCGCATAGCATTTGTGAGGCTTTGGCCTGCGTGTTCTGCATCAGCGGTGGCCGCCTTGACGCGTGCCGAGGCTGCTACAGTGAGCGCCCTCGCTCGCTCGATCCATTCCTCGGCGTCTGAGGCGCCGATCGCTTCTCGCAACAAGGCGAACCGATCACCTTCTTTTAAGTCGAGGCTCATCCGAGCAATGTGCTCGTCGCGGATAATCGTAGATTTGCACAGCTGTGTCACAGGTAGCTTTGGCGCGACTGCAGTATCGACCAACCGTTCCAAAAACAGGCCCTTATCGGGCTCCTCATCGTCGAAAGGGGTTCGACGGATCACGATGGTTCCGTCGTCGTCGCGAAGACCGACCTCGACAAATTGGGGGGCAAGTACATCACCTTCGCCCGCCCACCACATGTAGTCCGATACAGACTCTCGGCCCGACTTAGCGTCGAGGTACTTGCTGATCGTTCCGGTTAGAGCAAACTCGATCGCATCGAAGATTGTGCTCTTGCCAACGCCGTTACGGCCGTCAATTATCGTAAAGCTGTCAGAAAAGTCGATGCGAACCGGTTTCCGGTAGCCACGGAAGCCGCACACATGGATGTAGGAGAGCTTCATTGACCTTTCTCCAGCAATTGCATTAGGGAGCTTTCCGACGCGCCGCTCAAGAAGCCATCGACCAACTCGCGTGGCAACTCAGTAGTCCTCAGACGTATCTCAGCACGCATATCAACCGCATCGAGGCGTGGCTCATTTCGGATCGTAAGCAACGGCAATAGCGCGGCGCAAACGTCCTCTGCATCGTTGATACCGGCCCTCGCAATCTTTCGCGTTCCAACAAGGTCCTCTTCAATCCCACCGAGCATGATATTTTCGCCATAGTCACCTGGTGACCGCGTCAAGAATACGAAATAGGCGTTCCAAGCCTTGCGCTCGGCACGCCGTAAGGCAAATTGTTCGCTCTTGAGTATGCGTTGGCTTGTAAGCTGCCATTGCTCTAGCAAGTTCTCTGCATCTGGAAAGCACACTGCAAATCCGAGAACCGAGTCATTCTCGAACAGCAACACCGGACCGTCGCGATCGTCCGTCACCCGGACTGAATACCCTCCTTCAACAAGCTGTTGCTTCGTCATTTCAATGATATCGGTCACAACCCAAGCTCCTCTACAGCGTCGGCACGGGATAACCAGTGGCCCGAGGTTCCGCGCACGATGGAGGCGGCTCCGCCCCCACGAGCAATGTTAGTCGGCAAAGGCAATGTCTCTGCTCCAACGGCGATCACGTACTCCGGAGCTATAACCGGTGCAGTTTCGCGAGCGAAGGCAGCCTCAACCTCATGCAATGGGCGGTTTGCCGTTCGAAGGACCCTTACACGTTCTCCATTCAAGTTCCAGTACATGCCGTCAGCGATAGCCCCTTGCGCCTGTAGTTGAAGCAGCGTCATGCCAAGCAATGGCTCATCGGGTGGCATTCTTGTCTTGGCTGGCTCATTGGGATTGCGTCCCTCAAGGTCGCGGCGAATTCGCCATAGCACTTCTGCATCGGTCGACGAGGGGTTCAGCCACGCGGCATCGGGGGCGGCGCCAGTATGTGCCGTATACGTTGCAACGCCTGCATGAAGTACCCGCCGCACGAAGGTACGGGAAAAGTTAACACGCAGCTTGTCGAGGAACAGGTCACCGGAGCAGCGAACGTGACAGAATTCTTGGGAGGCACGCTGTCCGAGCTCGAACAAAGCTGGCGCCTTTGCCTCAAAGCTTTCAGTTTCGCAAGGGTCTATAACGATGACACGGCTCGGACTCACCGCTCCAAGCGAAACCTCAAGGAGTTGATTTAGATAGTCCCAGTCAGTCCAATACCCCACAATCACGATGTCGCGGTCAAGAAACCGATTGGCCAACCACGCCCCGCACTCCTCTATTCTCGTCTTAATCGGGTCGGTTATAACTTGGCTGGCGGCCCAAACAGTGCCAGCTGGATCAGACCAGCAACCATGAATCTTCAGAAGTGGCGAGACGTTTGGCGCCAGGCCTGCTACTTGGTCCCGCGCTACACCTGCGCCGATCTGTCCAAAGAGCATGTTCCCGGCCGTTTCGATCAGCGTGTCGACATTGGTCGAAACGGCCGTTGTAATCGCGCCAGTTAGCAACAGGTCCGCCGTAGCGAAATGACCGCTATTTGGCTCGGCTGAGAAAGCGTCTCTATCAATATACGTTCGGAGGTAGCCCGTCGCGAGCTCCCCGCGTTGGAAGAAGAACTCGGCCTGATCATCAATGGACTCGGGTAGCGGGGCCCGATCAGCGCCATAAGTTGCGTCATACTTTTGTTTTGCCTGCCACGCGAGCGCTGCGGCGCTTGGCAACGAGCTTGGAGCTGCCATCGACAGGCCAGCCCCAGACAGCAGAGTAAGACGATCAGCTAGCAAGGCATCGAGCGCCTTTTCCACGCCTGCATCAAGGTCAATCTCGTTCATAAGCCAAACTGCCTGTTGCCTTTTCTGTTGTGCCTTCAGCTCTTTCTGGCCTGCAAATCATACTAGAGCAAGGTCGCTTGGATGTTGTGCATGCGAGCTACTCGCTTTGGCTCCCTTCAGATCGCCAAACTACAACGTCACCTGATGCTCATTTAAAGAGCTGCGTTTGCTTAGTAGGCCCATAATCAATCGCAAATCTGATATCCCTCTCCTGACCGACATTTGTTTTCTTCGCAGTGAACTTCAGCTTTCGAACACCTTGTTGAATGCTGCGTTAGCAAAGCAAAGAGAGTCAGGGTATTTCATGCGAGCTTTCAACCAAAAGCGCGCATGACGACATCGTTAACTACCACCTACGCGTAGACCGTCATGGGAAGGCTTGCTCCCTCCCCTCAACTGGCCTGCATCCTGTCATGCAGCGCCCTCGCGAGATCGCGGGAGGTGTGGAATACGGCAAGTATTGTGACCGCTTCTGAGCCAACATCATAGACGATCAAGTAGGGTAAGTCTGCGATGCTGAGTTCACGCGTCTCGGGGTGGCGGCCAGGGCGGCCCAAGGCAGGAAATTCAGGCAGCTTCTCTGCCGCACTCACGATTCCCCAGTAGACCTTTTCAGCTGCAACGGGATTGTCCAAAGCGATGTAATCCACAATCCCTTCGAGATCGCGGGCGGCAGGTTCTGCAATGACCAGCTGCTTCAACGTGACCAGCCGTGCTTTGCAGCTATCCCTGCAAAGACCTCACCCGCTGGCGCGACTTTGCCGTCACGGGCGGCGGCGATGCCCTCTCTGATCCGATCCATCTGCCAAGTATTGGCTTCAAGATACTGCTCAATCGCCTGATTGACGATGTAGTTACGGGAACGGTCCATTGCACCGGCCAAAGCGTCAATCTCGGCCACCTTGGCCGTACGGATGGTGATGGGTTCGGATGCGGCGCGTTGCGGCATGATGTGCTCCATTGTAATCGTACGTAATCATAGCATCGCTTGGTGCGCAATCCAAGCTATGAACCATGAGCGGCCCGACCGCCCTGCCCTGCTGCCCCTTGACTGACTAATTTTTTGTTGAATAATCGGATTTTTCAATTTATCCGGTTATTATAAGTATCGGATAAATTTAGGGAGTAGGCATGCCTACCGTCGTTATAGCGTCTCCAAAGGGAGGTGCAGGGAAATCCACCACGGCAGTCCTCTTGGGAACAGAGCTTGCCCACGCGGGCGCAAACGTTGTCATGCTTGATTGTGACCCAAACCAGTCTCTGACTTTATGGGCAGACCGGGGACCGCTGCCCGACCGGATCAGTGTTCTGTCGAGCGTCAGCGAATCTGACATCGTGAAAACCATCAAGCGACACGATACGGACGGCCAGATCGTGATCGTCGATCTGGAAGGCGTGGCGTCCCGCCTTGTCTCTCGTGCGATCTCGCAGGCTGATCTTGTCATTACGCCCATGCGTGCGACTACTCTTGATGCAACAATCGGTGTCCGCGCCCTTCAACTCATCTCGGAAGAGGAAGAGGCGCTGGATCGGAAGATTCCGCATGCTGTCGTCTTCACCATGACGAAGGCCATCAAGTCCAAGCAGCATAGTGGCATAGCCGGGTCTCTGGCGGGACAAGGTGTGGATCTGATCAATCCCCCGCTGATGGAGCGTGCAGCCTTCTCAGCGCTTTTTGAGTTCGGAGGCGACCTGCATACGATGCCCGCGCAAGGCAATATGGGTGGCGCTATCGAGAACGCCGCGCAGTTTGCGCAAGCTGTCTATCAACGACTAGCCGGGGAGGTGTGAGCATGACTGACAAGCCCTTCAACATCGACCTTGGCCGTCTGAAGACACGTGAAAAGGACAGAAGCGCGCAGGCTGTTGAGAAAACCGACAGGGCAGGTGAAGAGCTTGGCTTTGTTGCGCGTGAACCTCAGAAGAAGCGTGGACGGAAGCCAAGCCCCCGCACCGGCCAAGTGCATGCGAAGGTTATGCCCGGAATTTCAGAAGAAATTGCCAACGAGGCAAGGCGCAGGGGCGTTCAGCAAGGCGTCATCATTGAAGAAGCCTGGAAGCTATATAAAAACAAATCCGGTATTTAAAATTATCTGGTATTTTTTCTATTTTGCATCCACTTCCGACAGAAACCTAAGAAAGCTGCTTCAGGATTTCGCGGTGTTTCAGGCAGCCACTGCCGCCACTCTCGCTCAAGGTAGTGAACATCATGACCAGGTGCGAGCATGCGCGCGGTCTCGTAGACATCCGGATCAAGCTGCGGTGCCACAGCTTGTGGGAGGACCACTTTGACGTTCTGCCGGTTCGTGAAAAGGATCATGTCCTCATGCTCATCCATTTCGATGGAATAATCGGGCATATGGTCGTGTGACTGGTCTTCACGGATGATGTTCATGACGAGGCGTCGGAATTCACGCAACGTTGAGTTTGATCCACACTTTTTCTGAAGAAGAGACAGACCGATCCGCCATTCCTTTTGTGCGCCACAATGCTTGCGGGCAATCTCATAAATGCGGCGTTCGAGAGGTTTGCGAAGACGGAAATAATCGCGATGAAGAGTCAGAACTTCTTTGGACCGGATCGCATTGAACACCCAATCCGACAACTTGACCTCAACTTCCTGCATCCGCCCGTCACGAGTTTCCCGGACAACCTCGGCACTTTCGATCAGTCCGAATGTCCGGAACACTTCCTGACCCCCTGTCACAATGTTGGTGCTGATCCGTGTGCCAGCCAGCCGCTCCAAAGCCGCTTTGAGCTGAGCATACCCCGAACCAGCCGTATTCCGGTTGGTTGCCACGAGCATGTCGAAAGCCCGGAAACGAACCGCTTGCGACACTTCCTTACCTTCGTTGATGGCTGTCATGAGCTGACTGATGCAGTAAATCAGAATATCCCTGTCATGGACCGTCGCCAGCCCGTCCACCGAGGGTTTGATCGCGATCTTGATGCCATTATGCTCATACTCACGTACGCGCGTATCCGGCTTGGTCGAGAGCGAAAATATCGGATGCTCCATCGAGGCCATATCAGCCTTAGGAACAGCATCAAAAATATCGCAGACGAAGAAATCGCCTTGCGGATACCTGTCGGGCAGGAGGGGGGAGCGGTTGATCGCGCTCTCATTAGACAAAGCGAAATCCTTTCGTACTTTCACACACAGTAGGGCTGGATTAGAGAGAAGTCACGATAATTCGTACTTTCACACACAGCAGGAGAGCTTTCGTACTTTTACCCACATTCTTTCGTACTTTCACACACACTCTTTCGTACTTTCACACACGGGAGATCCAAAATATGTTATTATTATCAAATACTTGTTGGCAATTTTTTCCGCTTAACACAGAGTCTAACACATATTTAACACTAAAAGCCTGTGGATAACTCTAGATTCAAGTCACAGGTAACTATGCATCTGAAGCGCTTTCCCCCTCACCGCTGGTAGAACACGCACGCATCGACACCCGTGGTTGTCGTGGTCCAGGAAGCCCCGAGGACAGCGCATGTGGACGCGTTGCTGGCCAAGAAACGAGGAAGCGTCACCGTCAGCACCAGGGCCAAAACCAATGCACCCAGCCCAAACCAAGGCAGGCGGCTTTTGAGGCGATCCGCTTTCTGTTCCCGCTCGAACACCGCTCGATAGACACTGGACCTGTCATCTTCCGATTTGGCCAAGGCCCCGATGGTCTTGTCCGTCTGGACGCCAAGGCGTCTGACAATCTCGGTCATCGCGTCAGCGGTTGCGCCCAGGTGGCTGTCGAGGGTCTGGCCCAGAAGATCCCCATATTTTTTCGGGTTGGTCTGGTCCCGTGCCGCGAAGGCCGCGATCCGCGCTTCTGTCGCGACCTTGATCTGCTTGTCCGCCACGGCGGTCAGATCGTCGATCCTGTCGGACATACTGGCGACAGCCGTTGCCATGAGATCGAGCGTTTCGCGCAGATCATCGTCGGAGAGGGCAGGGAGGTCGGGTTGGTCTGGCATCGGGAGGTGTCCTTCGGATTACTGGTCCTGCGGGACGAACAGCCCCTTGAACTCGGGATCGACGTAGTAGCGCAGCTTTTGCGCCACGGCGGTGGCTTGGCCCTGCACGCGCAGGAGCTGGTTTTCCGGGCGGAGCTGCATGATTTCATCGGGGGTGAGCAGATCGCGGCCCGTGAGGTTGTTGCTGAAGCTGGGGCCGTCACCGGGCTTGAAGCTGTCGGTCTGGAACCCGGCTGTTTCCTGACCCATCATCTGGCTCAGCCATTTGGCCGTCTCGAAATCATTCACCCCGAAGACCTGCTGCACCCCGGCATTAGCAATGAATGTACCCGCGCGTTCGCCGTAGAGGTCCTTGAGCTGGCTCATGTCCTGCAGGATCGGCCAGAGTTGCAACCCATAGCCTGCCATCAGCCCCATGGCGCGCTCCACGGCCTCCAGACGGCCCAGGGCGGCAAACTCGTCCAAGAGGAACAGCGTGGGCGTCTTGAGGCGCTGTGTGCCCCCCAGAGCGCCAGCAGGGCCACTCAGGGGCCTCACGGACGCTTCAGCGTCCCGGGCGATGTCCTGAAGGGCCTGAGACACCAGAAGGCGCAGCCAGCGGCTGTAGGCGTCCATCCGGTTCGGCGGCAGCACCAGAAACACCGAAGCGATCCGGTGGCGCAGATCGGAGAAGTGGAAATCCGACCGCGACAGGACTTTGGCAATGCGCGGGCTATCGAGGAAGTGGGTGTGGCGCTGTGCGTTGGATAGCACCGAGGCGGCTTCCCGATCCGCCTTGCCAAGGAAGCGGTTGGCGGCGCGGGCAATCAGCCCGCCCGCCGCATCGCTGTCCTGCATCAGTTCCAGCAGCGCGCGCAGCTTTTCCGGGGGCAGGGTGAGATATTCCCGGACGGTGGCGAGAGACCGGCGGTCGCGATCCTCGTGGCAAACACAGAACATGATCAGGCCGCCGAGGATGGCCTTGGCCTCCTCGTTCCAATGCGCTTCCGTGACCTGTCCCGGCGGGTCCATGACCAGCGCCTCTGTCAGGGAAGCGGCATCCTCGCCCAGATCAAGGCTGTCCGGTCTCAGCCGGTCGAGCGGATTGTAGGCGGCAGAGGGCATCCCGGAGACCTCAAACGGATCGAGGACGTGGACCGTTCCGAACCGCCGCCGGGCTTCCCCGGCGATCCGGGCATTCTCGCCCTTTGGGTCGATGACCAGGACCGAGCGTTCCGCCGCCAACAGGTTCGGGATGACGGTGCCGACGCCTTTCCCGGCTCGTGTCGGCGCAAGCGTGATCAGATGGGCCGGGCCGTCATAGCGCAGCAGCCGTCCGGTGTGCGGGTTGCGCCCGATCAGAAGGCCGTCTTCCCGCTGTAGTTTCTTCAGCTCCTTGCGGTTGGCGAAGCGGGCGGAGCCGTGGCTGTCGCCCGTCAGTCCAAAGAAGGCATCGGCACCGGAGGCCATGCGCCAGTACTGGAACCCGAAGATGCCACCGACAAAAATGAACGGCCCGAAAACCAGCCACTGCCATGCGCTTTCGCCGGGCGGCTGGTCAAAAAAGGCGAAGACGAACGGCGTGGCGACAAGTGCCCCTATCATCGCGCCGAACAGGACAGCGCCGATCATCCAGCCCAACAGGATGGGCGTGAAGATCAATCGACCGAAGAACCGGAACAGCCCTCCGAAGACGAGCATCACGCCCCGCATCAGGACGGCTTTTCCGGATCAGATATGGACGGTGCAGGGGAGGGCGGCCTCCAGTCCGCGAAGGCCTTGCGGTCCTGTTCGCGGGGCAGGTTGCGGATTAGCCGGTCGAGCATCGCGGCAGCCCCGGTATCCCGTTCCGCCAAGTCCATGAGCGCACCGCCCAGGATCACCTTGCGCCGCGTTTCGAGTTTGCGCTGTCTGGTGCTTTCCCGGTTCTTCAGTGCCTGAAGACGGGCCTTGGCCTGGGCATATCGTTTCTCGGCGCGCTCAAGTTCTGTTTCTGCCAAATCTCTACCCTCGCCACCAAACATTCTTGTGGTTGAAGTTGTTCTTGCCAGATCAACCGATAGCGCTTACCCGTAGGCCTGTAAAGGACAAGGGCGCACTTATGCAAACTCTTCACCTGCGGTTCCGAGATTTGCGTGCGATCTCTCTGGGGCAAAGCCCCGGCCGATGGCCATCCCCTTCGCTGCGTACCGCCGCGACATGGAAGGGCGCGCTGCCCCTTCCAAACCATCCCAGCCCAACCTCAGCGGTTGGATCGCGTCCCGCAATGTCGCGCCAGCGTCTCGCCCGATGCCCCACGGTGGGGGCTGGTCTGCCGCTGGCGTCTCCCTTACGGGAGGTTCGTATCGTCGGACCTGTCGGTGCCGATACGAACCGGGTTTGCCCGTGGTAAACCGCCAGTGACCTGTCCCCATATCCCGCCCCGCATAAGGCTGGGGATTTGGGGGCAGATCACTGGCAAGCCCGCGCCTCAGAGAGCCAGAGGCTCGCTTCGGGCGGGCTGTCTTTTCCTCTCGCACCGCGCCGGTTTGGGGCGCGATCCTGCGAAGAAAAGACGGCTGATCCGGTAACCAATATCGGGGTATCGGCACGGATCAGGTCCGCTGCGTGCGGGCGTTTGCATCACGGGCGAGGGGAGGGCGCATGGCCAGCTACCACCTCTCCGTGAAGACGATCAAACGCAGCGCCGGGCGCTCTGCCACGGCGGCGGCTGCCTACCGTGTCGGCGAGCGCATCGAGTGCCAGCGCGA
>Ga0160419_100474_pt1 | contig 25495 bp, 29 predicted proteins | sample CelAP2metagpilot_2_FD_108196 | JGI IMG/M metagenome (GOLD analysis project Ga0160419, IMG submission 108196) | Phycosphere-associated microbial communities from Cellana algal ponds in Kailua-Kona, Hawaii, USA - Cellana AP2-4-25 metagenome pilot ... | reverse complement strand
GTGGTCTAAGTTGGTGACGCATGGGATGGCGCTGGTGAGGGAAGATGGAGGAGGAGGAGGAGGAGGAGGAGAAAGGGGGAGAGCAGTTTTCTCAGCGAGAGTGGTGTCGATGGGCATGGTGCCGCAGCAGCAGCAGCAGCAGCAGCAGCAGCAGCAGCAGCAGCAGCAATACCAGCAGCAGCAGCGACTGCTGCAGGGAGAAGGACGAGGAGGGGCAGTGGCAGTGCATGCGTGGTTCCAGGTGGGAAAGGAGGGAGTACTAGCGTATGGCGAGGGACAGGAAGGAGAGTGCCAGTAAAAGAGAGGGAGGGAATGATAGAGGGAGGGAGGGAGGGAGGGAGGGAGCAATGTACAGCCCTTTCTCCGTGTGGAGCTAATAGGTATAAATGTACATGTTAATTACCTGCAATCGCATCGCCTAAGCTAGTCCGCTCGAAGGGGGCGTGGGAGGAGAGAAGGGGCCTGAAAAGAAGAAACCACAGAAAAGTATAAAACGAGTAAGAGAGGGGAAAAGGGTCATGAAAGGAGCGCACACACCTTAAGGTAAGGTAAGAAAAGGTGGGGCTGTCGGCCGGCTGCGAGGGTCCACAACAGAATGAAAATACGCGAGTTGAGATATCCAACAAAGGGAAAGGAATGGCAATGGCGATGGTTCTCTGCTGTCCCTCCTTCTTCCCGCCTCGGTCCTTCTAGAATGTCGGTCGTATGCTGCGTCGTCAAAAAGGGAGGAGGGGGAGGAGAGAAAGCAACTAATTAACGTCAGTCTTCGCTTGCCAGGCGGTCTGAGGGGCTTTTGGATTTCTTTCTTTATTTGTGGCCATGCTTGGAAAAGCCCTGGCGTGGTGGTGGGCTTGGGCAGGGAGGGAGGGAAGGACGATGCAGTCGGGCTGCTGGTTCAGTCCTCTACTACTACTTCTTCTTCTTTTTGTCTCGGTCGTCATCACCAGCGGTCGCTTCCTCTTCTCCTCCCTTCTCATTTCTCACTTCTTATGTCGTGCCCTTCTTCCGACCCGCTCTTGAGACCCCACGTCGTTCCATTCAATCACTCTTCCCTTGTTATCTCTCTCTCAGTCTCTGTCTTTTTGCTTTACCCCCTTCATTTTTCTCTGTCTCTATGTCTCTCTTTCTTGCTTTCTCCCTCTCTTTCTTTTCTTCCTCTTCCTCTTCCTCTTCTCCTCTCTAGTACCCTCCTAACTCTTATACACGTTATCCCAGAAATTATATCAGGGAGCTCACGCCTATGAAATTTCACGCCAAAACACAAAGGGACGGACTCCCTCCCTTCCTCTTTGCCCCTCTCTTCCTATCTGCCTTCATAAACACCTATGAGACACAAGACTCTTTTCTCTCCGCCATCCATTGCCCTCCCTCCCTCCCTTCCTCCTTCTCTCCCTCGGTACCAGCCTCTCTCCTCTCTAGAAATCCAAAATGTTATTCGTGATCTGATTTGCCACATCCATCATGCTGATCTCCAGCACCTCGTTCGCCTGCTGGGCCTCCCTTCCTGATTCCTTCCCTCCCTCCCTCCCCCTCTCCTCCCTGCCATTTTCCAACGACGAGGCAGAAAAAGAGGTTGAAGACCAAGCAGACGAAGAAGTCGAGGACGAGGACGGGAAGGAGGGCGAGGTGGCACCATGGTGGGTGCAAGTCTCTGGCAATCTATCGGTCGCGGGTGTGCGAAGGCAGTAGCCAGTGGGCGAGGAAGAGAAGGAGGAAGGGGAGTAAGAAGAGGTGGAGAAGGCGGGAGAGGTCAGGGCACTCATCCCGCCCTCACCAGGGGAGGAAGGAGAAAGGGAGGGAGGGAGGGAGGGAGTGAGGGACGACGGATGCTCGTCCTCGGGATAAAAAGCGTAGAGGGGGGGGGGGGCAGGGGAGGAGCGGGAGGAGGAGCAGGAGGAGAAGCTGGCAGGCGATGTATTTGCACTGCTGCTGTGGCTCTCGGTTCCATTATTCATGGCAAGTGCAGCAGTAGCAGCAGCAGTGGCTGTGATAGCAGCGCCATGGGGAGATGGGGCCTTGCTCTCCATTTTGGCAGAAGAGGAGGGCGCGGAGGAAGGGGAGGAGGAAGAGGGAGTAAAAGAAGATGAAGAGGGGGAGGAGAGTGCTCCTGTGCTTGCGCCGGCGGGCTGCCAGGACGAAGAATGGGGAGAACGCTTGCTTGCCTTTATGGGAGGGGCGGCGGGTCCCGGTGATGTGGTATCTCCTCTGCTTATAGTAGTAAGAGTAGTTTGGTGTCGTAGATCGTGGTGGGACAGGAGGGAGGGATGGCAGGAGGAAGGAGAGGGGGCCGGGGAGGAGAAAGAGATGGCGCTAGAAGAGCCCGACTGCAGCGGGCACAGTATCTTAGACGAGGGGGAGGAAGAGTTGTTGATAACCTGCCGTCGCTGCTGGTCCTGTTGATGTTTGCGTTGCTGCTGCTGCTGTTGCTGCGAATGTCGACTGCTGCCAGACGCTGCTACTGAAGACCAGGATATTGGGGGCCTGGGCTTGTCAACCGTCGTTGCTGCTGCTGCTGCTGCTGCTGATGATGATGATGATGATGATGATGATGCTGCTGCTGATGATGATGAGAGAGATGTTTCTCGTACTGCTGCTGCTGCTGCTGCTGCTGCCTTAGACCCTCCTTGGTACTTGGTGGTGGTGGCTCGGGTGCCACTACCACGACGTTGCTGCTGTTGGAATCGGGCCGCTCGCGCCTGCCCTCCCTGTTGCTGTTGCTGCTGTTGTAGTCGGTATTGTTGTTGTTGTTGTTGTTGTTGTTGTTGTTGTTGTTGTTGCTGGTGGTGGTGATGGTGGTGGTGGTGGTGGCTGCCATTGCTGGCCGTGTATTGAAAAGGGGCACTCGGCGTCGAAGAAGACGGCGTGTGATGCAACCTGCCTCCTCCTTCACTCCCTCCTCCTCCTTCTCGTTGGTGGTAGGAAGGGGGAGAAGGGGATTGAGAGGAAAGGAAAACAAGATGTCCATCACGCCTTTGTTTTGGCGACAAAAGCTGCTGCTGCTGATGGTACGGATAGGAATGCTGTTGGGCTCCTCGGCTGCTGCTGCTGCTGCTGCTGCTGCTGGCGGCTCCGCCCGCCTTGATGACTGGGGAGTGTAACGAGAATGGGCGAGCAGGAAGCTTGAGGGTGTCCAGCTTCCTGGTGCTGCTGCTGCCGCTGCTGCTGCTGTTGCCGCCGCTGGTAGCCTTGAGCTGCATCTTGATGCTGGGCATGATTCTCTCACAGGGGGCAGCAGCCAGAGAGGAATAGGAAGAGGAAGAGGTAGAGGCAAACCCTGCTGTCGGGGCCGTCTCTTCGCCTTTAGCGACTGAGGAGAGAGGCATTGGAGGAGTTTCTAGCACCTCCTCCTCCGCCACCTCTGCCATTTCTTTCTTCTCCTTCTCTTCCTTCACCGGCCGGACGGTCGCTTCGACCCCCACCTCGAGCGACCCAAAGCCTTTCTCCTTCTCTAAACAATGCGGCTGTGGCGGCGACTCTAGTTGCTGCTGATTTAACTGCTCCCCTCGGGGCGACGACGGCTGCTCCCGGCTCGCTTCTTCCTCCGGGTCGTCTGGCTGCTGCCCATGCGCGAGCTCCTCCTCCCGCTCACTTCGATTTCTCTTATGCTTGCCACCACGCGCGCCGCCCAGCGACATATTCATGGGGGAAGATTTAGATGAAGTGGGTCGCATTTTCTTCCCGCTGCTCCCGCCGCCGCCTTTTTTCCTCCGAGATTTGCGGCAGTGATGATGGTGCTGCTGAGGCGGCTGCGGCAAAAAGTCACCGTCGTCCTCTTGTGGCCCTCCCCCACCATCACTTCCGCCTAGATCTACTCCGAAATGTGATGTTGAAGTCATTGTACTCAATCCCTCTAAGCCCCACGCATGGCCACTGCGGCCAATGCTGCTACATTCCCCTGCTCTTCCTCCATCCCTTCCTCCCCCAATCCTTTCTCCTTCGCTTTGTGACGCCTTGTACTTCCGCAAGGCCAGCATACCCAGAGCCCACATCGCCATCAGTCCAGCAGCGGATTGGTTCTCCTGAAGCCAGGCCGGGGCTTCTTGAAGGGAGCGGAGGATTAGCAATGCCACCCGGCCCACCAATCTGACCACTGTCCACGTGAAGCCCTCCTGTTTGAGGATTGGTGGTGAGGGCATGGAGACGGATAGAAGATGTGAGCAGGTTATCGAGTGAAACATACGAGCGAACGGCGGATGGATATGTGTGTGCGTGGTGGAGGGGTTAGACGGGGATAAAAATAGTATGGGTGGGTGGGCAGGGGGAATTTGTTCTTCGTAAAGCACGGCATATGGTGCTGCACACTTGACCATCGGCACCAGGATCCGCCACCAGGGTATGTCCCGACAGTGATAAGACGACCATCGTTCAAGTTGGATGGTGCATGCGGGCTCTGTATGCGCACCAGCATTAAGTGGTGGGGCGTACTGCCACCTTTTTGCACCCACCGATTCACCAAACTGTCAAGTTGATTTTCCCCCGGGCCAACTGCTTCCCTTACCCTCAATACCTCCAAACTTGACTTACCGGGTGGAAGAAGAAGATGGCAAACGTTAAAGCCACGAACAAGTACATGGTATCCGTCTTGCTCCGTTGGATCCCTATGCCGCCGCCGCTCTCAAAAAGTGTGCCCCCCATCAAAAAAGAAGCAATGCTAGCGGGGGCTCGCCGCAAGCCAAGCAAAAAGTGCCTTGCAGGCTCACCGTGTGGAGTGCTTCAAACACCCAGTTTCGGTACCAAGCATGTATCTCTGGTTCCTGTGCAAGTACGGTGGATTTTACGGGAAAGGGACTATAGATGAAAACGCGCGGCGCATGTTTGTTGGAGGAACGAGTCGGAGGGTGAGCAACGGCACGCATCAAAACCGGGCGGCGTCTCCAAACCATCACTTTCGCAACCGTGCAGAGGCCCCGCCCAACCCATGATACTTAGAAAGTGAGTTCCTAGGTACGTGGTACCGCGGGTATTGGTTACTGAGATACAGGCGGGGGTAATTCGGCATGAGAAGGGGAGGCCGCGGCGAAGCACTGCAGATGATACGGTAGAGGATCGCCAAGAAGAGGAGCGAACGCGTGTCTCGTTGTCTGTACAGGCAGTGCAGAGGCATACAGGGACATTTCATTTTGGGGGGGGGTTAGGAAAGCCTAAAAGGATGGCATCGGCGGGTGGGTGGATTTGCCCTTCCCGCTTTTAGTTGCGTATGTGATCATCTTTTAATATACAATAGTTTGAAAGGACGTGAGAGGCCGAATATATATATATGATGGGGAAAAAAGTATACAAGCAGCTATTCGCATAAGATCCCGCCTTCCACAAGAACATTCCTCTTTTTTATGCCTTCCCAATCTGCCTCATAACCAAACTTTCTGACGCTTCCTTTTGTCATAAATTCACTAAAAAAAAAGACTTGGCCTCTTATCACTCCTTCTGTCAGATTCTTATGCCTTCGTCGTTTTACTGTTACCCCAGCCCATCTTGGCTGCCCTGACTCCCCATACTCCGCACGGCCCACGATAACCCCACCCCCTCGTCCCGCTCACTTTCAGTGCTATGTCCATCGTCCTCCTCGTCATCATCATCATCCCCCCCATTCCCCCCGTCCTCCTCATCCTCCTCCTCGCCGGAAACATACCTCCGCAAAGCATCATCCGACTTCTTACCACTCGCCAACGTACTGCTCTCATCCTCACGACCACCATCTTCATCCTCCGTCTCATCATCGCCCTTTCCACCCCCTTCCCCTTCTTCCCCCTCCTCCTCTCCCCCCTTCCCACCCTTCCCTCCTCCTCCTCCTTCTACCCCTCCCACCCTCCCTCCGACAATCATCCTCCCAAACCCCCCCCCGCCTCCACCCGGTGGTCCTCCAAACAACAAGCTTGTCGAGTAATTAATCGTATTCGTCCCTCCCCCTCTTCCTCCTCCTGCCCCTGTCCGACTCCTCCTCCGCGTACGTCCTCCTTCCTGCCCTCCCCCCCGACTTCCCCATCCCTTGCCACGTCCCCGTAAACCTGTCGGGACGGTCCCCGAAAGATCGAACTGGACGGAGCGGAGGGAGGGAGAGAGGGGGAAAGGGAGAAAGGGAGAAAAGGGAGAATAGGAATGCGAGTGAGAGGGTGTCAACTCTTGGGTATGCAGGGAAATTGAAAACGTGCGCCCCGTCCACAGCCCCACTCCGTCCCTCCCTCCCTCCGTCCCTCCCTCCCTCCCCTCCATTCCGCCCTTCCCTCCCCCTTCCCACTCACATTACACCGTGCCTTGTCTCCAAATTGCTGGCGACTTGCCCTGTCGTACGCAAGCGCCGCCTCCTTCTCCGTGTCGTACCCTCCCAGGCTCGTCTTCTTTCCTGCCACTGAAATCCGCGCCGACCATCGGTTGCCATTCAAACTCACGCCAATGAAGCCCGACCGCACCCTCTCCCCTCCCCCCCCACTCGCGCGCTTCCTCCCTCCTCGACCCCCTCCTCTCTCGTCGCCATTCACACTCCCCCCTACGCTACTCCCCCTCTCCGTGAGCCCGTCCTCCCCATCCTCCCCCGCTCCCTCCTCTAACCCATATCGATCCAAAACCGATCTGAGTCTCTTTGGCGGGAATTCACCCGCCGCCGCCGCCGCCATCATCTCTGCCTTGCTCCTCCTCCTCCTCTTCTTCTTTCCTGAGCCGCCTTCTCCTCCCTCCTCTAACCTCCCGGATGTTTTCATGTCGTTTCCCGTCTCCTGCGCTTCTTCCTTCCCTTCCTCCTCTCTCTTTACCATGCCACCAACACCAGCACCACCACCAGCACCAGCACCACCATCAGCACTAGCACTAGCACCAGCACCACCAGCACCACCAGCACCAGCACCACCAGCACCAGCACCACCACCACCACCAGCAGCACCAGCAGCACCAGCAGCACCAGCAGCACTAGCAGTGCGTATATTGGACGTAATTAAATCATCGCCACGGCTACCAGCAGCGGCGGCAAAGAATTGCAGACCCCCACTCCCGCTCCCCCCCTCCCTCTTTCGCTCCTTCCCTCCCAACCCTACTCCTCCAGTACAAGCAGCGGGCGGACGGCCTTTCCGCGGTATAGGCATGGCGTTTCGTTCCTTAAAAATGAGGCGAGATAAGTCTCGTTGCCATTGTCGCATCTCCTGCAGGGCCTGGAGCTGGTGAGGGAGGGAGCGAGGGAGGGAGCGAGGGAGGGAGGGAGGAAGCGAGGGAGGGAGTGAGAGAGGGAGGGGAGGGGGATGAGCGTGACAGATCTCAGCGCATCAGGCATGGCATTTCTTCCCCTTAAAATGACACACGCATATTCCTTCTTGGTACTAGTCACATTTTTGGCGAGGCATCTGGGGAGCGAGGAAGGGAGGCAGGGAGGCAGAAAGGAGACAAAGACATGAGTAAGGTTCATAAACTAAAACATGGAAACTTCCCTCCTTCCCTCCCTCCCTCCCTCTCTCCCTCCTCATCACCTCGGCCACTAGGCACTGTCTCCGCTTCTCCAAGGCTGCCATCCTCCTCTGCACCCCCTTGATCTCCTCATCCCCCCCTCGCGTCCCCTCCTCTCCCCCCTCCGCCCCCCCCTCCTCCTCGCCTTCCCATTCACTCTCCGTTTCCTCCCCCTCCCCCTCCTCCTCCTCCTCATACCTCCCCCCATACATAATCGGCAACATCCCCCACCCCCTTGCCAACGAAAACAGACAAGGCGATACGCCCGTCAGCTCCTTCCTTTTCACCCTGGGTCGATTTTCCACATCCAAATCCATCAACACCTTCTCCCTCAACCCGTGCGCCTGCACAAAACCCTGGATTTTCTCCAGAGCCGCCGCCTGCTTCCTTTTAATGTTTGAATTAACATGGCTTATGTAGTTGGACTGTCTGTGATTCGCACCCTCCAGCGGCGAAGGGTGTTTCTTCTTCTCTTTTTCCTTCTCCCCTTGGTTCCCTGTCCCCTCCCTATCCCCTCCAGCTGCTGCGACGGGTGCTGCGAGCGTGACATGCGCGCCGGAAGGAGGAGGGTGAAGGAGGTAGTGGTACTGGGCTTCGATTGTCGAGGCAATCTCATCCTCCGTCGGCTCCTCCCTTCCTGTATCCCTCTCTCGTTCCCTCAGGCTCGTGACGTAGCGCTCCGCGATCCTCTTCATGGACAAAGGGAGGACACCCTCCCCCTCTCCTTCCCTCCCTCCCTCCTCCTCCTCCTCCCCCTCCTTCTCGTCAAAGCGGTGCGGGTCGTCGTCTTCTTCCCTGAGACTTATGCCAATCTCTCGCCACGCCCGCTCGATCTCCCGAACTCCCTCCAAGTAGGCTTCTTTGCCTTTAAGGTGCTTGTTGTTGGGAGTATTGGGGTCGCTCTCGGGGCCTGAGGGAGGGAGGGAGGGAGTGTGAGCGGGAAGGCAAGAGGGAGGGAGGGAGGGTAGGTTGAATAGATATGTGCATGGAAAAAATGAGGTGGGGAGGGGGGGAGGGAAGGAGGAAACGAGGTGGGAAGTAGGGGAGGGAGGGAGGGGGGAAGGGAGGGAGGGCCTTGCTTATCTGTACCAGGTCGAACGAGCTGTCTTATGAATCCTCATCACCCTGCACCTCCCACACCTCCTAACGCGCCTTCCCTCTCCCTCCTTCCCTCCCCCCCTTCCTCACAACCTACCTGTGTAAGGCCGAATCAGCTCCATGTTATAAATCATAAAATCATGCGCCCCGAACGTCTCCACCACTACCTGGTGCGTGCTCATTCCCGCCTTGTTTCCCGTCCGCTGCTTCCGCAACACCTTGGCATACACCAATGGCAGCCGGCTCTCGTTCAATCGCGTCAGAAAGTCGGGCGTGTCCCCATACATCACCACCATCCCAGGCCAATACGCCTGCGCCTGATGCCGCGCCCCACCCGGTTTCTTCTGCCCTGCCCACACAAGCCGTACCGGCTGGGCCCATATGGACGAGAACTCCGTCCCTCTCAACCGCCTCTCCTTTACTCCCGCGGTCACCAGATGGAAGGCGTCCACTACTTTTTCCATCGTCCTCCCCTCCCCCGCCGCCCACTCCTTTCCTTGAAACGCGCGTCCTAACCCCTCCCACGCCCTCCCGACAGTCAGCCCTCCTTCCGTCCCTCCCTCCCCCCCTCCTTCCCCCACGGCCAGCAAGGCCCCATACCCGACCAGACTTTCAAGCATCCCCAAGCTACCATCTTCCTTCTCCACCTGCTCCTGCACCCTCGCTAACTTTTCCCTCAGCTCCCGTACGTCGTGTTTACTGAGTGGTAGGTCTTGACAAAACAACAAACGATCCTGTCGCTCTTGCCTCTTCTCTTCCACTGCCTCCCTATCCCACACCGAGGGCATCCCATCCTCCTTCTCGTCCTCGTCCTCGCCCTCCGCCACCATGAGTTCCAGCCAGAGGGAGCGGGTGTGGTGCTTCAAATGGTTCGCGTAGGCCAAAACGGCAGGAGAGGGCGTGTCCAAGTTGAAGCGCTCGCAGTTGGCATAGACGAGCTCGATGTCCCGGAAGAAGCGTGAAACGGTCCGGTAGCGGCCTTGCCGGAGTTTGTACGTGATGGTGCCCAAGTCCATGGGGTGCGTGATTACCTTCTGGTACTGGGGAGACACGGGGAGGGAGGGAGGGAAGGAAGAAGGAAGGAAGGAAAGAGTTGAGAGACAAAATGAAGCAGGAAAAATACACGAGGTAGAAAACATCCCAAAACTTAAATGCACCACCAGCTCAACAGTCAAACCCACTCCCATCGCGTCGCTCGTACCGCCCTCTTTCCTTACCTCCTTCCAGACCTCCGGATGCAGCTCCTTGATCGGCTGGCTAAACTCCCGAGCAAAATAAGGGGCCGCAAGCCGCCGCACCAGCTCCAAACCCCGCCGCGTCTCGCTGAGAGTCAACGAAGATTTATTTGCTGCCTCCTCAGGTAAAGGTACGACCAGCCGCTCCAATGTACCGGAGGCGAGGCCCGCACCCCCGCCGCCTCCACTGCCGGACGCGCGGCGGGGGTGTGAGGAAGAGCCCGATTTTTCTTTGCGTTTGGGGCTGGTGCCGCTGCTGCTGCTCCCTCCTCCTCCACTGGCACTTCGAGCCATAACTTCACCCCCTTGCTCCCTCGCCCATGCCTCTTCTGATGATACAGTAGCCAAAAAACGCGCAATGCCCTCTTCGACCAAACGCTTGGTAACTGCCCCTTGCCAGCCATCCGCCAAGCGCACAAGAAATTCCTCTACCGTCCCTGCTGCTGTCATCGTCATCGTCTGCTCTTGCTGCTGGTATTCTCCCCTTCCCAACGGTCGGCATCGATAGGCCTCCACCTTCCCCATCACGCCAGTGGCGCCCAAGAGGCGGGAATGACAGAGAGGGTGACCATCCACGGACCACTCCGTTGAAAGCGGTGGGGCTCTTCCTGCTGCTCCTGGTGTTGACGCCTGTATAACTACTGAATCTGGTAGTGCGCTGCTGCTGCTATTAACTCGGGCATTGCCATTGCTGCTTTGTGCATTCAACGATGGGGCATGGTAAAGGGAAGGGGGGGAAGGGGGGGAAGGGGCCTCGAGCACAACGTCCCTCATTCCTTCATCTTCTCTCTGAGGTGGCGCTGGAGGAGGAGGCGACGCCCTCTCCATGACCGTGCTCCTGTGGCTCCTGTTATGGTAGGAGCAAAAAATGGTTAGCAAAGTGTTCAGCCGGGACTGACAAAAGAAGCCGTGCTTGCGGCTTTGCTGCTGTTGATAACAGACTGCAGCGATATACGCAGAGGCAGCCATACGCGAGGCACGCACAGTCTTTTACGCACGAAGCACCTCGGCTTCTACCCACCCAAATGGGAGAAGGAGAAGTTCCAGACGCTTGTGACTCAAAGTGTCACGTTTGCCGTCAGAGAAGGGTGCGGTGTTGCCTGGAGTTTGGGCGTCATGTGTGCGTGGATGACGGGCATTGCTTGGAGAGGTCATTCGGCGAGTCCCTGCTACTGTCCGTGACGGCAAGAGGGACACACATTGTAGGTGCCTTGTAGCGAAATTGGCAGTCGTGCTGCATCGCGCTACGCTGTCTCTAGGTTGGAGGTTTGAGGCCTCTGTGTGCCTTGTACGTTGCCTTGCTTTGCCCCCACAGAAAACCTCCCCACCTGAGGCCCTCCGCTCCTGCACAACTCAGGCACAGGCAGACAGCCCACTCTTCTACTCATTCCATGTGGACCTTGCGCACCCCCTCGTAAATTTCTTTCCCGCTCCTCCGTGCAGTGTTCGAATTTTCCACACTCACGGCCGCGCTCGTCAGTCGGGCTTTTCCCCTTATTTTGCTAAAGGGCGGTTTTCTTTCCCCATCCCTCCCTTTACACACAGCCTGTTCCTTCCCTTGGTCTGCCACGCTATTCCTGCATCACCACAGTGAAGACAAGCCTCCTCTATATCCTGTGACGTGAACCCTCTTCCATGACCATGGGTGGTCGCATTTCCTCCCTGGTCTTCCAACCTCCATCCAAGCCTTCCCACATCAACTCCACCAAGTACATTGTGTTGCCCACCAGCAAGGGGAACATGATCCCGGCATTTTATTTCGATCGGTCCGCACATTTGACTGTATTAGTATCGCATGGGAATGCTGAGGACTTGGGTAAGTGTTGCGAATGCTGTAGAGGACGAGGGACGGGAGGCAGAGAGGGAGAGAGGGCGGAACGAACAAAAGAAGTGGGCCTCTACGCTCATCTGTGCCACTTGTCTAAATTTCCTTTTCATGCATGGACAATTTCACGAAGTAGAAAAATCATAAAATTGAATAGACATAAATATTTGGGTATAAATAAATAACCTCGAAATGATCAACAAACATCTACACAAACAACCAGGCATGATCTACGACCAATTTTTCGACTTTTCCCGTCAACTTAACGTGAACGTTATGGCTTTTGAATACTCGGGCTACGGCAAAGCCACCGGTTCCCCCTCCGAAGCGAATTGCTACGCCGACATCGACGCCGCCTTTAAGTACCTCATTGAAACAAAAAAAGTCGTCCCCTCCCGCCTCATCCTCTTCGGCCGTTCTATCGGGAGTGGGCCAACGTGCTACTTGGCGGAACGGTTGTCGGAAGGGGGGACGCCGGTAGGGGGAGTAATACTGCAAAGTCCTGTGTTGTCAATCTTTAGGGTTGTATTTCCTAATTTGCGGCATACGTGGTGGGGGGACATTTTCCCCAATGTGGACAGGATGAAGCGGATTGAAAGCCCCGTGTTTGTGATGCACGGAACCAGGGACGAGATCGTCCCGTTTGGGCATGGGCAGGAGTTGTTCTTGGCGACCCCTGTCAAGTGGAGGGCGAGGCCACTGTGGGTGGAGGGAGGGGGCCATAACGACTTGGAGGGGTTGTTGAGGCATGAGGGGACGTACTTTTCGTGTGTATTGGAGTTTTTCCGGGAGTGGTGTTTCACCGAGCGCGGGGTTTATTAGCATAGGTGGTGCCAAAGAGGGAAGAGGCACCGGGGAAAGAGGGAAGAGAGGGAGGAATCGTCCTTGTGGTGATGGAGGAAATGAGTGGATGTATACAAGGAGTTTGGTCGAAAGAGACGGGAAGCATCTCCTGGGGAAGTAACTGTTGTAGCAGCAGTAACATGGAAAGACCTCGGAAGAATAAAAGTACAGTTGATAAATAAGAAGGGTGGCCCATGATTCGGTGCGAGTCAGACCCACAATTTGATTCTCTTCTTTGCTTTCCCCCCCTTGTCCCCCCCTCCCTCCCCCTCTCTCTCTTTCTCCTTAACACTCGGTAATGATAATAATTGAATAACTCGACAAAAAATGCAGAGCGCACATTGGGAGTCGCATCGGTCCGGTATTCCTGATGTGCATCCGGTTCTGTTAATCCTCTCTCATGCAGTATATTTGTGTAAGTTAATGCTGTAAGAAAACCAGCCTCATCCTTCCTATGCTATATTGCAAGTGTCCGTTAATTTTCATTTCCTCCAGGAGCCGCAGGGAAGTAGGAGCGAACATCACCCCCATTTTCTCCGCCATCCTCTCCACAACACAGGCGTGCTTATTCCCTCACCGACCAACCCATATTAAACCCAAAGCAAATCCCGGATAAGCTGAATACGATCGCTTTCGTTTCTTGCACGACAATTTCTTTTCTTTTGTTTTTCACTTTTCTCGATGCTCCACGGACGCTTCCGCCAATCTAACTTTCCCTCCCACTCCCCCATTCTAACAGCCTCTCCTCCCCTTACACACCCCAAAATGATCCTTAACTCCCGCCTCTTCGCACACCCCTCCCTCCCCCTGCCCCTCCTCCTCCGTGCCCGCCAACTCCTCGCCTTTCGTCCCTCTCTGACGGCTGTCCATCCATCAACCCTTGCGCCCTCAACGACGGCTGCCGCTCCTCCCCCCGGCCACCGCCACGACCCCCACCACGGTCCCCCCTGTCCCCCCGCTCGCCCTCCTCCCCTCCTCGACCTCCACCTCCACCACCCCGTCGATCGGGATAGCCACCCATGGGCTGCCCAAAGATTTTCTGCGTGTCCGTGCCCAGGCGGAAGGTGGACGAGGCCAGTCGCTCCGTGCGGTCCAACACCTGTTTTGAAAAAGGACGTGGTGAGGAAGGGGGAGAATGTGAGAATCAGGCAGGCATACAGACATACAGAAGCAGAATATTATCAGACACATATTCCTTTCTAACCACCCAGTCAAGGCAAAAGTCGAAGACCTCTCTCCTTCCCCCCCCGCCACACCGTCCGCTCTCACTCCCTCACTTCCCGCCCTTGATCCTTCACCTGCTGATACACCGACGGCGAATGCGTGTCCATCTCCACGTAATTATCCCTCGAATCAATCTTCGCTACAAGCTTAGAGTCCAAGATCAGGTCCACGATCCACTTCTCGGCCTCGGCGGCGGACATGCCCAGCTTCTGCCCCAGCATGTTGATATCAATTTTTTGGTGGATGCGGCAATAAGTCTCGAAGATCAACTGTCTGGCCTCCGTCAAAAACGCGTCCGCCCACCCCGACAAGAAGTAATCATTCCTTAGGACGTGGTAACACGCTTGGAGCTTCTCTTGTGCGCCGTCGAAGTCGAAGCGCACATACAAACACTGCAGGAATTGGGTGATGGGATCTTGGTAGTTGTACGCCTCTTGTTCAATCAACCATATCACCTCCTTGATGACATCCTGCTTGCGCCTGAACCGCTCGCTCACTGGGCGCTTGTGTAGAATAACCATAGTAGTCATGTACCGCAGCAGCCAAGGTGCATTGTTCTGCAAAGCTTGCCTGTAACGATCCGGGCCATTCCCTGGCCCTTGCTTATCGTCGTTCGCCGGAAAGATCAGCTCCAAAATATTCTCCCACTTGTCGCCTGCATCCTCACGTTTTCGGGCCTCTTCGGGAGTGGCGGGATAGGCGAAGAGGCACCAGTGGAGAAGCCAAGTGCGGAGTTGAAGCTTTTCACGGTCAGACATGGAGCGAATAGGGTCGGGGTCGGCGGCGGTTGGTTTGGTGGGGGGGACGCCATCCTCGCGGCGCTTGACTGTCATGATGTGTTTGTCGATCGCATCGACAGCTTCCTTGACTAGGTGCCATTGTTGAGTGAGGATAGCGGAGCCGAGTCGTCCCCACAAGGCATTGGAGTAACGGACTGTGGAGAAGGCAGCACGGTCCCCGATGGCTTGGATGTAGTTGTTGAGAAAAATGGAGGCATCGTCATATTCACCTCGCTCGTATTTAAACTTAGCATAATCGTAGTACGCCGGCAGGGCGGCCAGGAGCTTTTCCTTGCACTCCAACCTCTCGGGGGGGTCCGTGGCCCCGGCCGTGACATATTCCTTGATTTTGGTCATATCGTCGATGCTAAACATGTCCAAGGCATCCCCCGCCGCTTCGCGCAGGACCTCCTCCTCGTCATCCAAAGCCTTGCTCCGGGCTTCCAACTCGGGGGAAGGGTATTCTTCCAGTTCTTCCAGAGCACGGACTTCGCCGTCGGTGTTCTTGGTCTTTTGCAGCAAGGCCACCTTGGCCCGCATGACGTCTGGAATTTGGAAGTACGCGGCTTGCCCCACCAAGAAGTCAAAGGGACCGTCGGGCTGCACCAAGAAATGCACGTCCGCAAAGGGTGCAATCTTGTGCGTGAGATCGTACTCCGCCATGGTTGTGTTGTGAGGAGGAAAATATGACGATGGTCCAGCAGGGAGGAAAAGACGCGGAGAGCTTCGTGTGAGGGCGGTAGACCCGCCGGCGCCTCGCTCTGTGGTGGTTGTGTGAGACAGGCGCTGAGTTAATAATGCCTTGGCTTCACGCTTGAGAAGGATGTAGCGTGGGAGGAAGCAGGGAAGACAAGCAAATGGAGTACCCCGAGCAACGGCAACCACACAACAACGGGCTGTCGTGAAGCCTGGCCAGGGAGGCAGGAGGTCGTGAGACGCCTCTCTCTCTACCCCAGAGCAGTGAAGAACCAGTGGTAAGGCGTGCGCACATGTGGCTTTGCAAGGACACCGAGGGCAAAGAAGAACGACGAAGCGCAGCCATAGCCCTCCACGAGAGACACATCCTCTAAAAGAAGAAACGCACACAGCATACCTCGCCCAAAATAGCGCCTCTCACATACCAGTGCACTCCACATGCCTCAAGCACACTCCAACCACACAAATTCGCCTCCGTCCTGTTTTCCCTTCCTGCTTCTCGTACTCACACCCTACCTAAACATGATTTCCCAGGCCTTCATCATCGCATGCAACATTCTTGCCCACTTTTTACTGCCCATATCGCACTCACTCCATGATATGTGACACTGCTACCTGCGATCCAAAATGATTTGGCACAGGACACTCATGGCCAATAGCAGCGCAAGCAGCCATGGCAGTGGAATATTTGTCCTACTCAACCTGCTGCTGGGCGTGTTGACGTTTGTCGTCTTCTTGAGTACGCGCCGCATCATCCTCGCCCCCTTCCAAGCCATCCTCCTGAACGCCCTAGCATGCGGTATACTTGTCGGTGCTGTCCTGGGTATAATTCTACCGGAAGGGTTTCATGCACAACAAGACGGGAAGGAGGGCTCGGAGGCAAGCGGGATGCCTATATTGGTCGGATATGCGCTGCAAGTGACCCTCGAGAACGTTGGAAGTTTCTTCAATGGACATGGCCACTCTCGCGACCACACGGTCCCATCAAAGCATTCGCCTTTGCCTCATGCGCCTCTTGATGAAGATAGTGACGATGAGGAAGGGGAGGGTGTAGAGCTGGATGGTGGTGTGGAGTATTTGAGGGAAGAGGGGAAAGGCAAATCCCGCGGCAAGGACGTCACCCAGCAGCTTTTCTCCGCTTCGCACATCTCGTCATCTACGAGTGCGGGCCGCTCCATCACCCCTAACAGAGAGATTGTGATTGAGTTGTCGAGTTTGAACGGCGCAGCATCTCCACCCCTTTCTTCGGAAAATCCGACAGCAGCGGCAACAGCAGCAATACGAGAGGAAAGGGAGCGGAGCAGCAGCAGCAGCAGCAGCAGCAGCAGCAGCAGCAGTAGCAGTGTCAGCAACCGGAGCCCTCACCGGCATAATCTACACCAGCATGCTCATCACCACCTTTCTATCGGGAGCGCCGAAGGTCTCGTGGACTTCTCCTCTTCCTCCTCCGCCCCCGTCGCCGCCATAACAGAAATAAAAGGCTGCTGTATTTTCCAACCGAGCTTCGTTGGTCTCCTTATCCATTGTCTTGCGGACGGCATTGCTATAGGAGCCTCTTCATTAGGAAATGCTTCTTTGCTGGGAGCAGTTTTTCTTGCGCTGGTAATACATAAGCTGCCGGTTGCCTTTGCAACTGGCACGTGGGTCACCACGATCACAGCAGCCACAAAACGGCCACCGTACCGTCTGCAGCAGCAGCAGCAGCAGCAGCAGCAGCAGCAGCAGCAGCAAAAAGGGAGATCTGAAGTGTTTTGGTACCACGCCTTGGCGTTCGCATCGGCTTCACCCTTCGCTGCGTTCCTCACGCGCGTCATCCTGCAGCTGCAACGACGACGGCATCAGCAGGACGAGAGCAGCGGCAGCAGCAATATTTTCGTGGGACAAGTTTTATTGTTTTCCGGCGGAACGTTTCTGTATGTAAGTGTGGGGCATATATTGCCTGAGTTGATGCATTCGTCGCAGATGACGAAAGGCCCGATGGGGAGGAGGTGGTTGGTGTTGTTGGTGGTGATAGTCGGAATGTTTGCTGTGCCGTTGCTAGCTGGACTGGCGCCAGAGCATGGTCATTGAGGAAATGTGGATCGAAAGAATGTAGGAAGTGCAGTGTATTTTTTATGAATAGATGTAGTAGATGTGTCAGATTGCTGATAAGGAAATGGCCAAAAAAACTTGGAGATTTCGACTTCAGACTTTGCCGTTTGTTTGTCTGTAGTTCTTGCTATTCAGGTTGACATGTAGTTGTTAAGGATTCTCAAGTTATTTTCTAACTGCAAGTCTCTCTATCTCTTGGTATTCCATTTGTGTGGGGGGGAGTGGGGAGGGGGGAGCACATCCGCCAACGACACGCTTTCCTCCTCATTCTCGTACTTTTTCACACTGTTTTACACTAGAATTTTTTACACAGAGCCTCTTTATTCATGCGTGCCTGGTATCTCCGTATCCCACGTAACCCCCTTCTCTACCTTCCCCCCTCCTCTCGCTCAGTGAAACGGTACTCATCCATGAGACATGGGAAAAGTACCACTGTTATCACTGCTGCCGCTGCCGTCGCTGCTGCTGCTGCTGCTGCTGCCGCCGCCGCTTATATCGCCGAGATACCCTCTATTACCCACCGACGGGCCCGTAGAAGAAGACAAAGATAGCTGTTGGAAGTAGGAGGTGGGAGCGTCACAACTCCCTCCTCCCTTTCCTCCTTCCTCACCTCCTCCTTCTCCTTCTCCTCTCATCGCATGCTCTCTGTAACCACTTGTCATCAATAACGACGACGAGGTGGAGGACAAGGAAGAAGATGGACAGGAAGGTAATGCGCTAGTCACAAATAAAGGAGTCGGCAAGAGAGCCGCGTGCGGAATTAGCGGCGGCGGCGGCGGCGGCGTCTGCTGCTGCTGCTGCTGCAGATTGAAATATTGCTGCTGCTGAAGCTTCAGCAGTTGTTGTTGTTGCTGCTGCTGCTGTTGTTGCTGTTGTTGCTGCTGCTGCTGCTGTAACTGTGCTTCCCTTTCCATTCTCATTGCCTCTTCACTCCTCCAGCGTTGCTGGACATTCAGCTTTTCGTCCATGGCACGATCGACATGTCCTATTTGTTCGTGTAGGATTCTTCTCAAGGCTTCAAGTTGCCCCATGCTCAGGTGAACGAGGGCCTCCGTCGGACTGTATAACATTGATATTTCCAAGGCGATCGCCCCTGCCTCCGGGTATCTTTCCACAAACTCCTCTTCCTGCGGAGTTGAGAGGAGGGGGGCATGTGGGCTAAGGGACAAAGAAGAGGAGGTGGAGGATAAAGGGTAAGTGGTAGCCCCACTGCTGCTATTGCTGCTGCAGCAGCAGCTGCTGTTACTACTGCCGCTACTGCTGCCGCTGCGGCTGATTCCGAGGAAATTAACTTCTTCTTGTTGGTGTTGTTGGACAAAAGCACCTAGACCCAAGTGCTGTAGAACCTTGAACTGGGAGGAGGATAAACAGGGAAAGTGCTGGTTGTTATTGTTGCCTCTGTTGCTGCAGCCCTTCGACCAGGAGGAGGAGGAAGAGGTGGACGAGGTGGAGCTTCCTAATGGGTGATGGTTGGTAGTGCAAACGCTGCTCGTGCATGTGCTGATGCTGCTACTGATGCTGTCGTTATTATCATCAATGCTGTCATCATAGAGCTGTCCTCGCGCTGAAGCAATAGCTGCGGCCAGATCTGAATTCTCCAGCAGCAGGGTGGCTGCAGTCGAAGGAGTAGAAGCGGCAGCAGTAGTAGCAGAGTGAGAGACCAATGGCCATATAGAAGGACCACTGACGTTCTTGTTGCTGCCAATGCAGCCTAATTGCCATGCTGTAGGAGGAGAGGTGGCCGAATGAGCCGAGGGAGAGAAGGAGGGAGAGGCAGAGGCAGCATCGGAAGCAGATATACCCCACGCGCGGGTTGTTTTGGTGGTGGTGGGTGCAGGCTTGGGGACAGAGAATGATTGAGCTGCCTGGGTTTGCCGGTGCTGCTGTTGCCGTTGCTGCTGTTTGAATGCTTTGGAAGAGGCGGGGATGGTTGAGAATGACGTAGAAGAGGTGGAGGACGATAAGATTGCCGTCGTCTTAGAATGAGCGGGCGGTTGTGTAGCCTTGTTATTCGCCTTCTCCTTCTCTGCCTTTTTCTCTTCATGCTGCTGTTGCTGCTGCTGCTTCTTCTTCTCCTCCTCCTTTTCCTTCTCTTTGGCAGCCACGGCTGCTGTTGCGGTTGCCGCTGCCTTCTCAGCTGTCGTCGGTTTCTTCTGCACAACGCTCCATTCGTCTCCAATCGCACATATCCCTTCTTCGCCTACACTGCCCGTGGCCCCACCCCGCACCACCCGCCTCCCTCCATCCGCTCCTTGCACCAGCTCTAGGGAAGTCAAGGAAGATGAATAAGAGGACGTGTCACCCTCTGATGACCTACTTATCTCCTCTTCCTTTTTACAGCCAATGGTGCGGCTCCTGGTGAAAAGGGAGGGACACGCTTTGAACTCCTCTTCGTCTTCAGAGGACGAGGTGGACACCGCACCATCATCGTCCTGCTTCAGATCAGTGCTGCTACTGCTTGGAGTCACTGCCGCCACCGAAGCCGAGGTTGGGACGGTTTTCTTTTTATCTCCTTTGTCCTTTCCCTTCTTCTTCTTTTTTTTCTTCCCGCCTCCTCCCCCTCCTCCTCCTGCTCCTCTCCCACTTCCTCCCTCATCTCCTACACCATCGCACAGCAAGTTTTCTGCCTCCCTCGCGGCTGTCTCTTCGATCATCTTCCATTGGCCTTCCAAATAGTCAAGACACTCTGACCCTTTTCCCGCCCTTGCCAGGTCCAACGCCGTTGATCCCACATCATTCCGTAAGGTGATATTCGCCCCCTTGCCCACCAGGAGCTTCAACAGCCGGACATCACCGATTTTGGCTGCCAGGTGCAAGGCGGTATTACTGCTCTTGTTCTGATGATCCAGACTCTTACAAGAGAATCTTAAGATGCACTCCGCCGCCATGTAATTACCTGTGGAGAAGAAAAACAAGAAGGAGAAAAAGAGAACGGAGAGAAAGGAGGACGGTCAGTTGTGCACGGCAAAAAAAGAGGGGAGTAAGGGGCGCATGGCAGAGATTTACTTACGGGCAAGGACGGCCATCATCAAGGGCGTATCCAGATTCTTATTTGGACTGTCTAGCAAGGTTGTATCACGTTCCATCAACAGCTTGATAACGGCCTCAGACCCATTTTTGGCCGCGAAGTGCATGACAGAATTGCGGGCCATTGTCGTCCGTGCCGTGACGCTGGCATGGTAATCAAGCAAAAGCTGGACCATGTCCACCTTCCCTGTCTGCGCTGCCAACATCAACGGTGTGGCTCCCCCCTGGTCAATCACATCCACATCGGCTTTCCGTTCACCAAGCATCCGACCAAGGTTTCCTTCATTGCCATGCAACACAGCTTCCATTACCCCTCCATGTCGTGCCCGCTTCCCGCTCGTACCTCCTCCCACACCATTTCCCCCTACAGTTCCCCCAGTCTCAGTTGCAGCGATGATATCATCATCACCATACCCATCATCTTCCTCGTCGTAGTGGCCTCCTTCTCCTTTCTCCTTTCCCTCCTCAGCGTCCGCCTCAATCGAGACCTCCTTCCAACGCGAATACTTCTTGCATCGATTAGGCAAATAAGAACTGTCCGCCATCAACATCCCATACACAGCATTATTATCGTATCCATGAGTATCCGATTGATCTCCTCGTTCCCCTCCTCCTCCATTGTAGGATTGGCTGTACGGTAACGGGAGCAGCGAGGATGAGGAAGAAGGGGGTATATATTCCGCCGCCACCGCATTGCAGGACTGCTCCTCCATGAGCTTGCTCTTCATACGGGCGTAGAAACTCCGTGAAGCCGAGGAAGAGGCTTTGCTCAAGCATTTACGGAGGGAGGAAATGGTGGAAGGAGAAGGTTGGCCTCCCTGCAGTAATTTGGCCAGGTCGGCGTTTGACAGCAACGACACAGGCGTGGAGCCCTGGGGCAGAACAACAGATTGGGATTGGTTTGTGGTGCTCGCGGGTGCGACAGGCACAGGACTGACGATCGCTGTGGCGGCCTGATTGGAGCCTGTGTTTGTGCTGGTTAGTAAGGACGAAGAGGAGGACGATGGTGCTGGGGCGGGAGGTCGTGGGAGATGGAAGGTTGGAGGCTCCGACTTGTCCTTGTCTTGAGTCATGATTCCAAAGGCAGGCGAAATTTTGGTCTCTCTTTCCGTGCTAGCCACTGTATGATATGAGGTGAAAGGCGTGGGTGTAGGGTGTGTGAAGTGTGAATAAAAGTCACTGATGGGGAGCAAAATTCCTGATCGTGACACAACGGTTGAGGGAGGAAGTTCTTGGCTTTTTGACAAGATTTTATTCACGCCTTTGACTGATGTTATCAACAAAAACATCTTAGAGACAAGCATGGTGCTCTCATCACCTTCCTGGTGGGGTTGATCCACGCTATAAGAACGCAAGGCGAATGCAATGTCACCGCCTCAATAAATAACCTCCCCATCGACGCCATCCCTTACAGAGCAAGCACCGCCAAGCATGCATATAATCAGGACAAGACCAAGATCGCTATTATCTAGCTTGCTCGTTTTCCTATTTATCGTCACGTTTCCAGTCTGCGCTTTTCTTCCCGTCTATCCCATCCCTGCCCACAACTCTCGCCTCATTCCCATCCACGCCACCGTCGCCGGCACGGGCGTCAATGTCCTCTACTCTGAGCGCTTTCTAGAACACAAAGCACGAGGCTACCATCCGGAAAATCCTTTACGGGTTTCGGTCCCAGCGCAAGTCCTTAAGCACACCCCAGGGATTCATCTAAAGGCGCCCACCACGACTCAAGAGGCGGCGTTGGCCGCAGTCCTGCGAGTCCACGACCCGGCTTACGTGGAGGAAATCAGATCCTTATCCACGCGAGGTGGAGGAAATATCGATGCAGATACGTTTGTCAATGGTGCGACATATGAGGTGTGTTTGTTGGCAGCGACTGCTTGGATGGATTGCGCCAGACAGACCTTGTTTGGGGACGAGGAAGAGGAGGAGGAGGCAGGGTCGCTTGCGGCTACGCCCGTCCGGGTTCCCATCCGACGACCTTCTTTTGCCTTGACTCGGCCACCGGGTCATCATGCAGGACGCTCACAGGCAATGGGCTTCTGCATCTTCAACTTTGCTGTGATTGCCGCCCGGTATGCATTAGACAAGTTGGGTTGCCAACGAGTGGCGATTTTGGATTTGGACGCTCACCACGGGAATGGGAATGAGGAGGCGGTCCGTACAGAACCTTCCATGTGCTATGCATCATTCCACCAGCAAGATTCATTTCCGATGACGGGCCAAGATCCGAGCGATCACGGGCCTCACGGGAATCTGCTCAATGTCCCTATCCGTGCCTACACCGAAATTACATCTTACCTGCCCCTGCTGGACGAGAAGGTCCTTCCCTTCTTAACGGCGTTCGGGCCTGACCTTGTTATTGTCTCGGCGGGCTATGATTGTTTGGTGGACGATCCACTGGCACAGTTGGCCTTGGGTCCCCGGGATTTTGAGGCGGTGGGGGAGAGGCTGTTGAGAGCGTTCGGAAGAGGGAAGATTATGTTTGGATTGGAAGGAGGATACGAGCCGGAGAATGTGGCGGCAGCGATTGTGGCGACGTTGAAACCATTTCTATAGCAGCTGAATGTGGTGGTGATAGATTGAGTGATTAAGGTGGTGGACAAGAGAGGGAGAAGTGACGGGGGCGGTGGCGATGGAGTTGCTCTTGTAGCCGCAGCAACAGCAACAGCAGCAGAGGCCTAGAAGCTACCTTGATGTGTTTAATGACTGATAGAATAGAGCAGTTAAAACAGAAAGTATTTTTCCTACCAAAGCAATTAAATGGAGAGGTGCACACATGCATGTATTATTTTTCGTTTCAAAATCCTGTCTGTACCTTACGTTCTTACTAAACCATACATCCCTTCCCTCCACCTTCTCCCACACACAGAAACATTTATTGAAGGCGCTTCATGGCCAGCCCTCCTCCCTCCCCTTTGGAGAGTGATGATGATCTGCCTATCTGCTGTACTTGTGGAAATGCCTACGGACCTTCCCCAAATCCTCCTTCGACGTGCAAGATTTGCAAAGACGACAGGTATGTATTTTCTGGGTATCCTTTGCATCTGTCTCTTCAGTACATTAAGCAAGCTATGATGGGCAGTCATGGGTCTTATCCCATCAACAAAATTTTGTGGCATAGATCTGTCTTCTATGCTTTTTCCTCCTTGTCATACAGTCACCCATACTTTCCCGAAAACATCATAGGCAATGGCTGTCAGCAACAGGGCCCCAATGGACGAGTCTCCGCGCCCTAGCGGGGGGGGGGCACAAAAATGAGATTGCCCGGGTAGAAACCAATGTGTACAGCATCGTTACTACCCCAAAGATAGGAATAGGACAGCGGTGTCTGTTGGTGCAGTATCCCGGACGTGGAGAAACAAATAATGGGGAAGGAGAGAATGTATTGTGGGATTGTTGTGCTTTCCTGGACCAGTCCACCATTGAGACCGTGAACGCATTGGGTGGGATTTCGAAGATTATTTTGTCACACCCACATTTTCTGGGCTCGTGCATTACGTGGAGCAAGGCTTTTGGAGATGTGCCTATCTTCCTGCATAAGAGCGACAAAGAGTGGATCACCCGGCCTGTTGAGGGCAAAACGTCGCCTTATTTTCTATGGGAGGGAGAGGAGACTTTGAGTTCTTTATGCCCAACCCTTAAGCTCGTGCGCCTGGGCGGTCATTTTCCTTCCTCATCTGTGTTGCTCCTTGAGTCGTCGGCGGAAGACGGGAAGGGTGTCGTGTTCGCAGGCGATACTATTCTGCCTGTACCCCATGGTCGTTGGTGCTCGTTCATGTATAGCTTTCCCAATCTTTTGCCTTTGCCTGCTTTTATCGTAGAGGATATCAAGGCAAAGGTGGAGAAATTGCCTGATTTTGATAGGCTGTACGGCCCTTTTTCAACCTCATCTATATTGGGAAATGCAAAGGAGGCGGTGTTAGAAAGTGCGCAGCGGTATCTGGATTCCTTGGCGGGGAAGTATCACGGCAAGTAAATGGAAGAGAAATGAGAGAGAAAGACAAATATAACGACGAAAGAAGGAAAAGAAAGTTTAAGGTGTGGGATGGAAAGGGGATGAGTGGCCAACGAATAGAAGTGTGAGGAATTTGGGAGAGCAACTTGCAACTTTTTGCCGGGTACAAGGCACAAATGAAACAAGAGAGTTGTTTGAGCATTCATGGATAGCCTTTATTTCATTCTTTGGCGTTTCCAACCCCGTGTAGATGCCTTGAAGTTTACTCTACTTTTTTACAAAGTTAGGCTAATAGGGTGCCCATTTGCCTATCTTGCGGTCTTTTGATTGTCTGCTACACATGTCCATTCATGCTGCAAAATTCTTACTTGTGCTATAATATGTTTTAATTGCCCTCTTTGTCCTCCTAATGATGCAATACTGCAGAGACAGTGTTTGTCGTACTCTTTTCGGTTTTTTTCTATTTTCTCTTTCCTTTCATTTTCTTTCGTATCCCTCGCGTCCTCGATGCTTTTCATCATGTATAGTATGGCTTTGTATATTTCACTGTGAAGGAAATAATGAACTCTTTATTTGCATGGAACCAAGGTTGCCATTTGATTAAGTAAAACGTAGCGCCGCGAGCCAGTTGTGCCTCAAAGGCGGGGTGATTGCGGGAGCTTCCATCTTTGCATCTAATGGTGCTGCTGCTGCTAAAAGGAGTACAGGTGGCCCCGCCACAGGAACGGTGGTAGGGGTAGTAGGTGTCATTGCAGGCGACGGTGCCGTTGAAGTTTGCTGCTGTGGCTGCTGCTGCTGCTGACGCTTTGCTATCTCACTTCTCTTCAAAACCTCTTCCAGTGCCAAGACTAAGTCTTTGTGCTCCCGCAGTTGTCGGATGATATACTGTTCTCGCTTGGTGAAGCTGCTGCTGCAACTACAACTGCTGTTGCTTCTGCCACTAATGCTATTGCTGTGGGTAGTGGTTGTGGGTTTTCTGATGCTGTTCTTCTTGATGCGGTTCTTCTCGGCAATGCTTGTGCTGCTTCCCAAAGCCGAGCAGGAAGGCAACGTGCCCTCCCGCTGCTTTTTTTGTTCTTCATGCTCTTCCTGCTCTCGCAGCTTTCGCTGCTGCTGCCGTTGATGCCATTGCTGCTGCTGATGTTCTTCTTCTTCTTGTCGTTGTTGTTGTTGTTGTTGTTGTTGCTGTTGTTGCTGTTGTTGTTGTTGTTGTTGTTGTTGTTGTTGTTGTTGTTGTTGTTGTTGTTGTTGTTGTTGTTGTTGTTGTTGTTGTTGTTGTTGTTGTTGTTGT
>Ga0160419_100473_pt1 | contig 25499 bp, 34 predicted proteins | sample CelAP2metagpilot_2_FD_108196 | JGI IMG/M metagenome (GOLD analysis project Ga0160419, IMG submission 108196) | Phycosphere-associated microbial communities from Cellana algal ponds in Kailua-Kona, Hawaii, USA - Cellana AP2-4-25 metagenome pilot ... | reverse complement strand
TTCTCTTCCTCCTCCTCCTCCTCCTCCTCCTCCTCTTCCTCCTACTCCATCTCCTCCTCCCGTTCCTCCTCCTTTTGGGCCCCGCCCTCCGAGCTTCATGACTGGCCAGTGAGCAGGTCGTGTCCAGGTGTTGTTCATTCCTCCTCCCCCCTTTTCTCCTTTTCCTTCTGCTTCTCCTACTCTTTCCATTCCTCCTGGCCCTCCCCATTCCGATATCCTTGCAAAGGGCACGGCTGACGTCGGTTGAGAATGCTTTCCTCCCCCTCTTCCTTTTTCTCCTTCTCCTCCCTCTCCCATTCCTCCTCTTGTATACGGAGCATCGCCATCCGTACCGCTGCTGCTGTCGCTGCCGTTCCTCCCCCTGCTGCTGCTGCTGCTGCTGCTGCTGTATGTGCTACCTTGGCCATTTATACATCCTTCACTTTCCAACCCTCTTTGACTACTCTCTCCTTGTCCATCCACCACTGCCCTCTTCCTCTTATTTTGTTCTTGCTGCTGATGCTCCAGCTGCAGGGGAGGATGAAGAGGCTCAGCAACAGGGAGAGGAGGAGGATTAGACAGTTCTCGAGCGAAGCAGCAGGGAGGGAGGAGCGGACGGGTAACATGCTGAATATCAATATGCATGCTAGGAGAACGGTGCTGCCAGATATTGACCTGGGGAGAATGGGAGGGAGGGAAATAAGGATATGGGAGGCGAAAGTGAGCTTAGTCGTTTGTGTTACTGTCTACTAAAGATCAAAAGGAAGGAATGAAGGAGGGACGGAGACAGGATCGAATCAACCACCTTTACCTTGAGCAAGAAATCCTCTACAGCAGGGGAAATGTCGTAGTTGTTGACTGAAGCTTCAAACACCAACGCCACAAAAAACGAGACCCGCCGCCTAGCTCCTTCCCCCTGCTGGCGATAAGCAGCAGAAGAGGGAAACGGATTAGGCAGGGCCTCAGCCAGAGGGTAGCTATGAAGAAGCGGCGGCTGTTCCAGCGCCATAATTAGCGACCGTAGCCTTGACTCCACCCACCCAAACCACCGGCTAAACTCCCCCCTCTTTTCCTCTCTCCCTTCCTGCACCCAGACGTCCACCTGCAGAAAGTTGTGAAACCGAGTGAAGTACGGAGAAACTTCAAACAAACTCTCCCACCTTTCCTTCCTCCTCGCCATTAGCTTACTCGTAGGGCCTAATGCCCAGCTTCTTGTCAAGATTGCGGCTCGTTTTAGCTCTTCCTGTAGCCTTCTAAGTTGTGGCATGCCCACGTTGAACGCGCTATTCATAGAGGGAAATGCAGGAGTAATTAGCGGCATCAAGCTGTTGCTGCTGCTGCTGCTGCTGCTCCAGGGGGGGTACCAGACGGAAAGGTGTTCAAAGGCAGGATGAGGTGGGGAAACGATGGGGCAGAGGAGGACGGGGGTGGAGGCGGAAGGCCAGTTCCACTGAGAGTAGACGCGGAAGAAGACGAGGAGGAGCTTGGAGGGGGAGGCGTGAGGGTAGCGTTGACAGATAAATGCCACCAGGATGGCCCAGCTTACTCCTCCAAGGAAACCGAGGACGCTGCTGTATAGCCCTCGGCGCTTGGCCCAGAGTTTGACCGCGCGGAGGGTGCTGGTGAAATGTCCAACGTGTGGCACGAGCTTCAAGATCATCTCGGCTACCCGCACCCCATTCACGGACCTTGCACCTCCGTCGTCCAAGCCCTGCAAGTAACGCAGGTCTAGTAGGTCCATCACCCTTTCCTCCCTCCCTTCCTTTCTCCCGTCCTCGCCATCGCCATCGCCTTCTTCTAGTCGAAGAGAGACAAAAAGCAAGTCCACCGCAATCCCGCCCAGTACGAACTTGACAACTGGTGTGTACGCCTCGGGCACCGGGCAGACATCGCGCACTCCTTCGTGTGTCATTAGTTTTTGGCCTACAAAATAACTAAAGAAATCCATGCGGGAGGCAAATCCTGCGTGTTTGTATAGTTTGCAGAAAGGAAAGGAGAGTTAGACAAGGCTACAGTAACCTTTTCCCTTCTTCCGTGGCAACACCCATAAGACCCAGACACACAGTTCAAGCCTCCCTCTTTCCATCCCCCCTCTATCTTCATTTTTCATCATTCTTTTACCGTGGGGAATGATAAGCAGCAAGTCCAAGTCGGAAGTGGGGTCATGACAGTCGAGCCGATAGGAGCCAAAGGGTAGAAGAACGGGTTTGGGAGGGGAGGGAGGACGGGAATGGGTTGACATGGTGCTGGAAGCTGTTACTGCAGTGGCTGCCACTCCTTTTGCCGTTGAGCTTTCTAGGGCGATATTGGCGGAAGCAGCTGGGGTTGTGGTGGTGGAGCTGGTTGTGGTAACGGTCACTGGATTAGCAGCAGTAGTGGCACAGGAGGAGGGTGCACCCACAGGTGTCGCCACCGGAGCCGCTGCCGTCGCCTTCCTCATCCCCTCCTTCTCGGGCCTCAACACCTCGCACCATTCCTCCGCCAGCCCCTGTAGGGTGGTTAGGACCTGTTTGCGTGCCGTGGCCATTTCCCCGCTTTCGTACGAGCCCAATGCCCGCATGTAGGCCTTTAAATTGGAGGTGGCCTCCTTTTCCGCTGCTGTGGGTTGGTCGAGGCTGATGGGCGGGGTCATGCCCAGGTAAAGTGAGGTACAAGGACCAAAAGAGGGCGCGGGAAGAGCCATGCTGCTTGCTGCGCGGCGACGGCAGTCTCCCCGTTTGGCCGGGTGGGGAGACACAAACCGGCCGGCAAGGGAAGAAACTTTGTAATGTGAGAGGTAAGGACGTGAGATACAGAAATTGGTGGGCGTGGAGTTGGGGAGATCGTGTAAATGGGTAGTGACTGACTAAAACAGGCATTTTGGTGTTCCGACATGGCAATCGTCGTCGGACGGCAGCCAGATTAAGTTCGCTCTCACAATCTTGATGACAAACGCCGTTTTCTAAAAATAATGTGTATCTCACGAGCATATACCATACCCAATACACAGGCACCTGCACGAAGAGCGCGACAGTCAAATCGGCGGGGTTGTGTGGGTCATTGGGTTTCTTTTGAGCCGTGATTGAGACAAGCGGGCTGCTAGTGCGAGTCTCTGGAAGGCAACGCACATTCATTCTTCTTCTTGGAGCAACACGGGCGATACCAGGGGCAAGTAAGTCAACAGACGGGAGGAACACAACTTCCAGCCGCCCATCTAAATTGCACGGTAATGAAGTCAACAAGAAAATTCAGGGTAGTAGGTTTGGTATGTGGCTCGGAAAAAATGTCTCCGAGCGCTCCTGCTTCTCTGTTTTCCGCATCAAGCCTTTGTTCCCCTGTACCGCCCCTTGCTCCCCTACGAACACATCTATCCACGCCTTGCGTACTTCATGCTGCTTCTCGCGGTCAGTATAAATCTCCGCAAATTCCATGTTCTTTTTCCGTTTCCTCCTTCTCCATCCTTTTCAGCCTAGATAAGAAAAATGGCGGAATTCGGTGAGTTGGTGCTAGTCCTGGGTGACATGCACATCCCTCATCGCGCGGCAGCTATTCCAGAAAAGTTTAAACGAATGCTCGTGCCTAACAAGATGCAGCATGTCTTGTGCACTGGTACGTGCAAGAGGAGGGTAGGGATAGGTGGTAGGCAAAATAAACGGGTGCTTATTTTATTTTGTTCCCTTCACAATTAGGATGTTATACCCTATCGATGATTCTCTTCCCTTTAACCGCATTTCCCACCTCTAGGCAACCTCATCTCGCGCGAGCAACTTGATGAGCTCAAGTCCTTGGCCCCCAACGTGCACGTTGTCCGGGGCGACATGGACGACCCGTTCTGCTCCTCTTCCTCCTCCTTTCTCCCTTCCACCTCCTCCACCTTCCCCGAAACCAAAGTTGTCACGATAGGCGAGCTGCGCGTTGGTCTGTGTCACGGGCACCAGGTCTTGCCTTGGGGCGATGAGGGGGCTTTGAGTATGCTAGCTCGAGAGCTAGACGTCGATGTCCTCATCACAGGACACACGCACATACACCAAGTGAGCGAGCGGGGAGGGAAGTGGTTCTTGAACCCGGGCAGCATCTCAGGGGCGTACTCCAGTTTTGAAGGCGGGAATGAAGGGCGGGAGGTAATCCCGAGTTTTATCCTGCTGGCAGTGCAGGGGAAGAAGGTCATGTGTTATGTCTATGAGGAGAAAGAGCCAGGGGAGGTGGAGGTCAGCAAAGTGGAGTTTGTGAAGGGGCAGCCGGCAGCTTCAGCTGATGCAGCAGCGGCAGCAGGGGCGGGGAGATGAAGAAAAAATGTAAAGGGGAGAAGAGCGAGGGAGGTAAGGAGGGGATATGTAAAGAAAGTAAGAGAGGACTTTGTCTGGTCTATCCTCCCTTCCGCTGCACGCCCAAGTTTTTCGTGTTTTTCCCTTTATATTAATCCTGTGTAAGTTTCTAGTTCTTCGTCGTCGTCTCGACTCTTCTCTTTTCCCTCCGTTTTCTCGCCTTCTTACTTCCCCTACTCGTCAACTACCGAACCCCCTTCAAACCTCCAACCTCTTACACCAAAGTAACGTACCCTCTCCCTATCTCCACTTTCCCATCTAATGCCCATTACTGTGCTCTGCCAGCGCCTTATCGACTATGGCCTTCTTGTGGGCAACGTGGTGCTGGCCCAACGCAAACCATTCCACAGTGTACCCGAGCACCCCCGTCAGCACCATAAGGTGCGCCAAGGGCTTCATGGAGCCGGGACGAATGTACTTCCAGTAGTAGTACTTAGAGAAACCCGCGAATTGCTCCTTATAGTACGCCTGGTTGGATTGGAAGGAGGGTGGAAGGGAGGGAGGGTGAGGGAGGATAACATTATTAAGGCTAGGCGCAAAACGGCGATAGACACACAGGATTTGGGCTTGAATAGAATATTAAACATATACAATGCGATAGGAGGGAGGAAGGGAAGTAGGTGAAGGTCAGGCCGGCAGACAAGCGGGGCCGTACTCATGACGACGACGACCTAGGACACAAAAGGAAAGGCCCACGATAAAACTGCACTGGCAGCCAGCTCCGCAGATACCATTGCAATAATTGCACCGCAATTTTAAGCGCTCATTGCCAGGCTGACAGCATTCAGACGCCGACCACTCCATATGTCTTCCCTCCGGTATCACTGTCTTCCTTCTTGCTCACCCGATACCCAGACGTACCGGCCTGATCAAGTGCGAGGTCGCGAAGGTGGCCGCTGCCTTGACAGACTCCATGATGCTGTGTTGATGTGTGTGAGTGTGGAAAGGATGGTCTTTAGGCACAGCGGCATTGAGGAGAGGATGGGAGGAAGTGCATGAAAGAACGAACTGAAGTTGTTGGTGCGATTGCGACTGGAGCCAGTTAAATCCTTGCCTCTTACCCTTCACCCCTTCCAACAATCCCCAATCAACGTGCCCAGCGCTAGGAGGATGTGGGTATGGTCGACATGGGACAGCGGGGCCAGAAGTGTGTGGTTTGGAAGCAAGATGGTTTGAGTGCCGTGAGCGTGGGCTCATCTTGTTGGCTCACATGAGTGTGTGACTGCTGCTTCTCCGCCCTTCGCTGCCGCGCAAAGCATGCCGTATGTTTCAGTTCGTCCCTTTTGCCTCACGCTGCCTCTTGACCTCTTACCCACGCCTTTCCCTCACCAAACAGGACAACAACAACAAAGGCCACCATCTAGTTACCCTCTTGGGTACGGCGCAGCAGCAGCAAGTACCAGCCACAGAGACAGGCGAGGGAGGACAGGGAGCCGGACAGTGCAGAAAGGAGGTCAAGTCGTTAAGTCAGCCCATGCCAACGCCCTTGCCCCGCTTGTCGCTCCAGCTCGCATTTCTACTCAGCGGTACCTTCACCCACGCTTTCCGCCTGGGTACGCGCCTACCGGCGACGGCGGGATTGTGCTTCCCACACCGCTCCTTGAGCAGCACTAGCACCTGCAGTAGCAAGGCCCTCGTCTCATCCCTCGTCTTTTACACCTCTGGAACGCCATCAAGCAGCAGTACTTTACCGTCGTCCTTGTCACGATCATCGTGGGACAGTAGAAGCAGGAGTATCAGAAGCAACGCTCAAAGCAATCGATCGGTAAGGCAAACGCAGCGGCGGAAGTGAAGAAGAGTGATAGAGTTTCAGGTACAGCAGACATTCATTCATCAATGCTTCTCTCTGACCAGATAAAAAGCAAAGCGGGTCATTTTTTTTCGACGTTCAAGAATTTACCTATGCATACCATTCCCAAACCACTAGATGTCCTCCTCCTCCTCCTCCTCCTCCTCCTCCCCCCCCTCCACCCCTCCTTCGAGGAACCCCATCACAACCACCACCGGCAACAATGACACGGCCGGTCTTGCCCCCTCTTCCGACCCCACAAGTAGGATACGTGGGCGTCCCTCTAGTAAGGCAAAGGCTGCAGCTATAGCAGTTGCCGCAGGAGCGGTTTCAAAAACATCGGTCGAAGAAGAAAAGGGAAAAGGAGAAGCACTACTATTACCTGTCCACGAGATGAAAGCTGCGACTATGAAGACAAAGAAAGAACAGGCGATTGTCGCCATCGCAACAGCGGCAAAGAAACGTAGGACGAAAACAGAAAAAGTTAATGCTGCTACTGCTGCTGCTGCTGCTGCTGTTACAGAAAAATACACAGATCCTTCGTTCCCCTCTCTACCCGCCAAACAAGGCCACAAGAAAACGGAACTCATCCGCGATCTTGCAGCACCAGCGGCAACAGCAGTAGTAGCAACAACAGCAGCAGCACCAGCGATTGCAGCGGCAGCAGTCCCTCTCAACAAAGTCATACGTACCCGTACCCCGCGTTCCACCATCCCCCGTGCCCTCACGCCCCGGGTCGAAGACGGCTCGTCCTCTCCCTCCCTCATTTCCTCCTCCTCATCCTCCTCCTCCTCCATATCACAACAAAAGAGGCTCTTCCGTCTTCTCTCTTGGAATGTTGCAGGGCTACGAGGTCTTCTTAAAAAAGGAGATGCCACCATTGACGCTTTCCGCTCCCTCCTTCTCCACGAAAAACCTGATATTCTCTGCCTCCAGGAGACCAAACTGCAAGAGGGTAGGTGCACTGCTTTCGTCCCATTCTGTCGTACTCTCTCTTGTTTCCTTCCTCCCTCCCTCCCTCTCTCCCTCCCTTTTTCTCCCCTCTGCGGACTACGTACGTCGCTAAAGTGAGCGTTGCTATGCATGTGTTAAGTTTGCCTCGGTGTCAAATGAACTGGCCATTGTGTACCTTCAACCCTACCTTCCTCCCCCTCTTCCTTCTTCCCTTACCAAATAGACCATGTGGCTGAAGTCAGCGCTGCCTTGCGTGCTTTACATTTGCCTGGGTTTCACGGCAACTGGCATTGCTCCACCGCCAAAAAAGGCTATTCAGGCACCTCAATTTTAATAAGTGAACAAGCAGGGCTGAGTCTAGGCCCTGTGCGGGTGAAGTGCGGGATGGAGGGGGAGAAGGACGGGGAGGGGGAAGGAAGGGTCATAACGATTGATTTTGGTGCGTTTAGTTTGGTGAATGTCTATACGCCGAATAGTGGGGAGGGATTGAAGAGGTTGGAGTTTCGAACCAACAGTTGGGACAGAGCATTTGAACAGCATTTGTTGCGGTTGCAGAGGGGAGGAGAAGGAGGAAGAGGAGGAGGCGGAATAGAGGGAGGGAGGGCGGTGTTGTGTTGTGGAGATTTGAATGTAGCGTTTGAGGATGCTGATTTTTACAATCCAGGCGAGCCACGGATGGCTAAGGCTGCGGGGACAACACCGGAGGAACGAGCGTCGTTCGGGCGCTTGTTGGAGGGTGCGGGGATGGTGGACACGTTCAGATTTTACCATCCGGAGGCGACGGGGTGTTATTCGTATTGGTCGATGCGGGCAGGGAACCGGCCTTTCAATCGAGGGATGCGCCTGGATTATTTCTTGGCAAGTCGGAATATGATGAGGGGTAAGGGGGAGGGGAAGAAGGGAGTGCCAAGGGTGTTGGACTCGTTTATTTTGGACCAGGCGACGGTGGGGTTGAGCGACCATGCACCGGTTGGTGTGTTATTAGAGGTAGAAGGAGTGGGTGGAGCGCCAGACGGGAGGGGAAAATTGGGAGACTAAAAAAGATGCACGTCGTGTGCTTGTGTATGCACTCTCTTGCTATTTGGCTCATGGATTTGGGTTTTGGTTTGTTTCTTTGCCTACCGGTCTGCTGATATTGTTCGATGCGTATGTGCCGGTCTCGCCCTTGGCGCTTGGGTAGCCTAAACCAGCGGGGTCAAATAGCCAGCAGGCTGTCGGAAGGCATAACTCATTTTCGTCGCATGCACACGAACCCGCACACCTCCTCCCCCTTCATCCTCTCCCCTCCTTATTCCCCACTACCTTCTTTCTTTGCCTGTCTTCTTCCCTCTCTCCGCCTGTCTTTTTCCCTCTTCTTCACATTTTCTTCCTCTCCCCCTTCCCCTCTCCTCTCCTCCTTTTTGCCGCTCTTCCCACCTTCCCTCCTCTTCCTCTTCCCTCCTCCTGCTTTTATTTGAAAGACGCGAGCTTTATTCGTGAAAGATTGCGGGCCCCTCCTTCCCCGCTTCCACATCCCCCTCTATTCCTCCTTTCATATTTCTCTTCATTCCTCTTCTTTCCACCACCTTCTTGTCATCCCCTTATTCCTTCCCGAGCGGGGTGGTCGTACTTCATCAATTCATGTTATGTGTCTGTGGGAGTCCGGAAATTTTGAGATTAAACCTGTTGGAATGCGAAAATTCAACCCAGTTGTAACACTTATATGAAAGCATCCACCTCGTCTCCTACGTGCCCGCTCCCCCCTTCCTCGTCAACCTTATCTGTTCATCCCTTCCATGCCGTTCATCAATGCATGCACTGCGCCTCCCCATATCCAAACGTCTGCGGCGGTTTCGACGTGTCAATCAATCAGTCAGTCACTCGACGTGTCATCGTCTTGTCTTTGCGACAGCCGCAATCACCACCACTTATTAAAAAAAAAAACAGAGCACCAGCATCGTCACTCTGCTCACGTCCTCATGCCAAATGTCCCCCCCCCCCTCAACCTCGCATCCACAGGCCTTGCTTTAATCATGCTCAGCCCGCCAGCCTCCTCCCAGCTCCTCCTCCTTGCCTGTTGCCTCGTCTCCTGCACCACAGCCTTCTTGAGGCCAGCCACCACCGCTCTCAGTACACGGCTGTTGCTGTTGCAAGGCCGCGGCAGTGGCAGCAAGGGTGTGACTAGCAGCGAAAGTAAAATGACGACGACGACCACTAATACAGCAGTGGGGAGGTCAAAAGGGACGACGACGGCGCTTTCCTCCGCATACTCGGAACCCACCCCCCTGGCCAGTGACCCGCCCTTCCGCATAGGCCATGGATTCGACATCCATAGACTCGAGCCTGGCCTACCTTTGGTGATTGGGGGCGTAAAGATCGACTTTGAAAAGGGGTCTGCTGCCCACTCCGACGGAGATGCTCTCTACCATTCAGTGACAGACGCGATTCTCGGTGCGATAGGCATGCCCGACATCGGACAACTCTTCCCCGACAACGACCCCAAATGGAAGGGCGCAAATTCCTCGGCCTTCCTGAAGGAAGCCTACAGGCTAATGACGCTTCGAGGGTACAAAATTGGGAATGTGGACGTCACGTTGATATTGCAAAAACCAAAGGTCATGGGGATTAAGCCTCAAATGAAAGAGAATGTGGTAAGTCTGCTTCAAACAACCCCGGACCGTGTGAATATTAAAGCGAGGACGCACGAAAATGTGGATAGTGTCGGGGAGAGTAGGAGTTGGGTGGTGCATGTGGTGATATTGCTGGAAAAGGTTTAAGAAAGGGAGTGAGGGCGGGGAGGAGGGAGGGGAGGGAAGGAGGGTGGATAATGGGGAGGGAGATAGAAACGAAATGAAGGAAAGCGAATAAAGATTGTGATGGATTGCGGATATTGTGGTACTTTTGGTTTCGATTTTAGTTGGTAGGAGCAGACATGGGGGTGGGAGCAGTGTCTGTCTGTCTTTCATGTCATCTGCTTTTTCCGGTTCATCATCTTTGTTTTCTTTTCATGACATACTACACCTGTCTGTTGCTTTTGTTGTTTTCAAACATTCAGTTCTCTTCCTCCTTCGTCTACCCATCATACCTCGATTCTCACTCTGCTTCTCGCCGTCACTCTGCCATGAGAAACCCTTCCTTTCTCTCCTTCTCCATCTTTCTCCTTGTCTTCCTTCTCTTCTCCCTTCCTTTCATTTACTAAAAAAAATGCTGCTGGTGGTCAATTTATGTCATGCCTGTTTGCGTGCACCAATCCACAAGCAGGCAAGCAATCAAGCAAATTTGTCTTAAAAGAAAGCAGCAGCCCACAGTCCCTCTATGTCCTTCGAATTCAAAGTGCTATGCATATGAGAGTGTGATGGCTCAGAGTGCCGCTCATTTTCGCCTCGCTTTGCCTGAACCGCCGGTCCGGCATGGCGCTTAGTGGTTGTCCTCGCCTCCTTAGACCTTAGTGAGTGACCACGAAATACTTTGTGAGTCACAATTCTTGCTGTTATTGTTTTTGCTCTTGTTCCTACCCTTGTTGCCCCTTCTCAGTCTTGTTTTTGGTTCCGTCCCCTCTCTCTATCCTTTCCTCACTCCATTGTTCCCGACTTGATCATCAAACTTGGGGCCACTCTTACCGTCCCTTCTCTCCTTACGCTCCCCCTCTCTTTTCTCCTCAAGCGATACGCTTGGAACTCGTATTTTTTCACCATTTACTTTTTTCTATCTTTCTCTACATTATGAGTAAATCGACTTCTGCCACCTGGCAGCAGAACCAAATAAAGCACAAAGAGGAAAAGGAAGAAACAACCCGGAGGTTCCCCCACATGCCCTTATCCCCCCACACAAACACACCCACCTCCAGACAGACACAGATACACACCCCTTCCTGTTGTTTAAAAGTTTACTCCTAGTTATACACTCGTCACGCCACCAAGGCCTCGCCCTCATTTCCCTTCCATGAAGGAGAGAAGAAAGGGAGAGAACAAAGACTGCCCGATGCGTACGCAGGCTGCAAACACTGTACATGTAGTACACTACACGTCTCACTGGCTATCATGGTCTGCCTACTTATTATACGAATGCGCACATTTCTCGCCTTTCTCCTGCCTTTGTCATCCAGGGAGGGACGTCTTAACGAAAGGAAAAATGGGTGACAAAATCATAGACAAAGGCACACAGCAAAACGAGAAATTTGTCCTCCTCCTCCTCCTACTACCACTCTTGCCCTCCCTCCCTCCCTCCCTCCCTCCTTTCCTCCTCCTACCCAAGCTTATAGCTGGAAATGGCATTGTCCCCCGTCTCACTCACATACAACACCTCAGCGGTTTCATCCCATGCCATGCTCGACGGGCGATTCAACCTTCCCTCCTTTCCTCCCTCCCCTCCTATCTCTCCCCGAAGGTAGATCAACCGTCCCTGCTGCCCCTCCCCCGTCTGACGCACCGCAGCGTGTACGACGTTATCTTTCTCCACACTCACCATCAACAACGGGCCGAGCAGCGGATGCTCGAGGGCGAGGGATGACGAGTAAGACCCCTGGGGGGCAGGAACTTCATCTCGTTGCCCGGAGGAGGGAGAAGTAAGGGAGGGAAGGATGACAGGGTCGATGACGGTGGTGAGTCGGCCGTCGGGCTGGCGTTGGAAGATCCAGACGAGGTTGTTGCCTTTGGGAAGGGAGGGAGGAAAAGAGATAGAGAGAATTAGAGAGAGAGAGAAGGGGGAGAGACGGAGAGAGGGAGGGGGGCTAGAATCAGAGATCGTTTATGCGCGGATAGAGACCGCTTATTATGGAGTTTCAAGGACAGAGAAGCAAGAGTGAGTGAGGAGGGAGTGAGGGAGGAAAAGAGGGAGGGAGGCGAGAACGTACCCAGACTGGCCGTGCTGTACAGGAAGGCCCCAGACGGATCAAAGGTGGCGCTCGTCAAGAGGGTAGAGCGGAAGGGGCCCGCTTCCTGCGTCTGGGTCAGGGTACCGTCCTCCTCCACTCCGTAGACCAGGATGACCGAGGTGGAGATGGCAAAGTTGTCCCCTACCACGTACACGTGCTTCCCGTCCGGGGCCACGACTAGAGTGGAGGGCAGTACCCTCGAGGCTGAGGTGTTGTAAACATCGATGTTCTGGATCAAGGTCAGATTCCCCGTATGGGGAGAACGGGAGAACACGAGGAGGTTGTGATCCCGGTAGTAGCCGCCGGAGGAGACATAGGTATATTTCCCATCAGGGGAAACAGCGACGGAGTTGGCACCAATCATCCCTTCAATATCCATAATGTCCGCACGCTGATCGATCCTGTACTGCTGCACAAGGCTCAGCTCTCCGTTCTCATTCCTCTTGAGCACCGTTATCCCCCCCACGCCGGGCATGACAGAGGTTCCCACGGTGTAGACATTCTGGTCGTCCGGCGAGAGGGTCAGAGCTGTCAACCCGGTGAAATACTCAACCTTTCTTCCGTTGCGATCCACCACCCCGTCTCTCATTTCTTGGATTTTGTCGATTTTCCCCGAGCTGGGGGTGGTGCTGAAGGAGTAGAGGGCTTCCCCAGTGACTGCGTAGAGGTTCTTTTTGTCCGTGGAGAGGGAGAGCGGGCCTGGGCCTTTGGTCAGGCCGTATTGCTGGAGGAAGAGAACATGGAGGTCGGGGAGGTTACTCTTGTCGTTGCCACCGTCAGGGGCAAGTATTATGTCTTGGCCATCCGGTAGTACAAGATCGAGGGCGGCGGTTGCGGCGGAGGGGCGGGGCGCCGAAGGAGAGATGGCGAGGGGGTTCTTGTCTTTGTCCCCGTCTTCGCGTCGACGCACGTACTGTCGTTGGAAAGGGCTGGTTGTGCTCAGCCCACCCGCTTGCATGGGGCCGCCACTATTTCCGCTGCTGCCATCTCTTACCCCGTCAGAGGCTGTGGCGCAGCAGGAGCAGGACATGCCGAGGAAAGCGGCTGCCATGATAGTGGCCTTGATGCGGCCTTTCCACCGGCGGGCAGGATAACTCATGATTGTGGTGCGTGGGAAATTTGAATAAGAAGTGTAGATCTCCGCTGCGGAGTGCCAGGGACGGAAGGAGGGGAAGGAGTCGAGGCGGGGAGGCTGGGGCTGGGAATGAGCTGCGGAGATGGTCACTCGCTTTGCTGCCCGCGTACACTCTTGGCCCTAAGGAACGTGTGGATGAGTTATTTGAGAAGCAGTGAATGAAAATGAAACTGGAACGTGACCAATGGGAGCGTCGTCGCAAGTCGTGCGGTCGATCTTTGGATGGAACGGGGGGAAGGAACGGGGGGAAGGAAAAAGGAGATAAGCGAGAAAGTCATATGACGCGGCAAAATGAAGGAAGGGACTTGGACAGGGTCTTGGACACGGCAAGCTCCCGGTTTAGGGAGAAATAATGATTGAGATTTGGGGGTGCCGAATAGCAATGATTGCTGCAACATCTCTGCATGTCTCTCCCAGCCTTGCTTGTGATAATGTGGAAGAGCTAGCTTGAGGTCTGACAACAACCGAGCTTCGCCGGAGGACGCTAAGTCCGGGGGTTAAGTCAGATGTCAGCGAGGAAACATCAATGAATCAATTAATCAGTCAAAAAGCTTGAGGAAAGCACAAAAGCGTTTGGTAGCTGGAATTCACGGCTATTGTCTTTTGTATTGATATACAGCGTAGTAAATCCACTTTCTTGCGTGACCCCGCTCCCCCGCCCAGGCCACTCGCCAAAGCCTGAACAATTCTTGTTCCAAAAACAAAAGAGAAACCAAAATCAGCCTTGGCCTATCATTTGATGTGGATTTGATGCTATCGAGTTAACTTTGAATGCCGATATCGGAGTGTGGCCTTGCTTGCCCCAGCAGCAACAGCAGCAGCAACACCACTACCACCACCACCACCAGCACTCTTCAACTCTTGCATTCCTCCTCGTCCGACTCCCTCAACGACCACCTGCCCAACCACTCCCTACCCTTTCTCGGCGAGATTGAATCCGACAACGGCCCGGTCAACTCCAAGCATGTAAAAACTCCTTTCCTCCCTCCTTTTCTCCCTCCTTCCTCCTCCCCCATGAGAAGATGGCAATACAGGGCTGGAGTGACTTCAAAAGGTGGCCCATCTGTGAGGTTCAGAGCCTGAACATTCTTGCTGTAATCGAACACGGGAAAGATGAGAGTGACGAGCTGGCCTGAGGGGAAGGAGGGAGCGGAGGAGGAGGTGGAGGAGGGTAAGGAGAAGATGGGGCAGGGTATAAAGGAAAGTGGACAATCGATTCAGTACTTGCGGGAGGTTCTCAAGCTCCTTACCTTTCTGGGGCATCAGCAGTTGTCGCATCTTTTGGGCCCAGCGCGGGCGTTCGTCTGGCGGAAGAGCACAGAGGAAGGTATAATCAAATATCAAATCAAACCGCCCTTCCAGGTCGTAGAAATTCCCCACTTTGTATGTCAATCTGCCGTCGCCAGTGTCCTCTCCCAAATCGTTTCTGCCTTGCCTCTCCTCCCACAAGGCCTTAGCCCTGGCCACCGCAGTGGGTGCCAAGTCTAACCCTAAAACATCCCAACCTGCTTCAGCCAAGGCAGCGCATTCGTACCCCGACCCAGCGCCAGGCACCAAGGCACGACTGACGCCAGGGACGGGTGGTCTGAGGGGGGAGGAAGGTCGTTGAAGTAGGTTGAGGAGGGGAGGAGCGGCTCCTGGGGGTTTCGATGGGAAGGCAAGGGAATGGGAGTTGGGGGCTAAAGAGACAACGATATACGATAATGGAAGGAGGCTAGGTGGGGACGTATGGTAGCAGAAGGGACCTATTTTGAGGCGTCGTGCTCACCTTTTGTGTCCCAGGGCGTCGTGCCACGCCGCCAAGATTCTTCCCAGTCGCTGCCTGCTTGCGACAAGAAGGTCCGAGAGCATCCACGGTGGGTCTGGGGCGATCGCCGCGTGGGTTTGATGATGCCGTCATATGTACCCCAAAATTTTCTTGTTGTCATTACAGTCGCTGCAAGAAGATAGGGGAAGGAGGACGAGGCCGCGGCAGCGGCCCCACCGATGTGTACGCAAGCTGGCATCGTGTTGTGGGGTGCCTGTGACAGTGTGTGGACAGGGTAGAGAGGAACACTTGGGATGACTTGGACCACGCCATCGCGTGTGCGAAGCATTGAAGAGGATTCAGCGGCCGGGCATCTCGGCCACTGCAAGCCACTGAACATACAAACCAACTTTACGCACAGAAACGTGCCTGGAACACGCAGTTATGCCACCCTGCTGTTTATGTGGTGGGGTCCACAGGCTTGTATTCTCGCGGCGCTTTATACTCGTAGCATTCCTACTTCTCCAATATACCCCGTCGACGCACGGTGAGTCTCTTGCTTGCCCGCCACCGACCCCAACCCTCTACCCCTTGCCTTCTTCCTCTTTTCGAATGTCCATCCTGCCTTTTTCCCTGCTCAACAACAGTGGCAGCCGCGGTGTGGCGACGGCGCGTTTTCTGGGTCCACCACAGCACATATACTAACGCGAGGGGTCTCTTCCGTATCAGGCCCGCGACATCCGCAAATCAAGGCGCCGCACGTCAAGGCGGCTTCCTCCCCATGGCTACCGGCAGCTCCAGTACCAGTACCGCCTCCTATTTCTCCTCCTCCGCTCCCTCTTTTTCCAACCCAATCCCCTCTCGACCTGTACCCTCACCATCGCAAGACCATCGCACAATAAAACGCATCTACGCCTGTAAGTAGTTTGTTTATCTGTCCCAACCTTTCATTTCCAGCCAGATAAATCTTCGTTTCACTTGTATCTTCCACGCCTTATCGACGGATCTCCCCGACCGGACATCCTGGCAAGACCTCAAGGTTTCACATGTATCTTTCACGCTTTACCGCGAACCAACACAGACGCCCACGGCTTCTTGTCAAATGAGAATTCATTCAAAGGCAGACATTTTCAAGGAGTCTTCGCCGCCTGTAACACGCACCTCCACCTCCTTAACCTCAACGGTGGCGATCAAAACAGCAACCAAAATTCTGGCCTCGGCAGTATAAGCTACACTGGAGGGCTAGCCGCCATTCAGGCCTTGTACGAGAGAGAGGGGGGGAGGGAGAAGGGGGTCAAGTTGACCCTACTCGGTTCGTCGTTGGGAGGATACGTAGCCGCACGTTTTGCCGAGCTCCACCCTGAAGCAGTGGAGAAATTGGTATTATTTTGCCCAGCATTTGATTTGCAGTCAAGATGGCCTCGCGTGTTTGGGGAGGTCGGACTGCGAGAGTGGGAGGAGAGGGGGTTTCGTGATTTCGAGGGGCCGGGCGGTTGTGGGTCGGTGCGAGTGCCGTGGTCTTTCATCGAAGACGGGCGACGGCATCCTGCTTTTCCTGCTTACGGCGTACCGACATTGATTATACATGGGTTGAATGATGACGTGGTTCCGGTCGAGACTACGACAAAGGGTCTATTTGGGCAGGTAGGGGGGGACGGAAGGGGAGGCATGGTGAAGACATGCACGCAGGTGCTGATGGTAAACGATGACCACGCTTTAACCAAACCGAAGACACTGGCAGTCGCTGCGAGCAGTATTTTAGAATTTCTTGATATAAGAAAGGAGGAGGACAATAAGGAGGGAGGGAGGGAGGAAGACTGCGTGCTTTCAATGACAGACCACCTTGAAGTGGAAGCGAAGTTTGCGCTTCCCACAGATAGGGTCGCCTTCGAAGAGAAAATCTTAGCAGCAGGTGGTGAGTTGAAAGGGGCTGTGATTTTTACAGATATATATTGGGATTTACCTGGAGAGATCTTAAGTCTGGCCAACGTGTGGTTGCGACAGCGCTCAGGAATATGGGAATTGAAGGTCCCGGCTGTGGAGGGGGGGCATCCGAATCAGCAGCCGATTGCGTGTTACAGGGAAATTTTGGGGCAGACAGATATTGAGACTTGGTTGATTGCCGCATTTCCAGCAATGCTGCGGCCCCTGGCTCATCTTCCTCTAGGTGAGCTTTTGGACAAGGCGGGAGCTTACCACATGGCACGTTACACAACGGAGAGGAGTAAATATGTGATTCCTTGTGTTGGAGGAGGAGAAGTAGGAGGAGAAGGAACTAGAGAGTGTCAGATGCTGAGCATTGACGTAGACGATGCGTCGTTTGGTTTTGGATTGGTGGAGATCGAGGAGCTGGTAGCAAGCCAAGACGACGTTGCCGCAGCCGAAAAGCGCATCAAGCGCTGTGCCCGGGAGCAGCTGGGGTTGCATGGGGTGGAGAAGGTGATGCGAGGCAAGCTCGAAGAGTACATTTTGAGGCATGACCCTGCGCATCATGCACGGTTGGTGGAGCGGCAAGTGTACTGTAATTGGGGAGGTTGACCATAACCAGAGGGCAACGAAAAGTTGAAAGACCTGAAAGATTGGGGTTGGGGTTGAGTTGATCGGGCGCCACAGGGTGGAAAGATTTGGCCTTATTTTTTAAAAAAGGTTGTAGGCCTGTGGAAGCGAAAGGAAGAGAAGGAGAAAGGGACAGGGAAAGAAACGATGATGTTTTAAAGTCGTTGGGGGTGTTTGAGGATGTACATGGACACTCGTGAAATGACGAACGAGCAGCATCGAGCCATTCAAACCATACGAGTGCTTTTTTTCTTCACTAAATGAAAGCCAACACACCACCATTTTGTTCTACTGCACCTCATCTACCTATCTACTTAGGACTACCAGTGGTTAAGCCGTGACAATAGCAGCAGCCTATGCAGGCCCTTCTTCTCCGTCCTGGGGGACTGGTGAGGAGGCCTCCAGCTCCAGCAGCGAAGAAGAAATGGTCGACCGATCCCGCGCCACTCCCAGGATTCACGCACAAGGGGCAAGGTGCTTCACCCAGACGCGGATTCGGACTCGGATTCGGAGAAGGAGGAGGAGGTAAATGACGAGTAACAAAGACAACAGCAAGGACACGGTGAAGAGGGATGGGCCCCGGAACATTGCAGGGGCCCAAAGAAGTGGGTGCTGGGGAGCATCTGTAAAGCTGAGGGCGGTAGGGATTGAGCAAATGCGACACAGGAGACTTGCTATCGCCAGAGGTACTGCCACGTCGGCGGCGGAAGGAGACGGGGAGAACAAGCCCAGGAGTTGACCTTGGCCGAGCAGAAGATTTATGCTTTCTTGGAACTGGACAGATGGCTGAAGGTCCCCATTTTCGACTACGACATGGCCCCGGAGTGGTGGGCTAGGGGGATGAGGCGGAACGAGTACCCCTACTCGTCGCGGCTGGCAGCGCGTACTCTCCAAACAGATGCGGAGCGCGTCCTGTCTCAGTATGGAATGACCTTCGGGATGCATGCACGAACAAACGATGGATGACCTCATGGTCATGAAGTACCGGCACATAGACGGGCATGTTTACCCAACGGCGGCGGAGATGAAGGATTGGGAGGAGAACGAGGAGGATGAATTGCAAGGAGATTGATTTGCAGGGCCACGAGGAGGCGGCCGATGTCTTACGTAAGGGTTTACCCTAGAGCTTCCAGATGTGGATGAGCCACGGCGATAAGCTGTACTCTCTCCCGGAGGGGTGAGAGAGGGAGGGAGGGAGGGAGGGAGGGAGATGGCGAGGGCGATCCCGGGGGGGGGAAGAAGCTCCCCCTTACAAGGTATAACAAAACGAAAAAAAATATCATCGGTATGTCTTATCGTTAGTTATGGGAATGTCTTCATCTAAGTTATTAATTATGGTGATGGACGGCATTACTTTGTAAGTGGCACGATAGAAAAGAAAAGAAGGGGAGGTCAAGGGCTCGGGGCGCATGTGGAGTGGAAGGGAATGAGAGAAGGGTCACGTCGGAGCTCCTCCAGGCAAAACACATATGTTCTATGAAGCAGCATAACCAAGGCCTTGCTTGACTTTCTTCATCAGGGAAAATTAGTTCAACCTTTGGAATTTTTTCAACCCTCCGTTGACGTAGGGGGTTTTGCCACCCCTGGCCATGACAGTTATTTACACAATCGATAAATCACATAGAGTTCAAGAGTCAAGGTCGCGAAAAGAAAAAAAGATGGTCGATGCGCAGCTGAACGATGTGATGTGATGTGATGTGTGGGCATGGTATGAATAGGGCGGGTCCTGTCCTTTTCTTGCTGGCGGCCCTCCAAAAACCGAAACCTTTCTTGAAGCTGCTTGCAACGCAGTTCGCATCCTACCACTTCGCATAAAACATAGACCTACACACTCTCCACACAGGCACGGCACAACCATGACACTACTGCCGATCTTGGGCCTTGTGTTGTTGGCTTTATGCCTCGACTCGACCGTCGGCTTTTTGCAGCCTCATCAACCACCCCACAGCAACAACAGGTGAGACTTCCATTCTTGCACTTGGAGAAGGAAGCTAGGACCAAGACGCTCATCCCACTATTTCACGACCACAGGGGTGCGCAGAGAAAATGTGGCTCCATCTTAGGCATGCTGTCTGTGGACGAAGCCATGAACATGAAAGAAGCTTGCGGTCAAGCGCAAGGTGTCTTGCTTGACCTCACTGCCGGCGAGTGGGGCTTACTTTCCGTGACGGGGGAGGACCGCTTACGCTTTTTGCACAACCAGCTCACCAACAGCTTCACGGATCTCAAACCTGGGCAAGTGTTGGAGTCTTCTTACACTTCTTCAACCGGTCGGACCATAGATCTTGTGACGGCCTATGTGCTGCAGGACGAGGTGCTGCTTCTGTCCTCTCCGTCCCGGCATGAGCAACTCTTGGGAGCGTTCAACAAGTACATCTTCCCTTTGGACAGGTGAAAAACGCAAATACTGCAGACACGAAGGTCTCCTGGCTATGCATTCTTACATAATATCCAAAATACACCCAGGGTGGAGGTTCAAAGGAGGGACCTCTCAGGGCTCTTCATTTGGCTGGGCCCTGCTTCTGCGGCCCAAACCGTGCTCCCCCAGCTCCTCGGTAACGACGACACCCTCGCTCCTCTCCCTGGTCCCAGCCAATGCCAGTACTGCTCTTCCTCTTCGTTTAGCATGGTACTGGCAGAGGGGACGGGTGTGGCTTTGTCGGGATACACCATCCTCGCCCTGCGCGCTCGGGCCGCTAGCATAACAGCAGGCGCTGTTGCTGCTCATGTCGGCAGGGGTGGTATGGAGGAGTGGCAAGCCCTGCGTGTCTTACAAGGTAGGCCGTATCCAGACAAGGAACTCACGATGGACGTGACCCCTTTAGAGGCGGGGTTGTGGCACACTGTGGACTTTGAAAAAGGGTGCTACCTGGGTCAGGAAACGCTAGCGAAGCAGGCGAACAACAAAGGGGAACGCCAGAAACTCTACGCCGTCCGAGGGAAGGGGCTAAAGGAACGAAAACGCGTCATAGATGCGGAGGGAAACAGGGCGGGGGTCATTACTTCCTGCATGAATGACATGGGGCTTGCGTATATTCGCAAGACAGTGCTGAACCCAACCACAGACATGCTATTCGTCGACGGCGAAACACAGAGAATTCAGGTTTTAGACATACCCTATGCTACGCGGGCCGCCACCTTTAATAAAACGACGACCCCCAAAGAGGCAGCAGCAGCTGCTGCAGCTGTTAATACTACCGCGGCGGACGTGGCAGCGGAGGCGGAGCGGAAGGCTAAGAAGCTCGAAGAGATGAAGCGAAGATTGGAGGCGTTCCAAGCAAAAAGTCGACAGACATAAAATGTACCATGTGTGTTGTGTGTGCGTGCGGGGCCAGCAACAATGAGGCAGATAAATTGATGAAAATTCAGAAATGAAACAGTAAGAGCAATGATGACGCTTAAAGAAATGATTAAAGCGCTTTTTGTTTTCCATGTGGTAGCTGTTCATGCGCTGGGTTATGATATCCTCGAAGTTAGTGCTTGTCATTTTTTTCATTTCCCCCCCTTGTGCATACTTTTCAACCTATGTCACAACTCATGACCTCGTCTACATCTCGTCTTTCCTCATGTACACCACCGCGCCCGTCCTGGCAGGCGCATTTGTGGTGGTTGCTGCCTGCTAGGCATTACAAACCTCCTCTACGGCAGGTGCTGCTGTTGCTGATCTTTCAAAGGGGCTTTCAATCATTTCCTCTCGCGGCTTCCAGTCGTTCTTCTAATAATAAGTATTCGTCATGCTCCCCTAATGCTTGCCCTTCCCAACCCTCCATCTACCTTTCGCCACGACTTTCCCTTATCCGACCTGCCCACGCACTGTCTCTTCGCTTCCTCCCTCTTTTCCTCTCCCCCCCTTCCTATTTTCCCATCTCAATCCTCCTCAATATCATCTACCCCCAAATCCGACAGCTGAGGTCCCACTTCTTCCCCTCCCTCCCTCGCTCCTCCAGCTCCTCCTTCCACTCCGCTGCCGCTTCCCTCAAAAGGACACACTCGCTGGTTGAAAAGCCGAAGAAAACTTAAGGCACTTGCCAAAGACCCCGCCCCTCCCTCATCATTCTCTCCCCTCCCCCCCCCTCCCCCCCCATACGTCTGTCCTCCCTTTTGAGGGCCCGCCAGTCCCATCATCTGTTTGGCGAACGGTATCAACTCCCGCACCATCTCTGCCGTTGTCACCCTCACCGTTACAGGCGCCCCTCCCTCCCGCCCCCCGCCCCCTACCTCCCTGAGATAATCCTCACAAAGCAATGTCAACCTCCTCCCCTTCTCCCTCCTCTGCCTCAGACTCTCATAAAATCTCGGGGCAGTCATTCCTCGAAATTCTCCACCTCGTCCTCCTCCACCCTTGCCGCCGACGGGGTGCACATTCGTACAGGCAACAGTGCGGCCCAAGAGGGAGAGCACATACTCGTGGGGAAAGGCCGCGTCGGTCTGGTCTCGTTGCTTGCGAGGAAGGAAGGGAAGGAGGGAGGGAGGGAGGGAGGAGGATCAGTATACGAGTACTTCAAGGTAAACGATGAAGTGTATGCATATTACAAACAACTTGACATTACAAACACAACCTTTTCCCTTCCTCTCTCTCCCTTTTTCCTTCCCCCACTTCCGCCCCCCCTCCCTCCCTCCCTCCCTCTTCTCACGAAAGCCGTGCTGAAGACCCTCGCCAGCAACACGTCTGCGTCCGAGAAGAATCCCAACGCCTGACTCAGCTCGTTCATGCCCCCAAAGTGGGGCACGCAATGCGCCTGAATGAACGTCGCCAGACCATCCACCTCCATCTCACACTTCCCAAGCACGTCTTCCGGAACGAATGCCAGCCTGCCCCTCGCTTCCTGCCCTCCCTCCTTGCCTTCCACGTCCCGATAAAGAGAGCTACGCCGCTTGGCGTGGAGGACCTTGCCGATCGCATGGAAATTGGACATATAGGCATCTTTCTGTTGCTTCTCTTCCTTCTCCTCCTCCTCCTTCTCACCCTCCTTCCTCCCCATCCTCATCTCTCTCCTTCCCTCCCCTAACCCCCTTTTTGTACTTTTCCTCCACTTCTTTCCCAGCCCTGCCCCATGGGACAAAATCGAAGAGGAGGAAGGGAGGGAGGATCGACGACCCTGTAGCTGTAGCTGCAGCGTGAGGATAGCGTGACGGAGGTCTCCTCTGCTGAACGCCACAATGCCCTCCACCTCGTCCACTGCCCAGCCCATGCCCTCCGCCTCGGCGATACGGGTCAGAATCCTGCGCATGTTGGCTTGAAGGGGAGGGAAGCGTTCATACATCATCAGACTTCTGGTATAAGCACAACATTTTTTCTCTTTCCTTTATTAAAGTTCAATCACTCCCTCCCTCCCTTCCACCCCCCCCTTCCAACTTACCGTCTGTGACTGGATTGACGTGAATCTGCTGCACGCCCTGCGCCTGAAGCAGTCCTCGGGACAGGAACTTCTCCAGCTCACCGACCCCTGCTCTATCCTCGTGCTCTTCCGTGAACATGACGATGGCCGGGTGGACCGACTCCGAGAGGAAGGTCGACAGCGCCGCTTGGAAGTGAGAGGACGCGCGCCCCGATGCGTGGTAAGGCATTTCCTCCATGACGAACAGCAAGCGACCCCCTTCTTCTCCACCACCTGTTTCTGCTTCTGCTCCTGCTCCAGCCCCTCCTCCTTGGTGCCGTCTTTTGCCCTCCTCCTTTTGTGTCCCCTTTGCAACTGCTCCTGCTGCTCCGGCTGCTGCTGTCGCCTCCACCTCCAAAGGCCTGTAAGCAGCCCCTCTCAGAAACATCCGAAATTCCTTCGCCTGTGATACATATGGCCCTCCTTCCTTTCTTCCTCCTTTCCCTCCCCCTCCCTTTTCGTCTCCTCCCCCGCTCTCCCCTTCCTGATACTGATAAACATACAGAGGCGTGCTTTCCGTCCACGCCAAAACCTGACATTCCTCCTCCTGCGCCAACACCGAGACCAGGGCACTCTTGCCCACCCCTGGGGGTCCTCTCAAGATTAGAAGCTTTTCCCGCGTCCCTCCTGTCTTCGTGTCGCGGACACCAGGGCCCCCGCCGGTGGAAAGGGCCACGCGGAGCCAGGCGCGGATTTCGTAGACCTTTTTGGGGGGAATTGAGAGGTCTTGGGAGTGTAGGGGGCGGTGTTTCTCGATCCAGAGGGAGGAGGGGGAGGAGGAAAAGGTGTGTGTGTGTAAGGGAGGGGAAGGATGGGAGGAAAGGGGCACTATTGGTAGCCGCGAGGAGAGGGAGTGGAAGGAGGATGCAGAGGAGGAGGAGTGTAACGGCCTCATCTTTCTGCGCGCGGCTTTGCCGGCGACAAATTGCAATATACCGCCTCCATCATCTCGGCCATCTCCACCACCGACACCAGCAGCATGGCTGGAAGCCGCAGCTCCCCCCTCCAACTTAGACCGCTTGGTCCTACCGCTTCTGCACCTCCTACTGTCACTACTGTCACTACTGCCAGTGAATGAGGACGAGGCAGCAGCGGTGGTGCCTATGGCATTGCGGAGACGGCGACGTTGGATCAACAGTCGCTTCCGCCATGAGGCACAATCCTCATCGTCACTGCTTAAGACAAATTCTAACTCCTCCTCCGCCTCCTCTTCCTCGTCCTCCTCTTCCTCTTCATCATCATCTTCTTCTTCCTTATCAACTTCAAATGAACGTGATGCGCTCTTCGGCATTTTCCCCTGTCTCCTTTTGTTGGACCCCGGTTTACTCTTACCGTTTTGTCGCCTTTTTCGCTGTTGCTGTTCCTCTTTTTCCTCCTCCTCCTCCTCCTCAACCTCCTCCTTTTCCTCATCCTTCTCCTTCTCCTCCTCGTCGAGCAGCAGTATCTTTTCCCTTTTTTCCCTGAGCGCCCACTTACTCTTTCTGCTACGGCGTGCTTTACCCTCCTCCTTTACTTTATTTCCCTTACACCCCTCAGCCTCATCCTCCTCCACCTCTTCCTCCTCGCTACTGCTGCTACTACAGGCCAGCGCTCGGTGCACGCGCTTTTTTGATGTCGTCTTCTTTGTCTTGATCTTCTTGATTTGCTGCTGCGGCATCAGCTGCTGCTGCTGCTTCTGCTGCTGCCCCTGCCGCGGCCGTCGCAAGCATACTCGGGGCTTCTTTTGATAGTGCCTCGTCATATGCTGCACGAGGTCATGACTCTCTTCAGACGAAGACGAGGAGCCGGAGGAGAAGGAGGAGGAAAGCTCAATCACGCAACCAGCCGCCATTGCCATGCCTCAATAAGCTTGCCTCGGTGCCTGTGCTTGTGACGATGGGATATACGGATTGTGATTGAAAATATGTTGAAAGGAACGAAGGCGGAGAGAAGCGCGGCGGCTCTTCTGGCGAAAGGGCGAGAGAGTTGAGGCTGTCTACCTCTGTTGGTTGCCCGTCATATGCAAAGTATACCCCTCATGCCACTCCTCCGCATACCTACACAGCTACGGAAAGTGATATATAGCGACAAATAAGGAGGACGGCACGTCAACGACGCAAAGACAGCACAATAAGCCAAGATGAGCTGCAACAGGCGCTCATCACCATCAGCGGGGCTATCTTTGCTCGCCATCGGTAAGTCACACAATCTGAAAACCAGATAAATTGCGTACAGAAATTATTACAGAGAGCGAGTGAGTTGGGTGTCGTGTCTCTGCATTTGAGCGGGGCGTCGATGTGGACACAAAAAGGCCCAGGGGAAAAACGGAGCGGAAGTTGACGTTGGGCCTCCACACTAACCCTCCTCTCCCCCCATCCCCCAATTCACAGGAACCTTGCTACTTCTCCTGTCCCCCGTCCCATCCCTTGCCTTTCTAATAGTTGGTCTACAAAAAAGAGGAGTGGCCGTGGTAGGAAGTGGTGGTGCTCGTATTTCCACCACCACAAGCACTGGCAGCACCAACAGTAGAAGACAGACAGATCGAAGTATTAAGGCTTTGAGCGTGCTCTCAGCAGCCACCAAGGCAGGAAAGGACGGGGAAGGCAGCAAGAAAAAGGTTCCTCCTACTCGCAAAAAGACCACGACACCCAAAAAGGGCAGCAGCAAAGCCAGCGCTTCCTCCCCGGCTTCTTCCTCCTCCTCCTCCTCCTCCTCCTCCTCCTCCTCCTCTTCTCCCTTCCTCCCTCCCTTCTCAGCCAGGAGCAATCCTACATAGATATCGACATCTTCTCCTCCCATCATCCCTCCCTCCACCCCTTCTTCCCC
>Ga0160419_100472_pt1 | contig 25517 bp, 16 predicted proteins | sample CelAP2metagpilot_2_FD_108196 | JGI IMG/M metagenome (GOLD analysis project Ga0160419, IMG submission 108196) | Phycosphere-associated microbial communities from Cellana algal ponds in Kailua-Kona, Hawaii, USA - Cellana AP2-4-25 metagenome pilot ... | reverse complement strand
AGAGGATGGAGGAGGGTGAGGAACAGCGGCGGGGGGTCGCGTGCGGAGTGACGTGGAAGCGGGGGAGGGGGGGACAGGTGGGGCTGGGGCCTCGGCGAGGAGGGGGGGGGGGGGGGGGAGGGGGGGAGGGGGGAGGAGGAGGGGGGGAGGAGGAGGGGGGAGGAGGATGGAGGAGGATGAAGGAGACGAAGGAAGTGGAGGAGACGGAAGCGGAGAGATGAGGAAGAGGCAGAGGGCTAGAGAGGAGGAGGTGGAGGATGTGGAGGAGTGGAGGTGGAGGAGGGGAGGATCGGAGGGAGGAGGAGGCGGAGAAGAGGAGGAGAGGCGGAGACGTGGAAGAGGTAGCGGTGCGCGGCTAAGAGCCCGAGGTACTTCATCTTCACGAATAGACGGTATAATTGATATCCAGAACAAGGGAGGACTCCTGATACAAGGAGAGACCCACCTCTAGCACGACTTCAAGGCTTTTGACGTTGAAGCGTTCCTGAAGGACTCGCCAGAGAAGTCATCAACCGTCTATAAAGAAGACTGTATGACGTACAGCCTCCGACATACATTATCAGAGGCGGTGCGTGTATTTTTTGAGCCGATCAAACTCAAGGATGGCTATATCGCCGATGTCTTTCGAGTGCACCTAGACGATCGAATGTGTGTCTTTAAGATGATGGCTTCGCCGAGGAATGTTGTCGACCATAGTATATAACTTGGACTTGTATAGGCGTGAATTTTAATTCTACGAAATAATCGCCCCGTATATCCCCATTGTTCCCATTGAGGTGTCATCATGCGTGCAAATTATCCGTGATCATGAAATTTTGGCTTCCCTTAACTATTTGGCCCTGCTCTCTCTCCGGGGCATTTATTTGGCCAAAAAGCCCATTGAGGTCACATTTCGGATTAAGGAGCGATTTGCGGCATTGCATGCCTGGTCGTTGGGCAAGAATATTTTTACTGAGAAAACACAACGAAGTGATCTCACGCCCTTTTGGACAGAACTTGTCCAGATGGGTTGCCGGTCTTTGAGATGCGTTGGAGACATGTCTTTACCTCTTGCCAGCTCAGTTTGCTCTCAACAGTGTTCAACAATAGATTAGCCAAGAGCCTCTTTGTCTCTGTCATGGCGACGTGAAAGCCCCCTATCTCTTTTATCGTTCCAAGGACATGGAACCTATCTTCTTCGACTCGCAGTATGTGACATACGGTAAAGGTATCGCTGATATCGTATTTTGCATCATTGAGAGCTTTTACCCTGCCTTGGCGAAGCAATGGAGTCCTGTTATGCTCTCGCATTACTACGCGAAGCTCAATATGTATAGTGGGGAAAAAATACTCTTCTGAAGCCATTTCTCTTTCTTCGTGGCCACCTGCTTCGGTGCTATACCGAATAAGGACTTGATCGATGTGAACTTTCCATTTTTTTCTTGCAACGCTTTGTGGCGTTCTTGGAAGACCGCCGCGAAGTTATTCAGAGTTTCTCGGTGGCATGCTAAATATGGGGAGCAAAGCTATCCAGGAATCTGAATATCGATTCATAGGTGCGTAGATGACTCCAAGCAGCCAAATCTTTACCCTCGATACGACTTGTGTATTAGCGCATATTCCTCACCATGAGATATATCTACTGTATGCGCTATTAAGGTACTTTTTCATTCTTATGCAATCGAGATTCTCTCCTTCTTAAAAGACGACGAAGACGAACCAGGACTACGAGGAAAAAGAGGACCCCAAAAATCTCGACGATATTTGGGTGATCAACAGCCCTGCTGGTGACATTATCCCAGTAAGTTAAGTGGTCACATAGATATTTTTAGGGGTTCTGTACTCTGTATCATTCTCGCAATTTTACGAAAGAAATTCAAGTGTAAGCCTTAACACCAGATGATTATGCAGAGGCCCAATACATGCAAACCGCTAGCTTTTCACGCAATGATACAAAAGGATACAAAAGAGAATGACATGAACGTGCTTCAAGGAGGCATTTTCTTGCTCCCACGCTATTTTGTAGGAGTATTGAAGTTCGAGGTACATTTAGTAGCCGTTGAGGATGTTTTGAGATTAAAAAATGTTTGATCTGCTAGCGTCTCAATGGCCATCATTCTGTTCTTAGATTAGCAAAATACGTATCAGAAGCGTAAAAAATTTCTGAAATCAAGTCTTGGTCAAATATGGTCTGAATAAATGAAAACGAGCAGAAAGTTATATGTACAACGAATTTTCTATAGCCGAATATTTTAAATCGGTAGGTAAATGAATGCAACGGAAGGGGGGCACATCTTGTGCGGAAAGAAAGGTGAGAGAGGCACTTTTCAATAATACAAGCAGTCCTGGGCCAAATACACAACAATCATGGAAGGTGGGCACAAAGTCATGAAAATTACTTCATAAAAACCTTTTATTGACATCCTAGTAATAATGTAATGGAAGGCGTGCGTTGCGAGAAGAGAATCGTCGTTTAAGGCCGAAGGTCTTCAAATGAGCTTTCACGGCCCGAGCCGAGCGACGATCTCTTGGCGCGAATCAAGCGTTCGCGACTCCATCCTGCTCAGCCTAGCAGCTGCTCCTTCTTCTCCTCTTCGTTGTCGCCACACAACAGTTCTCGACCAAAAATGGCGCAATATCTATATTTATGCGCCGTCGCGACAGGTGGTCTGGAGATCCGAATCTACGGACAACTCACCACCTTCAACCAAAGGGGGGAACCGCCCTACCCATATGCACACAGCCTCGATTATCGACAGGTGGCAGATACTGAAGCTGATGGAGAGAGACTTTGCCTTTCCACCGACATATCAATATATGACAATGGTAGAAGAATGACAGGAGGTCACCTTTGCCATTTTGTAGACCTGACTCTTTGACATTTCTGGCTTTCGCAGCTTCCCACAAAAATCGTCTTTACTCTTATTTTTTTTTCAAATCTTTCCTTGCACTCTTAGTGGTTAAAAAATGTGGGAATGTTGGCTCTACAATCTTGTTAGCACAATGCTGTGCTCTACTGCCATGGTTATAGGGCATTTGGACTTGGAATCTTTTTATCATTGAGTTAGGTGCCGCTTTCGATTTTTGCCTATGCACACGATGCAGCCCTCTCCCCTGTCATGCCCACACCGAATGTTGCAGAAGACTTTGCTCAGTAAACTTCATGATATGTTTGGGGGCCGTTTTTGTATGGCGTGCTCTTTTTGCTCGTGGATCTTTTTCTTTGCTTCCTATGATTCTTGTCCACTTTTACTTTGTTTCCTATGATTCTTGTCCATTTCTCATAAACGTCCTAAGTGACTTCGTGCTGTTCACCCATTGTTGTCGTTTTCAATTGGCTTTGGAGTGCCATTTTCTCACTGTATCATGTTAAACGAAACAGGTATACACTCCTCCCTTCATACTTTTACCCTCTCCCGTTTGAATGCTTTTGACTTTTACATCTGCCAACAACATACTCCATTTCCTGCATCCTTCTAGCTAAATTTGCAATAAACTTAGGTCTACAAACCGGCCTTGGTCAGCTGGCATTTGCCCTTGGAGTGCTTTTGTACACCCGGTAACGGACCCATGCCTCTTGCTTTTTCGCTGCGCATGAGTCACTACACCTTTTTTTGAATCACACCGCTCAAATATACATCAAAGTCGTGATTATTAAATTGTAGAGGTGTTTTGTAGCAATCTTGCAGGGTCATTATGCATTTGGCTCTGGAGAGCCTTTATCCTTTACATGTTGCTTATCCAAAATGTGTCGCTTCGCCCTTGCTTTTTCATCTTGCCATGTTGTTATTCAATTGAATTCTCCACCATCCCAGTGTCCCGTCTTCTTTCAAATCTCTCACCCTGTAATACATTATTTACAGTCTCGAGGCACTTCGCACCTCCCTGTGCAGGCGCCATTATGTCATACAGTGTTCAACAATGTCCGAGACTGATTCAGGAAAGCCAGAAACGTGCTGACGGTAACGAAGGGGAAATCAATCGCCTCTATATTTTCATGCAGCGACTTCATCGAATGCTTGCAAAAAGCAGATACTCTTTGTCTTGTTGGCGACAGTATAATTTTTATGGCGCCGCCATTGTAATCCTCATCTTTGTGGTCGGTTGGATCTTAAACCAGATCTATCTCTTGTCTGTAGTCGATCTATACATAGTCCCAGAAAGGGCATTTCTCAGGGATGAGACAAACAAGTGGCTATCTCAGACAAACAACCACCAAAACCTTACCTGCGTCCAGTCTCCGTACATTGTGGATAGTAGGCAGTTTGAAATTCTCTGTACATTTGAGTTACCAGGCATCTACACTTCTTCAAAGATCTTGTACAGTCCCACTAGTGCTTGCAACTCCTTATCAGTGAAAGCCTTAAATGGTCTGCTGTCGTTTGGCGGAAGCTTAAAGGTTGAATGCGCAGCAAAAGGTACCGAGTCTAATTGGCTGTGGCATCTGCATGTGACGGGGACGTGCCCCGTCATTCCCATCCCGAGCCACAACAGATCAGTGAAGGACACGCATCTCACTGCTCCAGCCGTGGAGATTCAAGATTATTCAAGAAAATCCGAGATCTTAAATGTTTGCCCACAGAATAAGCGATCACCTGGCCGGTTTCTATTTTTCAGGCTTCCGCAAGACTTTGCTAACCAGCTTATTAGCTTAGCAGCTGCAATAATGATAAGCCGGAGGCATGGATTTATATTGATTCTTCCCTCTCATTTTTTGACGCTATCCTATCCGATAGAGGTGACGGCAGAAAAGGGAAAGAGGGTTCCAATCTCAGTGCTATATGACCTCACGAGGCTGGAGCAAATCCTGTTGGATGCCGGCTATACAGTGGAACTGGACCTGCCGATAAGTAATAATGGCCACCTTTCCTGGTTGAAGCAGCCGCTTGGCCATCTGAGCTGCATACGAGAAGTGGATTTTTCTCTTCTCAAGTATTTAAGGCTGGAAGATATTGTCGTGGATATTGGAGAACCATTTCTTGACATATTTTCTCTCGATGCTGAATTGCATATAGAGCTTTTTCATATTATCCAGTTCCTTGTTTCATCCTTCAATCCTCTGATTCATTCGTCCGCAGATTACCTACGACAGACCTTGGTCACGATAAATCCAAAGGGGTACAATGCTCTGCACGTGGAAAAGGAAGACGACATGATGCAAAATGGTTTTGTTGCAAAGAAATCCCAGGCAAGGTGGGAAGAAGCTCTCCTCTCGCACGAAGCATTTGATTCACAGCTACCACTTTATATTGCCAATGGGAACACAGGTCCGCACTGTCAACAATTTTTGTGCTTCGATAAGTCCCTTCTGGGTGCCATGACATTTATTCCAGAAATTTTCAGGGAATCCTCGGACATTATGGCTGCGGTCGATATGCTGCTTCTTGTGGAAGCAAAGAGCTTCGGAGGGCTGGCATGTTCTACTTTCTCACATTTGGTCGCATCACAGCGTGACGCTAGTTTTACATTCGATATTGATGAGTCACTCATGCCATATCCTTTTTATGAGCTTGTGAAGTTTGGATCCCTAAGTCCCTTACCGCCCCATCTGTGTACAAAGAAGAAAATCCAAACTCTTAAGACCTTGGGAGCTGAGTCCAAAAGCAAGAGGCAGCTAGCAGAATTCCGTACGCAGATTAAAAAGCTCGGTTCCTCTTCTATACCTTCGGTCTTCGAAATGTCCTACATATTGGATTTGTTTGAAACACCTGGAAAACGAGACCTTGCCATACAGATGCTGCTTGAATTTACAGCTTGCCGTCATTCAGATAACCTAGGTGAGCATCTGCGTCCCTTCCTAGAACAAGATGTTCTTCATAAATCCCTATTCGGACGAGCTCTTTGCCATCACTTTCCAAGTATCGGTGATGCCACTTGCAAAACTATAAAATCGACCAAGCTTCTCATCGTCTCGCATAGCTTGGTATCAGACGGTGCCCCCGTTGTTCTAATAGACTATGTTCTCTTTCTCTCTCGCGTCTTGAAATTGGATATGAAACTTGTGACCAGGGCGGGGATGCCGACACATACATCCCTTCAGGTTGACCTTGAAAAGGCTGATATTCCTATAAGTTACCAGAGCACATTCGACGCAACAGACTTCGATATCATCCTTATCAATACGCTGGACATGTGGTGGTACAAGGGCCTTTCTTCGAAAGCGAAAAGAGAAATGTTCGCAACCAATGGCTGGGCTTCAAAAACCATATGGTGGGTGCATGAATCAGCAAGGGATCATTTTACAGAAGCTCATCCCTACTTGCCAAAAGTCATGAAAAGTGTAAATCATGCTATCTTCACTACGTCCCAGAGCCAAGATGTTTACAAAGACTTAATTGCACATGTTCCTTCTACCGTCATTGCCAACCCATTGGACATTCATTTAAGTCAAGATGCGCAATTGCAGCGGCTTCATCTTAGCCACCGATCGAAGGAAGTACAAAATAACAACCTCATCACATTTATCTTGATCGGAACAGTTCATCCGGGGCGTCACCAGCTCGATTTTGTACGGGCTGCTCTACAGCTCCTTCAATCGTGCCCAAAATCTTTGACCCTCTCTTTCGTTGTCGTTGGATTTGATGGGGTCGCAAAGGAGTACGAAGCAGAAGTGAAAGCGGCAGTAAATGAAGCAGGAAAAGATGCAGTGAAACATTTCAGATTAGTGCCTAGATTGAATCACTTTGATTGCCTCCAGATATTATCTGCTGCTGATGTCCTGGTGAGCATGAGCGACTTTGAAGCATTCGGAATGACACTCCTAGAAGCCATGAGCATGGGGAAACCTGTCATCACCAGCAAAGTAGATGGCGTCCCAAGCGTCATCTACCACGACGCTGTTGATGTGCCCTTGGGAGATGCTTCTCGTCTCAAAGAAGCTATGGAGTCGATGCTGGATGAGAAAAACAGGTCTCTGCATGCGATGCAAGCAATCCGGCATTATGATAATTTTCAAACACGCGATATCAGGCTGAAACACATCCAAGTACTTGCAGAAGCTGTCAAAGGATGACAAACAGTGTCTTCTTCTCCATCATACGCTAGGGCTTCCGAATCGAAGAAGGGAAGACAAGACAATAAGAAACGCAGTCGAGGAATAAGAAGAGGAAGACAAAGATGATTTTTTTCCAAACAATGAAGACACAATCTATGCTATTAGAGTGTGTTTAATTGAATTATAGTGCGTCGCTCAGCCGTTTTTTCACCCGATGGAGTCATTAGGATGTGTGTTGAATGCTCTTCGAAATCGTGAGACAGGCTATTTTAGGGGTTAATCCCTTAAATAGCGAATTCTCCCCTTCAATTTAAGGGTTGCCTATTTAGGGGCAGGGCAGCGGCTGAAATGCTACTCGTACGAGTAAAGGGCTTATTCTTGCAAAATCACCCACCATTTTCTTTTTTCCCCCGTCCTTTGCATTCATGTACAGACATATCAACTCAAACAAGCGACGGTGCTTGAAAACCTGGCAGCCAGCACGTCAACGAGACCAAGAATTTGACTCCGACTCCGACCCTAGCATCAAGTCCCCGGACATAGACACGAATGGCTCGAGGAGCAATCAGACAGCACCTCTACTGGTCAATAGAGGCCGCGGTGCGGGAAGGAAACGCGCCACCAGAAAGCAGAATACCAAAGGTTCCCCATTTAAATAATTCCACTCTAACTCTTTCATTTACGCCCTGTTTTTATAAGTGAGTAAAAGACGATGTGGCTTTGGCTGTGATGCGTCTGTGTATTTATTCCTCCACTCATCACTCAACTTATGTGTAGGAAGAGCGTAAGAGGGGTGGGCAAGTGGGGCCCATGGAGGAGCACGACGATAAACAACCAGGGCGACGGGGACTTACACCTTGACGCCATCGACGCCAAGATAGGACTCGCAGGCGGACGGTTCCTCCGGATTCGCTATCATGCCCAACAATGTGCAGTACTTATCCATCTTATTCACTAGCGTTCCCTTTTCAAGTTCAAAATGAAGCTCCATTCGTCGAACAAGTACTCCAGCGTGTCACTAGACCATTTCGTGATTTGTGTGCGGTCATATCCGTACGACTTTTTCATCGTGCTTTTGAAAATGTGGGGGTAGGCATTGCAGCTAATGAGCATCACGAGCACCATCCCTACACATTTTTTTGGCATCATGTGTATGTTGCCAGGGGAGCGATGAGGTAAACGGTAGTAGAGGAGAAGAGAAAGTTAACAAAAAAATAGAAAGCAGTCGCCAAATCGCCAAATCGCCTAATCGCCGAGAAGAATCGACGTCACGAAACAAAATGGGTGCTATCGGATCCATGTCATGGCAATTCCTTCATATTTTAAATACAGAATGCTTGCAGAAATGTGTCCGCAAGACCATCTTGTTTGGTAACCGGGACACACTGTTTGAAGACTCGGTTGATGCATTTGTCGTAAGAGAACTTCTGATATTTTAATCGCCAAACGTTAACGCTTGGTGTACGTCGAGAACGACGACTTGTCTTGTTGCTTTTTTATGATTGAATCGTCCGTGATGTCGATAAAATTTGCATATCCTGTGAATTTGGCATAGATCAAGAATCAAAGCGTGTGCTTTGGAAAGATAGCACGTGCAAGACAGTCATTATTGGGCATAAGCACTCACCCTTGTAATCCGACAACTATGTCGATGCGGAGCCTGGGGAGCATGTATAACACCTGCTTCTTGGTAAACCGGTGCATCGTGAGGGACAAATCATCAGGAAAGTCGTCGAAGAGTTGCGGCAATGTACGTGGGCGGTTTGGATCTAGATTTCAAGATGTACTGGGAAGCTGGAAGCTGTCAAAGAAGTGGATGAACATAAGGACCACGAAAATTACAAGGTTATCTTCATCATCCACATTCATCATGTGAAAGACGCCAGTGGCCTGATGCCGGCAGCTACCCCGTCATGGGGGGCGGGCTTATTTTGGTGCTCACATTATAATAGAAGTAGATGCCAACATATCGGTGGCAAGGCTCGTAATGGTGATAAGGTCCCCAAAAAAGTAAAAAGAGAGCCAAAAATGTACATAACTTTCTGTATAGTCTGTTTGGTCCATGTTGGATAAATAAGCGCCACTCTGCCTTCGCAGACTCGTCAAGACAAAGCTGTGTATGTGATTGTGACTGTGTGAGGAAAGAGGAAAGAAGAAGTCGTGAAGGGCATCGTTTGGGCAAATGAAAGCCTTGCATGTGAGCATTAAAATGGTGCTCTAGAATTTAAAATTAGCCCCCATGGGCCCATAGGCCCATACCGGTCACTTGGCAGGTACCAAAAAATGCAGCCGGTAAATGTATATGGCAAGAAAACATGCACATATTGGTACTGGACTCCTTGATCGCGCTGGTACTTGTGAAAGAAAAACTTGAAAAAGTCTGTGTATAGGCTTGCTTTTGCTATAAAATGGAATTTCTTCGGCACAGTGGCCAAGTAGAACATTGTTCTGAGATCGCTACCGCATTGAAATGGCGCCAAAGAAATACTTCCATACTGAATTTATCTCCTTTGTATTTTCCATCGCCAACATCTCGGATGTGGACCAGACCCTAAGGATGCCTTTGATATTATAATTATCCTCCCGGTCGAACACACACCTTGGCCAGCACTAAACAAAAATTAAAAATGAAAATCAAGAGTGGCTGCTATTCTCTGCACGACTACTTCTAGTCCGCTGCTGTTTACCAGGCGTCTTTGAGAATTGGCATCTTGTGTTGAGGCCATCAACTGATAGAAATTCTCGTGAATGAGTAAAAAAGTGTATTAAGCAATATATGACCTCAAGTGCAAGGGCTATGTCGGCGAGGAGACGGTCGCTGTTATATGGTACCAAAAATTAGCGATAAACGTATGAACATAATTACGAGTCTTCTAGCTGAAGGGACGAAAGTATGATCTAGTGAGTAATTCAGCTTTGCTACTGCATTTAACGATTTTTCTCGTGTTGTCACCTTCATATATGGATGTGTAAATTTATATTGTCCATATGATGTGAAGTGGTTCAGAGCCGGGTCCGAACTGGCCAACATAGCAATTTATGTATATTTGATACGCAATTTACCAATATTTGACAGTTATGACGGGCCTTCAATTTCTCCCGTAGATTATTTTTGTCCCTTTTTCCAATTACCCCTATCTAAGCAGCTCATCCATATACAAGGTTTAAGCTAGTATATGGCTGAGCGAATGATGAGCAACGGGTATTGCTTTCCAGGCTATTCAGCAAAACCCGGGTAAAAAATCACCCGAGTGCTCACAGGCTACATAAGTTTGTTCATTAATCGTATCATTCGTCCATATCTGCTGCGATTTGTCCTTTGGTACATATTTGTTGGAAGCAGATGAATTTGCCTCGTCACTTCACACACAAAAAAATGGGTAGCATGAATTGACGAGGCATCTTCGTACACAATTTGTGGACCTCCCGAAGTAATTTTACCACTTTGTACTTGATTTACGGGCCACCATGAAGAGAGAATATTTCTATCAGTAGTCATCCTTTGCGACAATGTTGAGCAGCTTGAACTTATATAATTACATTCATTGTTATGAAGTAGACAAATATCCTGTGCAGATCGAAAGTTGTACAAGTTTCTTCAAATTAGGCCCAGGACATGTCTAAGGGGTGAAGTTGTTCATTACTTGGTGTCATTAGTCTCACTCTTTTGTAGTTTGTCACTTTGCGCATGAAGTCTATGCACTGACGACTGTTTGCACTATGAAGTTCAGACTCTGAATAAGTAATGCCCGTACTTCGTCAACAATCACAGGACAAGACAAACAAAGAAAATGAAGTAAACGAAGTGCTACTCGTCCGAGGGCATAGTAATATCAGCAGGGCTGCATACCTCACTCACTACTGTTATCACACCTACATCTACTCATATCGTGTATGTTGATACCCCTTCCATAGCACAGCACACCTGCCTGCCTCACACACTGTAAGTTTTATTTTTTTTTCGCGGCCATGTTTCGGCATTTTCGCAATTCAGCGCATAGAATTCACTCGGGGTATAAACTGTCAGCCCTTTTAAATTATCTGGCCATATTTGTGGGCATGAGCTATCTTTCTTGGCAACAATTCCACCCCAAATCACTTAGCACAACGGCTTTGCTCGGAAAGGTGGGCATGTTGGGGCCACGACTAAAGTTTGCTCTAGAAGAGCGGCCCTTTCAAACAATGCAAGGCAAGCATTTTGATATTCTCCGTCCTTGGTACGACATGAGCATTCAATGGATTGGTGTGCAACAACTGCTGGCATCTCCCGAGGACTGGGTTGAGCGGTTGATTTCAAGATTGCAATGGTTGGACCCACTGACATCTGGTTACGATGATCGTCCCCAATCTGTGCGCGCTAGAGCTGCCTATCTTGAGGTCATCAAAATGCACACATCGGGGCTCGTTTACGGTTGTGAAGAGCGTAGTGCTATGCCTTCAGGCACGACTGTTTTGTTGGGCACCACGGATCCAGCCAAAAGGGGGTCTGGGCTCGATTGGACTTATCTAGGCAATACCATGACGGGAGGTGCGCGACTCAATAACCTTGAATCATTACTTGAAGATGTCTTTCTGCAAGGCATTCCAGGAGATTACATAGAAACTGGGGTATGGCGAGGAGGATCGTCAATTTTTGCGCGTGCTGTGATGAGAAGCTACAATGAGGGCCATCGAATGTCATATGTTTGTGATTCTTTTCGAGGTCTTCCCCCTGGAGACAGAGGTTTAAATCCTGACGATAAGGGTTGGGAGGGCTTAGGAGGGCATTATTTGGAGGTATCGGCCAATACGGTCGCCTCGAATTTCCACGAGATGGGCTTACTTGACCCAAATGTAGTCTTTGCAAAAGGTTTTTTTAACGACACATTGACACCTTTGTCCTCTCAAATTCAGAAGTTGGCCATCATGCGTCTAGATGGAGACATGTACGAGTCAACAGTAGATGCGCTCTATAGGTTATATGACAAACTCAGTATGGGGGGATATGTTATTATCGACGACTGGTTTGGATTCCCGGCGCAGGTAGCGTGCGTGGATTTCTTCCACGTACATGGTATCAATCCCGAGATCATTAAAATTGATGAAATAGCAGTTTATTGGCAAAAGACCGAAGAGATTGAGATTCAATATTGGCGGTATAAAACAGGAGTCTTCCGACTAGATTCATCGTAAATTGACAAATTACGCTGACTGACCTATGCGATCAATGAGGCGCAGTGACACGTAACCGTAACTCACGTCATTGACCTTGAAGAGGCCTACCTATGCGATCAAAAAGGAATGAACGACACTGTTGAAGCGGTTGTCCAAACTGCCGATGAAGGGGATATGGAGAATTTGGACAAGAAGCAAAAGTGTCTGTGTGTGTGTGTGTGTGTCTGTGCGCCACCTGTGCAAGGCTCATTTCTATCTATGAAATTTTCACTGCTTTCAAAATTTCGACGTGTGTACAAACCGGCAGTTGATGGAGAATATTTTGGAATGAGAGAGATGAAAGAATTTAATAAGAACATCTGCACACTCCATCGAAAATTCTAGGCTACAACTGTTTCCTATGCGCGAAGCCTCTAACGAAATATGCAGGAATAGGATGTCTTTGCGCCACTTGGACCCTCAGAAATTCCCCCCGAGAAGCATACAAAGGACTGTTGACTCTTGATAGATGAAAGATCGTTCGATCGAAAGTATTGATTTCGTGGTAGTCAAACTACGATTCAGGCATAATCATGCTTGTTATATACAAGGAAAGTTACAGTACTCCACATATATTTTCTCTGATTATAGGTCATATCCCAGTACCCAACATTAAAAGAAACAGAAGTAAAAATATAATAGAAATATTTACTTTTGTAGATGCATGCTGCCCGCTCAAAAAATGCAGGACACGAATTTATTCGTCCTGTTGCGATTCAGAACTCGATACTTCGTCCATTAATTCATGCCTTGCGGCGGAAGTTCTGAATTCCCCATGTCAGACGAGTAGCACATTTACTTCATTCGTCATTCTTCCTGTCCTGTGATTGTGTACGTGGTGCAGAAACTACTTCATCGGCGCGTAGATTTTACATACAGAGGACGGGCACTACTTCGTCAGGGCCTGGATTTCATATACAAAATGCAGGCGCTACTTCGTCAGGGCGTGATTTTCATGTACAAAGCGACATTCAAAATTGGATATGGGCTACTTGCATGAAATGGGGAATATATTTGTATCCACGGCCTTATTTACAGCAAACTTATCCAGTGTGTGGTGAGAAGAATGAATCGAGGAAGGGGCTGTCAACGTTCATGTGTCAACTTGCCCGAGAACGCTCGTGTTAACACGGATAATCATCGAGCACGTAATTTTTATTTGTTTTTGGTATCTATCAATTTTGAAGATTGCATTGCTTGAAGTGGAGATTTGGTGTTTTCTAGGATGAGATCAATGTGGGAAACCTGCATCTTTTATATTCGACGAGCGCTGATTATCCTCCGTTCGTTCTTCTCCCCTTTTCGAAAATCGTACCAAGCAGGCTACCGCGAAGATTACTTGATACATGAAGTCCTATGTCAGCCCTACCTTGAAACATAGCGGGCCCAGAATATGGTGGCCGTTGAACTTGCTTTTTAGCGGTATACTTTGGGGGGGTGTCCTACACATGAAAAATAGGTACATTTTCCATAGCAACGTAAACCTTAATGAGTCGATATCTGCATTTCCGTCAAGCGACTCAATACCGAAGCTTACAGAAAAGATTGAAGCACTTCAAGAGAAGTTAGATATTCTCCAAAGGAGGTATGTGCGGTTTGAATTCATCTCTGTTATGTCAGGATCTGTTCTACGCGCGAAGGAAATAGTTCGCTTCATCCGCGTTATCAACCCTCATCTAGGTTTTGGCTGGAACCCCTCGAGCCTGTTTGGCAGTATCGCGGGAAGTATTACCTGGGCAAGACAAAGGATGTCGAAGACAAGGACCAGGTGAGCAGATACCTCTCCACTTTTAAACCTTCCCAACTATGAAAACCTCCCCATTGTAAGCAAGGTCATGAGCCCTTCCCGCTAGAAATTCTCTTCAAGCCCTCCATCATTCGATAAATCTCTTCATTATGTTACCTCTCGACTATATCTCATCCCCACAACGAACTCTCTGAGAATATCTTGACCTCTACAAGGTAACATGGCAGCACATGGGATACTTTTCCCCCCAATTCCTTGACCCCTTTTTTCAACCAACAATGTTTGCGCTTCCCACTTCAGGTGACACCGTTTTTGCTGGGCAATTTCATCGACGCTTCGGACAAAACATTATACAGGCGTAGAATCTACATCGACTTAGGTATTAAGGATTTTAATTCGAGTCTATGCTGGATGATGCAGAACTACCCGGTTAAGTTCGATGCGATGCATGGGTTTGAATGTCACACAGATATGACCGACGTGGCAGCCTTACGGGACCCTATAAATCAGTGCATCAGTGGGACTGCGGCAGAAAATATGGGCTACACCACAGAAGGGACGATGGATACTCTCATAGTGTACCACAATTTTATCGGTCTGGACGATGACTCGGAGACATCACCGCAAACGCGTGGCCTTAGCCAATTTCTAAAAGATATTAACATACAAGAAAACGACTTTGTTGTGCTCAAGATGGACGTTGAGGGAATCGAGTTCAGTCTATTGGAGCGTATGATGGCTGATGACACGTATAAGCTCATTGATGAGGTACGCACATTTGCAAAATAGAAGACAGATCTCGATACGCACGCTTACAAATTAAAAAATGAGATCAGATTTCATTTTTAATGGGAGAACAGATAAATACATGACTCTAGAGCCCTTTAACGATGGTCATACTTGGTCATGAAAACCACCGTACTCATATTGACAGATATTCGTTGAGATACATTACCGTCATCCAGACATGCAACCATTCGGGTGGGATAGTTTTGAACATTCTCGCAGTGATGCGCAAGCTCAATTCACCAAGGCACGGGACATGGGAATTTACATCCACCCATGGCCATAAGTCTGTTTGTACTCAATAGATCTTGCGCCAGGAAAAAAAAGTCCCAGTTCATGTAGCATGTTCCTTTAAAGGTAACTTTTAAAGGACTGCTATTTCATTCAGAATCAAGCGGGAGTAGTAGTTTCATTTTGTTGTGAATCTATGTAATGCAGAGTGGTATTATTCCGCCGTAAGCTCATTTTCATTCACCAGCATATTATAGATACATTCAGAGGGTAGTGTTCACGTGTGCCCGGGGATGGGACCCTTTTGAAATCGCGGACATGACGGTCGTACTTCACCAGGGGGGTTCAGACAATATCAGTTTTATTGTGTGAAGAGTGAGAGCAATTTGGAAAGTAAACAAAAAATAAATACTCATCACGCTTCATAAAAGCTACGATATCGTCAATAAGACGGCCCACCATTATAAACTCAAATCAAGCCAATCAATCGTATATACGAAACCATTTGTCGGGATGCGCATCTTTCAACAGCATCGTCTTGTTAATCGTCATGATGATGACAGAGTCCAAAATTTTGTAGAGATTGTCCGCCAACAAGACTAGCTTGCAGCTAAGTCACAGGCCTGCGCAATGACCTGAGTAAAAATGCCAGCAGCGGGTAGCCATAGGAGCGGCTTGTTCAGAGCGGGATGGCGTCATCGTCCCGCAAAAACGCCAGTGGCCTGATGCCAGCATCTACCCCGTCATGCGGGGCGGGCTTATTTTGGTGCTCAAAATATGATAGAAGGAGATGTCACAATGCCGGTGGCAAGGCTGGTAATGGTGATAAAAACCCCAAAAAAATAAACAAAGAAAAAGGGTACATAGCTTTCTGTATAGTCCGCACTAGTTTAGTAAATCAAATTCTTAGTAAGTTCGATTTCAATCATTCGAGTTAGAGACTCGGACGCCATATTCGAACTAGAATCGGAATATTTTACGCTGTGACCTTTTTAAGAGGCTTACAGGATTTGAAGGTTGAGAGGGTGTATGAAAGCCAATCCCAAGACTTTCCAAAAGCGTAGAGCGTCAATTTCAACTTGATATCTGAGGAAAGAGCAGCAGAATCGTCACCCTCTATCACGTGGAGAAGACGAGTCAGGTTTCACCTTGTTCACTTCGTCACCAAATCTAATTTTATCCATCGTTATTCCATCGCATTGAGGCAGACGGATTCTAATTTTCATCCACTTATGAGTTTTAATGTTTTAACGTTTGAGGAAGGAAGTTACGTTGCAGGCCGGGTAGCGCACCCTAAGTTGCGATGGGCAGCAGCAATGGTGCGTGATGATGGAATCTGGGATGATAATCGGGAAGGAAAAGGAGCGGTGGTTGGATCATGAGTGACTGCAGTGGAATTGCATGCTTGTGTGCTGATCCAACTTCTTTTTTGTAGTTCTTTGTAATATAATAAGCAATAAAGGCGTCTGCGCTCACAAACAAACAATGACAGAAATTTACGTAGACTCTCATCTTGTCCTTGCGCCCCAGCCAATCAGTACTTCTTTGTCTTGCACCTTTCAATCCACCACACGAGTTCTGCTCACTCTGGCGCCCTTGAACACCTGAGAAAATGCTTATTTTAATCGAAATTTTCTCCCGATTATTTTTCAACCTTAGTCCCCTTGAATATGAGCTCAGAACTAAATCAATGAAGCGTGTACAATGCAAAAATTGAATTAACACATGATGATGATTCTGTGGCTCGACCATGAGATCTAAGCCTGAGTTCGATGCTCTTTGCTTTTCATATTTAAGGTCTTCGCGAGGCGATAGATTTCTACTCACTCACCCACCTTTTAGACCCTGTAAAACCTCTTAAAAAGACCATTGTGTAAAACAATTGGATTCATACTTAAATCGGGCAACCGAGCCTTGAATTCGAAATATCTAACACGAATTAGTTACAAAATATATCTATTGTACAAGTTCGACCATTTCCTGGGATGAAACTCGTTTTTTCAACAGGCGGAATTAAAAAGTGTCCTATTTTTGCTTTTCTTGGAGTTCGACAATTTTTGATACTTTTGTGATAATAAGCTGTGGTGGAATATTTTGATTTTCAAAATATTTGTCACTTTTTCTCCCTGGCGGTCAAGAACGAAATTAAGTTAGAAATTCCACGGGGGGGTGTAAACTTATGATGCATGAAGTTTACGACCAATATATAATATAGGGCGTGGATCGCACGCGAATATGATTTAAGAGGTTTCTACTTGGTCCTCCTCGACCAATCTTCCACGAGTTGTCCAATATATAAACATATCCTACCCACCATGTCTGACTTCATTTATTTTATACAGTCACACGCACATCATTCAATCTCGAACCAAACTACCCCTCCAACGGCTTCCATACACATCACATCTTACTTCAAAGGGGTGCGGACTTTATTTACTCTTGCGATCAATCGCTCACAGATTAGTACTTGGCTAAAAAAACATGATGTACAAATATGTAGCATGTCTTTATGGAGCAATAATTCTTCTATTTTACATATTACTCGAATGGATACCAACTAGTTGCAGTACTGGTATGAACCACTCTAGCCAGTATGAGAACAGCAATTATAGTATGGATGATGATATTTCTATTACCCTCGAAACCAGACGCCGATTCCAACGTTCGGGAATCACTTCCTTCCTTTCAATTTTTGAAGAGATTATACAACCTAGAGCCAATAAAATAGTCTTGGTATACTTTGTAGGTCAACTTGGTGGTTGTGGAGGTATAGGTGACCGCATAAGGGGTATTCCCTATGCTGTAGCGCTTGCTCATCTTTCTGGACGCCAGCTCATTCTTCACCCCTCTTTACTTGAAAATGGTCACTTGGCTGAAAATTCGATTCTCAAAAGCCATCACCACTTTATTGATTATGGTTGTACGAAAGAGAATGTGGAAAAATTGATGAAATCAGATGCTGAAATCATTTCCATCAGTGTCAATTGTTATCCGCTTGATCCCTCTCTCTTTTCGTTGCAGCATTCCCAGCTTATCGAATTGCAAACTATCTTTGAGGAATGCTCTATTTCATATCTCTGCGGGGCCGCCGCTATTCACCATGTAGAAGTCTTCAAAGATGGACTTAATGTAGCAAGACGTCTAATAGATGCAATGCCAATGTGGCAATATCGGAATTATACAGTTCTGCACATCCGTGCGGGAGGTTCTAATCTCACGATTGACAACAAATACACAACCAAAGCCGTAGGTTGGGAGGATGGTTATGCGTCCGATATTCCCCAGCACTGGATAGATGTCTTCAAGGAATCAGCATCGTCCATGCAGTGTGATAAGCACCTCACCATTATATCTGACTCTGTTCGTTTAGTTTCAGAGTTGCAATTTGAAGCTGGGGATTGGCTGATGTTGACAAGATGCTGCAGCCAGCCTCTTCACAGGGACCGTTCACGTCGTCAAGAATTTTTCCTTCAGGAAATTATTGATCTATTTATTATGGCCCGTTCACAGAAAATCATTGCAGGCTATGGAGGATTTGCGATGCTGGGATGCTATTGGTTAGGGAGAGACGGTCCCGAAATGCAAGTAGTAGCAAGTAAGAAAGAAATTCGAAGCCAAATGGAAATGATTCGGCGGGAAAGTGATTGTAAAACGAAGAATTAAATTTGCATCACCATGACTCTTTTTTACACACGTTGTCAGCCTGTCCATGCGCATTTAATTATTTCTCCTTCCTTTGTCTTTTGTCCTTTGTCCATCTTTTTGTCCCTCTGTTTCCTAATGCTATATCCTATTTTTGTTGTGCACATCGGTGTATATATCCTCACATTTACCATATTTGGTCCGTCGCCAAACATTCATATGGCCACCTTTCTCCCCATTGCATCTAAAAATATTCACTTAAACGATAAGCAAACGGTATCCTATCGCAATGCACTTCAAGCCAAGAGCCAGTCGCATCTATCGAAGAGAGCTGGAGACCAGGAAATTTAGTCGCGAAACGGGGCCTTACACGTGTGATCCTTTTTCCAACGTGTGATCACAATGATTGTGTGGCCCATGTTCCTTTAATGTTATTTTTACTTCTCACTGCTTACTGTCCTATTTTCCAATTGACGGCAACTCATGCAAATCAGAAGGGCAAGAGCAAAAAGTCAATATCAATGACCAAGAGCAAAGGCCCTGGTCAACTTAACTGTCCTCCTGGCCAGGCATTTTCATCTCCCATTGCCTCCTCACCTTGGTAGGCAGTTTGAATATCTTGCAAGTAAGTTAGATGTACAATAGAGCGACAATCAAGACTCACCTCGAATTAATCTTATTGTGTGCCATCTTCTTAAAGGATCGACAGGCGCAAATACTGGTTGCCCAGAAAAAATCGCAGGTGAGCCAGCAGTCGGTAGGCGTAACGTGGCATGTAAGATTGTAGCCATCACGACCAATAAATCATTATTCTATTCCATTTTCTTAGCGGAACAAAAACATAAGATATTTAACGTCCTCTTGGGCCATGCTTTACGGCACCCTGAACAAACCAAAACCTCAATACTATTTTTCCTCACCCTGACCCACTGAGTACGGTAGCAGCTCCGGGGATAGAATGTATGCGGTCGAGTCGCATAGCAAAATTATAGTTCAAATTATGCACCAACTACTATCATAATCTTACAATTTATTTTCTACCTCTCTAGATGCGCGTTGGTGACGCCATTTTTGGGCAGATTTTTTTCGTAGGCTCAAAAGCTAGCTCGAAACAGTGCTATCCTTCCCTCCGGTTCGTTCTCTTTTTTTTGCATAACCGTCTTATATATATAACGAAGTGGTCAATTGGCTTCCAGTACCACCTCCTGGATTCGCCTTTTTGGCTGACATTTTCGGAAGCAGAAGCTATCGAAGGACGGTGCTCTCTCAGCATATGTCCTTTATGTAGTATGTGGGTGTCGAAGATACGCTTTACCATCACATGAATGCAGACACGGTCATTGTTACTGGCTTTTTGTTTCCATCGGTTGCAATTCCAGTGTCGTCTAAGGTATGTGTGCACTGAGATGTCGCTAGTCCTTATTCTCCCAGCCTTCCACCATCATACACACAATCAGGAGACAATTCGGTAGGCCACGCGAAGTGACCAAAAAAGAATTGTTCTCGGCATAGACATGTTTCTGTTTTTGCAGCCCGTACTGCTACTCACCAAATCAAAAGGAGGGGCAGACTTTACCTCCTCCTAGATGCGAGCGATACAAACTCACACTAGATAGTGTTTCTTGCAAAAAAAAAAAAGGCGTTTACAACTCATTAATAGAACTAGTTCCTAAAAGTTGTTCAGTTGTAATTGAGCTATAGCTCTACACGACGAGGCTCTAAGGAAAATTGTCTAATTAAAAATATGTGCATTGAGGAAATATTTGAGTCGTTATGTGACATTACACGCCATCATCAGTATTCAGTTGCATTCATCAGCTTTACTGGGAGTGAATTGCTTAGATCCAACGTTGAAGTTTTAAAGTTCGGCTATTGCACACAAGCTCAAATTATTTGCGTCTCTACAATAAAAGACGCAAAATAATGCCACGGCTTTGAGTCAAAGGCTGACGCTGGTCTGAAGTGGACCTTACCGCAGGCTTGGGCTAGATATTCCCGGACTTGATTAGGTGCAGCCAGCGGACGGCCGCACGGGAAGTAGTTCCAAGTCTACATTTTGTGTCTAAAAGCACACATGTCCTGGTGGATGCACTGCATCTCAAAGCTTACCTGGATGATCCAGCCACGGAGCTGGAATTTCCACCACCAGCGCATGGTGTGACAGATCGGTAAATTTAGCGGAAGCCGACGACTGACGAGCGATTGAATTACAATGTTTTGAATATTCAGTGAGGGAATGTATTACATCCCAAAACAGACACCGTTGATGATCCTGTCGAGACATCAAGCTTGAAGAGGCAATCTATGCGATCTAAGAGGCGAAGTGACCCGCAGCCGTCCCTCTTGACATCATCAAACATGCAGAAGCAAACTATGCGATCTAAGAGCCACACTGTCCCTCTTGATGTCATCAAACTTGAAGAGACAACCTGGTCGATCTAAGAGGCTCAATTTTACAGACCCGCCATGACCTGGTCTTCCATGACTAGAAATCAATGGACCATGGACTGAAACAAACTCCACATTTTCCCCACGAGAATACAACAAGCTATGCGTCATTGGCTCAACTCGTCGCTATGTATTTTAAACACCCCTCTTATTTTCAAACCCTGTGCAACGTTTAGGTAAAAGCACAAGGTAAGGTAAGGTAAGCTATAATCTCCTATAGTCGCAGATTTGAACGTCTTCTTCCAAATCTTCAATTTTTAAGACTTTCCAACTTTATGTGATAAAGGAGCTTGACCTCCCCACCGATGTGTCTAGTATCCGTGGATTTAATCACCATACAATGTAAGAGGTACATCTAAAAACCGAAGGAAACGACCATGATGAGATTTGCATAAAGTTTGACGGCTTTCTTGTCCTCCTCGGACCCGTACAGTCGGGAAAGCCTTCTACAAGCGTAAGATTCATCCCGATCCACGGCACTGCAAATTTGGCGCACCATGTCAAGGTTGGGGCATTGTGCAAAGCAAGGCGCGTGGCGCTCTCCAATGCATCGCTTACGGCGACAACTCTTGAATGAAATTGTTGCGTTTAATATCAACGACCGTGGCCAGTGAGCGTGGGACCAGCGATGATGGATGGATCCCCATTTCGGTCATCAGCGACCAGTGCGCTCGCAGTGGCTGGTTCACAATAAAGGTGGTCGTGGGCAATAGGTCGTATACCAGTCGCAGCGCGTCTTGCATTCGAGAGACGTCCAAATCCATATAAATTTACGTTTATCGAGACGTCTGAGTCGTCCTGCTGGCGCCGTTTGGACTATACAGAAAGTTTTGTCAGTTTTTATTTTTTTTAGTTTTTTGTGGGTTTTAATCACCATTACGTGCTTTGCCACCGGCATGATAGCATCTACTCCTAAATTAGGAGCACCAAAATAAGCCCGCCCCGCGTGACGAGGTAGATGCCGGCAACCCTAACCCTAACCGTAACCCTAACCTTCCGCAAAACGCCATCCTGCTCTGAACAAGCCGCTCCTACAGAGGAGTGCTTGGCCCAGGAGTGGCGGGAGGCAAAATATGTGGGCGTGTTTTCGCGTACTGTAAAGTCTCGTCGACTGTAATTGCCAATGGAGAAAGGGATCGACATGTGCACCGCGGCGCTGCTACCACACGGACTCGTGTGGCTAATTGGATTGGTTGGAAAGCAACACCTGTACGCATTCGTTAATATTCCAAGGCTTTTCCCCCTCATCTTGCACTATTTTCTCAAAAACGAGGATTCGTGTCGTCTGAATTAGTCGCATTCGTAGATCATAACCTCCCGCCATTTCCTGCGCATTTTGCAGACGCATGTCAGTGTCAAAGAAATGGATGCGGCTCACATGCAGGATTACAGCATCATTTGGCGTCGTCTCGAATGAGAAGAGGCAATCGCGGAGTCTCCCGAATTCAAGGCCGTCCTACAGCACTGGAATCCATTTCTAAGTGCCAATACGACATTGATTCTAGCACGCAACACATCCCTCGATTCTCAAATTGCAACTCTGCAACTTTGCATGACGGATGATTCCAAATACCTTGGAAATATAGCCGATTCTTGGGCCTTCGTGAAATAATTCCAAAAAATTGAAAGCAACAAGCCTTCGTTCATTGATAGATGGTCTATTCAAAAACCGACAAGGACGATAAGCGTTCGATGAATTTGTCTCAAGTGATCCGTTCGCCACTTCGCCACAACATAATAAAATATAGTGCACATTTGTAATGAGGTTCTTTGCAACATACTCAAAATGTTGTTGACTTCCACGGGAAAAATAAGTATCGCATTCTTTTGGGTCTTGCTGACTCAATTGATTCTTCTTTCTTGGTAAGGGAATTATTAAGATTGAAAGAACCGAGTCTCCGAAGCTTAAACTCCGGGACTGACTCTTCTCGGGCGATCCAGGGAATGTAAGCACACCATACAAGCAGTGCTAAACAAGGAAATGGACACATACACAGCACATCGCATACACAACACAAGAGACAAAAAACATTCTTACGCACATGGACAGGCCGACGCGGTTGGAATGGAAGCTTGGTTTCCAGACTGGAAGCGTGAACACAGGACGCAGTCACAGATAAACATATATGAGACAGGACGTAGAGCGTTCCTGGCCAGAGTGAGATACCTGATGGATGCCCAAGTACCGTATGACTGCATTTACTTGCAAAGAAGCTTGGTGGTCCTGGCTCCCCTCTTCTCGTTGCAGTTAGAGAGCATGGCCTCGTCGCTACCCCCCCTGTTGCCAATAGTAGCTGTCAGACTCCCCGACATAGAGATAGAGTTCTGGAATTGCTGACGGCGAAAGACACCTGACACTTTGTAGTAGGAGGAAGCGCTGCTGGTCTTATTCTTGCTGTGCTTTGCGATATCCATGGCCTCCTTGGGTACCCTCTTAGTCCTCGTGAGCGAGATACGGGCGCCCGTATCCTTGCAAAAGACTCCCCTGTCGTTGTTGAGCTCTCTGCAATCAGCCGCGTCAAAAGTCACGTCGCTCACAATTTCATTGCGTCCTTCAGCAAGAATTGCGGATACTCCGTCGACAGCAATGGACGAGATGAAATCTCCCTGAGGATCGTTGAAGTAGCCCTTGATATTCCATTGGTCTTTGTTGTCCCTGGTCGACTCGACTGCCTTGATTGAGGTGAGGGTCAGCGTCGGCTGGGCCGCCGTGAAGGTAAGGGTGATACCGAGGGCAAGCAAAGACAGATTACGACGCATAGTTTTTCACGGGGAAAGCTTGTTTGCTGTAATGGTGCGAGGTGTAGATGTGAGGAAGATGAGTGCTTTGGTGGAGGGTGGCAAAAGCATGCAGTATCTACGGCGTGAGATCAATCTGCGGCCAAGCGGAGATGAGGAGAAGGGGTGACAGGTACAAAATAATTGGTGTCATCCTTTTGTGCGTGAGGCGCCTTGTGCAAATATGTGAATCTGGGTGCACGTAGGGGCAAGCGGGAGGCGCAGCATACGACTTGCCCACCCTAGGAGACAGGAAGAGGGAAGGACAATGAGAAGGATGAGAAGAGACGGAAGAAAAGAGAACGAGATGCTTGCTTATATAAGAGCATTGCATTTGGAATGAGGTTCAGTCGTTTGGTACACATGATCTCCACTCCTCAGGACTCCGACGTACGCAGGACACAGATCAATGGAGTGAGACAACCCCATCGTGGCAGATATACTTGAATGGCGAGGAGTTGGTGAGAAGAAGTGGAGAAAATCGGAAGAAGAAGAGGGAAAGGGAAGGGGAAAGGGCAGAAGGGAAAGGAGAATGTAGTTTGCCCACCCAACAAGCTGTTCTGTCGGCAAATCGGAAGGGTCTATGGTGCTGTTTGTTTGGTCTTTGTTTGGTCTTTTGTGACAGACGTTGTCGCAAGAATAAAGTGGCTGCTCCAATGTCTCATCAAATACTTCGAATTAATTTTAAGCCATCGGATGCACAATTCATTGGTCTTCCTTGTCAAATGAAAAGCGTGTCCTGCTGGCGCCCACGCAGTGGACGTTCTAGAGGCAGGAAGTTCCGAGAAGAAAGAACCGAGAAGAACGGCTATTTCTAATATTTCTGGCACCAGCCACGTGGCTTAGCCGCCATCCCTGCGCATTTTGCACATGTCTAATGTCTAGCACACTACAACGGCCACGAGAAGCGACTCGTGAAGCCGTGTGCGCATAGCATTCGGACTCGCTGAGCCTTAGGCTTATGAACGTCCAATAAATTGAATACCCTCCTGTCGGACATTGACTGGGTCGATCGACGAATAAGAAAGGCATGCCTCCTCGGAAACCGATTGATTTGTCGTTTACAAGAAAGAAAGGTGTGGCCCCTCAAAAACGAGTTGATTTGCCGTTCATGGTAATTTAACCTGGAAAGATCGGCGTGAATCCTGACGATGGCGTGCCACCCGTCAGAAATTCAAAGGTTGGTCCTCCATCACTTGAAAAAATATGCCTTATTTATGGTGGACGCTGCACCACTCTTATCATCACTTGCATGCACAACTTCACGCATAGCGCATCAAGAAAGCCCTTGTAGGGTTCAAGTTGGGCACTTACTTCGGTGGATTCGATGGCACCATTAACATGGTATATCTGTTTTATATTAGAAAATACCTCTCCCGGTGTCCAGCGATGGCTGCTGTTTTGGCTGCTGCGTTGGCCCTTTGTGATTGAATCCATGTATACAAGTGGTTGATTATCACTTGAGTACATAGTGCACCATACATTGGACATCGAATGAATCTGCAAAAATGGCCTGCACGATAGTCGTCGATAGTCCTGTTGATATAAGTCTTAGGCATTGTCATGTATGTTTCCCACCGAGGACGACTATGACGAATAATAGTCGTGGGTGTTTCCCATTAAGACTACGACTACTTTAAGTCGTGAATCGTGCATAGGGAGATGGAGGAGAGGGAAGGAGGAGGGGGGAGGAGGAGGGGAGGAGGTCGTGGTCGATTT
>Ga0160419_100471_pt1 | contig 25524 bp, 19 predicted proteins | sample CelAP2metagpilot_2_FD_108196 | JGI IMG/M metagenome (GOLD analysis project Ga0160419, IMG submission 108196) | Phycosphere-associated microbial communities from Cellana algal ponds in Kailua-Kona, Hawaii, USA - Cellana AP2-4-25 metagenome pilot ... | reverse complement strand
TCTCCCCCACGGTGCGGCATCCTTCACGGCCCTACAGGCGAAGTCTGGTGGTCGCTGCGCGCCGGACATGGGTTTGGCGAATGGAACCAAATTGTCGGGAAAGCCTTGTTTGACGCATGCTGCAAGGTGCACCAGGGCCATTGATCTAGACCGCGTTCAAGAACGCAGCGCGGATGGCTGCTTTCATCGCGTTCTTCTGCGGGGTCTCCTGTGACCCCTGTGCCGCCATCACCAGCTTGGAGGCAGGGGTACCCCCAAAGCCATGAGACTTGCCCATGACCGACAGGCCGGCGTGCAACGAGGAGCGACCAAGCAGGCCAACTGCGATCCCGGCTTCAACTGCTGCGATGACGCCCGAGACGCTTTGGCTGGAATAGACGATGCGGTATGGCTTTCCACGGGCTGTCAGCGAAGCGATTGCGGCGTCGCGCCACCAGCACGTGTGATCAAACAGGGCCACGGGCAGGCAACCAGAAGCAGGGAAATCCCGATGTGCAGACGACACCCAGCACGTCGGATCCTCAATCAACACCTCTTCATGTTCTTTCGGAGTTTCCACCTCATAAATCGCAAGGTCGAGCACTCCCTTGTCCAGCGCATCGGGGAAATGTGTGCTTAAAGCGCAGGTCACATCCAACTCGACTTTGGGGTGGTGGCGGGTAAAGGACGCAAGGATGTTCGCCAGCTTGGCCCGGCCGTGATCGTCAGGAATACCCACACGTAATTTGCCCACCACAGTGTTTTGGGAGATGTCTCGCAACACGGTGTCGAGGCGTGCGGTAACCTCGAGTGCTACAGGCAGCAATTGTCGGCCCGCATCGCTCAGGATAACGCCGCGCCCATGCCGTTCAAAGACGGGTTGCCCGATGATGCCTTCGAGACGTTTGATTTGAAGACTGGTGGCCGATTGGGACCGATGGATGCGCGCAGCACCATCTGTCACACTGCCTGCTTGAGTTACGGCGACGAACGTGCGCAGCAAATCGCTGTCCAGATGCTCCATCAGTTTTTCCGATACCAGAAATTGAAACTATTCGTTTCACAGATGCCACGCTGATCGCTAGTTTTCAAGGTCAGAGGAGTTTCCAATGTCCGATCAGGCAATTGCCCCCCGACGATCCAACAAGACATATGTACGTTGGGGCATATGCCTTTGCCTGTTGACGGGTATCGGCTTTGCTTGGCCGGAACACGCATGGAATGCGGCGAACTTCGTCCTGTGGGGTTTGGTCGTCGTTGCGCCAATCGTCATTCCGGGCATTCTTCTTGCGGCGTGGATCATCGCCAGCGGCGCAGATGCCCACATTGCCGGCGCGTTCGAGGGCAAGACGCTGCGAACGGTGGTAGCCGCGTCTTTGATTGGCGCGATTACGCCCGTCTGTGGCGTAACGGTATTGCCATTGATGGCCGGGCTTTTGGCAGCGGGGGTTCCGCTGGCCCCGATTATGGCATTCTGGTTGTCATCCCCGATCACAGACCCAGCGATGCTTGCGACGACGGCCGCGACCCTTGGTCTGAGCTTTGCGATTGGCAAGACGCTCGCGGCTTTTGGTTTGGGTGTCTTTGGCGGCGCGATCACTGGATTGTTCGCCAAGACACATTGGGCGTTGAACGCGCTTCGTGACAACGGGCTGGCGCGCCAACTGAGTGCTGAACGCTGTGGCGCGGCTCAGACTTTCGACCCATGGGTTTGGAGAACATTGGCGCGACGGCAGTCGTTCAGCGCACAATTCTGGGCAACGACGCGGCTGATCCTGATTTGCCTGATCCCTGCATTCACGGCCGAATATGCGCTGAATGCTGCGCTCACACCGGGATCGCTCGCCGCATATGTCGGGGAGGATCAATGGTGGGCCATACCTGCAGCCGTTTTTGTCGGAGCACCCGCCTATATCGATGGCTACGCCGCACTTCCCTTGACCCGCGGTCTGATTGAAAACGGTATGTCAGACGGTGCTGCCATGGCCTTTTTGATCTCAGGCGGTGTTGTCAGCATCTGGGGAGCCTTGGCAATTGCTCCGGTCCTGAAAGTGAAACCGTTCATCCTGTATCTCGTCTTGGCTGTTCTGGGTTCGCTGGCAGCGGGGTATCTGTTTGAGTGGCTGGTATAGAGAGCTGTACCCTGCCAAGCGCGTGGTCTTCCCGCACTGGGGACGGGTCACATTCATTGTGGCAACGCGCGAACGAAGGTCACTGTGAGAATTGGCAATTGTCTGCATTTTGTCGGAAACGAATTGATATGATACGCTGCTCAAAGCACCTCGGCGCAACACATTTATGAATACAATGAAGCACTTAGAAGGACAATGTAGCGCTTCACACTTCAGACATTCTACTTGGAGGGTTGAGGTCTTCCCAATGCGCAACGCCCACCATTGTAGCGGCTTCTGTGCCTAACTCTGAAAGTCCATAATCACCGCCGTTCCGGGAGGGGTCGGTCCGTGCATGGCACGCAACTCCGCGCTTGCCTGACTGAGCCGCACCTCCCTTGCCACCATTGGCCGGATATCAACCTCGCCGCGCTCGATCATGCCCAGCAGACGCGGGTACTTCCACGACGGCATGCCGCGTGTGCCGAAAAAGGCAAGCTGCTTTGCATAGATCGCCCGCATGTTGACCTCCATCCGGCCATCACCCGAGGGCATCCCCACCTGTACATGCCGACCGAGCGTTGCAAGGCACTCAACCGAGGCGTTTGTCGTCGCCTCGACCCCCAGCGCCTCAATGGAGACCTGCGCACCACCGCCGGTGATCTCCTGGATCGCGGCGGCCGCATCGACTTCGGCAGCGTTGACCGTGGCATCTGCCCCGTGCTGTTTTGCATGGGCCAGTTTTTCTTCGACGATGTCGACGACAACAACGCGCGCGCCCAGCATCTTGGCCAGCAGCAAGACAGACAGGCCGATGCCGCCCGTGCCATGCACCGCAACCCACTCTCCGGCTTTCACGTCAGCCCGGTCCGTCAGGGCATGCCATGCTGTCGTCACGCGACATCCGAGCCCTGCGGCCAATGCCGGGGACAGGGCGTCAGGCAGGTGCACAAGATTGTGGTCGAAGGGCACCGCAACAAACTCCGCATATGCCCCAGGCGTGCCAAATCCCGGAACGACCTGGTGAGCGCAGGTGTTTGACACCCCCGTCTCACACGCATCACAACGACCACAACCAAGGATAAATGGCGCGATCAGCCGATCACCGATTTTATGCCGTGCAAGCGGGCCGACAGCAACCACCGTACCACAATATTCATGGCCAAGGATCGAGCCGTTCTGCACCTTGGGATGCGCGCCGGTCCATCCATGATAGTCTGACCGACACACCCCGCAGGCCTCGACTTCAAGCACAACGCCGTTGTCAGGACAGGACGGATCGGGGAGTGTTTCAATGGAAAGGTCTTGATTGAACTCTCTGACAACAGCTGCCCGCATGTTCTTGTTCCCTTAGCCCTGTGGTTTTCGATTGCGCCCGATGTAATGGGCAGTTCAGACCGGCCGGTCGCCTTTGACAGTGACCCGCCTGCCCTTCCGCTCTGCTGGCCAATAGTCCCAGATCGCGCGATGCATGCAACAGCGGTTGTCCCAAAATGCCATGTCATTCAGGGTCCATCGAAACCGGATCTGATAGGTGATCTGCTCTGCATGCTCAAAAAGCATGTTCAGTATGGCCTCACTCTCGCTGTCTGAAAGCCCCAGTATCTTGGTTGTGAAAGTGCGGTTGACGAACAGCGATTTACGGCCCGTCTCCGGATGCGTGCGCACGATTGGATGCACCGCTTGGGGACAGTCAATATCGGCATCCTTCTGGCCACGGTCGCTGTAGCGCCCTTTGTAGATATGCTCCGAGCTGTGCAGCGCCGACAGCCCACCAAGCATCTTCTTCAACGGCTCGGACAGATCATCATAGGCGGCATACATATCGCTGAACATCGTGTCGCCCCCACATGGCGGTGCGATATGGATCTGCAGCATGGTGCCCAGCGGCGGTGTCTCATCACATGAGACATCAGAATGCCAGAACTCCCCATTTGCGACTTTTGAATCCTTTGTCGCGTGGATTTCAAATATCTCAGGATAGCCATCCATCGTGGGCGCCGCAGGATGGGCGTGCAATGGCCCAAAGCGTTTGCCAAAGGCAATATGCTGTTCCGGTGGGATTTCCTTCTGTTCCTTGAAGAACAGGACCTGATAGCGCGCAAAAGCATCCTTTATCTCGGCAAATTGGGCATCCGGCACGGGCTGGCTGAGATCGACCCCATACACCTCCGCCCCGAGGTTTGGCGCAAAGGGTTTTGCGGCGATCAATTTGTAGCCGTTTGTCTTTGGCGCAACCATCGGGACCTCTGATCTTTCTGCTATCGCATTTCATGTCAGCTCCCATGCTAATGGTAAAAAATTTTCACTAAAAACGATAAATATTTGATCTATCATTCACAAAAATTTACCCCTCAAGATAGTCAGCAGGCCCCATTGGAAGAGAAAAGCTACAGAAAATGAGTATTCGCGCGCTCCGGACGCTGCTTGCTGTTCACCGCCACGGTAGCTTTCGCGCCGCGGCGGATGCTGTGAACCTCACACCTGCCGCCGTCAGCCAACAAATGCGACACCTCGAAGACACGTGGAACCTACAGCTTTTTGACCGCGCTCAACGAACGCCAAAACTGACAGAGACCGGCCTGTCCCTCGTTGATGAGGCGTTCGCGTTGCTGTCGCACTATGATGGCCTGCCGGACAAGCTCGGTGCGCAGGATGACATGTCAGGAGAGCTGGTTCTGGGCGCCGTGCCAACGACATTGACCGGGTTGGTGCCGCTTGCCCTGTCGCGGCTCAAGATCCAGCATCCCGGCATCCGGGTGCGCATTGTTCCCGGTCTCTCAAATCAACTGCTGTTGCAGCTTGAGCGCGGCCAGATCCACGCAGCAATCGTCTCTCGCCCACCGGTTCTGCCCAAAACGATGGCTTTCTCAAGCATTGCGAAAGAGGATCTTGTCCTGTTGGTGGCGGACGGTACGGAGGATCGGTCACCGCACGACCTGCTCCGCGACAACCCCTTCATCCGGTTCAACCGGGACGCTGTTGTCGGTCGTCAGATAGAGGCCTGGTTGCAGCACGAAGGGATCGTTGTAAACGACGCGATGGAGCTTGATGGACTGGAAGCGATTTCAAGCATGGTTGCAGCGCGGCTTGGCATTTCAATTGTCCCGCAAAGGTGCATCGTCGAACAAAGCAGCTTGCCGTTAAAAACGATCCCGCTTGGAGAGAACAGCCCGCGTCGCGTCGTCGGTCTGGTCAGCCGCGCGGACGGGCCAAAGGCCGGCCTTGTCCGCGCAACGCAAACCGCCTTGCTGGAAGCCGTGTCGATTGGCGTGTTTGCCTTGAAACCATGAGGGGGCTTTCGGGCAAGGCCCGTGTGCCAGAAGTCTCCCAATCGTCCGGTTTGATGGTGCGGTCGCACCGTCGGGTGGCTGTTTCAGTCTGGCGCTTTCAACGTGGCGCCCGCCTGATAGGCGCGGTCCAGAAGTGCTTTGCGCCGCGCGTCAGAACCCTTGGAGCCGTTCAGCAAAATCAGCTCTCTGCGAGCAAACCCAAAGTAGCCGAAAGTGCCCGCAATCCACGCCGTTTCAAGCGCCGACGTATATCCCTTCTCGTCCATTTCATCCGAACGGGCACCGGCAGGCACCAGCAACACGCCTGTGCGCGGCTTCTGGAGCGATTTATCAGGATCCTCCAACTGGTCATAGGCCCAGCCCCATGACCAGACACGATCCACCCATCCCTTTGTCATTGCAGGCATCCCCCACCAGAACAGCGGGAAAACAAAACCGATGGCATCCGCCCGCGCGATGCGGTCTTGCTCTGCCTTGATATCAGGTGGCACGCGCCCTGATGCGTCCCCTTCCACGTCCTCCATCGACCAGCGCGGATCAAAACCCTCCGCATGCAAGTCAACCAGTTCGGTCGTATGCCCGAGGCTCTCCGCACCGGCAGAAAACTGACTGGCAACGGCTGAACTGAAGGACTTGGGATCGGGGTGATCAAGGATGGTGAGAACGTGCATTTCTGCTCCAACGCATTATCGACGGTTCAATAGCACCCCTATGCGGGTGAGGCGCGGCCCCCGTCACCGCGCCTGAGCACCCGCCCCTCCGGGGAAGAGCCTTCGCAGCGTGACATAGAATACCGGCGTAAGCAGCAGGCCCATCAGCGTCACCCCGGACATGCCGAAGAACACCGCCGTGCCAAGCGCCTGACGCATCTCCGATCCCGGACCGACCGAAATCATCAACGGCACTACGCCAAGGATAAACGCAAAGGCCGTCATCAGGATCGGGCGCAAGCGCAGGCGACTGGCCTCAATCGCGGCGTCCATCGGGGACAGGCCGCGTTCTTCCTGTGCTTGCTTGGCGAATTCCACCACGAGGATCGCGTTCTTTGCCGCAAGGCCCACGAGCACGATCAATCCAACCTGTGTGAGGATGTTGTTGTCCATACCCCGGAACATGACCCCCAACAGTGCGGACAGGATTGCCATGGGCACGATCAACACGATGGCGAAGGGCAGCGCGATGCTTTCGTAAAGTGCCGCGAGGAAGAGAAAAGCCAGCAGAACCGACAGCGCGAAGATGTAGATTGCCGTGTTGCCCTGATTGCGTTCCTGCAACGCCAGCTCCGTCCACTCATAATCAACGCCGGGAGGCATGACGCTTTCGGCAATCGCCTCCATCGCCAGAAGCGCCTCCCCTGTGGATACACCGGGTGCTGCGGAGCCCTGGAGCGGTACTGAGACTTTCTGATTATAGCGCTGGATCAGCGCAGGGCCTGCGGCGGGCTGTATCTCCACCAGCGTGCCCAGCGGAACCAAATCCCCGCTGGCGGACCGCACGCGAAGCGCTGCGATGTCATCAGGCTCAAGCCGGAAACCCGCATCCGCCTGTGCGCGTACTTGAAACAGCCGCCCGAAAGCGTTGAAATCGTTGACATAGGCCGAGCCGAGATTGATCGCCAGCGTTTCAAATATCGCACCGATTGGCACGTTGAGCATCTGCGCCCGCACCCGGTCGATCTCCAGATAGATCTGCGGGGAACTGGCGGAGAATGTGGTGAAAACACCCTGAACCGCGTCATTCTGTGCGGCGGCCCCCATGATCGCATAGGCCGTCCCAAGCACCCGCCCGATGTCTGCGCCTTCGGTATCCACCATTTGCAGTTTGAAGCCACCGCCGTTGCCCACGCCTTGCACCGAGGGAGGCGCAATGGCGATGATGAAGGCTTCACGCAAGGCCTGCATCCGGCCAAAAAGCTCCCCCACGATGGCACCCGCAGGCTGTCCGGCTTCAAGCCGTTCGTCAAAAGGCGCGAAGGTGGTGAAGATCACCGCCTGATTGGTCTGGTTGGTAAAAGTCGCCCCGGAAAAGCCCGCAAATGCCACGGCATTCGTCACACCCGGTGTGCCGAGCACGATTTCGCTGGCGGCGCGGGTCACTGCGTCGGTCCGCTCAAGAGAGGCACCGTCAGGCAGTTGCACCACCACGATGGCATAGCCTTGGTCTGCATCCGGAATGAAGCCGGTGGGCACCTGTTGCGAGATATATGCCGTGGCGCCAAGCAATCCGGCAAAACCCAGCAGGCAGACCGCCAGCATCGCCGTTGAGGAGACAAGAAACCGGATCAATCCACCGTAGGCGGCGCTGAGTGCATCAAAGCCGCGGTTGAACCCCGCCGAGATCCGCGCCATCAGGCCACCGCTTTCGCTCTTGGGCCGCAGCAAGAGCGCGGCAAGCGCGGGCGACAGGCTGAGGGAATTGAAGGTGGAGATCACCGTGGCGACCGAGATCGTGACCGCGAATTGCTGGTAGAACTGCCCGGTGACACCCGGCACGAAAGCCGAGGGCACAAAGACTGCGATCAACACAAGTGTTGTGCCGATGATCGCATTTTGCACTTCGTCCATGGTGCGTGCAGAGGCATCGCGCGGGCTCATCCCGTTCGCGATGTTGCGCTCCACATTCTCGACCACCACGATGGCGTCATCGACCACGATCCCGATGGCAAGGATCAGCCCGAAAAGCGTCAGCAGGTTCAGCGAATACCCCAGCACCAGCATCACCGCGAAGGTGCCCACCAGCGAGACCGGGATCGCGAGCAGCGGCACCAGCGCACTGCGCCAGCTTTGCAGGAAGACAAGCACAACGGCGACCACCAGCAACACGGCCTCGAAAATCGTGTCATAGACCGCCGTGACGGAAGCCTCGATAAACTCTGTCGGATTGTAGACAACCCGGTACTCAAGGCCGTCGGGAAAATCTTCTGACAATTCTTCCATCACATCAACGATTTCCTCGGCAGAGGCGAGCGCGTTGGAGCCGGGCCGCTGGAACACGCCGAGGGCGACAGCGGGCTTGTTGTTCAGATAGGAATTGGTCGTGTAGGACCGCGCACCAATCTCAACACGGGCCACGTCGCGCACGCGCACGACCCGTCCTTCATCGGTGGCACGCACGATGACATTGCCGAACTCACGCGCGGATTCCAGCCTGCCCTGGGTGGTGATGGCGACCTGAAAGGCGGAACCCGTCGGGTTTGGCGGCGCGCCCAGCGACCCGCCTGAAACCTGCACGTTCTGCTCACGCAGCGCGCCCACAACGTCCCCTGCGGTCAGCCCAAGCGAGCCAAGCTTGTCCGGGTCCATCCAGATCCGTGCGGAGAACTCCCGCTCCCCGAATATGGCCAGATCCCCTACCCCATCAAGCCGGATCAACCTGTCGCGCACCCGCGCACGGGCGTAGTTGGAGACATAGAGTTGATCGAACGTCTCATCCGGCGACAGCATATGCACAACCATCATGAGGTTGGGCGAAGATTTTGCCGCCGTCACGCCAAGCGCGCGCACCTCCTGCGGCAACCGCGCCTCGGCGATGGAAATGCGGTTCTGGACCAGCACCTGAGCGGCATCCAGATCCGTTCCAAGCTCGAACGTCACGGTCAGCGCCATCGCACCATCCGCGGTGGAATAGGAGGACATGTAGAGCATGCCCTCGACGCCGTTGATCTCCTGCTCCAACGGGGTGGCGACCGTTGCCGCAACCGTAGCGGCATCGGCACCGGGATAGGCCGCGCTGACCACAATCGAGGGTGGCGCGATAGGGGGATATTGCTCAACCGGCAACAGGAAGTACGAGATCGCCCCGACGAGGGTCAGAATGATCGAGGCGACGGCGGCAAAGATGGGCCGATCAACAAAGAAACGACCCACCTCAGTTATCCGCTACCGGAGGAAGCTCGGTCGGTTCAGGCGTGACTGCGCTGCCGGGGCGCGCCCGCATCAACCCGTTGATCACCACTTGTTCAGACCCGTCCAGTCCCTCGCGGATCACCCGGTAGCCATCGATCCGGGGCCCCGGACGCACTTCGCGCGGGACGACAATGCCGTCCGCATCCACGGTCATCACCAGCCTGCGGTTCTGGTCCGCCACGATCGCACTGTCAGGCAACAGGATACCATCATAGGGCAGTGACCCCGACACGTTCACACGTCCAAAAAGACCGGGTGTCAGGATGTTATCAGGATTGGCCACCACCGCCCGGATGCGCATGGTGCCGGTTTCGGCGTCGATGCGGTTCTCAGAAAAGTCGAGCACGCCAGGCAGCGGCTCAATGCTCCTGTCCGAGAGGGTCACGCGCACATTGAGCCCGCCGCCGCCTTCCTGAAGCGACACGCCGCGCGCACGGGCATCACGTGAATAGGCCAGAAAATACCGCTCATCGATGTCGAAGTAGAAGTTTATCGGGTCGGAAGACACAATAGAGGTGAGCACGGATTCATTGGCAGACACCAGATTGCCGGGATCGATGCGGGTGCGGTCAATGCGCCCGGCCATGGGCGCACGGATCTGGGAGTATTCAAGGTCGAGCTCTGCCAGTTCCACAGCCGCGCGCGCCTGTTCCAGTGCCCCTTGCGCGGCAAGGTATTCCTCCCGCCGCTGGTCCACCGTGCTTTGCGGGATATTCCCGTTGGCAATGAGGTTTTCCGCGCGTTCAAGCTGTTCTTCGGCAAAATCGAAGGTCGCTTGCGCAACGCCGATCTGCGCCTGCGCCTGCCGCATTGCAGTGTCGAACTGACGCGGGTCGATAGTGAAGAGCAATTGCCCTTCCTCCACCAGACTACCGTCAGTGAAATGCACCGCATCCAGATACCCAGACACCCGCGCCCGCACGTTGACCTGAGCCACCGCATCAAATCGGCCGACGAACTCATCATCCTCCACGATTCTCTTTACCAGGGGGGTGGCAACCGTCACCGGAGGTGGCCCTTGCTGCGCAATCGCCTGAAGGGAGGATACACAAAGGAAAACGCAAGCAAGGCGCAACGCCTGAGATAGATGTAACACTCAAGGTGCCTCCCATGGTTGGTGTGCAACGAACTGTAACGTCATTTGCAGGGAAGGAAACGCTCAAGCGCGCGTTTGACGGGAAAACACTCGGTCATGCACAGGAAGCTGGCACGCAGGGTGATGACCGGATCACGCCACCTCCACCGGGGGAACGGCGCGGCGGTATAGATGCCATGTCGTGTGACCAAGGATCGGCAGGGTAAAGATCAGACCCAGAAACGCCGGCACCAGCGACAACAACATCGTGACGGAGATAATCGCCGCCCAGGTGAGCATAACCACCGGATTCTCTGTCACGACGCGAACGGACGTCAGCATGGCAGTCACAAAATCCGTCTCCCGGTCCAGCAACATCGGCATGGCGACGACCGTCACCGTGAAAAGGACAGCCGACAGCAAGGCCCCTGCACAGGTGCCCACGGCAAGGAACGTCCACCCCTGCGGTGTGAAGAACACGATGTTCAAAAACCCCTCGAAATCCGAAAAGGACGAGTCTTGCAGGATAATCGCCAGCCAAAGCCGGATCTGATAGCTCCATATCCAGAAAATGAACAGGGTGACGAACGCCATCCAACCCATCTCGCGTTTGCGTTGATTGGCCATGACAGTCAGAATGTCGGACCAGCCGAAGGGCGTATCGCTCTGCAACCGTCGGGACATCTCATAAAGCCCGGCAGCGGCGAAAGGCGCGACCAGCGGAAAGCCGACCATGGCGGGAATGATCATCCAGATCTTGCCGAGCCAGACCAGACACCAGACAAACAGGATCCCGAACACCGCATAGAACAGGCCAAAGAAGGCGCTCATGAAAGGACGTGCCAGAAAGTCGCCGAACCCTGCCTTGAGCGACGCGGTGATATCTTCGGTCGTCACCTTGTTGACCTTGGGCATGGTTTGCCGCTGCGGCGACGGTTTGCCCGGAGGTGTGGATCCGGCGATCTTGGATGTCATGACACGCACCTCCCAACGCATGGCTCAGCCCCGGTGCGTTTGCCAGCAAACCCACCGGTGCGACCGATTTTCCTATCTTAGCACATATTTTTGACCATGTGAGGCGCAGGATTGATGGGCCATCCATAATGCCGAGGCAGAGCCGGTTTGTCCCCGCCTCGCCGCTGCGTCCCTAAAACGTCAGGATGCCGGAAAGGCCTATAGCGGAGGATTGCTCTCCGCCGACATCAAATCGCGCGAGCCCAAAGCTGACCTCGAACGTGTCGGTGATCGCGCGGTCCACCCCGATTGTGACCAGACTGTCCGTCGCCGCGCCCGAGTTGTCGATAACCGTCGCCGCCGCAGAGAAGGTCCAGTCGTCCAACCCATAGGCCGCCCCAACCGTCATGTAGGTCGCAGTATCCTCCGTTCCCCCGGCCCCATGGAAATGCGCGACTTCCCCGATGGCATCAAAGCCGTTGCCAAAATCATGGCGAAGCCCCGCGACCACACCAGTTTCGTCAGAGACGTCCCCCTCCCCGGCGGACAGATGGCGCGCGCCCACCCATGCGGTGGTATCGCCAAAGTCCTGCGTATACTGCAATGCGACGTTATCAAGCTTCCCGGTGTTGCCCACACCACCATCAGAAAGTGACGTCCGACCCCGTTTGGTTCCGACACTGTCACTCAGTCCGGTATCGTCTGCATAGAAGACGGCAAATGACACCGTGCCTGCACCCAGTGGTGTCTCTCCCGCAACACCGATCATCTCGCTCAGCTCATAGTCTTCCGCCAGCGACGTGCCAAAAAAGCCGGGTGCCGCATCCCATGCCACGGCAAACACCGGGCTGATCTTGCCGAGCGATACCTGTGTCTCCCCCATGCTGTAGCGCAGCCCAAGTTCGCTGAAGTAAAGACCGATATCGTCGAAGGTTCTGTCGTCCGTCGCATCCAGAACGGATTCGAGCGTCAAACCACCAAATGCGCTCAGCCGATCCGAAAGTGCGGCTTCAAAAGCAAGCTCAAGCGACAGATAGGTGTCCGTGATTTCCGCGGCCGGATCATCCGCATCAAAGGTGCTATCGACACCAATTTCGAGCTCCCCTTCCCAGGAAAAGCCGCTCTCTTGGGCGTAAACGTACTGCCCGGCCCCCAGAAGGAATGTTGATGCAGTGGTGATCACGAGTGTAGGTTTCATGCTGTGTCCAGTCAATGTTTGGAAGAACTGCTGGCGAAGCGCTGGCATGTCAGGAGGATATGAAGCCTCGGTGCACCTCCCGTCATAGGTGCGAGGCGTTGAGCGTGCGATCCAGAAAAACCCGTCGGCAACCCGCGTGATCCTGTGACCTGTCCGGCAGATCACAGCATGGCGCTCCCGCCGGAACACTGGATGGTTCGCTGGGCATTTATCTGATGGATTTACTCAGGTATGTCAATCAAGCCTTTCGCCAGATGTCTTCGTTCTTGACGCTGAGGGGAGTGGGACATGGCTTGGTTCGGTTTTGCATTGGCGTTTGTGTTCTTCTTTGCCAGCCATTCCATACCGGTACGCCCACCTGTCAAATCATGGTTGGTAGCCCGCTTGGGGCAGGCAGGGTTCACGACCTGCTGCGCCGCCCTGTCCCTTCTTGTTCTGGGCTGGCTGATCCATGCTGCACACGCAGCCCCATTTGTTGCGCTCTGGGCGTGCCCCCCCCTTGCTCAACCTTGTGCCATTGGCCGTGATGCTGCCGGTCTGTCTGATCGTGACCATGTCCCTCGGCCGTCCAAACCCGTTTTCCTTCGGTGGCAGCCGGAATGCGCAATTTGATCCGGCCCATCCCGGCTTGGTCCGTTTTATGCGGCACCCGCTGCTTGTTGCACTGGCTCTTTGGGGTCACGCCCTTGCCGTGAGCGGACCTGCCCCGCGCATCAAGGCAACCCCACCCTATCCATGCCCCTTGCCCATTGGAACGTCATTCATCAACCACGAGCACCCGCCCGAAGCTGATTTCCCCCTATAGTTGGGAAGCCCATAGACCGGTGCCATTTCATTCGCTAGCCTACCTTCAGGCACAAGGGAACCAAGCATTGTTAAGCAACTCCCACTTATCCAAGCCTAGTCAAAAGACTGAAAAATAGGGACAAAACCATGAAGTTAGTTATTGGACTCGATGGTCAGAGCTCAGGGGAAAAAGCCCTTGAGTTCGCCAAGAGCATCGCAGCGCACGGCGACAATTGTGAATTGATCGTCGTCTATGTGATCGAATGGTCACCGTTTTCCTTCCAGACAGCAGAGGAAAACGCAGAGCGACACAAGCGGCGCGAGGAAGAGATTTCCATCGCGATGGAGCGGGTCGTCAACCCCGCTGTCGCCTCTCTCAAAGAGGCTGGCCATGACGCGCGTGCAATCGTGCGCCACGGCGATGTGGCGGACACAATCGACGATATCGCACATTCTGAAGGGGCCTCCCAGATCATTATCGCGCGTTCAAGCGCGGGTGGCCTGACATCACGCATCTTCGGAAGCTCAACCGCAAACCTTGTGATGAACGCGCGCGTTCCTGTCACTGTCGTCGCATAAGGATTGGTCCAAATGACAAGAATTTACTCAATGCTGCTGGCAGTCACGGCCTTTCTCGCAGTTGCAGTGCCCGCTCAGGCACAAGAAGCCGCAGCCTCGCTTGATGCGCGCGTCAATGAAGCATTCTCCAACGCCACCGGCTGGTTTGTGAACTTCATCTTCATGTCGATCCCCGGCACAAACTTTCCATGGATCGTGATGTGGCTGGTGATCGGGGCGACGGTCTTTACCGTCTACTTTGCCGCTGTACAGTTCCGCTTCTTCGGCCATGCCATCGGTCTGGTGAAGGGCGATTATTCCGACCCGAACGACGCGGGCGAAGTCAGCCACTTTCAAGCGCTTGCAACTGCCCTGTCGGGTACCGTTGGCCTTGGTAACATCGCCGGTGTTGCCGTGGCGGTCGGTATCGGCGGACCGGGTGCCACCTTCTGGATGATCCTTGCAGGTCTTCTGGGCATGGCGTCAAAGTTCACTGAATGTACGCTGGGTGTGAAATACCGCAACGAATATCCTGACGGCACCGTCTCAGGCGGGCCGATGTATTACATTTCAAAGGGGTTTGATGAATTGGGCCTGCCGGGGGGCAAGATCCTTGCGGTGCTGTTCTCCGTCTTCTGTATCCTTGGGGCCCTGGGCGGCGGGAACATGTTCCAGGCCAATCAGGCACATGCGCAGATCACCCAGATCACCGGGGAGTTTCCGGGCTGGATCACCGGTCTTGTCTTTGCAGCAGTGGTGTTTGCGGTCATCGTTGGCGGCATCAAATCCATCGCGAAAGTCACCGAAAAGGTCGTGCCCTTCATGGGGATCCTCTATGTCGGCGCGGCCTTCGTTGTGCTGATCGTGAACTACAACATGATCGGCTGGGCGTTTGGCCAGATCTTTGCAGGCGCCTTCACAGGGCTTGGGGTTGCCGGCGGCTTCGTCGGTGCGCTGATCCAGGGCTTCAAACGTGCGGCGTTCTCGAACGAGGCCGGCGTTGGGTCTGCGGCCATCGCACACTCTGCGGTGAAAACCAAAGAACCCATCACGGAAGGGTTCGTGTCCCTGCTTGAGCCGCTGATTGACACGGTTGTGATCTGTACGATGACCGCACTGGTGATCATCATTTCACAGCAGTTGATCATTGATCAGGCAACAGGCAACTACATGCTCAACGAAGCAGGTTCCGCCATTGCAACGGTCGACGGCAACAGCGGTGTCGCGCTGACGTCTGCGGCATTCGGATCTGCAATCAGCTGGTTCCCGTTTGTCCTGGCCATCGCGGTGATCCTGTTTGCGTTCTCCACCATGATCTCATGGTCCTACTACGGGCTGAAGGCATGGACCTATCTGTTCGGCGAGGGCAAAACGACTGAGCTTGTCTTCAAGATCATCTTCTGCATCTTCATCGTCATTGGCGCAGCAGCGAGCCTCGGGCCGGTCATCGACTTCTCCGATGCGGCGATCTTTGCGATGGCGGTGGTCAATATCTTCTGCCTCTACTTCCTGATGAAAGTGGTGCGCAAAGAGCTCGACTCCTACAGTGCGCGTCTCAAGTCAGGCGAGATCAAGAAGTTCACGCACTAAAGCATATCAAACAGACGGGAAGAGGCCGGCGGCACATGCCCCGGCCTCTTTCTTTTTGAACGTACATGTCAGCCGCTATTGATTGCCTTGAAAGACCGGCAGCGCGCCGTTTTTACGCCTCTCGCGAACCCTGATCCGCACAACGATCAATCAGGTAGTAGGTTTCGATCCTGCCCTTGCCCTTGATGTCGATGGTTCCGCGTTTCTCAAATCGGTAGCCGCCAGACAGGACCGCATAGGTTTCCTGCGTCACCTGTATCCGGTTCGGTGTCCCATAGGATTCCAGCCGCGAGGCGGTGTTCACCGTGTCACCCCAGACGTCATAGAAGAACTTCCGCGTCCCGATGACACCCGCGACCGCAGGGCCAGTGTGTATCCCGATCCGAACCGCCAGCGTTTCACCCATTTCTTCGCCAATCCTCTTGGTGATCGCGAGCATCTCCAACGCCATATCCGCGACAGCAGACGCGTGATCGGCGCGCGGCTCAGGCATCCCGCCCGCAACCATATAGGCGTCCCCAATGGTCTTGATCTTCTCCAGCTGATACACATCGGCAAGCGTGTCGAATTCAGAAAACACCCGGTTGAGAAAAGACACCAGTTCGGCGGCCTGCATGCGGTTTGCGCGGGGGGTGAAATCAACGATATCGGCAAACAGGATCGTCACCTGCAACAGATCGTCCGCAATGATCTTGTTGGGTTCCTGTTTCAACCGCTCCGCAATCGGCGCAGGCAGGATGTTCTCCAACAGCCGCTCGGAACGCCCGAACTCATGCTCAATTTGCGCTTTCTGAACCAGAATGAGTTCCCTTGCCGCTTCAAGCTGCCGGTACCCGGAATAGATCAGGAAGTAGATGAAGAACACGCCGATGGTCATCGCCAGACTTTCACCCGTTTCCATGGGTTGCTTCAGCGGAGACTGAAAGAGCGATCCGGTCGGATTGGCCAGCGACTGGTTCACGACAAGCGAAATGTCAGGCAAGGCGCTGTCAAAAAGCGGGACAAGGAACATCACAAGGATGCAGACGACAAACCATGGCCGGGACCGGCCCGGCCCCAGAACAACCACAGCCGCCGCCGGGGTCACCAGAAACGGCAAGACATCCCCCTCGCGATTGCCATTCAGCAGCATGAAAACCAGCTGAACTGACAAGAACGCGGGAAAGAACGCAAAGAACGTGGTTTCGACTTTGCGGGAGACATGAAGGACAAGCAGGCTTGTCGTCAGAATGCCCAGCACGACGAAATCCAGCGCGCGGTAAAAGACGGACCTGTCCGGTTCCAGAAAAAACGCCAGCGTCATACACATGATCACAAAGAAGATCACGGCGGACATCGATTTCATCCGGCGCAGGCTGAGCGGATCCTCCGGCGCGTGGCCAATGCGGATAAGGTCAACGATCATGCAGAAGAGGCCGGTGTTGCCCGACAGTGAAATCCGTTGAGGACGCAGGCGAGTGCCGATCCCGGTGGCACGCTGGCCTGAGGGTCACTCATGCTGTCTTCCATTGGGCGCACCGAAGCCACCCTCATTGCAGATAATCCTGCCGCAACTGACGCCGCAGCACCTTGCCGGACAACGTCACCGGCACTTCGTCCACAAACTGGATCAGCTTTGGGATCTTGTAGTTCGTCAGCCCCTTGCGACAGGCGGCCAGCACTGCCTCTTCGGTAACGCTGTCATCAGCGCGCACCACAAAAGCCGCAGGCACTTCGCCGGTTTTGTCATCCGGAATGCCGACCACGCCAACCTGCGCCACACCGGGCATTCTGGAGATCGTATCCTCGATCTCATTCGGCGCCACATTGAAGCCTGAGACTAGGATCATGTCTTTCTTCCGATCAACAATCTCAATGAAGCCATCCGCATCCATCACGCCAATGTCGCCTGAATGAAGCCAGCCCTCCACAATCGTTTCAGCCGTGGCATCGGGGCGGTTGAGGTATCCGTTCATCACGGTCGGGCCGCGGGCAATGACTTCGCCGGGCTGGCCCTGCCCCACGTCATCGCCCGCCTCATCGACGATCCGCACTTCCGTTCCCGGCACCGGCACACCGACAGAACCAAGCCGGTTGTCGCCCGTCGGGTTGAGCGTCAACACCCCGGCGCATTCGGTCATGCCATACCCCTGCCGGATCTCGATGCCGGTCATATCCTTGAACTTCTGCGCCACGCCGGTGGTCTGCGCCGCCCCGCCGGAGCCACAGAAATGCAGGTTCTCAACCATCTCCTTCTTGAACCAGTCTTCTGTCAGAAGTGCCGCAAACAGAGTGTTGATTCCGGTGAACCAGGTGACCGTGTGCTTCTCAAAAGCCGGCTTCAGATTTGTCAGGGGCCGCGGGCTGGGTGCCAGCACCCCATGCCCCCCCGTGCGCAGCCCCGCGATGAAAATCAGCGCGTATGCCGTGATGTGATAGAGCGGCAGAACGACAAGCGCCGTCTCCCCCTCCGGGTCTCTGAGGCCCGCTGTCATCAGCTCCGCCTGATAGGCATTGGCGAGCACGGCCAGATGGCTCAACTCCGCGCCCTTGCTCAACCCGGTTGTCCCACTGGTGTATTGATAAAGCGCCGTATCCGTCGGCTGAACATGGGCTGTATAGGCCGCCACATCCGCACCCCTCCTGCGCGCGCCGCCTGCTGCAAGGGCGGCGGCGAAAGTGACGTGCTCACGCCGCATCGCGGGAATGGCTTTCTTCACCCGCTTCAGCACAAACCCCAGAACGGCCCGTTTCAGCGGCGCAAAGAACTCCAGCAATGACAGCGTCACGACCTGACGGACGTCTGTCTGGTCAATCACCTCATCCACCTTGTCACCAAACAGGTCGATGATCACCAGAATCTGCGCGTTGCTGTCGCTTAGCTGGTGCTGCAATTCGCGCGCGGTATAAAGCGGGTTCACATTTGTCGCGATACATCCCGCCTTGGCGATCCCCATGGAAGCCACGCCAAACCCGATGCAGTTGGGTGTCATCACCGCAACCGTTTCGCCAGCCTTCAGCCCAACCACTTCTCTGAGGTAGACCGCGAAATTCTCCGCTTCGCTTTGCAGCTCAGAGAAGGTGACCGAAGTCTCGGCACCTGATGGCAGGATCGTGGTCAGCGCCTTTCGCGGGCCGAATTGCCGGGCAGCCCTGTCCAGCATTTCCGGAAAGGTCTGTGCGCCCATATTCGCCAGATCAAAGTTCTGCGCTTCTTCGGTGTAGTATTTCTTCCACGGCTGATCTGTCATTACGCACCCCTGATCCGTTGAAGGGCATGGTGCGGCGTCACACGACCCTCTTGCCCGGCTCCCGAAACGATAGGGCAAGGGGCGCGGTCGGTCCATCGGGTTGATCACTCAGACCTTGGCCGCAGGACCGGGTTCGAGCGCAACCGCAAGCGGTGCGAAAAACCCAGATGCGCACCCTCAACAAAGAAAGTTCAAGGACGCAGCCCGCCCCGATCCCAATTTCATCAGCGCATTTACCACTTGCGCCTTGCCAGTCCTCCCATTCGCGTGTCGGGTGGCGCCATGAAACTCTCCGGTGCCTATCTCTTCATTCTTGCGACCCTGATGATCGATGCCATCGGCATTGGCATTGTCTTTCCGATCATGCCTGATCTGATGGACCGGGTCGGTGCGGGCAGCACGGCGGAAGGCGCGTTTTGGGGCGGTGTGATGATGTCCGCCTATGCCGCTGCGATGTTCCTGTTCGGCCCGATCATCGGCAGCCTGTCTGATGCCTATGGCCGCAGGCCAATCCTGATCGCCGCCCTGCTGACCCTGACGGTGGACTACGTGATCATGGCCATGGCGGAAACCTATTGGGTGCTGCTGGTGGGCCGTGTCATCGCGGGGGTTGCAGGAGCCACCTATATCACCGCCACCGCCTATATCGCGGACATTGCCAAACCCGAAGAACGCGCCGCCAGCTTTGGGATGATCGGTGCAGCCTTTGGCATCGGGTTCGTGCTGGGTCCGGCGTTGGGCGGGCTGGCCTCCGGCTGGCACATCACAGCGCCTTTCTGGATCGCGGCAGCGCTGTCGGCGCTCAATGTCATCTTCGGCATCTTCGTTCTGCCTGAATCACTCAAGGACGAGAACCGCCGCCCCTTTGGCAAACGCGACCTCAACCCCTTTGGCACCATTGCCCGCGCCTTTGCGACCCCCGGTCTGGCCATCCCGCTGATCTGCATTTTTGTCTTTGAATTTGCCAATATGGTCTACCCCACCCTCTGGGCATTCTGGGGCCGCGAGGTTTTTGGCTGGGATGGGTTCACCATCGGTCTTTCGCTGTCCGCCTACGGCGTTTTGATTGCGGTGATCCAGGCCGGTGTGCTGCCCCAGCTGACCCGGCGCCTGGGTGATTTCAGAACGCTGATCATCGCCACCATCGCGGCTCTTGTAGGATTTATCGGGTTCGGCTTGGCCAACAGCGTGCTGATTGTTGCCATCGTCATGCCGGTCGCCGCCCTTGCGGACATGGCCCCACCGCTGATGACGGCCTTCGCGGCGAACCGGGTCGGGGAAGATCAACAGGGCCTCGTGCAGGGGGTGATCGCGTCGCTGTCGTCCATCGCAGCGGTGGCGGCCCCCCTGATGCTGACCGGCGTGTTCGAGCGTTTTGTCAACAGCGACGGCATCTACCTGCCCGGCGCACCTTTCTATGTCGCAGCACTCCTCTTGCTCGCGATTGTGCCGCTGATCCTGCGGCTCAGATCAGCGGAACCAAGGCGCGACAGCTGAGCGCCCTAAAAGGCAACCCGGTGGCGGTTGCGGGTCTGTGCCAAGGCCGCCACCCCCGCCGCTGCCAGCGTCCAGAACAGCAACAACACAAGGTATCCGCCGTCCCATGACGTTCCGTTGATCGCGGCCCAGCTCAATTCACCCATGGCGCGCGTCGGCGTCCATTGTGAAATCGCGTTGATCACCGAAGGCATCGCAATCGGCGGCACCCAAAGGCCCCCAAGATAGGCCAGTGGCAGATAGATGAGGTTCGCCAGTGGCACCGCCGCGCGGGCCGATGACAAGGACCCCAGCGCGATGCCCATCAAGGTCGCCGTCGCCACCGACATCAGGCACACCGCCCCAAGCCGCATCCACGCCCCGGCGTTGAGGCTGATCTCCGTCATCAGCAGCGCAACCCCGATGACCAGCAACACAGCCATCGTCACAAAGATCAACGACGCCAGCAACCGCGCGACCCACTGATAGGCGATGCTGCCCGGCAGGCTGCGCTGCCATGTCGCGAAGGTGCTTTCGCGGTCCTGCGCGACGCTCACACCGAACTGGAAAAACCCCACGCCCAAAACCGCATAGACCGTGAAGGACGCCATTGCATTCGCAGCCCACCGGCCTCCCCCGCTTTGCGCGCCGAAAAACGCATAGAGCATCGCGGGAAAGAGGATGGTCGGGATCCAGAACCCCGGCTGACGAAAGAGAATGCGAAGGGTCAGGGCACATTCGGCCTGTAGGTGGCGGATCATTGGGTGATCTCCTCTTGGCGGACCCGGTCGATCAGGTCTTTGAGTTTCAAGGGCTCCAGAGTGAGGCCGGTGAACGGAACGCTGTCGCTGACCATCCGGCGCAACACGCCGTCGCTGTCTGCCGTTTCCACATGCCAACGCTGGCCATCGTGGGTAGCCTGCATCCATTCCGGCGGCACGGCACGCTCCGCCAAGGCAAAGCTGAGGCGGTTGATCGAGGTGCGCGCGCGGATGTCTTCAATACGGCCCGTCAGCACTGTCTCACCCTGATCAATCAGCGCAATGGTGCCGCAGATCGCTTCGATCTCTTCCCAATGGTGGGAGGTCAGAACAAGCGTCCCGCCGCCCTCCACATAGTCACGTGCCACCGCGCGGAACCCCTCCTGCGCAGCCGTGTCGAGGCCCGTGGTCGGCTCATCCAGAAACACCAGTTTCGGCTCCCCCACAAAGGCCAGTGCAAGGGCAACCCGCCGCATCTCGCCGCCCGAAAACCCAGCAACCCGTCTGTCGATCAGCTTTTCCAGCCCAAAACGTGCAACCAGATCATCGATCCGGGGCCGCCCGCCATACCGCGCTGCGGTATAGGTCAGGATCTCCCGCGGGGAGAGTTGATCCGGAAAGCCTGTGGATTGCGGTGTGGCCCCGGTCAACATGCGTGCCTGCGGGCTGCCCGCAGCATGACCAAAGAGCAACGCCTCCCCCGCGTCGGGGCGACGCAATCCCATCAGCATCGACAAAGTCGTCGATTTACCCGCCCCATTGGGCCCCAGCAAACCCAGCGCGTCGCCGCGTGCCACCTCCAGATCAATATGCGAAACGGCCTGAACACTGCCAAATCGCTTGGACAACCCACGGGCTGAAAGGGGGAGTGCATTTCTCTGGTCTGACATCGGACATCCTAAGACTTGTGTATTTGTGATCCCGACGTATTCATGGGGCCATGAACGAACCCAAGCCGGATTACGTTGCCGACATTCAAAACCACGCCAATGACACGCCAATGTCGTTGGCGCTTCGCCAACTGCAGGTCACAATCAGCGGCCCGGTCTATTGGATTATCAATGTTGCGGCGGTTTTACTGACCGCGATGGCAGGCCCCTACTTCACGTTGGAACGCATGACCTTTCCCGAGCGTCTGGTCTATTGGGGCTCCACGATCATCTTCTCCACCCTGCTGATGACCTTCCTGTCGATCTATGCCTACCGGGTCACAGAAGCGCGTCACTGGAACTGGATGCTGGTTTCTGTCGTGGCCGGGATTGCGGGCATTTTGCCGGTCGTGGGGTCGGTCTATCTGGCCGAAGGTCTGGCCACTGGGTTTGCCGATGGCTGGCTGGATCTGAGCGGGTTTTTGCGGCTGACGATGTATGTGGCACCCACATTGATCGCGGTCACGACGGTGGTCCATCTGGTCAAGAACCTGCAACACCATGAACCGGTGACCGCCCCCGCGCCTCCAGTGGCGCCAGCGCACCCGGCCACTCCTTCGCCAACATTGTTGCAAAGCAAGCTGCCCCATCATCTGGGTCACGACATCATCGCGGTTCAAGCGCAGGATCACTATGTGGAGGTGACAACCACCAGGGGCAGCGCAATGGTCCTGATGCGGTTGCGCGATGTCGTGCAGGACCTTGAACCGCTGGGGGGCCTTCAGGTGCACCGATCATGGTGGGTAAACCTCTCCCATGTGGTGCGCACCGACAAAACCCCAAGCGGGCCGGAGCTGGTTCTGACCTCTGACCAGAAAGTGCTGGTGGGCCGCAGCTTTCGCGCAAAACTGCGCGAGGCCATGGAAAGCTGAGGCATGTTGAGACACTTTACCGTCCAGCATTGGCCCCGCCTTAGAAACGCGCACTGTTAAGGACCAGCACCCCACTGAACCTCCCGGATTACCAAAGGAAATGATCACCCGTGCTTGCCGCGCGATCATTTCCCTCATTGCATCACAGGCCACTCCGACAGCCGCATCAGAAGACGAAATGCGCCTCCGTCAGGTCAGCAACAGCGATGTTTTCGAGGACAACGGAAAACCCCAGCGCATCGGTGATGACCGCAAAGCTGTCGGCGTCCTCAGACACAAAGCTCGCCATCAGGGTGGCAAAATCACCAATGCCCGATGCGCCACTCAGATCGACACTGTCCCCGCCTGCTGCACCGTCAAAATCGAGGACGCGGTTCTGACCGGCTGAAAAAACGAAAGTGTCAGCCCCCATACCGCCCAACAGAATGTCATCGCCTTCCCGGCCATTGAGCACATCTGCACCCGCACGACCGGACAGAATGTTGTTCCCGCTGTCGCCAAGAAGCGTATCCGCATGGGCCGACCCAATAACGTTCTCAATGGAATCGAAACTGTCGCCTGTTGCCTCTCCCAAACCCCCAACAGTGCCCGACAGATCGACCCGCACGCCGCTGCTGGCGTTCAGATATCCCGCCCAGTCCTGCCCGGTGCCGCCAATCAGCACATCCGCATCCGCGCCGCCATTGAGCATGTCATTGCCGCCACCACCCGACAGCGTATCCTCGCCCTCGCGCCCCATCAGCACGTCCTTGCCCGTGCGGCCCCAGAGGTTGTTGTCCCCCGCGTTCCCGCGCAGGATGTCCGCCCCCTTCGATCCGCCCAGATCTTCGATACTGTTGTAGGTATCGCCCGCGGCTTCGCCAGTGTTCAGCGCGGCATTCATCAGATCGGCAGTCACACCGTCTCTGGCGAACATGTACTCTGCACGGTCCTGACCCGCGCCACCGCGCAGATCATCTGCACCAGCACCGCCGTTCATAACATCATTGCCGTTGCCGCCATGCACGGTGTCATCCCCACCACGCGCCACGATCCAGTCGTTGCCCGCCCGGCCCCAGATCACGTTGTCGCCGGCAGTACCACGCAGGTTGTCATTGAAAGCAGACCCGGCAAGGTCTTCGATCGAGGCGTAGATGTCCCCTGCCGCTTCACCCGTGTTCCGGCCCGCCGCTGCCAGATCCGCGAGGATCCCGGCACTGGCATGGACATATTCCGCCCGGTCGCGCCCAGCCCCACCCACCAGCAGATCACCCCCCAAGCCGCCGTTCAGCGCATCATCGCCATTGCCGCCGTACAGCGTATCATCACCGCCACGCGTTATGATGATATCATTGCCATCGCGGCCCCAGATCACGTTACCGCCGGCATCACCGCGCAGGTTGTCGTTGCCCCCTGACCCTGCCAGATCCTCGATTGAGCTGTAGGTATCACCAGCCGCCTCTCCGGTGCCAAAACGCGCATACGCAAGGTCCGCCAGCAGACCCGTACTGGCATGCATGTAGTCCGCTCTGTCCCGACCTTCGTCACCGTCCAGAGCGTCGCCGCCCTCTCCGCCGTTCAGGACATCATCGCCGTCGCCGCCCATCAGCGTGTCGTCGCCGTTACGCCCGATCAGCGTGTCATCGCCTTCACGACCGTCCAGCACATTCGCCCCATTATCCCCGCGCAGGTTGTCATCATGCTCAGACCCGGCAAGATCTTCAATCGAGACATAGGTGTCTCCTGCAGCAACGCCTGTGCCGAAGTGCGCATAACCCAGATCAGCCAGCACACCCGCCTGGGCGGCCTCGTAATCCACCTGATCCTGCCCGGCACCGCCGTCCAGCACTTCAGCCGCCACTGTGCCCATCAACACGTCATCCGAACTGCCCAGCGTTCCGGGCGTGCCTGCCCCAAACCCCGCATCGCGCATCTGCTGCGCGGTGAGCGGTTCATCAAAGATCACGAATTCACTGATGGTGCCGTTGAAGTGGCTGTGGATCCGGTCAGTCGTGCCGGGTGTATTGCTCCACCCACTGGCGCCAACGATCAGCGCTTCGGTATTGGTTTCCAGATCAAAGACCAGATCAGCATCATAGGCGACACGGTTTCCGTTGATCGTCAGCTCCGCCCCGTCTTCACCGAAGGACAGTGCAAAATCATAGGACGTCCCCGTTTGCAGACCAATCTGCGCCTTGAGGTAAAAGGACTCGTCCTGATCCTGGAGGCGCACAATCACATCCCCCGCCGCATCCAGATAGGCCGTCATGTGACCGCCGGCGCCATATCCCTTGGCATCCTTTGAGAACAACACCTGATGGTCGACCAATGTGTCGATTTCGAAGTTGAACGCGATTGTCCCCTGAACCAGATCAAACCGGTCATCATGGGCAAAGATCAAAGGCGCGCGATCATCGCCGCTGAAGGCATGGCTGCCCGCCACCGCAAAGGCCGCATCCGGCAGGCCGGGAATGTTCAGGTCCTCCGCATCCGGCAGATCGCTTGGCGGTGCGATGGGTCCGGTATCGGCGCTGACGCTGACCGGGGCGATGGCCTCTTGCAGATCATCGATGGTGTGGATGATGCCATAGGCCGGGCCTGCGTCGTGTTCGATATCCGACATCTTCACCAGATCGCCGTATACCGTCAGCGTGCCCAGCCGGTCGTCGGCATGGGCGCCACCGCCGTTACCCTGTTCGGAGTAGAGCTCCACAATCGAGTGATCCATCACCCCGTCGCCATCCACGTCGCCATAAAGGATCGAGGCGATCTGCGTCGTGTGGCCCTCGATCACGATCCGGTCGCCCTCGTCGCGGTCAAAATCGGTG
>Ga0160419_100469_pt1 | contig 25565 bp, 25 predicted proteins | sample CelAP2metagpilot_2_FD_108196 | JGI IMG/M metagenome (GOLD analysis project Ga0160419, IMG submission 108196) | Phycosphere-associated microbial communities from Cellana algal ponds in Kailua-Kona, Hawaii, USA - Cellana AP2-4-25 metagenome pilot ... | reverse complement strand
CCCCCCTCCTCTTCCCCCCCTACTTCCCCCTTCATGATCATCCGACCCGCCCCCATCCCTTCCCCTCCTTTTCCCCCCATCCCTCCTTCTGTCCTGGATCTCCTTCATCTTCTCCCTCAACAGGACATAGCCCAAGTGCAACTTCCCTCCGAAATGGTCGGCCAGTCGCTTGTCGTTGTCACTGATAGATAGAAACGCTCCACATACATCACACACCCGCAACCTTTGGTTCGGGTCCGACGACGACGATGACGAAGAAGGAGCGGCAGCATTAGCAGGAGCGGTGGTCGCAGCTGTGGAGGTAGGAGGGAGGGATGGAATACCACCAGGGCCCTTCGCTCCTGGATGCCCTCCCTCTCTCCCTCCCATCCCTCCTTTCTCAACACCCTCCGCAAGCAACCTTTCTTGAATTTTATTTTTCTGCCTCTTGAGTTCTTCTGCTTTTTCGCTCAACTCCTGCGCTTCATCCACCTCCCCTTCCTCCCCCGCTGCCTCTGCCTTGGCCAGCACCTCCTCGATCTCTCCCTGTAATCTCAGTATCTCCGGATTGGACGACAAGTCACTTCTTCCCCCCTCCCTTCCTCCTACTCCAAGCGTACCCACCCCAACTCCTCCTCCTCCCAGCTGTTGATGCTGCGACGATAGCGGCTCGCGCTGTTCATGCTGCTGTTGCTGCTGCTGCTCACCAATCGGAACGTCTGTCCTCCTCCGGCCCCTCGCTATCTTCCTATCCGCCTCATAAATATACTCTCGTAACACCATTTCCAAGTCTCTCTCATACCTCTTCCTGTCCTCTGCCACGGGCCCTCCCTCCCTCCCTCCCTCCCATTCCTCCTCTTCCTTCTTCAGGTCGGCTTCAAATTTCTGTTGCAGGCCTTCGTCATGGAGGCGCTCGCATTGCCCGAGATCGATTTTGGTCTTGCTGAAGACTTCGTGCGGGCAGCAACCGAGGAGAAACTGCTTGCAGACGCGCTGTATGGGGAAAGGGGTTGGTGTGAAGTGGAGAGGGGAAGTAAGACCGGCAGGCACGTTGCGCTATCCCAAAAGGCTTGTCTACCCAGAGCCAAGGTGTAGAAATAGATTTAAAAGGGATGGGCACATGCTACCAGAAGACGTACCTCGTCGCGATAGTCCGCAATCTCCGCGTCCGGGTTGTCCAGGTTACGATTCATGCCCATCATCTCGTCAAGCATGGCCCGTTGGGCGTCCACACCCGACAGAGGTCCCGCGCGGCCTCCCCATTTACCCATCGTGTATCGTCGTACTGCTGCTGCTGGCTGGAATCGCAGTGGGAGTGGTGGTGAGCGATGCTGATGCTGTTGCAATTGGGGCCGACTTGACGAGAATGGCTCCTTGGCCTCCTCTGGTCTTTGAGATCGAGCTCCTCCCTGGCTAGAAGACAAATGTGCCTCGACTCGTCTGGCCCTTCCTCTTATGGAAAGCTAGAATGCCTGTGCAGATATAGGTGGTGACAAGGTAGAGAAAATCACTAATGGGTGCATGATTGTGGTGGTGAGGTTCACCTAGGCCTTGGAAATCAAGGCGAGCCGACGTTATCTCCAATCCATCGCTCACCCAAATCCAAGCCCCTGTCCTTGTCGATGGCTGGACGAACACAAGCACACACACACACACACTCACAAACACCCCCCCCCTCTGATCTCATTGGGTCAAACTCCACCACAACGTACAGCCGTCACGTTGCTCACTTCGATCGATAGTTTGTTGTCCCCCTTCTCCTTGGACGCGACGCAAGCACGGACGCACGAAGCAACGTCTGAGAGCCAAAGGCAAGAGAGCAGGCAGCAGCATGACCGTGAGCCCACCACTCCAACCACGACCGGTCCTCCTCTTCGGCGCTCTCCTCCTTCTCCTCCCTTTTATTGCCCACGCCTTCTCTTTTTCCTTCTTCAGGCCGGCGGTGGCGCAACAACAACGCCACGCCCGCAGCAGCACCCTAATGATGTCTACCACAGAGTCCAAGCCCATCACCCCCAAGGTGGGTGGCGCCATGCCCGAAGGCCGTCGTCCAGACTGGTTTCACGTCCCAGCCCCCGGGGGCTCTCATACGCGCTTTGAGGAACTGAGGGAGAGCCTGCGGGAGCTGGACTTGCACACCGTGTGCGAAGAGGCGCAATGCCCTAATATCGGCGAGTGCTGGAACGGTGGCACCGGCACAATTATGTTGTTGGGGGACACGTGCACGCGGTGAGTAAGGGGAGAGGAAAGAGGGAAGGCTGTGAGGGGGGTAATCGGGCTTGTTATTGCTCGATCGCGGACGGGTCGTAGCGGAGGGCTGGCGGGTTGGTAGGAGGAAGAGTCTGTCACACGGCCTAGACCATCATCTCTCCACTTATACTCCCTCCCTCCTCTCGCCCCCTCTCACCCGCCTCAAACCCTCCCTCAGTGGCTGCAAATTTTGCGCTGTCAAGACCTCCCAAGCTCCTCCAGCTGCCGATCCCCTAGAGCCCCTTAAAACAGCCGAGGCCATTGCGCGTTGGGGTATAACCTACGTCGTGCTCACAAGCGTCGATCGCGACGACATGCCGGATGGAGGCGCAGACCACTTCGCACAAACGGTCGAGTACATCAAGTTGCGGAAGCCTGAGATGTTGGTTGAATGCCTAGTGAGTGATTTTGCGGGGGACCTCAAGGCCGTTGAGAGGTTGGCAACGTCTGGTTTGGATGTGTACGCGCACAACGTCGAAACGGTGGAGAGGCTTCAGAAATACGTTCGAGACAAGCGAGCGACATACGCACAGTCTCTCCGGGTGCTGGCGCATGCGAAGGAGTGCCAGCCATCCGTGTATACCAAGACGAGCTTAATGTTGGGGTTGGGCGAGACCGAGGAAGAAGTATTGCAGGCCATGCGTGACATGCGCGCGCACAACGTGGACGTGTTGACGCTTGGTCAGTATTTGCGTCCAACTGAGCACCATTTGGCCGTGGTAGAGTATGTGACGCCAGATAGGTTCGACTTCTACCGCGTAAAAGGGGAAGAAATGGGGTTTAAGTACGTGGCAAGTGGCCCGCTTGTCCGATCTTCGTACAAAGCCGGAGAGTTCTTTTTGGAAAATGAGCTCAAGAGGGCAAAGGCAGAGAGGGAGGGAGGAGGGGTAGTGGCATAGAGGAGAGCTGAAGGTGTATATAGGGAGAGAAAGAAGAGAACGCGTATTAGTAGGCATCCTGAAGGGCTGTAAGAGAGGATAGAGAGCGGCTGTTAGCTTAAAGTGCTGTGAGTGTTATACGCGCGCGATCGAACATGTGGTGTGATTGAAACCATGCGTGTGCGGGTCGTGTGTGTGTGTGTGTGTGATATGTGTGTATTGTGTTTGTGTGAGTGTAGGTGTTTTGTGAGGTGACTGACGGGAATGCTTCACGACATATGAGATGTTGTCGATTTTCTCTTTGCGCTCAAATAAGAACGAATCACGACAAGTGTGCTGACTTTTCCCTTCAAAATTTCGGTGCGTTTATTGATTTGTTACGGAGAATATGTTATGTCGTTGCGAGAGGTATTCATGCTCTTATCTTCAAAAGTCCACGTCGACGTCCGCAACGCCATCCGTGCTTGGAGACCAATGTCGTGGAGGTCGAGAGAGCCCTTTCGAACTTTTTTCGATGAAAATCATTTACATGCATTCTTATGTGTAAAAATAACACATTGTGGTGCCACGATCGCATGGCACCAACGGTTCTGTAAGCACTTACTTATCCCCTAAGTTGCAATGGCTACCATGACCACCAAGAGGACAACCCGTCCAGCCGCAATCTCAGCGGCAAAGGAGGATGGGCACCGAAATTTCGGGCTAAATTGCATGGATAGCGAAAACATAATCGTGCAAAGTAAGTCGTCTCTATCGTGGGTTGTTTTGCCTCTTTTCCGAGCCCTCGTGTTCCTCTTTGCCCATGAGGCCAAACAAGGCTCTCTTGCGTCCTCCCCTACATCGTGCCCTTTCCTCTCCTCCCCTCGACTCGATCATCTACTTCTTAGTATCTGCGCCCTTTTCTCTCTCTCGTACGCTCCTCCTATTCCTGCTTTCCAATCCATTGTGGCTGACGACGCTTTTTTCTTCCCCTCCCTCCTTCAGCCTTCCATCCTTTCACGTCTAATTCACGACGACAAAAATGGGCTATCCACCTCTCCTCCGGAATCTCATCTCCTCCGCACAACATAGCAAAAATCCCCTCTTCCTCTATCTTATGTTTCTCTCTTTTCACTCCCTCCCTTTGCTCCTCGTTCTATCACTAAAACATATCAAAATTTCTCCCCTCGATATCACAGCCCCATCACGTCATCCCATCCACCACCTACCGCCTCACACTACAACAGAAAGACAAATGAGCTTAGGACGAATGAAACCTCTTCTCGCTCTTCGCATGGTCCACCAACAACGGCGCAGGTGCAAATTGATCGCCATTCTTGGCCGCAAAGCCTTCCAGCATCGCACAGTACTTTCCGACTCCCATCGAGTCCAGAAGGCGGAAAGGTCCTCCGAGGAAAGGTGGGAAACCAATCCCAAATACAGCGCCAATGTCACCCTCCACAGGCGAGGCGATCACGCCGTCTTGCAGGGCGAAGACCGCCTCGTTCACAAAGCGCGAAACCAAGCGATTCTGCACCTCCTCTTTGCTCAACTTGCTCTCACCCTTCACGAACTTCTTGATCAACTCCATTGCTTCGGGGTTCAGCGTCCTGGGGCCCTTGTCCTTCTTCCCACCAGAAGGATAGGTGTAGAATCCTTTGCCCGTCTTGCGTCCCAACATCTTAGCCTTCATCAACGCATCCAGGACGGGGCCATCGCTTCCTCCCATCCGGACGCCCAGGTCCGCCTTGGAAAGGAAGGATTGCACGTGCGCTGCCACGTCGACGCCTACTTCATCCGCGAGCGTGATGGGACCAACGGGAAAACCGTACTCCTTCATGGCGCTGTCAAGCTGCTCGAGGGGAACACCGGCTGAAGCGAGCAGGGAGCGGGATGAGAGGGGCATGAGTATCAATAAGTAAAGGTATATGCCTGGAGGAAAGGCTACTACATCCGATGCGCGCATGTCTCACCTTCAATTAACGCGCCCGTCTCGACCAGGTAAGGCCCCAAGCATCGATTCACATAGAATCCGGGAACGTCCTTCACGAAAATCACAGTCTTCCCCTGCTTCTTCCCCACCTCAAAGGCAGCTGCCGCCGCCTTGTCGCTCGTTCCCTTGTGCGGGATAATTTCGAGCAAAGGCATTTGAGGCACGGGGGAGAAGTAATGCATGCCAATGACATTCTCCGGTCGCTTGCTTGCTTCCGCGATCCGGCTGATGGGAATGGCGCTTGTGTTGGAGGCAAACACAGCGTGTTCGGGCAGGTGCTCCTCCACCTGCTTGATCACCGCGTGCTTCAGGTCCAAGTTCTCAAAGACGGCCTCGATGACCATATCGGCCTTCTCAAATTGCTTTCCCCACTGGGGACTGTCGTCCGTCAGGCCCACCACACGGCTCGTGGTGCTGTCGTAAGCATACTTCGTCATGCGCTTCTTCTTCATTTTGCCCTTTAGGTTGTCGCTGATGTACTTCTCCCCGCGGCTGACGCCGGCCAGGTCCTTGTCCTTGAGGAGGACTCGGTACCTACGCGAAGGCGAGGGAGCGAAGGAGGAAGTGAGGAAGTAAGGGTGGGAGTGAGGTCTCGTTTATTCTACCATCCACTGTGTGATACACTCACACACACACAGACACCGACTTACCCCTTCTCCGCCGAAACCTGCGCAATCCCCGCACCCATCAATCCGGCGCCAACCACTGCCACAGTTTCAATGGCATGGGCCGGCTTCCCGTACTTGCTCTGCTTGAGCGCCGTGGTCCCGGTAAAAATACCGCGCAAAGCGGCGCTGACGCTCGTAGCGGCCAGCTCGGCGAAACGCGTGGCTTCGTACTCGAGGGCTTGGGGCTTGGAGTGGGAGAGGCCGTACTTGATCGTGTCTGCGGGAGGGAGGGAGGAAGGGAGGAAGGGAGGGAAGGTGGGATGGGTGGAGGCACCGGGGGATGTCAGAAATGCGTTCATAGTTTGTGAGGTTTGTGGATTCGATACAGAGGCATTCATGTATGTAGATATATACACACACGCCTGACACATTCGGGATACATCAAACTGCACCCTACCTAGAATCGCAGTGGGCGAAGGGTAGTGCCCTCCCGTGTTCTTTGCCACCATCTTCTCCGTCTGCCCAAATACGATCGACCGGCCGGCACTCGTGTCCTCCAAGACCCTCTGGAGAATCCCTTTGCTCTTCCGCTTCGCCTTGAGGGTCCCCGCCGCGAGTGCCTTGGCCGTGTCGAGTGCGACGGCTTCCAAGGCGGCGGGATCCACAACGATGTCTGCCAGGCCCATCTTCTTCGCCTTGTCGGGGCGAATGTTCTTGCCTGTGCATTGAAGGACACATGCGTCAGAAGGGGGGAACGCACGCGGCATACGTCAGGATAGGTTTTCAAAGGATGAATTCGCCGGCAAAATATATTCATGAATGCACGACAAATTAAACAAAACACGCGTACCTGTCAATGTCATGTCCAATGCCGCCTGCAACCCCACGATCGGGCGCAAGTTCTGCGTGCCCCCAAAACCGGGTAATAAGCCCAGCTTCACTTCAGGCAGACCTAGGACGGTCTTGGGCGATGAGGTCACGATGCGATAGTCGCAGTAGAGGGCTACTTCCAGACCTCCGCCAAGCGCAGGACCGTTGATGGCAGCCACCAGGGGCTTGCCCGCTGCACGGATTTTCTGGAAGGTGGAGTGACCCTTGAGGCAGACTGTGGGGAATGGACAAGAAGGAGTACGAAAAAGATGGAAGAGGTGAGGTGGGGGGAAGGAAGGCTGGAGTGGCTGGGTGAGGGAGGGACGGAAAGAGAGAATGGGAGGGAGGGAGGGAAAGAGGAAGGGAGGGAGGGAGGGATACCCACTTACCGTCCTTTAAGGTGGAGAAATCGTCTACAGAGTCAATGAATTTGATATCAGCGCCCGCGATGAAGTTGTCTGGCTTGGCGGAGATAAGAACGGCGGCTTTGACTGTCGGGTCATTGGCGACTTTTTCCTGTAAGTGAGAGGTATTTTTGTGTGTGTGTGAGTGTATTTTTCTATATGTTTGGGTGGGTGCATTTGTTATGTAGGGACGTGAACAGAAGGAAAAACGTATGAATAAGTCAGCATGCGCGAACCTCAGCATTGAGATAATGACCATGGGTGCCATATATGCACGTGAACTCCATCCGTCCCTCGCTCCCTCTCTCCCCTCTCACCGTCCACAATTCATCAATCTCCTGCCTGAAGTGATCATCGATAGTGTTCATCTTCCCGGGCCCATCGATACGGATTATGGCGACGCCATCCTTCACTTCCACAGGCGCAAAGTACTTCCCACGCGTCGAGAGGAGGGCACGGCTCAACCCGAGAGGGGATGCGCCGACCGGCCCTGAGGAACAGAAGAAAGGGAGGGAGGGAGGGAGGAAATAGGGTTAGCTTCTGGTGACGCATTTGCGGCTCACTCATGATATGGGATTGGAGCATGGTCCAGGAAAATTTAAGCGGGTAGCACATACATCGCAGGAGAGGTTGAAGATGAAGGGGGGGGGGGGGAGGGAGGATGGGGGACAGCACGAGTAATGCGGAGAAACGTCCTGGAGTCGAATCAAATGCCTCCTGTACATGTCGCTGGATGAACCTTCAGACACACACACGGATGTTGCTATACATGCAAACAAAGGCTAGCCATGCCTCGAGGCGGCGAAAAGTCTTACATTAGGCGGAAGAGCGACAAGCAGGAAGGACAAGTGTCTGGGTGGTTCTTGCTGTTGTTACTTACCTTTGAGAGGGGGCAAGACGCCTCCTCGCAGCACGCTTCGGGACGACGCAAGGCGCAGCATGATGGTGCACGCGTTGTAATCGTCGACCTGTGTGGCGGGGGAGGGAGGCGCATGCGTAAGTAAGGGCTGAAGGTGGCGACGACAAAGAAGCAAGTTGAGGACGCCTGTCTTGGTTCTTCCCCGAAAGCGACAGAGCGGAATGGCATGTGGCCCATCATGGTATTTGCCTCTTAATGCTTAGCATTGCGTTAGGTATGGGCTTGTCATATGGCGGACAAGGACAACAAGAGCTTGATTTGATCGTGGTCAGGTCGGTCGGTAAGTGGATTGAGTAGGGTGCTGCTTGCTGTGCATGTGCGGCTGGGAGCGAGTCTGACTGCGCAGCGAAGAGAATCGATTTGACAAATGATGTCGTCGTTGCGTCGTCGTTTTGTTTGTGTTTTTTGTGATTTGTTTTGAGTAGTTCTTTTTGCCGTTTTGCCGTTCCTACATCCCTCTAGAACTATTGCATGCAACCTGCGTCCTCTAGGACTTGCATACGAGGGGGAGCCTTCCAATAAGAAATTGTTGCATATTCACCCCTTATTCACTGTCCGAGTTTTACTAGAGAGTAGGAGAGCAAAAGAAAAAGACAAAATGCTTGTTTCATCTCACGTCGGTTTGTTCTTTTGTTGCACTGACTGCTGCTAATTGTTTTATGTACCTTTTCTATTGACGCAACGTATGTAAAAATGTTCTTATTCCTCTTTGCACCACCGCTCGTGCGGGTGCTCGAAATGCTGCTGCCTCTGGTACTGCTGCTTCCCGTCTCTACGTTGTTTTCATATTCGCTCTATTCACTGTGTATTCTCACCATCTATCAATTTCTGTCTAAATCTTGCTGTTCGCACTGATGCTGCCGCTGGAATGACAGATAAAGACTCTAAAACAAATAAATCACGAGGAAACTACGTTTTATCTGCTTCTTACTCGTTGCTGCTGCTGCTGCTGCTGCTGCTGTAGGAAGTGCTGCAGTAGAGATTTATGATACTCTTTTTTAGACACATTCGTAGTATATCCCCTACGGTTATATTGCCATATGTGTTGCTGGTACTGCTGCTGCTCTTGCCGCTGCTGATGCCACTACTGCTATTGCTCCTGCCACTGCTACACTCTAACTTTTGCTGTCCCTCAGACTAAATAAAGTCCTCCAACCACAAATGATTCGATCCCCTCCCCTTCTATCTAGCACGCCCTCCATTCACCTCTTCTACAACCTGACCAACCCGGACCCACACGGCATCTCCGTAAGCAAAAGACGACGTCCGACAGGATCCTCAACACATTCAAATTCAACAGCGAGGCGCAACTACCTCACCCCCTCTCCCTACCTACCTCATTCCCTCCTTGCTCCTCTCACCTTCCTCCAGTCGTATGTGTTTGATAGCGCACACGACCTGGGTGAAGGTTGGACGACAAACAGCGTTCTCATGCCAGCAAGCCTGAATGAGTGACGCGAGCATGGAAGGGGTGGAAGGCGGGAGGAAAGGACGGAAGCCTTGCCGCGCCACGGCGAACGCGGCTTGGATGGGGGTCATGCCTCTGAAGGGTTGTTCCCGCGTCAGAAGCTCCCAGAGGACGATGCCGTACGAATATACATCGGCAGCGGTGGAGTAGGGCTGGAAGGAGGAAGGGAGGGCGGGAGAGAGGGTTAAACGTTATGAGTTATGAGTCATGAGTTTTAGTGAAGAGCAGGCAAAGCCATGAAAATATGTCCTTGCTTCCCGGGCTGCCTTGTTTTTATTCCTCCCTCTTTGGATAAATTTATCAATTGATTGGATAGATTGATTGATTGATTGATTGATTGATAGATGGACATATTCATGCTGCTCCCTCTCACCTCGTGTCGAATCACCTCACTGGCCATGTAGCGGTAGGTGCCCGTCTCGCCTGATGAGGAGGGAAGATGACGAAAGGAAGGAAGAGAAAGTGTGATTGGGAAAACGTGGGGGTGGAAGCGGGAGGCAAGACTTTTTCCGGATACGAGGAAGGGAGGGAAGGAACGAGAAGGACTCGAATGGATGGACAAATGAGCGTCTGCAAAATATAGGGTGAGGCAGGAAACGAAGGAGGGAGGGAACATGGCTTTTGAGGGGGATAGAAGGAAGGGAGGGAAAGGGGGAAGGGGAGGAGGGGGGACGTACCCGTGTGGTCGTTTTCGGAGATGGTGGGACACACAAGCCCGAAATCTCCAATGACACAGCGGCCGTGCATGTCCAGGAGGAGGTTGTCCGGCTGTGTCCGACAGGAAGGGAGGGAGGGAGGGAGGGAGAAAGGGGCGGAGGAGGGGAGGATTTCAATGGCATGAGTTGGAACGGAACGGGGAAGTGAGTTGAGGGAAGGGGGAGGGGGGGAGAGAGAGAGCAAAACGAAAATGGAAAGAGGGGTGGACTGATGAAAACCGAAAACACCCCTCTCTCCCTCCCTCCCTCCCTCCCTCCTTACCTTTAAGTCCCTATGCATCACCCCCCTCCTGTGGAGGTACTCCATTCCCTCTGCCACATCCTGAGCCACCTGCATCATGTCGTAGGTCCTGTCCTTATCCCTCAGCAATACCGCCAGCGATCCCCCCTCCATGTATTCGTACACGAGCGCCAAGACCTCCCCCCCCCCTTCCCTCCCTCCCTCCCTCCCATCCTTCCTTGATACGCCGTGGAGACGACAGAGGTTGGGATGGTTGAGGCCTCTCACAATTACCCTTTCTCGCTGAAACTCTCGTAGCAGCCGTGCCTGCTTTTTCTCTTCCTCCGTCCCTCCCTCCCCCCCACCTTCCTCCTTGTCACAGGGAGGGCGGAAGGGAGGGGTGGTGTGGATGAGTTTGACCGCCACCTTCTTCCCTTCCCATCGCCCTCTCCACAGAGTTCCGGAGTGGCCTCTTCTTACCATTTCTATCACCGTGATGTCCTCAAAGGGGATAAGCCCTCCCTCCCGCCCTCCCCCACAATGCGCCGTCAGTGACAGCGGCGCCACTAATGAGGAGGAGGAGAAGGAGGAGGAGGAGGAAGAAGAAGAGGAGGAGGACGAAGAGGAGGAGAGGGAGGTGCAGGACGAGGTGGTGGGATTTATGTTCATGACACTGCTGTCCGTGCCCGATCCTATCCCTTGCCCAACGAACTGAGACTGAGGAGGGAGAGGGAGCATGTCATCCTTCTGTCCTTCCCGCCCGCCCTCCTCCTCGTCCTCCCTTTCCTCTTCACCACTGGCGACGGTCGTGGCACCGCTGATCACACTGTTGTCGCTGCTGCTCCTGCTCATGGCGTCAGTACTGATGATAGTGGTGCTACTGACGCTGCTGTTGACATTGCTACTGCGCGAACGAGGGAAAGGACGAGGACGAGGGGCGTAAAAAGCGAAGGACCTCCCTCCTCCTCCTTCTCCTGCCACTGCGGCTGTTGGTGGTGGTGGGGATGCTGCTGCTGCTGCTGCTGCTGCTGCTGCTGCTGCTGCTGCTATTGCTCCGTCCTCCTTGACCCCCTTTCCTTCTTCTTCAACTTCATCACCGATGGCAGAGGAGGGAGAAGAAGATGAGGACGAGGACGAGGACCGCTCGGACGTCCACGGTGGAGGTACCTGCGCGCTGTCTTCCCCTCCTTTTTCCCCTTTTTCCCTCCTTTCCTGTCCTTCTCCCACCATCAGCTTCTCAACGCTCTTCCCCCTCCTCCTCCCTTCCTCCCTTTCTCCCACTGTCACCCTCTCCGGAGTGTTCCACACACCTGATGGCGCCAACAAACTCCCCTCCTCCCTCCCTCCCTCCCCCTCCCGCTCTTTCCTTCCCTCCCGCCCCCCCCCCCCAACCGACGCCTCAATCCCCCTCTCCAGCTCCTCCTTCTTCAACCCTCCATTTCCCCGTCCCGCCCTCCCTCCCTCTCTCTCCTCCTCCGTCTCTACCGTAAATCGGTCCAACACCATCACACAACCTTCCCCTTCCCCGCTCCCTCCCTCCGAGGACGAGGACGCTGTCGAGGTCGGGGTCGACGTCATGGCATCAGCGTCCATGATCCTCGCGACGTACTTACTCAACACGCGCGTCAATGCATCGAGCAGCCCCGGCCGGTCCTTACTACTCACGGTCACGATCCACCGCCTACACCCCTTCCCTCTCTCCCTCCTTCCATTCTTCCCTCCTTCCTCCTCGTCCAACGAGGAGTGGGAGCCGGTGAGATCGGACGATGACGATGACCGGGATATTTCATAGATGTGGACCGCAGCGCGATTCATCCTCATTGCCTCTGCGATGAGGGACATGTGAATCATGACGTCTTTGGCCTCGACTGAGAGACAGTAGCGAGGGGGGAAACGGGAGAGGTGTCTTTGGACCTGGGAGGCTGCCAAGGAGAGCGCCCGCTCTTGCTCAGTCTTGGGGAGGAGAAGGTAGGGAGGGAGGAAGGGGGGGAAAGTGGAAGGGGGAGGAGAGAGAAGGAGGTGGGCGGTGGACCAGCAGAGCTCTTTGGCGAGGGACGCCTTGTGGAGTTCACGTTTCTGGCTGCTGTTGCTGTTGCTGTTGCGACGACTGCTGCTGTTCCTGCCGGAGGATGTGATGGTTGCGGAAAAAATCGGTGGAGGAGGTAGCGACTTTTTGTTTGCTACGGAAGGAAGGGACGAACAACTGACGCTCTTATCTCCTGCTGCTCCCTCAGGCTTGGGTAAACTAACTCTGTTGCTGTTACTGTATGAAGCAGTGGCAGCACTAGACAGCACGTTTGGGGCTAGGGCGGTAGGTACCATCAAGTGAGCAATGTCCCCACAGCTCGAGGACTTGTGCACACGGAAAACCCGGGAAGACGTAAGCTTCCAACGACGTTGAGCGGGGAGGAAGGATTGAGGAGGAGGAGGAGGAGGGGGGGGGGGGAAGGAGACAGCAGTGTTCTTGCCTGAGACGGCTCGAACTTGCCTGTACTGGTTGTATACTTGCTGCTGCTGCTGTTGCTGCTCGTCTTGATGATGGTGCTCTGGCTGGGAGCTGAATGGTGGCAGCGGGCGTTTCACCATACTACCCCCCTCCCTCCTTCCTCCTCCTCCTATTCCCCTTGCAGCAGCGTGATTTGCTTGGCTTTGATGTGATGGATAACCGGATGTTTCCTGGCCCGGCGGGCTCCTCTCAGTCTTCTCCACCATCTCCAATAAGCGGGCCGCGCATTCCAGGCCTGTATGGGTGTCGGCGATTGTGTGGCGGATCGTTGTAGAGGATGACGACGACGACAGGGGTAGCGATGACGAGGCCGACGAGAACGAAATGTTCGAGGAATGGGTACAGGTGGACAGGGGGAGTGACTGGTCGTCCGAGACATTGTCAGTCATGGTTATAGGTTGTGCAACGGCGCTCTGGGTTTTGTCTTCTTTGGGGTCCTCTGTGGCTCGAGCGAAGCCGACGGCGGTATTCCTAGTTGATGGTGTCACCACCTTCCGGCTGCCCCTCGGTTGACGCCTTGGCTCTCGGGGCCCAGGACTAGCTGGCTGGCTGCTCTTAAAGGCGAGGAGGGGCAAACGGGAGCATTAAAATAGTCTGTGTAGGGCTTTGTGGGTGTGTACAGGTTGGGAAATATCTTGAGTGGGCCGGCAAGGCGAAATGCGGAATGGTCCATGGGTCGAAAAGCACGAGGGTTGCTTGGGCAGCTGGCTGACTGCCCTGGGTTGGAATTCCAACTGGAATAACAACATGCCGCGCCCTCTACTCCCTGCCTGGCATTACCATGTACCATGGCCTCGCTGTGACTAAGGTGCAGCTTCCCACTTAAGCTACAATAGTCGGTATCGCGAAAGCGAGGAATCCACCTTGTTCTGGAGAGGGTGTGACATGGACCCTACTTTACCAGGAAAAGTGGGTGTGTGGGTGCTTCGGTTGTTGAAGCCACAAATGGAACGAATGCCCCCCTTCGGGAATGCAAAACAAAAAAAATGGCACGTGAAAAGGTGCTGAAAATGGCTCGCGTTACGAAAATACAGGATTGCACATCTGCTTGATACTTATCCCATATTGTGTGATTTTGTCACAAAGAGGTGGTCGTGGGGGGGTGTCAATGCGCACAATTGCACGCTTCAAGCAGGAAAGAACTCCGGGCTCCGAGGAGCGGCGTCAGGCCCCCATGTTCTTCGCTGGCGCGGTAATGCCTATGCTCCCCGCTCGAGAATTTCGTGATCCTCGTGCACGAGATGCATGTACGTTTCGGTCACTGGTAGGTTACATATTCAGCGTTCGCTCCGTTCGCTCGGGATGCTGCACGGCATCCCTGCATGCGCTATTCCTCGCTTGCTTGATTATTCTGTGATGTTGACACTGCCATGGGCCGGTGGCGGCAGGGGGCATGTATTCACTTCATAATATACTTTCATATCTTACCATAGATGTATCTTCGTGCCTTGCACTGTGGGCGAGGTCAGCCCAGGTTTCATGGGATCATGCTCTTTCCGCCCTCATCCTCCAGCCTTCCCCTTGTATCACTATCATGCCACCGTCATCGTCTCCCTCATCGCCGCGGCCTCCAATTCTCGACTGCCACAATATCCGGCATGTACCAGCACAAGCGTCGACGCCTCTTCCGTCTATTTTCGTCCTTGTCATCTTCTTCTTTCTCCTCCATCTCCTCCTCTTCCTTCAGCTTCTACCGACCTCCCGACCCCCGCACAATCGGTATCGTCCGCGAAGCTTTCGGGAAATGGGAACGACGCGCTCCCCTCGCCCCTTCCCACGTCCAAGCCTTGACACAACAAGGGATTAAGGTATTGGTGCAACCTTCGTTCCGACGGGTTTATCCAGATGAGGCCTACACGTCAAGCGGCGCAATAGTCCAAGAGGACTTGAGTCCAGCTTCGGTTATTCTGGGGGTGAAGCAAGTACCGATCGCTGCGTTGTTGCCGAATAGGACCTATTTAATGTTTGCGCACGTCTTAAAAGGGCAACCGGAAAACATGCCCCTGCTCGACGCGATCCGTTCGCAGAAGATTCGTCTCGTGGATTTTGAGTGCATCACTGAAACGGGGGAGAGAGGGGGGGCACGTCTGGTTTATTTTGGGAGGTTTGCAGGTGTGGCAGGGATGGTGGATATCTTGCAAGGGCTGGGACAGAATCTGTTGGCAAGAGGCTATAACACCCCTTTTTTGTGGTCGCCTTTGACGTACATGTATCGGGATCTGGAGGAAGCGAAGGAGGGAGTGCGGAGGTTGGGGGAGGCGATTACAAGGGAAGGGTTGCCTCGGGATGTCTGTCCGTTGGTGATGGCTTTCACAGGAAGAGGGCAGGTCTCACAGGGCGCACAGGAGGTGTTTGAGTTGTTGCCGCATGAGTGGGTGGAAGTCGAAGACCTTCCCAATTTGGTGGCTTCCCTCCAAGGGGAGGGAGGGGAGGAGGGAGGGAAAGCAGGAACGGTAGCGGCGCAACGGAAGGTGTATGGGGTACGGGTGAAAGAAGAGGACATGGTGGCCAGGGTCTTGGCAGGGGAGGACGATGATACGCAGAATATTACTACCACTACCTCCTCATCCTCCTCCCCCTTTTTGTCGCGCCACTCCCACCCGGCCTCCGCCTACAACCGAGCCGAGTATCGGTCGCACCCAGAACGTTACCGGCCCATTTTCCATGAACGCGTAGCCCCTTATGTCTCTGTATTGATTAATTGTATCTACTGGGACGGAAAATTTCCTCGGTTACTGTCCAAAGCTCAGGTGAAGGCTTTGTGGGGGAATGAGGGAGGGAAGGAAGGAGGGCAAGGTCGATTGTTGGCGGTGGCGGATGTATCATGTGACGTGGAGGGGTCGTGTGAGTTTTTGACAAGGACTACGGAGATTGAGCGTCCTTTTTTCAATTACTTGCCGGAAACGGGGGAGAGTCTCGAGAGGATAGATGGGCAGGGGATTGTGGTGGGAGGGGTTGACATCCTCCCTGCCGAGCTACCCCTAGAGGCGTCGTTGGCCTTTGGTGATGCCTTGATGCCCCTGCTACCGCATTTGTTGCAAGAAACAGGCGGGGAGGGAGGAAGGGAGGGGTCGTTGCCGCCATCGCTGGAAGGGGCGGTGATCACGACGTGGGAGGGGGAGCTGGCCGAGGACTTCAAGTACATTGATTTCTTGCGGGTGGAACACGCCCGTGCCAAGCAGCTCTTTCAGCGCATTCACGGTCCGCGTCGAGGGGAGAAGCCGCCGCCTTCCCTGGCTACCTCCCTCCTGCCTAGCCAGCAGCAGGAGGGAGAGATGGAACTGCCGCACGTGACCCTTACGCTACGAGGGCATTTGTTCGATTCGGGATTAATTAATCAGATATTGGATGTGGTGGAAGCCCGAGGTGGCGCCTTCGTGATTGCCGACTGTGAGGTTCGTCCGAATAAGGGGAAGGGTCATGGGATGGAGAAGCACTTCTCGACAATCCTTTTGGAGGTCGAGGCGTCGACCGAGGGAGAGCTACGGGACATTGTGAATCGTGTGCAGAATCTGGCGGAGCTGGTGGAATCTGCAGAGGCGAGCATCACAGAAACGAGCTACGAATCCTCCTCCTCAATCATCACGTCCCCGACGTCCTGCTCTAGCCCCACGTCCCATTCCTCGCATTCGGCCTCCCTGGGACAAGCCACCGTGCGTTCCCCCCGGCGGGTCTTGGTGCTGGGTGCAGGGCGAGTGAGCGGCCCTGCCATAGACTCTTTGAGTCAACGGCACGAGGTGGTCGTGGTGGGCGCGAATACCGAGGAAATCACCCGGCTAGGTAAGCGTCCAAAAAGCAGCAGCAACAGCAGCGGCAGCCATCGAGAAGTTGTCCTAGATGTGCGAAACGAAAACGCAGCCCTGCGCAAGCTGATGGACAAGAGCGATGTGGTCCTCTCTCTCTTACCCGCCCACATGCACCCCGCCATTGCGCGCGATTGCCTTTCACTCAGCAAATCTCTGGTTACAACATCCTATATCTCCGAGGATCTTCGTAAAATGCATCAAGGTGCCTCAACTCAAGGGCTCGTCTTCCTCAACGAGGTCGGTTTGGACCCGGGAATGGATCATGCCAGCGCCATGCGAATCATTGACCAAGCCAAAGCAGATGGAGGCAAAATCCTCGCCTTCCGCTCCGTGTGCGGAGGTCTGCCCTCCCCAGACGCCGCAGGGAAGACACCCTTTCTTTATAAATTTTCTTGGAGCCCCCGCGGTGTGCTGACAGCCGCAGAGAACACGGCGACGTTTCTGGAGGGAGGGATGGTTGTGCGGGTAGAGGGGGAGGACCTTTTACGGCACGCCCACCCATTTCCTCCTCAAGCCTTCCCTACCATGCGATTGGAAGAACTTCCAAACCGGAATGCCTTGATCTACCAGGAGATGTATGGAATTCAAGAAGCCGAGACGTGTTTTCGTGGGACATTGAGGTACGAAGGATGGAGTGAGATCATGTATGGATGCAAAGTGCTCGGTCTGCTGTCTCATGAAAGAGTACCTGCGGGATGTGGGTCTTGGCGGGAGTATATGGCGCATGTCTTGATGGGAGGGGAAGTAAAGGAAGGAAGAAATGAAGAGGGAGTGTTAGAAGGAGAGGCGTGGCGTCGATTGAGGGCCGCAGGAGTGCAGGATCCCGCACGCGTGATGGGGGCGTTGGAGTGGTTAGGCTTGGGGATGGGAGGAGGGGTATCTTTGCCGCTGCCCGGAAGTTTAAGTGTGATTGATGCTTTTTCGGCTTTGTTGGAGGAGAAGCTGAAGTATGCACCAGGGGAAGTGGACATGGTGGCGATGCGGCATGACATAACTGTCGCCCATGGAGGGAAAGGGGGGGAGGAGGAGCGTCATCATTACCATACCTCCACTTTGCTTGTGTATGGGAATGAAAGAGACAGCGCCATGGCCATGACAGTGGGAAAGACGGCAGCGGTTGCGACTGACCTCGTCTTGCAAGGCGAGCTGCAGAAGAAGAAGGTTTTGGGGGTACTAGCTCCTATTCTCCCTGAAATTTACTTGCCGATCCTAGATCGATTGGCGGAGGAGGGTTTGGTGTTTGACGATAAGTGCCGGGTGATAGTGTAGGAGAGGAAGGACCAGCAGAGTGAAGGACGGGAGGATGTATTCCTTGAGTAAGTTTGATGTTAATGGGTGGATGGTGTAAGCTTGGTCATAGTAGAAGAGATGTCTCATAAAATGAGCACAGAAAGAGAGGGTGCAAAAGTAAGGCTTATCAAATAGGACAGCATAAAAGTGGCTTGATTGTTGTCATCTGATGCAACGAAACGACTGCCTTGGTAGAAGGACCCATGATGGAGGGACAGTATAGTGTGCATATGTGGATTCCTATGCGGTAGAGAGGCAGATATCTTACATATCAAAAAAGAGAATATTCCGGAAGGACCGTAAAGTCAAGAAAAGGAAGAAAGGAGAGAGAACGTGCCTAATTTTATCTCATTTGGGGTTACAGCATGGCTGAAAACCCACCAGCCAAATAAAAACCAAAAAGATGACACACTTTCTTGAGCCTCTTGATTGAGTTTGTGTGCGCGATCCAGTGAGACAGCCATTTGTCTTCTGGGCAGTCCAACCGAAAATAAGACGTCAAGTTATTGATTGATTGATTCGTCAACGAGTTCAATGTTAACCTAGATTAATTTACAACATCGAAATACTTTAATGGAATAATAATAACAACCTCCTCCCCCCCCACCCTCGCTTCAAGAAAACTTTTGAAGATGACAAAGAATTCTTACCACCGCAAATAAAAGCTGCGAACGACAAGTCAAAATGTTTCTTCCTAGGTACATGAGCAAGGATGGGTGTTTGGTGGTGCTGTGTGACATGAGCAAGTAACCTTTTTTGGTGAAGGGACGTGCCGAATAATCTCGTACGTTGCCCAGCTTCTTGAAGGAGTTCCTCGCCGAGTGGAGTTGTGGGGGAGCCTTATAAAAGCATGCGCGCGATGTTCGCCCTTTGCAACTCTATCACTGGTGGTGGTTGCAGTGGGTGTCACAATGCAGCATGCTGACAACGGTGTTCAGAACTCAAAATGCCTTCACACTACCACCTCTGAGCATGTTTATCCTTGCTTCGAATGAAATATGATGGATGCTTGCTTCTTCACTCGACACACCTGCGACCAGAACCCGCCCATCTCACCGCCATCATTTCAAAACGCTTGTACACACACAGCCAGACACAATGAAACGACGACGGCCCCACATAGAAAACGCACCGTCACCTGCTGCGGGAATACCACTCCCGGACGCATCACACCGTTCCACCCTTCCGTCTCGTACCAAGACGTTCTCCATCTCCTCCTCCTACTCGTACTTCCCCACCTCATCCCTCTCCTCAAATTCCTCTGCCTCTTTCCCTATCGCGTCATGGGCAAGGAAACCCTCCAACTTCTTTCGACGCCGGTGGAGGAAGTTCAAGCAACGTAAGTGGAGAGATCCAGCCGAGGCGAGCTCAGCATGGACCCCTGAAGGAGAGGATGACGAGGAAGAGGAAGACGACACAGACATTGGACTTCCCCCGCCCGAACGACGTCCACGATCCATTATTTCAATGCCACGGCAACAGCCAATGGAAGTTGCTGCCTTCATTTCTGCTGATGCAGGTGCCGGATCACTTTCAGCAGTAGCAGCGGCAGCAGCCACAGTCGCCTCGCGTCGTGCCAAAGAGGCAGGGGAAGCGACTGTACGGCGGCAACAACTATGGAAATTGAAGGGTTTTTTAGCGCTGTACACCACGCTACTAGTCGTGAGTTTTGCTCTTACGGTTTGGGCGGATTTGACGTGGTTGGTGCCTCAATTACTCAAGGTGTCCCTAGCACTACAAGCGACTTCTGCCGTGTTTTTCTGCTTGGTCGTACCTTTGACCCATTTCTCCGGGACTTTTTTCTTTCGGCAATGGAGGTTCTGGCAGCCTTTTCAGGGCGGGGCGCGCTTCATTGTGTTCCAGGCGATTAGCTGGACGTTCTACGCCTTGTGCCTAGTCCTTGCTGTGTGTTGCCTGCTGTTTTGGGCGCGTCTGGCCAAGTACACTTTCGGCCTGATGACGTCTTTTGGTGTCTTTGGTGTGCTATCGCAGGTTTTCATGGTGACGAGCTTGGTAGTATATGAACGACAGCAGCATAAGCAGTGGTTGCGGCGGGAGAAGGACGAGGACGAGAAGAAGATAGGGAAAAAGAGAAAGAATGAGGAGGAACGGATAGAGCAAGAGGAGAAGAAGGAGAAGAAGGAATCCTCACACTTGCCGATATGTCCATCAACAGCAGCCGGAGGACGAAAAATACCCCTCTCAGAAACGGCAGCAACAACAGCAGCGGAGGACGAGGAAGGAAAAAAGAACAACGATGACGGCAATCACCATGTGCAGCAGCTGCAACAACAAGATGAAGAAGGAAAAGCAGGTGGAGGATTGATCCGTCTGCTTCAAAGTCTGTACAAAGAGATATTTTTCCAGCATCACTTGGCCTTGGCAATCGTGGCCGTGGGCCTGGCCATACTGGCGGAGTGTCTATGGACGATGGAGGAGGGGGGAACGGTGGGAGTGTGGGGTGGGATGGTTGAGGGTCATCAAAAGGATTTCGCAAGGGCCGCAGGACTGCTGTCGGTGTTGTTGTTTGCTGTTGTTGTCTTTAGCACGTACGGGATAGGTGGACAGGTGGCTGGTGGAAGGGAGGGAAGGCGAGAGGGAGTGAGGGAAGGTAGAGCGCACCAAAAGGCCGTACGAAAGCAATGGCGCTTTTGGCAGCCATTTTTAGGAGGAGCCAAGTTTATGCTATTGCAGGGATTAAGCTGGTCTTTTTTGACGCTGTCCATTGTGGTAGAAATCTTGTTTGTTATCTCGACGTTTGCGGTGGGGTTTGAGTTGTTTGTGGGAGCGGCTGTGGTAGCGGGCGGCTTCTTTTTGGTCTCGGAAGTGTTGATGATTGTGAGCTTGCATTTTTACATGCCTACGACGACTACGACTGTGACCACTACGGGATTGACGGTGATGGAGAAGAAGGTGGAGGAGGTGGAGGAGATGTTGGTGGAGAGGGAGGGAGTGGAGAAGGACGAGATGATGATGGAGGAAAAGGTGGACGTGACGACAGCGGCGACGACAAACGCTCTCCTAAGAACCGGAAAGCAGCGGCTGCTCTTGGCCAAAGAAAGTGCTACGACAACTACTACTACCGTGACAATGACCACGGAGCAGACCAGCAAGACGTCTACTTCATTTATGCCTGTCCGGGTCGACGAGGCTTCCCTTGAGCAATTCCGCCGGCTTACCGTTATAACCGTTCTGAGCAACATGCAATACCTGCCCTTCCTCCTTCCCATCCTTCCCTTTATTCTCTCCGGTCTCCCTCTCCCTGTGGCATCCTTTCACTGGTTCGGGGCTTTTTGTTGTCTGACATCAGCAGTCGTTTTGAATGCCTATGTCAAAACCACGTTGGCCAAAGCGGGGCATCGTCTTAACTCCTTCCAGCGCTCCCTTCTTCATGCCCTCCCCTCGCTCATTTATGCAGCCCCGGGTGTTATTTGCTTTTTTGCGTGGAAGCAACACCAAGGTGGGAGGGGGGACGGGAAGCAGGGCGCGGTGTCCGCGTTCCCGGCTTGGGCGGTGCTCACGGCCATGCATTATCTGTACCTTTTTCTCACGTTTCGCGGAAAACCGGAAGTGACGGGAGAGAGATATTTGGGCGAAAAGTTAGAGTTGTGGAAAGGCGGTTGGTCTCTTTACTATTTTTTGGAAGGGATAGATCAATATTTTCAGGCGAGGTTTGTTTTTATGGACCCGAATCTGGATCTGAAGGGGAAACCGCATGTGTTGGCGTTTCACCCGCATGGAGTTCAGCCATTTACGACGTGTTGGATTCAACTTTCGCGGGCCTGGAGAGAGGGGGTGGGGAAAGGACAGAGGTTTTGTGTAATGACTGCGAGTGTCATGCACTATGTGCCTTTGATGCGCGATATTCTACAGTGGCTCGGGGGGCGGGAAGTGAGCAGGGAAGCCATTTCGTACGCACTGGGCCGTCGAGAGTCTGTGCTATTGGTCCCAGGCGGACAGCAAGAGATGATGGAGTCCCAATCTCAGATGGGCGAAATTCGGATCATCACGAAGCACGTCGGCTTTATTAGATTAGCGCTCCAAACAGGCGCACCGCTCGTGCCTGTGCTCTCATTTGGCGAAGTTGAAGTGATGGACTTTGTCCGGTACCCGCGTCTACAGCGTTTCTTTATCTCGCGCATTGGTATCCCGGTTCCCTTCTTTCCATACGGATTGTTTGGATTTCCCATCCCGAGGCCCGTGCCCGTGACGGTCGTATTTGGCCGCCCCATTCCAGTGGAGAAGGTTGAGCAGCCGACGCAGGAAGAGGTTCGAAAATTGTCGAAAAAGTACTTTGAAAGTATTCAGGAGGTGTTTGATAAAAATAAGACCGAGGCCCTAGGGCATGGGAATCATAGGCTGGTCCTGTTGTAAGGGAGCCGAGAAGGGAAAAGGTGAGAGAGAGGGAGGTGGATGAAGAGGAGGTTTTGGGGAGCACGGACTGACACAAAACAAAAATATAAGATAGACATACAGAAAGGCAACCCAATAATTGCATTTAATGACACCAGCAAGAGAAGGAGGAGGGAGAAAAGGAGGGAGGAAGGGAGGAGAGAGTGAGGATAGTACTAAATTGCCACCACTGAGGGTGCCAGCACCAGAGAATCAACAATAAAGCGACCATGCAGGTTGGCGATGTGTATGCACCCGAAATAGGATACCTCCCGCTTTCAGTTCCTCTTGTAAATCATTCTATTATTTTGACTTTAAATTAAATTTTTTAAATCGACGCCGCTTTAAATTCATACATTTCCTACGTGCAATGCGGGCTTGCACACAAGACACTCAATTTTTCTTCTCTTACGTCTCCAACTCCACCATCCCCTCATACTTACCTCTCCCGTCTCAATCTCCATCTCCTTCACCTCTCCCACCACCACCCGCGCCTCCTCCTCCTCTATCCCCCCTCATTTCTCTGGCTGCTCTCTCTACGTCTCCTGCGAGGATGATGGACCTTCGGGTGCCACTCGTTTGCTCGCTCACTTTCTTCACCATCATCGCCATCGCGAGCCTATTGGAAGGAGGAAAAGAGATAGGAGGGAAGGGAGGGAAAATGGAATGGATGGGGAGGTGTCCGACTGCGACGGACATCGTACGGATGGAAGGGGGAAAGAAGGGAGGGAAGGGGGGAATGGGAGGGCGCATATGAGGGGGAAACCAACCTAAACGCCCGAGCTTCGTCTCCTGCTGCGAGTGCTGCTTTGATCGCTTCCTCGTAAGCCGCCACTGTTTCCAAGGGCTGGGAGGAATAAAGGGAGGAGAAGGCGGCATCGGAAGCTGGAGGAGGGGGAGGAGGCAGTGCCACAGTGGCAGCAGCAGTAGCGGCAGCAGCAGGAGCTGCCGCAGATGAAGAGGGCGTGTCGGTGGGAGGGAGGGAGGAAGGAAGGGCATTGCCGAAAAGGGCTCGACGGGCAGAAATTTTATCCTGTTCTCTCACAAGTCTTTGATCGATCCAGTTCATTTCGAGGTACCTCCCTCTCTGCATGCGCCAGCCTATTGGGGGAAGGGTAGAGTCGATCCCTCCCTCCTTCCTTCCCTGCCCTCCTCTTTTGGCGCCTGCGCCTTGGTCGTCTTCTTCCTCGCCGCGGCGTCGACGTTTTCGACTACTTTCCTCCCCCCCTTCTGCCCGCCCTCCCCCCTTTCCTTCCTCCTCTTCCAGTTCCTCCAGCATGCCCACTGGGGGTGATTTCCAGCCATGGTCTTTCCCCTCCACCTTCTCTACAGCTGCAGCAGCAGCTGCACTTCCAACAGAACCAAGAAGGGCTGGAGCAGCAACAGGAGTCACCGCGCGCGCTACACACCTTGGACAGCACCACTCTCCATCCTCATCCCTCCCTTCCCTCCCTCCCCCCCTCCCTCCCGCATTCGGCGGTAAACAAAACCTGTGATAGTGTAAGCCACAGGGCTCCAAGCAAATCACCTCCTCTTCTTCCTCCTTCTCGTCCTCCCTTGCTTTCCGATCTTCCTCTTTCCTCCCGTTCTCGTTCTGCTGGTGACAATAAGGGAAGGAAGGAGGGAGGCAGGGCGGCCGGGCAGATCCAGTGCAAGTCAGCAGAGCGAGCGGCTCAAAGCGCCCTGCTGGTCTGGCACACACTGCGCACACCTCTTCTTCGCCCTCTCTTTCCATGGCATACTTCCTACGTTCCTCCTTCCCTTCGGTGGCTTCTTCTTCTAGCACTGTTCTTGCTGCTGTTGTTGCTGCTGCTGCTGTTGCAGCTGTAGGGATAGAGGGGTTCGGCGCCTCTGCCGAGTAAAAGACAGCAGCAGCAGCAGCAGCAGCAGCAAAAGGAGAGGCGACTGTCGGCATCCTAGTCTCTGACACTGTCGCTCCTGCTGCCCCTCCTGTCGTTCCTTCCGCTGGTACTGCTGCGCCTCCTTCTTCTGCTCCTCCCTCCCTCCCTCCCTCCCCACCACGATGCTGCCACACGGGTCGGTCTAAGAGGGAATGAGAGGGATAGTCTTGTAGGAAGGCAAGATCCGCTGGAAGGTGGGAGGGAGGAAAGGAGGGAAGGAGGGAGGGAGGGAAGGAGGAAAGGAGGGAAGGAGGGAGTTGAGGAGAGGGAATGGGGGAGGGAGGAGTGGAAGGTGGCAAAAGAGAGACAACACCGGAAGAGGCGACGAAAAACAAACTCACGTGTATTAAGGCACGTCTCACAGACGTAGTCTTCTTGATCAAACTCGTCCATCGAGAAATCGTAACCGTCGTGAATGCACCCGCCCGTCTGATGAAACCAGTCTTTGCAGCCCACGCACTGGACCATCGGGAGCTCCTCCTCCCCGTTGCAGTAGCACCATCGGTCGAAAAAATTGTGGTTGTATCGATTCAATGGATTCCAACTGGCCTTCCCTCCATCCCTCTCTATGTCCCCTCCTCCATCGCCGTCATTTGTGGAAAGGCGTATTACTGTTGCTGTCCCTCTTCCTCCACCACCTCCTCCTCCACCGGCGTCAGCAGTAGCTTCAGCAGTAGCACCAGCAGTAGCTCCAGCAGTAGCTCCAGCAGCAGCACCAGCAGAAGAGAACAACATGGACGAGGGAGACAGGAGAGAAGTGGCAGGGCACAAGGTACACGCTAGCCTGCCGCCCAACCTACCCGCATGGGCGAATCGATCATTCCCACAGTCACACCTAAAGGCCGCCTTTTCCCCTATATTCCGCACCCGGTGGCCAAGCACGCCGTGGCATTGCTCGGCGCATGACACGCACATTCCATGGACGTCTTCCTCCTTTCCTTCCTCCTCCTCCCTAACGCCCTCTTGTGGCGTTGACTGCGTAAACGGCAGACGACTCGTTCCCTCCTGCTGCTGCTGCTGCTGCTGCTGCTGTAGCCGTCGTTTTCTTGTGTTTTCCACGCACGTCTCACACACATACACCAGCTGTGTCACGTATCCTTTCCCATAACTACACTCCAATTCGCCCAAGCCCAACCTATCCGCTTCCCACGCCTGCCCCCCCCTTCTGCCTCCCTCTACCCCTCCCTCGTCTTCCATCCCATCCTCGTCGAAACCGTCCTCGTCCTCCTCCTCCTCCCCTCCCCCCCCCCCCCAATGCTCCACCCGCCCCGCCTCCACCGCTAACCCGTCATCCAGGAACCCGGCCGCCTCTTCCTCCTCCGCTTCCGCCTCCCCCACGCTCCTTCCGGTCCTCCCTCTTGAACACACCCACATCTCCGTGTCGCT
>Ga0160419_100468_pt1 | contig 25591 bp, 29 predicted proteins | sample CelAP2metagpilot_2_FD_108196 | JGI IMG/M metagenome (GOLD analysis project Ga0160419, IMG submission 108196) | Phycosphere-associated microbial communities from Cellana algal ponds in Kailua-Kona, Hawaii, USA - Cellana AP2-4-25 metagenome pilot ... | reverse complement strand
TACTTAGCTATGCGTATAAGAATAGGAATGCTAATTAATAACACTAAGTTGGGTGGTATGATAGAAATGGATGAAAGTTATTTTGGTGGTAAAGCAAGAAAACGACAAAAGTCAGAAGATAATACCGCTAACATTTCTACAACCAGTTTAAAACGTGGTAGAGGAACTAATAAGGTTTCTGTTGCGGGTATGGTACAACGTAAAGGAATGGTAAAAACTAAGCTAATTGATAAGCTTACCAGACGTAATTTATTGTATATGCTTAAAACCTATGCAAAGCAGGAAAATTCAATACTTATTACCGATGGATTTAAGTCTTATAAAAATTTAGAAAGTTATATAGATAGATTAGAAATAAACCACTCAAAATCATTTAGTAAAGGTATTGTACACGTAAATACTATTGAGGGTTTTTGGTCGTATGTTAAAAACGGAATAAAAGGAAGTTATAAATCTATTAGCAAGAAATATCTACCGTTTTATTTAGTCGAGTACGAATGGAAGTTTAACAATAGAAACTATCGAGGTAACGAGTTTGAAAAATACCTTAAAAATGCTTTAAAGCAAGAAAAAGAGTTAGAGTATTGGAAAGCAAAAAACAGTAAGGAAGTTAAAAATATAGCGTATAATTAAATTTATTAAATATGAAAAAACCAAAAAAAAAGGAGTTAGAATACGACTTGAAAAAAAGCAGAAAAACAGTTAAAAGAATGCATCAAAAATTTAATAACATTTTAAATATTTTATTTTCATCATTAAGTGCAGAAGAAAAAAATAAAAAAATAGGTTGGGAAGTTGTTAATGAAAAAATAGACGATACACTTAACTAATTTTTCTCTAAACCTGTGGCAAATTTTTTATACACATATATGTATTTTGATGTTGATTTAGCACCGCCTTTGAATGGAGCGTTAGAAAAACCTCTACGACTTAAACTGTTTTCTAAAGCATTTGCTATTCTTAAACTTTTTGCGTCCCAACATTTCCAGCACCAAATTTTATCTTGGTTTTTTATTCTATGTTCAATTTTTCTCCGATTTTCATTATTAGTAATACCTGCATACCAATTACCTCTTTTTACATATAATATAGAGTTTTGTTCAACCCATTTAGTTATTTGCGCATTTATACTTCTATATGTTTTTGTTTGTGTCGGCGGTATTATTTTTGTTATAATGAAATTTTCAACCAATATAATAAAAAGAATTTATTTATCCATTATAGGGATAGGTACGTTATGTTTTAGTGGTATTTATTTAATACCAACAATTTCTAAATCAAATACTAAGTTAGCATTTGGTGGTATACGTGGCGCACGTCCGTTTGGTCCGTACCCTAAATAACTTGGTACAAAAATACGGGCTTTGTCGCCAATATTCATTTTTAGCATAGCTTCTCTAAAACCTGGTACAAGCGTAGCAGACTCGTTATAAACCATAGGAAAAGGGTTATACGCGCCAGCTTTATCTGCTTGTTCGTTATAGGTGTTTGTTGCTTTTGCTACTTCTGCATCTGTGGTATAAAATAAGTTTCCGTTTTCAAAGTAACCTGTACTTTGTATTAAGACATTATCGGTGCTTTTTGGTGTTACACCATCTTTGGCTTTGTTTAAAATCATCACTAATCCAGTAGGCGACTCTATAACTTCACCTTCCATATCTTTATTTTTCTCGATAAAGGCTTTACCAGCTATTTTTGCTTGCTCTTTAATTTTTTCTTGCATGGCAGCTTTTTGCTCTTCTAAGCGTTGTGGTAATAAAGGTTCTTTTTCTGTAAATATTTTTGCTGCGTCAAATGCTTTAGCATCGGCACCTTTTCTTATAATATTTAACTCTTCGATAATAACAGGCTCAACAGGTTTGTTTGTTGGAGATGTTTTTACGTTAGATATTGTGTCTTGTACTTCTAGTCCTTTTACTAATTCTCCAAAAACAGCATGACAGCTTGTTCTTGGCATGTTACAGTTTTTGAAACTTCCATCTGCATAAAAAGCATCTAAGTTAGTTTTTGGTACTTCGGTAATAAAAAACTGGCTTCCGTTAGTGTCTAATCCACCAGAATTAGCCATAGATAAAATACCTGCTTTATCGTGACTTAGGCTTGTGTCAAACTCACTATAAAATTTAAAACCTGCGCTACCCATACCAGTTCCTGTTGGATCACCACCTTGTATCATAAATTTATCCATAACTCTATGAAAAGTAATACCGTTATAAAAAGGTTTTCCTTTTAAAGAGTCGGCTAATTGTGGATGTGTTCCTTCTGCAAGACCTACAAAGTTGGCAACAGTAACAGGTACTTTGTCGTAAAATAACTTAGCAACCATGGTTCCTTTGTTGGTTTTAAACTCGGCGTAAAGTCCGTCTGGTAAATCAGGATATTTGTCTTGACATGACATTGCTGAAAAACTAGCAATAAAAGCAATTAGTAAAAATTTCATTTGTTTTTTTATTAGGTTCATTTTTATTTGGATTTATCTTTATTTTCTGTGATTTGGTTTACTGTTACTTCGCATATTATTGGTGTATTTATACCTATTTTGCGTTCATCACCATAATAACCGTATGCTTTTTGCGAAGGAAATAAAAAAGTAGCAGTTTCGCCTTCTTTTAAAAGTTTTAAACCTTCGCGCAGACCTGTAAAAATTTCTTCTTGATCCATAGCGTAGTTTTGTGTTTTTATTTCTTCTTTAGTATAAATTACGTCGCTATCTAAGGTTTTTACATTGTAATTGAAGTTAATTATATCTCCAAAACCTGGGGTTTGTAGACTATCGTTTTCAACTTTTGTATTGTAATAGTACCAGAAACCGTTACCTGAATTTTTAAATTCTTTATCAGGTTGACTGGTGATTATGATTTCTATTTTTTCAATTTCTTTTTGGTTTAAAGCTTTATTACGGGCTACAGATTGGTCTATAAAACTTCCTGAAGACACAGTAATTGGTTTACGTGCTTCGGGACTTTTACAGCCTATAATAAGCAGTCCAAAAAAAATAAATATATAGTGATTAATCTTCATTTAATGCCGATTTGTATTGTGGTAATATACTAATAAATTTTTCAACAGTTTCCTTAATAGGTAGATCACTTTTTCCGCCAGCAGCATTGGTGTGTCCGCCGCCTTCAAAATGAGATCTTGACATTAAGTTTACTGAAAAATCTCCTTTAGAGCGTAAAGAAATCTTTACGATATTTTGCTGCGCATCTTCAATAAAAATAGCAGCTAAAACAATGTTGTCTAGAGATAATGCGTAATTAACAAATCCTTCGGTATCTCCTTTTTTATAATCAAATTTTTGAAGTTCGTTTAGTGTCAACGTAATATAAGCAGCTCTATATTCTGGTAATACTTTTAAGTTACTTAATGCACAACCTAAAAGCTGCAAACGGTTATAACTATTGGTGTCATAAACTTGATTATGAATAAAAGTATTTTCAGCACCTTTATCAATCAAATCTGCAATAACGCGGTGTGTTCTACTAGTTGTTGAATTGAATCTGAAAGAACCAGTATCTGTCATGATACCTAAATAAATAGCTGTTGCCATATTGCTATCTAAATGGTCTAAATCGCCTAACATTTCAATAAAATTATACACCATCTCACAGGTAGAACTCATACTAACATCACTATAGGTGTATTTGGCATAAGGATCTGGTTGTTGATGATGGTCAATCATAATTTTTAATGACTTATTTTCCGCAAGCGTATTTTCCATATCTCCAGCTCTATGAAAGGCATTAAAATCTAAAGTGAAGATAATATCTGCGTTATTTAAAGCTTCTACAGATTGACTGTTTTGCGAATCAAACTTTAAAATTAAGTCTTGACCAGGAACCCATTTTAAAAAATCTGGGTAATCATTAGGTGTAATAACAGTTACAAAATGATTGATTTTTGTTAAGTAATGAAATAACGCCAAGCTAGAGCCAATAGCGTCTCCATCAGGATTTTTGTGAGTTACAATAACTATTTTTTTAGGCGAAGCTAAAAGCGATTTAATTTCAGAAATATCTTGTTTTGTCATAGCGCACGAATATACAATTTTTTAATAATTGAATTTGTTGTTTTTCTTAATAAATGCCTTACTTTTGCACAAAATTAACAAGCTGAAAATAGGTTTGTTATTAAAAGTTGAAATTAAAACTAAAACAATAAAATGGCAACTAATAGAACATTTACAATGCTTAAGCCAGATGCTGTAGAAAAAGGACACATTGGCGCAATTTTAGAAAAAATTAATGCTTCAGGATTTAGAATCGTAGCAATGAAATTAACTCACATGACTAAGCAAGATGCAGAAGCATTTTATGCTATTCACAGCGAAAGACCTTTCTTTGGAGAGTTAGTAGAGTATATGACACGTGGTCCTATTGTAGCTGCTATTTTAGAAAAAGATAATGCAGTAGAAGATTTTAGAACTTTAATTGGAGCTACAAATCCAGCAGAAGCTGCAGAAGGAACTATTAGAAAAATGTACGCAGAATCTATAGGAGAAAATGCAGTACACGGAAGTGATAGTGATGAGAATGCAGCTATAGAAGGTGCTTTCCATTTTTCTGGAAGAGAGATGTTTTAAGGAGTAATTACCTAAACATATTAACATTTAAGCCTGAGAATTTCTCAGGCTTTTTTGTTATATTGCGCAACCAAATTGTTAAAATAATGTTATGAAAAAAAACCTACTATTACTATTAGTAGCTATATCTTCAATTAAGCTTGTAGCTCAAACAAATAATGTACTGCTTCAAAGATTTGTCAATGCATCTAATGCAACAGTATCTATTAATGAAACTAATCAAACTGTAGATTTTATAAAGTTTCCGTTTGATCAGCCTTTTTCAATTCAAGGAAGTACAGTTAAAGAAAAGACTTTGAATTTTGTAAATCAATATTCTGATCTATTAGGAATAAACCCAACAGATTTAATCTTTAATCAAGAACGTACAGATAATTATGGTTTAAAGCATGTAATTCTTACTCAAAATCATAAAGGAGTGACTGTTTTTGATGCACAATTAAGATTTCATTTTAATAGTAACCTTCAAATAACTTCAATAAATGGAACTTTACTTTCAGGATTAAAAGTGAGAGTAAATCCACAAGTAAGTGCTTCACAAGCATCAGCTAAAGCAATTGAATTTGTTAGTGAGCAAAATATAAATCATTCAGGAGCAGATTTAATGGTTATAAAGACTAATTTATTTGTGTTTCAAAAAGGATTGATAGAAAATAAAAATGAAGGTAACTATTTAGTCTATGAGGTGGAAGTAAGAAACAATGTAGATGTTAGAGAGTATCTTTTTATCGATGCTTTTACAGGTGATTTAGTTGAGCAGTTTACAGGAATAGCACATATTAATAGAGAAGTTTATGAAAATAACACTTCAAATTTAGTATGGCAAGAAGGAAATGCTTTTCCTGGTGCGTTAACAAACTGGCAACAAAATGAAGTAGTAGCTTCAGAGGATATATATAACTTCTTTGAAAATGCTTTTGGTTATGTTTCTTATGATAATCAAGATGCTACTATGATTACTATTAACAACAATCCCAATATTTCTTGTCCAAATGCTAATTGGAACGGTTTTTCAGCAAATTACTGTGATGGTACAGCTGCTGATGATGTAATAGCTCACGAATGGGGACACGCTTATACTGAATATACAAGTGGGTTAATATATTATTATCAGGCAGGTGCTTTAAATGAATCTTTTTCTGACGTATGGGGAGAAACAGTTGATATGTTGAATAATTATGAAGATGCAGGAGAAGATTTATCTATAAGATCAAGTACAGCTTGTAATCCTTCTTTAAGATGGAAAATAGGGGAAGATGCTTCTGCTTTTGGAGGAGCAATTAGAGATATGTACTACCCTCCATGTAATGGAGATCCAGGAAGAGTTGGTTCGGGGAATTATTGGTGTGCTGAAACAGATTCCGGAGGTGTTCATATCAATTCGGGAGTACCTAACCATGCTTATGCGTTATTAGTAGACGGAGGAACATATAATGGTGTTACAGTTACAGGAATTGGTTTTACAAAATCAGCTCATATCTTTTGGAGAGCTCAAAGTCAATATCTAACTCAAACAAGTGACTTTTCTGTTTTTGCAGATGCTTTAGAGGCTTCTGCTAATGATTTGTTAGGAGTAAATTTAATGGGGCTATCAACAGGAGCTTCAGTAGGTTTATCAGGAGAGGTTATAACTGCTTCAGATTTGACACAATTAAATAATGCACTTCTAGCAGTAGAGTTAAGAATGAATCCTGATTCTTGTGGTTTTGTATCACTATTAGATCAAACAGTAACATTATGTTCTAATGCAACCAATGGTGCTTTATATACTCAAGATTGGGAGAATGGTCTTGATGGCTGGACTGTAAGTAACGTGCCATCAAATCCTACTACTTGGGAAGATAGAGATTGGATTTTAGAGTCTAATTTACCTAAGAGTAGACCAGGTACTGGTATTTTTGGAGCAAATCCTATTAACGGAGATTGTTCATCTGATTTACAGAATGGAGTTATAAGATTACAAAGTCCAGTTATTAATTTACCATCAGGTGTAACTGGTGATTTTGAATTGGCTTTTAATCATAACATATCAACTGAATTTGAATGGGATGGTGCTAATGTTAAATACAGAAAAAATGGAGGATTCTTTTGGACTCTGGTTCCTGTATCTGCTTTTACCGCAAACCCTTACAATGATGCTATAAATGGTTCTGGTGAAGGTAATGATAATCCTCTAGCAGGACAAGCAGCTTTTACTGGTTATGACGAAGGAGGATTAACCGGTAGTTGGGGAACAAGTGTTATAAATCTTTCAAATATAAATGTAAATGCAGGTGATAGTGTAGAATTTAGGTTTGAAGTTGGTACAGACGGATGTAATGGTACTGTAGGTTGGTATCTTGATGAAGTTTATGTGTACAACTGTTCCGTAGATCTATTGTCTGTTAATGATTTTGATCTTAATGCGAATGATATTTTTGTTTATCCAAATCCTTCAAATGGGATTTTCAATATTAAAAATCAAAGTAAGCAAACTATTAGCTCAATAGAGGTGTTGGATATTAATGGAAGAATAATAAATATTAATTCAAAAATTAACACAACAAGTATTGATTTAAGTAATATAAACTCTGGTATTTACTTTTTGAAAATACATACAGAAACTACAACGATTACTAAAAAAGTAATTAAAAAATAGTAGTAAAAGATTTATCCAACTAAAAAAGCCTTTCCAAATTTGGAAAGGCTTTTTTTGTAATCGTTTAAATAGAAAATATATATTATACTACTTTTACATTTACTGCGTTCATGCCTTTACGTCCTTCTTGTAGATCAAATTCTACGTTATCTCCTTCTCTAACTTCGTCAATTAGACCTGAGATATGAACGAAATGGTCTTTGTTAGATCCTTCTTCAGTTATAAAACCATAACCTTTAGAATCATTGAAAAATTTTACTGTGCCTTGAGCCATTGTAATAAAAAAAATTTGTTAATAATGTTTCAAAGATAGAGTTTATAATATTAACTCAACGTTATTTTTAAAATTTTTCAAAAAAAATAAAAGTTCGGTGAAAAATTTTCAATTACCTGAGTACTATTTTGTTAACGATGTCTTTGCCTAGTTCTTCGTTAATCATTTTTATTATTTTCTCTTTTCCGTAACTAAGCTCTTCTCTTAGAGCACTAGAAGTTAATTGAATGTAAAGCGTGTCTCTTTTTAGTTGAATATCAGAGGTGTAATTGTTAATGCCATTACCCATTAGTTTTGCCCAAGCATCTCTAACTTGTACTTTGTCTAAGCCAGTTTCTAATTTGTTTTCTGTAACAAATTCTTTAAGTACATCTTGTAAATTAAGTATATCGTTATTGCGTTTGGCCATTATTCAACATTTATTGGTGTGTAACGTTTATATAAATATACGTCTTTGCTTTGGTTTATTACTTTCATTTCGTCTTTAGAAATATCTAAAATAGTTTCTTTCCAACTATAATATGGTGTTTTATAATGTAAGTTAAAACTGTCGTTTTCAATTTTAAAAGTGAAATTTTCTGAGTTGTTTGAGGTTTTAAAAGTACCATCAAATTGTGGTTTCATCTTTTTTCTAAATCCGGACGTGTCTGAGGTAATTTCAATATAATCAATGGTCTCGTTTACGGTGTATTCTTTTTCGTAACCATTGTTTAATTTAACGTGTTTTATTTCCCAATAACCATCTATGTTTTCGGTAAAATGAGATTTGTCTTCAGTACAGCTAAAGATTACTAAAGTTAGTAATAAGGCTAATTTTTTCATCTTAAAAAATTAAAGTTTAAAAATTTTATAGGTTTGATGTACTTGTTTTACAACACTTTCTGTACGATCTGCATGTGTGTCGCTTATAAATATTTGACCAAAATTTTCGTCATCTACCAATTTTATAATTTGAGCAACTCTAGTTTCATCTAGTTTGTCAAAAATATCATCTAAAAGTAAAATAGGATTGCTTCCGTTTTCTGCTTTTATACTATCAAATTGCGCTAGTTTTAGTGCAATTAAAAACGATTTTTGTTGTCCTTGACTACCAAATTTTTTAATCGGATGATCGTCAATATTAAAAATTAAATCATCTTTATGTATCCCAACGCTAGTATATTGTAAAGCTTTGTCTTTATTGATGTTTTGGCGTAAAAGCGTATTTAAATCGTCATCAAAAAGGTTACTTTTATAAACTAAATCTATAGCTTCGTTATTATCACTAATGGCTTTATAACGTTCTTTAAAAATAGGGACAAAGGTTTTTAAAAAGGCTTTACGTTTTTCAAAAATTTGTGTTCCGTAAGTGTTTAACTGTTCGTTATAAACATCAATGGTATCTTTGTTAAAGGTATGGTTGGCAGCAAAAAATTTTAATAAAGAGTTACGCTGTGCCAACACTTTATTGTAGTTAATTAGGTGATTTAAATAGTTTTTATCATTTTGACTAATCACACTATCAATAAACTTTCTTCTTGTGTCACTACCTTCTATAATCAAATCTCTATCTGCTGGCGAAATTATAACAAGCGGTAAAAAACCTATATGATCACTAAATTTATCATAAGCTTTTGCATTTCGTTTTATAACTTTTTTTTGTCCTTTTTTTAGGCTAACAACAATATTTTCGGTTTTATTGTCTTTTTCATATTCGCCATTAACCACAAAAAAATCTTCGTCATGTCTAATGTTTTGTGAAGAGACCGGATTAAAATAACTTTTGCCAAACGAAAGATGATATATAGCATCTAAAACATTTGTTTTTCCTACGCCATTATTACCTACAAGACAATTAATGGTTGCGTCAAACTCAAAAGTTTTAGTGTCAAAATTCTTATAATTTAAAAGCGAAAGTGATTTTAAAATCATAGATATAATATAAAAAAAGTGTGCTAAATAGGGTTGCCACAATAAGAAGTGCAAATTATTGAAAAATATCAAATAAATAGGCTTTTATTTATGAAGAAAAATTATATTTTTGTGCGCATTAATAAAACGAAGTATGGCAACGTATAAGAAAAGAGGATACAAACCTAAGACGAAAGTTGAAAAAGAAATAGAAGTAGAAGAAGAATCTGCAACAGCTGAAGTATTTAATACATTAGACGAGTCCGCAAACAAAGCAGAAGAGTTTGTAGAGAAAAACCAAAAGAACATTTTTATTGTAATTGGTGTTGTAGCTGCTTTAGTTTTAGGATATTTAGGTTACCAACAATTTATAGCAAAACCAAAACATGTAACTTCTATGAATGAAATGTACCAAGCAAAAAAGTATTTTAATGATGCTGTAACAGCAACTGCAAACCAAGACTCTTTATACAACTTAGCTTTAAGTGGTGGAGAAGGAAAATTAGGTTTAACAGATATTGTAGACCAATATAGTGGTACAGAAGCAGGTAACCTTGCAAACTACTATGCAGGTATGGCTTACTTAAACTTAAAAAATTACGAAAAAGCTATCGCTTATTTAGATGATTTTAATAGCGAAGACGAAGCTTTAGCGCCAATGGCTAAAGGTGCAATAGGTGATGCATTTATGCAATTAAACCAACCAGATCAAGCTTTAGATTATTACACAAAAGCGGCTAATTTACGTCAAAACGAATTTACAACTCCAACCTTTTTATACAAAGCAGGTGTAACTGCTTTAAATATGGGTAATGCTTCTAAAGCGTTAGAGTTTTTTAATAAAATAAAAGACAATTATCCAGATGCTCCTGAAGCTAAAAATTCAGAAGTATTTATAGGAAAAGCACAAGCGATGTCAAAATAATACAACATGGCAACAACAGATTTATCAGCTTACGATAAAGCATCAATCCCAAACGGAAAACAATTTCGGTTTGGGATTGTTGTTTCAGAATGGAATGACAATATCACCGAAGGTCTTTTAAAAGGTGCAAAAGACACACTTTTAGAACACGGTGTAAAACCAGAAAATATCATTGTTTGGCACGTGCCAGGTAGTTACGAGTTAATCTACGGAAGCAAAAAAATGCAAGAGCAAATGGTTAACACTGTTATTGCAATTGGTAGTGTTATACAAGGTGAAACGAAACATTTTGATTTTGTTTGCGAAGCTGTTGCTCAAGGTATTAAAGACTTAAATGTACAGCGTGAAACACCTGTTATTTTCTGTGTGCTTACCGATAATAATATGCAACAAGCCATAGACCGTTCTGGCGGAAAACATGGTAACAAAGGTGTAGAAGCTGCAGTAGCTGCATTAAAAATGGCAGAATTAAGAAGAAACGCTTAGGTTTTAGTATTCAGTATTCAGTATTCAGTTTTCAGTATTCAGTCTATGATAGTTTGTTTAATATTGCTAACAGCTAACAGCTAACAGCTAACAGCTAACAGCTAACAGCTAACAGCTAACTATTCCCTTTTTGTTAACAATTTTTAGCATTCTCTAACCTGCAATCTCTAGTATTTTCAGTAAATTTGAATTTACTAGTAATACCATTTAGCATTGTTCGGTCAAAGAAAAAATAAAACATTTACTTACAAATCTCGTTTTGATAAAGACAAAGATTCTGCTTCTCAATTAAAAGAAAGTATGAAATCTAGTTGGAACGAGGCAAGACCTTCTGTTTCTGGAAGAAAAAAGAGCAATACCTTATTCCTTTTAATAGGACTTTTAGTATTTATTGCTATCTTAATGTATTACTTAGATACAAAAATCAAATAATTATGGGACTTCTAACAAGACGAAAAAATAAAAAGTTTAGTTACACACCAAGATATTATAAAGGTGAAGGAAGTCCGTATGAAATAAAACACAAATTTGACGAATTTAGAACAACGGTAGGCGATAACAAAAACATAAAACAAAAGTTTAATAATGCTTTAGACGAGTTAAAGCATAGTCCAGATGAAGCTGCTAACAGACGTATTTTAATCATCGTAGCTGTGCTGGTATTCTTATTTTTGTTAATAATCGGTTTTGACCTATCTATATTCTTCCCAAATTAGTATATGGCAGATATTATTCAATTATTACCAGATCATGTTGCTAATCAAATTGCTGCAGGAGAAGTAGTACAACGTCCTGCATCTGTCGTAAAAGAGCTTTTAGAAAACGCAATTGATGCAGAAGCAACTACAATTAAACTAATTGTAAAAGATGCTGGTAAAACATTAATACAAGTTATCGATAACGGAAAAGGTATGAGTGCAACCGACGCTAGATTGAGTTTTGAGCGTCATGCCACATCAAAAATCCGAAATGCAGAAGACTTATTTCAATTAAATACTAAAGGATTTCGAGGCGAAGCTTTAGCAAGTATCGCTGCAATTGCTCATGTTGAGCTAAAAACAAAACAAGAGGATGACGAGCTTGGTACTTGTATAGAAATTGAAGGCAGCGAAGTTAAAAGTCAAGATGTAGTCGTAACACCAAAAGGAACATCGTTAGCTGTAAAAAACTTGTTTTTTAATATTCCTGCACGACGAAATTTTTTAAAATCTAATGCTGTCGAATTACGTCATGTTATAGACGAGTTTCATCGTGTGGCATTAGCGCATCCTAGCATAACATTTTCTATGTTTCATAACGGAAGTGAAACATTTAACCTTCCAGAAAGTAACTACAGACAACGTATAGTTAATGTGTTTGGTGTAAAAACCAACGAAAAATTAGTACCTGTTGAAGAAGCTACAGAAGTGCTAACCATTTCTGGATTTGTTGGTAAACCAGAATTTGCTAAAAAGAGTCGTAATGAGCAGTTTTTCTTTGTAAACAACCGTTTTATTAAAAGCGCTTATTTAAATCATGCTATAAATTCAGCGTTTGAAGGTTTGCTTAAAGATGGTGCGCAACCAAGTTATTTTTTAAACTTAACAGTAAATCCGCAAACCATAGATATTAATATTCACCCAACAAAAACTGAGATTAAATTTGACGACGAGCATACATTGTATGCCATTTTAAGATCGGCAGTAAAGCATAGTTTGGGACAGTTTAATATTGCACCAGTTTTAGATTTTGAACGCGATGCTAATTTAGATACGCCTTATAATTATCAACAAAAATCTGCACCTTCAGTAGAGGTAGATAGTAGTTTTAATCCGTTTAAAGATGAGGTTGTTACTAGCAAGTCGTCTTCATCTGGATCTTCATTTTCAGGATCGCCTTCATTTAAAAAAGATAGAGGAACATCTTGGGAAAGTTTGTATGTTGGATTAGAATCTAAAGGCAATCAATCGGCTTCAAATTTTAGCGAAGTAACTTTTGAAAGCGAACCAGAAACCGCTTCAATTTTTGAAAACGACAATGAAGTAGAGCATAAGCAAACCACATATCAGCTTAACAATAAATTTATTATTAGTACCATAAAATCTGGTATGTTGGTTATAGATCAACATCGTGCGCATCAGCGTGTGTTGTATGAAGAATATCTTCAAAATATTACTGTAAAAGAAGGTGTAAGTCAGCAGTTATTATTTCCGTTAGAATTACATTTTTCTAAGCAAGAAATTCAATTAATTCAGCAATTACAAGAAGATTTAGAAGCTACAGGATTTGTTTTTACACATGTTAAAGATGAAATTGTAGTGATTACTGGTGTACCTGTAAATGTACCAGAAAGCGAAGTGTCTATAATCTTAGAGCAGCTAATAAGTGATGTAGAAAACGAAGTGCCAGATAGTCACTTTTCGGCAGCAGATTTATTAGCAAAATCTATGGCAAAAAGTTTAGCAATAAAAACAGGACAAACCTTAACAAATACAGAGCAAGAACACTTAGTAAACAGGTTGTTTGCTTGTAAAGAACCAAGTGTGTCACCGACCAATAAAACGACTTTTATTACAATGACTGTAGATGAACTTGAAAAGAAATTTATGTAAGCTATGATGAGAATTTCAGATACCGTAAAACACCTTATAATTATCAATGTAATTATGTTTGTTGGGACACTAACTGTTGGTGGCGGAGAAACATTTTATGAGTGGTTTGCACTTCATTTTCCTGCAAGTGATAGTTTTAAACCTTGGCAAATAGTTACGCATATGTTCATGCATGGTGGTATTGGGCATCTCTTTTTTAACATGTTTGCATTGTGGATGTTCGGTTCTCCTGTAGAATATCGTTTAGGAAGAAATAAATTTTTGTTTATCTATTTCTCTGCTGGTTTAGGAGCTGCGTTGTTTCAGTTAGCAGGTTACTATTTTACTTATTTACCAGCATATGATGAGTTGATAGCTTCTGGGTTATCTCCAGACCAAATTGTAGAAATGATGAAAACAAATAAGGTTTTAAACGGTACTTCAAGTGATTTAATACCTGCGCTTCAAACGGTTTATGGCTCTTACAACAGTACAATGGTTGGAGCATCAGGTTGTATAATGGGAATTTTAGCAGCTTTTGGTATGATGAATCCAAATGCAGAACTAATGCTGATTTTCTTACCAATCCCTATAAAAGCAAAATACTTTATACCTGGAATAATTATTTTAGATGTGATATCTGCAATAACAGGTCAATCATTTTTCAGTCCAAGTAATACAGCATATTTAGCCCATGTTGGTGGTGCTTTAGTTGGCTTTTTTATTATGTGGTATTGGAAGAAAAACCAATTCAATCAAAACCGTTGGGATAGATAAATGAGTCAAATAGATCAATTAAAATATAAATACGCTAGGCTTAATGTGCTAGAAAAAGTTATAGTCATTAATGTGATTGTCTTTTTGTTAGCATTAATCTTAAATCCTATTGCTCCTGGTATTTTTAAATGGTTAAGACTACAAAGCGATTTTTATGATGTATTATATAAACCATGGACAATCTTTACTCATGGATTTGTGCATTTTGGTTTATTTCATATGATTTTTAACATGCTTTGGTTATATCTTTTAGGACGAATATTTATGAACTTATTCAATCCTAAAATGGCACTTAACATTTATTTTTTAGGAATAATTGTTGGTGGTTTAGCCTTTTTATTTGGCTACAATGTTTTTTCTAGTTTTTTTACGGGAAATGCTTATCTAATTGGTGCTTCTGGTGGTGTTAGTGCATTATTGATTTTTATAAGTGCATATTTACCTGATAAGGATATTAGATTTTTTACTTTCAATTTAAAATTATGGTGGATAGCTGCTGCATTTGTAGTTTTTGATATTATAGGTTTGTTTGGTTATAATGCTGGCGGAAGTCTAGCGCATTTAGGTGGTGCTTTATTAGGTTTTATTTATGCTAAACAGCTAGAAAAAGGTAATGATATTGGTGCTGGTTTTGGTCGTTTTATGGATAGTATTTCTAGTTGGTTTAAGCCCAATAATAAATCAAACTTAAAAACCGTTCATAAAAGAAAAAGTAAAGTGGCTGGTTATGATAAAAAGGAATTTAACGAGCTAAACACACAAAAAAAAGTAGATTCTATTTTAGATAAAATAAGTAAAAGTGGTTATGATAGTCTGACCAAAGAAGAGAAAGATTTTCTTTTTAGAGCAGGAAAATAAAAGCTATTATAACAGGAAAACATGATATGAAAAATTTAAAATTTTTTGAAAAAGTCGTTTTTTTCCTCAATTCTATTGTGGCATTTTTACTGTTACTGTCTTATGTTTTACCACATGTACCACCAAAAACCTTTGCAACACTTTCTGTACTAAGTTTAGGTGTTCCCTTTTTAATTTTATTAAACGTTTTATTTTTTGTGTATTGGTTGTTTAAGGTTAAAAAACAGCTTATACTTTCGTTATTTGTAATAGCAATTGGTTACTTTTTATTTGGTTCTTTTTACAAGTTTTCAAATTCTGAAAAAGTAACAGATAGTAGTTTATCGGTGATGAATTATAATGTACGTTTGTTTAACTTGTACGATTGGATACCCGAAAAAGACATTCAAACTAAGCTTACTAATTTTGTGAAAAAAGAACAACCAGATGTGTTGTGTATACAAGAGTTTCATCCACATCAATCTGTAGATTTATCTTTTTTTAAAAACAAATTTGAAAAGCTGGAAGGCAAAAAAACAAAGTATGGTCAGGCTATTTTTTCGCAATATCCAATAATTAATTCAGGGTCGGTTAATTTCCCAAATACGGCAAACAACGCCATTTTTGCAGACATTGTAAAAGATAATGACACTGTAAGAGTTTATAACGTGCATTTTCAGTCGTTACGACTTAATACCAATGCCGAAAATTTAACGCAGGAAGAAGGTGAAAAGATTTTTAATGGCATAGGAGAAACCTTTAAACATCAACAAACACAAGCCGAATTGTTTTTAAAACATAAAGCGAGTTGTCCTTACAAAATGATCATCTCTGGAGACTTTAATAACTCTGCATTCTCCTATATTTATAGTCAAGTTAAAGGCGATTTACAAGATACTTTTAAAGAACAAGGAAATGGTTTTGGACGTACTTATAATTTTAAGTTTTTTCCGTTAAGAATCGATTTTATTCTTGTAGATCCAAGCTTTACAGTAGATAGTTTTAAAACTTTTGATGTAGAGTATTCAGATCATTATCCAATTATGACGCGCTTGAGTTTTAAAGAATAATTAAAGCCAACAATCTACAGTGTCTGCTAAAATATGAATGACCAATCCTAATCCAATCAAGCGTGTTTTTTTAGGAATTAGAAGGATAAAATATATAGCAATAGCATAATAGGAGTGAAGTGGATGAAAATTAATACTACATCTATTAGGAGAAAAAATAGGTGTTGCAAGTAAATGATCCAAATCGATTAGCATACCTAAAATCATAATGAGATATGCTTTTTTCCATTGGTTTTTAAAAAGAAAAAGCGCGACTATTAAAGGTAATATAAAATGAATTCCGTAATGTATAATTGGTTTATACATGAGTTGGTAATTCTTGATTTTCTAGATAAGTTAAAGCGTTAGTGCCTTCATTAAACAGTAAGTCTAGCACACTTAAATTATCTATATATCCACATTTATCAAAAAAGACTTGTCTGTAGTGTTCAAAGTTGAAATTAGGCTCTTTTCTTGCATTAACAAGTGATCTAAAGTCTTTTATATTATCATGTTTTGTTTGATAACTTTCAGTAAAATTAATATCTAAATCTAATTGAAGGCAATCGCTAACAACTTCAAAGCATTTTAAATTGAAATCATAAATAAACTCATGACGTTTTTCAAAAAGCGGAATAAATTCATCTTCATAATACTCAAAAAAAGGCGACGTACGATAAGCAGCTTCAAGACTTTTCCAGTGTATTTGTTGCCATTTTTCGGTATTACTAATTTTTACATCCTTGTATAATTGTCTGTTTTTATGGCTGTGAATTATAGGTATGCTTAACTGTAATTTACCATTTGCACCATAAATATAAGTACGATTACGGTAGGTTTGCTTCTGGAAATTATCATGTTTTTCAAACACCAAATCTTCAGCTTTAGCAATAGCAACACATTGTGCAATACTAGGGAAATATGTAGGATGAAGAAGTGCTTTCATTTTAACTTAAAAATCAATAAACTAAGCCGTTTTCTTCTTACGTTTTCTAAATTTATTAAACGCAAAAATACCTGCTAATACTACTAAAAATGGAATGAAATATGATGTTGGTTTACCTTCGCCACCAACGGTTGTAAATAATCTGTTCCAACGTATTTTGTCTAATCCTTTACCGTTGCTATCCCAACTCATCCAAACAAAAACTGGTTTTCCAACCACGTGATCAAATGGTACATATCCCCACATTCTTGCATCCTGACTATTGTGCCTGTTATCACCCATCATCCAATAGTAATCTTGCTTAAAAGTGTATGTGTTAGCAACTTCACCATTAATTAAAATTTGATTGCCTTTTACATCAACAGTGTTTCCTTCGTAAGCAGTAATTATGCGTTTGTAAAGCGGTAAAACCTCTAAATTTAAGTCGACTGTCTTTCCTGCTTCTGGGATGTAAATTGGGCCAAATTCATCTTTATTCCAACTATATTCAGGAGAACGAGGGAAAATATCATTTTCTGGTTCTGTAGATAAATCCTTCTTTAGTGAAATTACATTAGGATTGCTATTTATTTTTGCAGCTAAATCTTCTGTTAAGTTGGCTAATAATGTAGTTCCTGCAATTTCAAATTTTAATCTATCAAAAGATTCTTGATCTAAATTACGTGCATAAAATTGAATTTGTGAAGAATCTTTTTTGATGATTTCAGTGCCAATATTTTTTACTCTTAGATAATTTTGAACTTCAACTTTATTCCAATAATCAAGAGAGGCTTTAAAGCTATAAGTTTTGTAACTTTCGGTGATACCGTATTGTTTTATAAATTGTTCTACCGAAATATTTTTTAATTCTGTTTTATAAAAAAACTGAAGTTTAGCTCTGTCAGGTAATTCGTTTTTCTTTCCGTTAATGTACACGTAACCTTCTTTGATAGATAAAGAGTCGCCAGGTAAGCCAACACAACGTTTTACATAATTGGTCTTTTTATCTACAGGTTTATATCTAACTTCTCCGTAAGGATTATTAATGTCTACCAACGTGTCTACAGGCCAGTTAAAAACGACAATATCATTATGCTCTATTTCTTCTAAAGCTGGTAGCCTAAAATATGGTAATTGTGGTTTTTTGATGTACGAAGGAATTGTTGTTCCTGGTACAGCATCGTGTATCATTGGAACAGCAATTGTAGTTTGTGGTGTACGAGCACCGTAATTTACCTTACTAACAAATAAGAAATCACCAACTAATAAAGTCTTTTCTAACGATGACGTAGGAATAACAAATGGTTGAATAAAATAGGTGTGAACGATTGTAGCAGCTACAACAGCAAATAAGATAGAACTTACCCAATCGCCAAGTTCGGTTAAAGGATGTAGGCTTCTATTTTCTCTGTATTTTAAATCTTTTGCACCATAACTTAAATAGAAGTTATAAAATCCTAATAATATAATGGCTAGGAAAGTATCCTGAGAGCTGTTTTTACCAAAACTTCTAGCAGTTTCTACCCAAACTACAGGGAATATAATTAGATTAACAATTGGTAAAAATAAAAGGATGGTCCACCACCAAGGTCTGTTTATAATTTTCATTAAAACAACAGCATTGTAAACAGGTACAAATGCTTCCCAAGCTTTTCTTCCGGCTTTAACGTATAGTTTCCATGTTGCTAATCCATGTAAAAGTTGAATGACAAAGAAAAATATAATCCACTGAGTTCCACTCATAATAAAATATCTGATTTGTTAGTTTTATCTTGATTTACAAATGTTGTTAAATATATTAAAGTTACCCAATATTTAACACATCTTTCATAGTAAAAACACCTGTTTTGCCAATAATCCACTCCGCAGCGATCACAGCACCTAAAGCAAAACCTTGTCTGCTATGTGCTTCGTGTTCAATTTTTATGGTGTCGATATCGCTTTTGTAAGTAATAATATGTGTTCCAGGTACATCAGGAATACGTTTTGCAGTTATTGGTAGTGTGTTTTCTGCACTTTCATCTAATTTCCAATTAGAATATTGACTGTGGTTTTTTATAACACCTTCTGCTAATGTTATAGCAGTACCACTTGGTGCATCTAGTTTTTTTGTATGATGAATTTCTTCTATATCAACTTTATAATCTTCAAGCTTAGTCATCATTTTTGCTAATATTTCATTTAGCTCAAAAAAGATGTTTACGCCTAAACTAAAGTTTGAAGCATATATAAATGCGCCTTTATTTTTTTCGCAAAGCGTAACAGCGTCGTTATATTTATCTAACCAACCTGTAGTACCTGAGATTACAGGAACGTTATTATTTAGACAGTTAGAAATGTTATTAAAAGCAGCATTAGGAATGCTAAAATCTATAGCAACATCTGCATCTTTAATATTGTAACCAGAATCTTTGCTAGTTTTTATTACAATATCATGTCCACGGTTTATGGCAATTTGTTCAATAGCTTGACCCATTCTACCATAACCTAATAATGCAATTTTCATCGTTTATGTATTTGAAAGAAGCACGATTGCTTCAATATATTCTGAAGTTAAAATTTAAAATTAAGCGTTAAACCTACATCGCCTTGATTATCTATTTCGTTTAATTTATAATGAGGTTTTAAACTTAAATCTTCATTTATGTTATATTGTAATAAATGTGCGTCTATGTTAGCGTCTACAATGTTTAAGGCGTATAAACCAAAAGTAATTAATAATGATAATTCTTTATTTCGTCTGAAGGTTTTTTGCGCTTCTCTTAACCCATCATCTGTAAGTCTGCCATAAAACTCATCATCGGTAAAACCTGCAAGTCTTCTTTTGTAAGCATCTCTAACACGATTGTATTGTTTGTTATTATGGTCGTAAAATAAAATACCTGTTGTAATAGCACCAACAACTATTGGTACTTTCCAATATTTACCGTTATAAGCTTGTCCTAAACCAGGTAAAATTGCAGAATAGAATGCTGCACGAGAAGGCGCTAAAGGATCGTATTCTCTAGGAAGTTTTACCTTTTTAATTTTGCTAGAGTCTGTTAAAACAACATCGTCTTTTTCTTTTAAACCTTCAGGTAATTGGCTTTTAGCAGTTTTAGTGGTGTCTGCTTCTTGACTATTATTGTCTTCTTGTGCTTGTAGAAAACAGCAACAAATAACACAAAAAAGTGTAAGGATATAGCGCTTATTTATCACCTTGGACTAGCTTTTTTATACGATTAAAATCTTCTTCTGAATGGAATGGAATTGTAATTTTTCCTTTACCATTGCTAGAGACTTTAACGTCAATTTTATGCCCAAAGTATTCCGAAAAAGCAGCTATGCCTTTTTTAACATATTTTGGTAATTCTTCTTTTGTAGGTTTTGTAGGGACTTTAACCTCGCTAGTTTGGTTGTAGTTACGAACTAAATTTTCGGTTTGTCTAACAGAAAGTTTATCGCTTAAAATCTTTTCATAGATTTCAAGTTGCGTGTTTTGGTCTTCAATATTAATAATGGCACGACCGTGTCCCATAGATAAAAATCCATCACGCATTCCTGTTTGAATAATAGGATCCAACTTTAAAAGACGAAGGTAATTAGCAATGGTACTACGTTTTTTACCAACACGTTCACTCATTTGCTCTTGCGTTAGATTAATTTCGTCTATTAATCTTTGATATGAAAGTGCAATTTCTATTGGGTCTAAATCTTGACGTTGAATATTTTCTACCAACGCCATTTCAAGACTTTCTTGATCGTTTGCTATTCTTATGTACGCAGGAACGGTTTCTAAGCCAACTAATTTTGAAGCTCTAAAACGTCTTTCACCAGAGACTAATTGGTATTTTTCAAAACCTAATTTTCTAACTGTAATTGGTTGGATAACACCTAATTCTCTAATAGACGAGGCTAGTTCGCGCAGCGATTCTTCATTAAAATTAGTACGTGGTTGAAATGGGTTCATTTCAATTTGATCTAATTCTAACTCGACAATATTACCTATAACTTTGTCTGCGTTTTTGTCTTTTGCAGATTGAATATCGTTTTCTGGATCTTTCAATAATGCTGAAAGTCCGCGTCCTAAAGCCTGTTTCTTAGTTGCTTTCGCCATAAATTAGGAGTTTTTTGTAATAATTTCTTTAGCCAAACTTAAGTAATTGCTAGCACCTTTACTTGATGCATCGTAATTAATGATGTTTTCGCCATAACTTGGCGCTTCACTTAGTTTAACGTTTCTCTGTATGATGGTACTAAATACCATATCATTAAAGTGTTTTTGAACCTCGTCTACGACTTGATTAGATAGTCTCAAACGCGAATCGTACATGGTTAACAATAATCCTTCTATATCCAGATTTTTGTTATGTATTTTTTGTACGCTTTTAATGGTGTTTAATAATTTACCTAAACCTTCTAGTGCAAAATATTCGCACTGAATTGGTATAATTACCGCATCTGCAGCAGTTAATGCATTAAGGGTTAATAGACCTAAAGATGGTGCGCAATCAATTAATATGTAGTCATACATATCTTTAACGTCTGCGATAGCTTTTTTTAGCATATACTCGCGTTCGTCTTTATCTACTAGCTCAATCTCAATAGCTACAAGATCTATATGCGCTGGTATGATATCTAAATTTGGTGTTTCTGTAGGTATTGCCGCTTCTTTAGCAGTATTTGTGTGCTCTAAAAGTTGATAGGTTCCTATCTCTACAGATTCTACATCAATACCTAATCCAGAAGTCGCATTAGCCTGCGGATCTGCGTCTATAAGCAATACTTTTTTTTCTAAAACACCTAAAGATGCAGCTAAGTTTACAGAGGTAGTTGTTTTACCAACACCACCTTTTTGATTGGCAATTGCTATAATTTTACCCATTAATCAATTTGGTTTTTTGTAAGCGTAAAAATACAATTATTTATGAGGAATAAAAACCTTTGTTGATAACAAGATTAAGATAATTTTTGATTAAGAACTATTCTAATCTTATAAATTCTCCAGCAATAATTTTATAGGTTATTGAGTTAATTGTAATGGTTTGACCTTCGCCTATTTGAGCAATATTAAAAATATCTTCTTCTATAGTGTGTATAGAGCCTTTTGTCTTCCAAGCAATTTTTAAATAGTCTTCAAGTAAGTAGTCATCAAAACCACATAAAATGATATGTACTGGATGACTTAATTTATTTATAAGTTGTATGTCTCTAACTGGTGAATTACTATCAGCGATTAAGACTAATTCATTAAAAGGACTCGCTGTTTGCGTTGCTTTTATTAAGGCTTCAACATCGTTTTCTTCACAATCACCTCCGCTACCCGAAGCTGTTATTTTAGCAATTAGATTATTTAAACTTTCTATATCTTTTACCTTATTATTATATATACCACCTGTTTCTCCGATTTTTTTTAAATTGTCATCAATATTATCTCCGTCATTAAAAAATGTAAACTGAAGATTTTTTTCAGTAAGTAAATTTAGCTTACACCAAATGCTAAGTTCAGCAATATATGGTTCCATACTTCCAGTTAAGTCACAAACTATTAATTTGTTTTTCCAATTATTTCTATTTAAAACTTTAGATATTATTTGTGTTTCATCATTAGGGTTGAAATTTTCAATATGATCCTCAATTTCTCTTTTTTTACATTCTTCAATAGTCAATCCTAAACTCTCACAATATTTTGAGAATTCTAGCTCTTCTTCTTTTAAACGAGATTCTTCTTTAGCTATTCGCTTTTCTTTTTCTTTTTGATGTTTTTCATAAGCTTTGGTGCCTAAGTAACTATATTCTATATCTATTGTTGATAACCCATTATTATAATATGCTTCAAATGAAGCATATTTTTTATGATGAATAAAATTTATATAGTAAATATCTCCTTTTGGAATATAAAATTTAATTAGTCCATTTTTATCTGTTTTAGCTACTATAGATTTTTTACTGTTTAAACCTGTAATTGTTGTAAGCTCATCTTGTAAAGGTCCATTTTTTAAATTTTTAACCCGTAAAGAGACGCTACTGTATAGGTACTTGTTTTTTGGTGTAGGCATTATGGAACTTTTTAAGAAAAGTGTGTCTGGTAGCCTTGATGTAAATTTTTTTAAAGAGAATTTTTGAGTTGAAGACATTGTAAATTCTTTTTGGAGACTTACCATGTTTTCTGGATAACTAAAAACACGAGACATTTGTCCGCTTTTATTACCTACTTTTATTTCTTTTTGTCTCGTGTAGTTAGTAATTGTAACTTGATATGTGTCGCTACAAGGTAAATTAAATTTCACATTACCATCACTATTACTTTTATTTGAGAAAGTTTTACTGGTAGAAATAGATGTTAGTTTAACTTTTTGATTTGTATGAAAACCACCATCAATATTTTTTAGAGTAATAGTTAAATCTAATTTGCAGTCTTGAGAGAATAAAATTTGAGTAAAAGAGGATATTATAGTTATCAATACGGTTAGTTTTTTCATAATTGAGCTAATGTTCTTTAAAAGAATTAACGATTTTGTATTTGATTGTATTGTATCTAACTTTGGAGTAGTAAAATATTTTAAGTTTAACTTTTTAAATTAAAATGATTATAAGTGATCGATACTTTATTTGATATAATGGCATAAAAAACCACTTCGGTTAAGAAGTGGTTTTTTAATTAGATGCTTTTGTATAATTTATAAAAAAGCGTTGGTAAGAACATAAAGTTGAAAAGTACAAAACCAACAACCGTAATTATACCTGCAAAAGGCCAATGCATACTTTTAAACATAAGACCTGTGCTTAAAATAAATAAGGCAATAAAGCCTAAAACATAAACTGATTTTTTCATTTTTTGATTGATTTATAATTAATATTAAGATTGATATTTTAAAATGGTGTCTTTATATTTTGTGTAGAAAAATAAAGGTAAAGTGATAAAAATTAATACAGCAAATCCTGAAACCATAATGATGCCTGCAAATGGAAAGTGCATAATTTTGAAAATACTTCCTACCGAAATTAGTACAGCTGTAATAAACCCAATGATAAACAAAAACTTAGTACGGTTTTTAGCCGATTTAAAATATAACTGCGCATTAGTTTCTCTTTGTAATTGATTAATATTTAGGTAACCACCAAATTGATTAATTGCGTTTTGATAGGCAATATCAAAGTTAGTTTCGTCTGTATTTTCAATATAGGTACAAATGTGATCTAATATATCCTCTTTAAGTGTTTGGTTTTTTAATCCATACAACTCTAAATTTTTATCTATGTAGTTAATTTGTTGCTCTGTAAGTATCATTTTAAAGTTGGTTTTGGGTTAAAAATTAACGATAACGTGTTTATAAAATCATTGATTTGATTGGTTTGTTCGGCAATTACTTGTTTGCCGCTATTGGTGACCGAATAATATTTTCTTACACGTTTACCTATAAATACTTTTTCTGTAGTTAACACCTTTTCCTTTTCTAATTTGTGTAAAATAGGGTATAATGCACCTTCAGAAATGTCTATTTTTCCTTTGGTAATATCTTTTACCTTTTGTGTTATCTCATAACCATACATTTTGTCGCTTTGACTTAAAAGCTTTAAAATGATAGGTTTAAGTGTTCCTTTTGTGAGTTCTTTGCTATACATGTTGCTAATATACATATTTTTTAAATACATTTTATAAAAATGTATTTTATTTTTTTGACTTAAATAAAAAAGTCACACAAAATAGTGTGACTTTTAGTTGCGTTATTTAGATTGAAAAGGTTTATCTATTTAAATAAATCCAACCTGTATGTGTTTTGTATGAAAGCGTTTTTATAACATAAAAATAAGTACCTGTTGGAAGTTTTTTGCCGTCATTGGTCTGTCCTTTCCATTCGTTTATATAATTATCTTTAGAATAAACTTCGGTACCATATCTGTTATAAATTGTTATTGAATCCATATCTAAGAAACTTAAATCTAAAAAGTCATTATAACCATCATCATTAGGTGAAATTCCTTGAGGAATATTACAATCGGTATCCTGTATAAAGTCTATTGTTTTCACTTCTGTACAGTTGTTTATGGTTATTTCTACTTCATAAGTGCCAAAATTGTTGACAGTTATAGACTCTGTAGTTTCACCAGTATTCCACAGGTAAGTAGCTTCTTCAGAGTTTGAATTAGCTTCTAGTGTAAAGTTTCTTTGGAAACAATTTTTGATTTCTTCATAAGGTTCAAAAGGAAACCTGTAAATAGTAAGTTTGATTGGTGTAATTGCATAACAATCTAAATTGCTATTGTTTTCTACTTTAGCAAACACAATCATGTCTTCATTATAAACAACTTCAGTATTAATTTCATTTACATTATTAATAGCGTCGTTTTGATTGTAATAATAACTCACTGAAAAGTCGCTACTATCTTGATTTAGTAAAACATCTTGATTAAAAATAGTCAAATCTAAATCAAACATATCATTTTCGCACATCACAAAATCTGTGACAGCATTTGCTACAGGTTGTTGGCTTACTATAAGATTAAAGCTAGTTATATTAAAACAATCAGGATAATCTGAGTTGAAAACACGTATAAAAACCTCTTCATTTGCAGATTGATTGGTATAGTTGTTAGGCAAGCTATTTGACCCATCAATAGCATCTATGTAAGTTGGATGATAAGTTGTACTAAATGT
>Ga0160419_100467_pt1 | contig 25636 bp, 35 predicted proteins | sample CelAP2metagpilot_2_FD_108196 | JGI IMG/M metagenome (GOLD analysis project Ga0160419, IMG submission 108196) | Phycosphere-associated microbial communities from Cellana algal ponds in Kailua-Kona, Hawaii, USA - Cellana AP2-4-25 metagenome pilot ... | reverse complement strand
TGAGGAGATCGACTCTCGTCGCGCGGATAGCTTGTTCTTGTCAGGGGGGGAGGGCGGGGGGGTGGCAGGGGGGGCGGGCGGGCGGCTCGGCGCGCGCGGGAGCCGGGGGGGAGACGGGGCGGGTGGGGGAGGGCAGGGGGGGGGGAGGGGGGAGGGGGGCGCATGCTCCCCTTTCGCGGTGGTGAGTGGGGAGGAGGGAGGGAGGGAAGGAGAAAGGGAGAGACAGGGGTCGGTCTTGATGGAGAGTGGAGGGCCCGGGGGGGGGGGGTCCCAGTCGTCCTATGATGCGGAAATGGCGGCCTACGCCAAGGAGGGGGGGAAGGAGGGAAGGTGGGAGGGAGGAAGGGGGCTTGCGTCCTCGTCGGACGCTGGGACTGAGAGCAGTAGCATGGCTGCGACGGGGGGGAGGGAGAGAGGGAGATGGAGGGAGGGGACGGTGTCGTCCTCGCCGGTCAGTATGTCGCGGTCAAGTTCGATGGCGGGGAGGGAGGGAGCGAGGGATGGGTGGGGGGAGGTGTGGGGGAGGAAGCTGGAGCCGCATGGGGGGGAGACGTTACTGCTGATGCTGGACCGTTGGAAGAAGCTGCACAAGGATTTGTTCAACGCTAAGACGGGCACCTTCGACCTTAGCAAGGTCCCGGATGTGCACGACAACATCAGGTGGGGCCTCCCTCCCTCCCTCCCTGCCTCTCTCCCTGCCTGCCTCCCTCCCCCCCTTCTCAACAAAGGAGATGAATGCATGTTCTCGTTTCTTTCCCATTGATTGATTGATTGATTGATTGATTGATTGATTGATTGATTGATTGCTTGATATATTTATTTACATATGTATTTATAAATTGATAATTCGGTGATTGATTGATTGATCATTATTTGTTAAATTGTTGATCTATTGATCGATGATCTATGCAATTATTTCTGTATTTATTGGATTCAATCAGGTACGACATGCTCCACAACTGGCACCTGGGCCTGCAGGGCGTGGACGAGCTCTACGACCTGGCCAAGGCCTTCGCGGACACCATTGTGCCCCAGGAGTACGGTGTGGACCCGGAGGAGAAGAGGATACTGGGCAGCCACATGTGAGATGGGAGGGAGGGAGGGAGGGAGGGAGGGAGGGAGGGAGGGAGGGAAGGCTACTCGCATCACAGGTGGAGACGCGAGACAAGACGCCGCAAACACCGTCCCTCGAGCGCGCGAATGGAAGGGCACGGCCTCCTCGTGCCTGTCATTGCATTGCCCTCCTGTCACTGCCCTCGGCCACCAACGGGCCCCCTTCCAATCTCCTGGGGGACCGAGGAGGCAGGGATGCCGGTGGAAGGAGGAACGACAAGACCGACTGACAAAAGCATCCCATCCACGCCCTCTCGTGCATCTCTACTACCCCAGGTGCCAGGCCCTGCTGGAGAAGATCAAGTACGACCTGATCATCGCCCGGGGCGACGAAAACTTCGACGTCCGGTACAACCTGGACCTCGCCCACGCCGACGACCTGGCCATCAACTCCCTCGGCAGGAGAGTCAGGTGGGTAAGCACGATGCTCCCACCCTCCTTCCCTCCCTCCCTCCCTATCTTTTGACTGTCCTCCCTCACGCCCTTCCTCCCTCCCTCTTTCGCTCCCTCCCTCAGGACCCGGCTCTATTTCACCAGCGAGTCCCATCTGCACGCCCTCCTTAACGTCATGCGTTTCCCCCCCGAAAAGGACGAGGAGGGAGGGGGAGAGGGCGCGGGGGAGGGGGGGCTGGCCAGTTGCTTCACAGAGGAGGCGAGGCGAGTGATCGAAAGCACACCCGAGCTGTGCTACCTAACGCACGTGGTCCTGCGCATGTTCGAGGACCTGGACAAGCACGAGGACGACCCCACGCGATTCCGCATCGAGATCCTTTTTTCTCCGGGTACGTTTTCGGTCTTGTTTCCCTATCATAATCGTATCTTCATTCATTTTTTCGCTCATTCATTCATCGATTCCCGCATCTTCAAATTCCTTCCCGACCATCCCCCACCCATTCCCCCACCACCGCACCAGGCGTCACTGCCCACCCGTCCCCCGTCGCCAGCTCCCTCGCGGAGCACGTGCACCTCAAGCACATCGAGTGCCAGCGATGGCACGTTATGAACCCAGGTACGCCCCTCCCTCCCTCCTTCCCTCTCTCATTACGGCATTCCCCTTGTCGAGGCCCTTAAAGGTTCTGTCATACGGCCCTGCCTCTCATCAGTCCCTCCACCCGTCCCCCTCTTCCTTTCTTCCGCCCGCCCTCCCTCCCTTCCTTTCTCCCTCCCTCCAGGTCTGACGTGGGACGATCTAATTTTTTCTATCGACAGCGCGCTGAGGGTGGGGCGACAAAAGCCGTCCGCTTCCCTCTTGCAGCGGAAAGCCAAAAGCATGGTGGGAGGGAGGGAGGAAGGGAGGGAAGGCGGATGGCGGGATTTGACGCAGCGGGGATCGCTGCTGTCGGGAGGAGGGGAGGGAGGGAAGGAAGGAGGGACGGAGGGAGGGAGGGAGGGTGGGACGGAGGGTTCGCTGGTGTTTGGGTCGCTGTTGCCGGAGGGGGAGGCAAGTTCTTCGGGTGTGGGGGGAGGAGGAGGTGGAAATGAGGTGAATGGGGAGGAGGAGGAGCAGCAGCAGCAGCAGCAGGAGGAGGCAGGCTCGCTCTTTGTAGCAACGCCGCAGCAGCGAGTGCTTGGGGGGGAAGGGGATATGGAAGGAGAGGAAGGCAATGGGAAGGAAGGAGGAAACAAGGCGGAAAATGGCAATGGAGGAGGCGTAGAAACAGGAGAAGGAGGAGGAGGAGGAGGAGCAGAGATGTTTTCCTCCCCTCCCCTCACCCCTCAACCGAAGCACCCTGCTGCTGCTAAGGGAGGAGGCGGAGGAATAGGGGGGATGGCAGCGCTGATCGAGCGGGCGCTAACGCCAGTAACGTCGTTCCGCCTTTCGTCTTGTTCGTCTGCAGCGACTGCACTGCCATCGCCCGGGGTTGCTATGCAGGTCGAGGGAGGGAGGGAGGAAGGGATAGGAGAGAGGGAGGAAGGGAATAAAGGGGGGAAGAACGAAGAGTATCCTCTCTTTTTGGAGCAGGGAATGTTGCCGGTTGATTTAAAGGAGAGCCATCCGGGGGCTTTCCTGGGAGGAGGAGGGGGGGGAGGGAGGGAGGGAGGGAGGTTGAGTTCGCCGACGCCGATGCTGGCGTTGGCGGAGGGAGAGGTCGACATGTCTCGTCAACGACAACAACAGCAGCAGCAGCAGCAGCAGCAGCAGTTCACCTCGTCAGAGGAGTCATGTCGTGAAAATCTCGATGAGGCCTTCCCAGATGTGAGCGAGGCAAGGAGGGAGAGGGGGAGGGAGAGCACTGGCTGGGCCAATTCAAATCCAGGACAGGAGGATGCAGGCGAACAAAGGAATGATAAGAAGCAGGAGGAGAGTGTAGAGAGGACGGGAGAGAGGGAACATAAGAGGACAGGGTCCTTTCGTATTTCGCAGCCTTTATTGGGCGCGGCGGTGGTGGCGACTGCCTCGGTCTTGGGAGGGATGATGCTCATTAGGAAAAGTCGGTAAGGAGGAATCAGAAGGAGGAAGGGTTGGGAAAAGGAAGGGAGGGAGCTTTGCATGAAGCTGGCACCGGCCTTTGGGGGTAGGATGGCGAGGGATGGGGTGAGAGGGGGAGATGGAAATGAAGGAAGTGAGAAAGAGAGAGAAACATCCAAAAGAAACGAAAGATTCACGCATAGAGGAACAGAGGGGGGAAAGAATGAAAACAATGAAAATCAAAGAGCGAAGTGTGGGGAACGATGTTGCTGAGCTCGAGCGGGGAGGGGCGAGGAAAATGTGGACCACGCTCCAGGTTTAAAAAGATGCCCAAAAGCAAAACAGGAAGCGTGTAGAACGGTAAAATGATTCAGGGGTTGTGCTTTCGTATGCATTCGTTCTCTTTGCTATGTATCAAAAGGCAGTTGTTGTGGAACGGGGGCAAGAAAAAAAAACGTGCAATAGGCAACCTTTAAAACTCACAGATTTCGTATCACGTCCTCCTTGTGCGGCACAAAGGTATCCTCTCATCCCTCAAATTGTGTGTCGCGTGCCACAGCAACAAAAGGACCATTATATACACAATTTATGATTAATTACATATTCAACAATAAATTATATTACCGTTTGAGGTTGAGAGCCCTGAACCATCACCACTGGCTGGCTGGCTACTGCGCGGTGGCGGTGGGACCGCTTTTCTCGCTGTTCTCCTCCCCCCTCCCCTTCCACTTTGTGCTTCCGTCTGGCTGATGCCACCCCTCCTCTTTCACTCACGCGCGAGCACTCATCGACATCTTATCCCTTGCCTCATGCTTCTCCCCTTCAATGCAGGCCAATAAACATGCCCAACGACGATGCGGGGATCATGGTGGTGGAGGCAGGGCAAGTAGAGGAGCGGATGGAGCAGGACCAGGAGGGCAACAATCCGGCATTGGAGAGCAGCAGCAGCGCGGAATTGGCTCCTTTGACACGGCCACAGTATAAGCCTTTGCCAGCGAATGAGATGGAGGTGAGTTTTTGTGGGAGAATGGCGGGAGGGCAGGGAGGAAAAGATAAGCGGATGGGTGGGAATGTGGGAGGGGAGGTAGAGAGTTTGCTTGCAAGGGACTGAAAACTAAGCCTCCCTCAAGCACAAGCACGCAGCGGCAGTGCAAGCACTGCGGGTGTTATTGTCTGCGTTTGCCTGTGTGCACGGTACAAAATCCACCCTCTTGCTAGATGTGTCCTCAAATGATGAGCCAACCTAAAAATCACCATCTTTCGATTGAGCGCCCTACACAAGCGCCTTGAAACGAAAATTTAGCAGCATACAATGCTCCTGATGCGCGTACACATCTATACCTAACGATCACTCTACACACGCGCCCCATCCCCCTCCCCACGATTCATCCTCATTACTCCCCCTATCCTTTCTCCCTCCCTCCCTCTCAGGGTGGTCGTGCCGCCTACCGCCGCATCCGCGTCCCGCCCAACCGTCTCACCCCCCTCCGCCAGCAGTGGGAAGCAGTCATGCAGCCTCTGATTGAGCACCTGCGGTTACAAATTCGCTATAATGCCAAGAACAGGTATTACCAGGCCCCCCTCCCTCATTCCTCCTCTCCCCCCCATTGGCACTCACTGCCTCCCTTCTCCCTGTCCCCTCCCTCCCTTCACCCACATCGCAGGTGTGTGGAGTTGAAGACATCTCCACACACGACGGACCTGTCCGCCATTCAGAAGGGGGCCGATTTTCTTCAAGCCTTTATGATGGGCTTCGAGCTGCAGGACGCCGTGGCCCTCCTCCGCTTGGAGGACCTGTTCATCGACTCCTTCATGGTAACGGACGTGAAGCTCTTGTCGGGAGACCACCTGTCTCGCGCAATTGGCCGAGTGGCGGGGCAGGACGGCAAGACGCGATTCGCCATCGAGAACGCCACGAGGACTCGGATTGTGGTGGCCGACCAGCAGGTGCACATCTTGGGCAGTTTCGCCAACATCAAGCTGGCGAGAGACGCGGTGTGTGCGCTGGTGATGGGGGCGCCGCCTGGGAAGGTATACAATCAGTTGAGGCAGACGAGCCGACGGCTGGCGGAGAGGTTTTAAGGAGCGAGCGAGGAAGGGAGGGAAGGAGGGAGGGCAAGCGAATGTAGATGGACGGAAGGAAGAGGGGAGATGCAGTATTGTACATGGGAATGATACACAAAGCGAAGGGGGGAGAGCCTCCTGCCTTTGAAGGAAAAGAGTAATTTTGAGGCGGAAAGGAGTTGAAAATAAATTGAAGTCCTGGAGATGAAAACAACAGCGCCTGCGGCTAGAGATGGAGCAGCTGAGCATCAGCCAGGACAGGCAGACGGGGGATAAGGGAAACCCCAACCGAGACCAAAAAGGAAGGAACAAAAAATACGGAGATGCAGGATAAGAAGAAGAAGAGAAAGAAGAAGAAGATGATGATGAAGAAGGACAAGTAGAACAAAAAGAAGAAAGGCCGTTCAAGTCATTCACTTTCTTTCGTTTCTTTTTCCCCCTTAATTACAGTACCCTTTCCATCATTTCTTTCATACCTCTGTTCCTCCTCCTTCCCCCATCGCCTCCTTCATTCTTGCCCGGTACCGCACCTGGTCTTCCCGCATGGCATGAAACACGTCCCTCTTGCCCGCATAGAAAGTCTGCACCCGCGGATCCTCGCAGGGACACACGAGCCTCCTCTCCCCCGTCCCCCTGCTCATGCCTCGCATGGCTTCCTGGACGGTCGCGTACCTCCCGGCCGCCGTCGCCGCCAGCATTGCGCTGCCCAACAAGACGCCCTCCGTTCCAGCCGGCGGCAAGACCAGGTTGCAATGCGTCACGTCCGCGTGGACTTGGCAGAACAAGTCGTTCTTGAGGCCCAAGCCCCCCGAGACGCAGAGGTGTGAGATCCCTCCCGGGTGCCCCGCTGCGTGCAGGGCCTCCAGGATGTGCTGCGTCCCCAAGGCCAGAGCTTGCAGGGTGGCGAGGTAGAGGAGGGCAAGCGCATCCAGCGACGCCGCATCGAGGCCCAAGCCGATGAGGCTGCCGGTGAGGGCCGGGTCGCCTATGGGGCTCCGATTGCCGGCAAAGTCGGGCCCGACGTGCAGATGGACGGTGAGGAGGGCGAGGGAGGGGAGGCCCCGAGCCCCGGCCATTGACGCCAGGTGTTTGTTCAGGTACTGCTGCACGTATCCTGTGCCGTGGCCATGCTGCCAGGGGCCGAACTCCTCATGCAGGCGTGCCTTCCGCTCAGCCTCAAGGTAAGCCGGGTGGCTCTCGAGGAGTAAGTCGATGAGTTTCCCCGAGGCGGAGATGCCCCCCTCACTTACCCACGCGCCTGTGCCGAGCACGTCGTAGAATGGTCCCCAGACATTAGGGCAAAAAACGGGGGAGGGGGAGCAGGCGAGGTGACAGGTGGAAGTGCCACAGATCAAGGCCAGGCGCGCTTCCATAGGCACGTGGCAACGGCCTCCTTCCCTTTGTCTACCCTCGTCTTCGCCTCCTCCTCCCTTTCTTCCTCCGTCTCCTCCTCCTCCTCCTTCTGCTCTTCCTCCTCCTCCTCCTTCTCCTCCTCCTTCCAGCCTACACACCGCGGGAGTCTCGCCCAAGGGTCCTCCCAAGGAGCCGATGGCGCCAGCAAACGCATCCACAGCCCCCACACCCACCAGGATGGGGGTGGACGAGGAGGACGAGGAGGACGACGACGACTGTCCCTCGCTTCTATCTCCTGCCAGTCCCAAGTCGACGGCCGCGTTGCGGTCCAGCTTCCCCCATACTTCGCCCGGGCGCCGGATGAGGCTGCCTAGCTGCGCGGGGCCCAGGTCGCCGAGGCCGATGCTGGAGAGGAATTTCTGGTCCCTGTGGTGGGTCGGTTCGTTGAATGGATGGTGGGCGTGGACAGAGGAGGACAAGAGTTAAATTACAGCTGATGAGATGGAGGCCTGGGTAGAGTGGTGAGGGTCATTGAGAAAGCTAGTCAGACCCAAGGAGTGTCGGGCAAAGGATGGCGCGTACTGGAATTGGCATTCAATGTCCTATCACCCTTCACACCGGCGTGCAATCTCTCACTATGCCCCTTGATCTCTTACCATCTTCCTCCGTCCTCGCCTTGCGCGTACATCCACTTGCTGGCCACGCAGCACAAGGACCGAACCTCCTCGGCCCCGTGCCTCCCTCCTGCAACTCCCCCTCCCCGTCCTGCTTCTCCCTTTGTCGCGCGGTACGACAGGTAATCTCCTAAATCCCAGAAGCGTGCTTGACACTGACGTTTCTCTCCTTCTCGTACGGGCTGTTTTCCCTTCTCCTCCGTCTCCATCTCCTCCTCCTCCTCCTCCTCCTCTACTCCCCACACCCTCTTCTTCAAATGTCGCTTCAGCCACAACAATTTCGGCACTTCATTCTCCGGGGAAAGATTGTCGCCCACAAAACGCAGGCGATTCGCTACAGCTTTTCCATCCTCCCCGCCAATGCCTTCCCTCCCGGCTTTTCCCTTGGCATTAATCTCTGCCGCCTCGGCAGTGGCCCGGTGGTCCAACCACAAAATCACGTTCGGAATGTCCTCTTCTCCTCCCTCCTCCTCCATCGCCGTCGTGTCCTCGGGCGTGACACTCACAGGCCGATCGTCCGCTCCCAGCACCACCAGTGAGCACGTTGCATCAATTGCCAGGGCCACCACCCGCTTTCTGATGTCCTCTGTAGCACACAGTCCTTCACTTTCGATCCTCCCACCATCAGCAACGACAGTGTTTCTCCCCGCGTTTTTTTCCGTGCTCGTGGCCAGCGCGCCGCAGGCCAATGCCCCTCGCACGGCTCTGCATACAGCGCGCCAAATGTCCTCCGAGCTCTGTTGGTACAGAAGAGGGAAGCCTTCAGGCTTGTAAAGGCGAATCGGACATGCTATCGCCTCGCCAACCTGCGCGCCCTCCACCGTAAAGATCGCCGCCCGCGCCGAGCCCGTGCCCACGTCGATTCCCAGGTAGAGCGGCGAAGCGGACGAGTCGGTCTCGGAAGAGGGCATTGGTCGATGCAGTCCTGTATCCAGCGGCGAACGTAAGAGAAGGGATCGACCGTTAGGCAACGAAGGCGTTCCGACGCCCTGTTCTTTCCCCGCTGTCGCTGCTAAAGCATGGCCCCTCGCGAGCATGTATAGAAGAGCGGGGACAAAAGGGAGGGAGGGCGAAAGGGATAAAAGAGGAGAGGAGGTTGGGGCGAGCTGTCAGGAGTCAGGACTCCCCCTCGAGGTGATGGTGTCAACAAACTCAAACTCTCCTCCCTCCCCCTTTCTGGACTCAACGCAACACGCGGACACACACGATGACAGCATCACCATCCGAACCACGACGACTAGGAGCACGGCTGTGGTAGAGTGTGGGAGCTGGTCCATGTTTATGCCATCATCTCACCCCTTGCTCGACCCACGACTTACCATCACCATTGTCACAGGCACCCCACCCATCGCGCTATCCGATATAATGCCGCTCAAGGTGACCATTGCCCTTGGCAAGGACAAGGTGATGGAGCTCGACCTTGCCAACAAGAACGCCACGGTGCAAGACCTGAAGGAGGCTTTTGCGAAAAAAGTTCGTTGCCATGCATGATGCTTTGTATTTGCCCGTCATTCTCCCCTACCTACCTCGCTTGCTTCGACATGCTCTCTGTCTTTTTCTGTTCGCTTGCATGTTAAAAGTTTCACTCACCCATCCCTTTTTCCCTTCCTGCCTACCCTCTGGTAGAGGCGTGGCTTGTCCCCCTCCCGTCAATCCTTCCGCCTCCCTGCAGACCCCTCTTCGACTGCGCCGTCCATTAAGCTCGACAAGCCCACCCAGAGTCTCGCTGATTCGGGATACAAGGAAGGGATGGTCTTGGTCTTCAAGGACCTTGGGCCCCAGGTAGGCCTCCTCCCTCCCTCTCGTAGTATTGGATAGCTAGGTGTTTCTCGTTCCTAACAATAAGGCTCTTGTAGACATACTTCTGAGAAATACGGATCTCTCACAAGTGCCGTGACCTCCGCCCCTCCCTCCCTCGGCCCCCTTCCTCGCTCCCTCAGATCGGATACCGTACCGTCTTCATCGTGGAGTATCTGGGTCCCATCCTTATCATGCTCCTCTACGCCTCCCGCCCCTCCCTCCTCTATGGCGAGCCCCCCAAAGGGTCGTCCTCCTTCCCTCCCTTCCCCCGCGAAACCCTCATCATTCTCGCCTGCTGGATCGGACATTTCGTCAAGGTACGCCTCCCCTTCCGCTCTTCCCCCAACGCTATGAAGGTGGCCTTATGGAGCCCGTTTTTTGCGCACCCGCCCACATCCACCCGCTTCACTTTCTCCACCCAAGATTCCGACTCTTTTCACCGTGACCTCTTCCTCCATCCCTCCCTCCCTCCCTCCCTCCCTCCCTCCCTCCCTCCCTTGTCCAGCGCGAGCTCGAGACACTCTTTGTTCACGTCTTCTCCCGGCCCACCATGCCCCTCCAGCAGCTTTTCGTCAACTGCGCCTACTACTACTCCTTCGCCCTAGCCATCGGCTACTTCATCTGCTCTCCCTCCTACCATCCCCCCCCTCTCCCTCCCTCCCTCTTCCTCCCTCCCTCCCTCCCCTCCGTCGGCCTCCTCCTCTTCCTCCTCGCCGAAGCCGGTAACCTGTACTGCCATCTAATCCTCTCGTCCCTCCGTCCCTCCTCCACCAAAACCTCCTCCCTCCCTCCCTCCCGATCCATCCCCCACGGCTTCCTCTTCACCTTTGTATCCTGCCCCAACTACTTCTGCGAGGTCCTGGCTTGGCTCGGCTTCTCCCTGCTCACATTCCTCCCCCTCTCCCTCCTCTTCGCCCTCGTGGGCGGGGTCCAAATGGCGCAGTGGGCGCAAGGAAAGCACCGCGGCTACTGCAAGGCCCACGGAGACGCCTACAAGAAGCTGGGACGAAAGGCGATGATCCCTGGTGTGCTCTAGCTCCCCCATCGCTCCCTCCCTCCTTCCCTCCCTCCCTCCCTCCCTCCAGGCTGTATTGCCGGCAGGCTGTAACGACCATGGGTCGGCTAAATCCCTGGGACCACTCACGGCCCCCAAAAGCAAAAAAAGAAACAATACCTAGGGAATAAAAAGTGGTTGCGGTGCTGTGTCCGCCCTCTGTTTCGCATCTTTTATTTTTCCTGGCCACGCGTTGCTTTTGACGTTCTGTATGTGGGACGAGTCACATTCACGCCTTCTTTCCCCTGACATTGATATTGACCCCAATTCGGACATTTTGCTTGGATTTCCCTGTAGAGGTATGGCATGCATCAATTCAGTTTTACATTCAATGTGCTGCTTTGTTCCATCATCTCGGCCTCTCTCTTTTCTTATTGCACAACCTCTGTTCCTCCCTTCCGCAGTGTTTTCCTGTTTGTCCGGCTCAGGCATGCCTTCCTCAGCCTCTCATCCCGGCACTGACGCAGACACAATCCTTCTTTTTGTCTTCCCGAGATTCATGACCCTTGTCGAGGTTCACGCATCTATTTCTTCATCTCTCCCGAGTGCTCTTGATGCTGCTCATCGCCTTCCTCATCCTCCTCCTCTTCCTCCTCCTCCTCTTCCTCCTCCTCCACCTCCGCCTCCTCCGCCTCCTTCTCCTTCTCCGCCTCCTCCTCTTCTTCTTTTACCTCTTCCGTTACTTCTTCCTTCCTTCCCCTCTTCCTCTTCCCCTTCTTCCCCTCTCCTCACTGAAAGACGCCGCGCATTACATCCTCGCTTAAGCACGGAACCAACATGTGTGCACAGGCCGGTAGAGCAGACAGCCTCTCCTCCGCCGTCCCCTCCCCCCCCGCTCCCTGCTCCTCCCGCCCTATCACCCATCCTTCCTGTACGCGCTCTCTCATCAATTTCTCCTCTTCTCTCTCAAGCCGCCACTCCTCCCTTCCTGCCACCCAGCGTTCGTCATGAGGTCGCGGGAGAGGGGATGGATGAGGGGACGGAAGCAGAGGAGGCGGTAAGGTCGTGATACTTGTTGATGCCTCCAAGGAGAGGGCTGAGGGGGCGGGCGCATTAGGGCGGGACAACGAGATGGGGAAGGGGGAGGAGGAAGAGAGCGGAACGAAAGAGACGGAGAAAGGAGTAGTCGAAGAAGCCGCAAAGGAAGCGGGTAAAGAGAGGGTTGATGACGAAGAGGCTGCAGGTGAGGCAGATGAGAAAGAGAGCAATGGCAGGCCGGCCCCAGCCGTCTGAGAAGGCATGCTACCACCACTAGCACCCGCACTGTGTTGGCCATCGACACCGCCGACTGCTGATGCTTCTTCGACACAGGCGCGCTGTCTTTTCTCTTCCGCTTGCCCTGTTGGACCGACCAAGAAATCGCGACCTTCTCCTTCGACTTGTCCTTCGACTCGCTCTGTTTCGCGGCCCTGCTGTTGCTGTTGCTGCTCTTGCTCCACCTTCTCTTGCTGCTGATCGTAATAAAGTGGCCGCTGGTGATGATGATGATTCGGGTGCCGCAGTGGGTGCTGTTTGCTGTATGGGTCCTCTGCAGGCAGCGACAAACACCGCGAAGAAGAGATTGAGTGATCCTGATTGTGCGATCCTGATACCTCCGAGCTTCTGTCCCTCTCTTCCGTACCTTCCATTTTCCCCCAATCGTCCTCTGCTTCTTTTTCCTCCTCGTCGGGACGCCCCCTCGTCGTCCTCCCGTCCATCCCTGTCTCTTGCCCCTCCTTCGCCTCTGCTGATTTGAAAAAGATGCTTGCGGCCAAGTGGGTTGAGGCTCGGGAGAAGCAGATAGGTGGGAAAGAGACTCCCAAGGTGGGCGGGGGCTTGGGGAGGGGAGGGAGAGGAAACGAGGCCAGGCCAGGAAGAACGGTATGAAATAGGGTAGGAAGGCCAAGGGACGGGAGTGAGGGCGAGAGAGATGTTGACACGCCGGCGGAAGGTGACGCACTCTCTGGTTGATAGGGGTAAGGAGCGAGGGAAGGAGGGAGGGAGGGAAGAATAGTGAGATCACGAGCAGAAACGAGACGCCAGCGACACCCTCACACCCACACCGTAAGCACCTAACTGACTTCACACCCACGCCCAAACAAAGACACTTCCCTCCCTCACTCACTTTTTGTCGTCTTGATCCCGCCACCGCCCGTCTTCCCGCCCCCTGCTCCTTGCTGGGAAGGGCGCCGACGGAACGCCTGAGCCACCTTCTGGTGGTTGGGGCGGCAGGAAATGTGCCTCGAAGGCGGGACCTCTGTAACAGGCAGGCAGGGAGGGAGGGAGGGAGGGAGGAAGGGAGGGAGGGGAGGAAGGAAGCAGGAAGCAGGGTACGACGGGCGCTTTGAAAATACGGACAGCCGGGGGGTTGGTTTTCATCCCTGTGATGGCAACATTCCACGGGCCCTCCTCTGTCTCTTTCCCTCCCTCTCTGCCTCCCTCAGCTGACCTTGACATGCTTACCTTCGAGCTTGAGAAGGATCCCCAGGCGACCGTCCGGCCACTCGTGCGGGCGGGTCTGCATGAGGTAGAGATCTATGCCGCCGTCTTTCTTGAAAGCCTGAAAGAGAGTGCGAGGGAACGACAAGGGCGTCGGACACATAAAAGGGTGGCAATTCGGCGGCTCGGAACGTGCGGAGATTGAAATGAAGGGAATTAGGCAGACAGGGAGCGTCGGAGGGAGGGCGGGAGGGAGGCAGGCCCTACCTTGATGATCTCGGATCGGGGAGCGTTAGTGCGGCTGAACAATGCGCCAATGAGGCAGCGAAAGAAAAGACGGCGGTCCTCGTGCGCGACAGCGCTAGGGGAGGAAGGCAAGAGATGCGTGGTAGGGAAGACAGATGGGGGACAGAGACCGAGGGAAATCGAGTCAGATGGGGAGAGCTTGGCAAGCGGGCGAGGAAAGGGTGAATAGGGCAGGTAGCGAGGGAGGGGGAGAAAAAGCTGACCTGACGTAGAGCAGGCTCTGCAAGGCCTGATAGGCCACGACGTCTCCGACCAGTTCCTCCGTCCTTCGAAAGAGCTTCTGGAAGGCCGGGTTGCCGGCGCAGGCGAAAGTGCCGGTCGCTTGCTCCCTCCCGCCCTCCCGCCCTCCCTCTGGCTGGCCCTCGAAGCGGAGCATGTAGTAGGCGTTGCGGCCGTCGTCCTCTCGCTGGAAGGACAGAGAGTGCTGCAGGTCTTGCGTCAAGGCGCGAAGCGAGTCGGGGGCTGCTTGGGCGTGGCGGATGGGAAGAGGGGAGGTGCTGTCAATTTCCTGGGGAGGGAAGGGAGGGAAGGAGGGAGGGAGGGAGGGAGGGAGAGAGGGAGGGGAAGAAGGGTGTGACGCAGAGGAAAAGAAATGGTGGGTGTGAAGAGATCGTTCGAGGCAGGGAGGGAAGGTGAGGAGGAGGAGAGGGAATAAAGCAATGGTCAAAATTGCCGCCCCGTAAAGAATAGCTGGGCAGCGGGAGGGAGGGGGGGATAGATGGAGGTAAACGCGCACGTGGGTGGTGATGTCAAAGGCCTTGCCGATGATCTTAGACATGCCCTGGGAGACGTCGGAGCCGGCCATCAAGGAGAGGGTCTTCCAATACTTTCTGTGGGCGCGGAGGGAGGAGACGGAGACAGCCACGTAGGTGGGTGAGCCAGTGCGAGGGAGTGAGAAATAGACAGACGACAGAAGGACATACATTCTAACCCACACAGAGACAGAAAGAGAGAGAAAGAGGAAGGGAGAGAGACAGACAGACAGAGAGAGAGAGACAGAGAGAGACAGAGAGAGACAGAGAGGAAGGGAGAGACAGACACAGAGAGAGAGAGACAGAAACAGAGACAGAGAGAGAGAGACAGAGAGGGACAGAGAGCGAGAGAGAGACAGACACAGAGAGAAAGAGACAGAGAGGGACAGAGAGCGAGAGAGAGACAGAGAGAGACAGAGAAATAGAGAGAGAGACAGACAGACAGAGAGAGAGACAGAGAGAGACTGAGAGAAAGAGAGAGGAAGGGAGAGAGAGAAAGAGAAAGAGGGACAGAGATGCAGAGAGAGACAGAGACAGAGAGACAGAGAGAGACAGAGACTGAGAGAGAGAGAGAGAGACAAAGAGATACAGAGACAGAGACAGAGAGAGAAAGACAGAGAGAGAGACAGAGACTGAGAGAGAGAGAGACAGAGACTGAGAGAGAGACAGAGAGACAGAGACACAGACCCACAGACACAGAGAGAGACAGAGAGACAGAGAGAGAGAGACAGAGAGAGAAAGAGAGAGACGCAAGTGTGTTCGTCAAAATCGAATGATGCGATCCACGTACAGGACTTGTAGGGTTTTGAATCGATCTAGCACCCCATCCCCAAGCATCTGGTGGAAAACCTCCAGGTACGTCTGCGCCTGGCGCCTAGGGTTGTGTCTGTTAAAGCACAATTCCATTAACGACGAGGATATCATGGCTTCCGGTTGCCACCGCCACCACCCCTGCTGCTGCTGCTGCTGCTCCTCCCCTCCCTTTCTCTGCCCTGGGGGTCGGTGCTGATGGTGCTGCACTTGGCACTCCTCCACTTCCCATGATCCGTCCTCCCTCCCTTCATGCAGACCACCTTCTGCGTTCCCCTCCGCGCCGTTCCTGCCCTCCACCTTGGCGCGTCGCCTCATCTTTTTTCCGATCTCCCGAGGCTTGCAGGGGAGGGCCAAGCGCCAACATCTGTTTGTTTGGTTTTCGAGAAAGTGTTTATTTGTGTGGGTGGGTACAAGAAGCATGAGGGGATGCGGTCGGTGTATGCGCGGAAGCGGTGGAAGTAGAGGACATTCTTCCTCACAAACCTCCTCGGGATCCTCCAGCTGGCCACCACCAATACAACATAGCGCGAATCCTCACGTTGTTGGCCTTGAAAGAGCCCCCTTGAACATGCCGAGTCCGTATTCGCTCAAGCATACTTTCCTTTTTCCCTTTCTCCCGTACTACCACCCTCCCTAGCACTTACCGGCTGCAGGGAAATTCTCTATTGCTGTGTTGGTGGTAGGGAGGGGAGAAAGGAAGGGAGGGGAGAAGAGAAAGAAGGGGGGGTTAAGTGGGAGGGAGGATGGGGGCTAAGAGATTGCCAGCAAATTGATTTTATTTCTCGTTCTTCTTCGTACGGGCAGCTACAGGAGAGGACAAGATAGTCTACCGAATTCAATAAACGTACCATTTCATCTTAAGCCCGTGACACGCCTCACAGACCATAGAGAGGGAGCCATCTCCATCCACTTCATCCCCGGTTGTTCGTGCCGCTGAACCATGGCTATGGAAGTCAGGCATATGAACCGGCCGGCGAGAGGATCTACGAAGCGGGAACTCCCTCATTTTGGCCTTCTCCTTTCTTTGATCAAGCCTGTGAGCGAGAGAGGCCCTTTTTGTGCGTGTAGGAAAGGAGTGAGGGGGGAAATGGTGTATTTTTTGGATCACAGCAGCTTGCGAGCTCCCGACTGGGTAGTCGTGATGATCGTTCACAGGCTTGCGAGTGGGCTGCGTATGTATATTTTCATTTTTTTCGACAATAGCTGAACCCAGAGTGCCAAAACATTGTCGTGCGATTGCCAGGCCTAATTTAAATCGGCGATTCGCCTACAGACGTAGGGGGGGGAAAGGGATGTCATGTGCCGTGTCAGCATGTGCGAAGGCGCATTCTCTCTGGACATGGAGGTTCCGTACGCATTTTGGAAGCGCAGGGAAGACGCCCTGACTGATGTCCATTTCGGGAATCCTCGGCTGGAAAAGCCGTAGAGCATCGGTGTTTAATTACAGGGAGCGACTAGGATTTCGGCCGAATATTTGGGGCAGTTATGCCTCATTCTCCCAGCCCATGTGGGCTGTAAAGCTGTCTTAAGCGGGGTCCCATCGCTGCATCCCAAATTTTGGTCAGACTTATCAAAGGACGCGCAGAATGACTAAATCACACACACACACGTTCATTAACTTTGATGTATTTTACTGCACCCGGACCCACAGGGTCCGGACCGAGGGGTTAAAACGCTCACCCAGAGCGCTCCTATGATTTTTTCTCAGATGTTCCGTTCACTATCCTGCTGGCACTTATGTTTTCTATACATTTTCTGCATCACGCTCAACAAGGTTGGAGTAGGAAATATGTTTCCAGAAAAAGTTAAGAGTACCCCTTCGATATCTGCCCCCTGATCAAAAAGGGGGGATCGCGCAACTAGCTTAGAAATCGAATTAGGACCTAAAACTGAAGAATTAGGCAGATCTCAACAATCAAACACATCTAATAATTATGGCTTGGTGTCAATATATTTTTTGTACGTCTTTTGGTGCCGCAACTATTGTCCCCCCCTCCCGAGGTGCCAGGAATCGCTCAAATTCGAATTCTGCCACCCCTTGCGGGCAGCGTCTCGCGGCTATACATGTATCCGAGACCCCAAACCACCCTAACACGCTCACCACAAAAATTCAACAAGCTTGTATCATGTATCATGTATGTATGTTATGTTGTCTCGTGCAAGATTATTTTTCAGGTCCTGTGACACTCCTTTTCCTCCTTTTCCTACTGGTTCCAATGGCGGCGGCGCGAAGCAAGCGCCAGGGGCCCAAAATCACGAGCAAATACTTGACCAGACCTCAGTGGAACAGCAAGTCATCGAGCACCAGATACAACCAAGGCTGACAAGGATGTGGCCTGGAATCGCTATCATAAGGGATGGCGGACTGAGGAGATGAAGCGCCGGGCGGACCGGGACGACGTCGTCGCAGCAGCAGCAGCTGCGGGGTGCGATGATGATAGGCCTGCTCTCGTTCCCGTCGACGCGGCAGCAGCTAAGGCCAGGCGGATACAAGCTGCCGTAAAATCGGGCCAACTGTTTAGGGCATACGACCGTGTGCTTCCTGCCAGCTCTCGGCCTAGGTCTACCTCCTCCTCCTCCTCCTCCTCCTCCTCCTCCTCCTCCTCCTCCTCCATAATCCTTCCTCAGTCGTCGACCTTTTGCCAAGTAGACGTCGCAGCAGTCGCCCTCCTTAGCCTAATCGACAAGCAACGCCCGGCAACTACGTCATCCAGCACAAGTGGTGGACGTGCCGTCACATCTAAGCCCGACCAGGCTGCTGAGGACAGGGAATATGCAGAAGGCGGTGGCGGAGGTGCTGGCGCAACGATAAGAAGGAATTGATGCCAAAAGGTGGCTTATCGCTATAAGCACGGCGTCCCTGTTTCCTCCCTTCGTGCGCAATTGTTGAAGAAGGACCCACTTCAAATCAATCCGCGTGGACGCAAGCCCATACTCCATTCCGTCGAGCCCATCCTCGTAAATTACCTCATTTACCGCTACGAACATGGCTTTGCTATCCCCCTCGACCGTTTTCAATACACTGCGAAGGACTTGGCGACCCGTCTTGCTTCACAGCTGCTGGATATCGACACCAACAAGGCTTCTCTCCTCAATTTGAATATTGCTGGCGTCTTTCAAGCATTTACTATCGATTCTGCGATTTTTAAATGGGTTCCGACACTGGATGTCACATGGCAAAGATGATTTTAACCCCCACGCGTACTAGTCAGGCGGTATACGATATTTGTCGTCAGAAATTTTGCCGTGTCATATGTGATGAAATCTCTGTCGTCCAAAAAGGTCTGAAGAATTTGGTGACGGAACAAGTCGTCGCCAAAGAATGTCCCCCGCCTCCGCCGTCGTCCCTTTCTCGATCCAAGACTGCGTTGAAGATTGTTGAATCTCCGGCTGCGGTAATGCAGAATGCTCCGCCCAACCTAACCTTCTCGATGGTGTCTGGTATTCTTCCTACGGGGGCTTTAGGGGCGATGGGACCTGCTGGCTCAGCTGGCCCTGCAGGGGATACTGGGGCCATGGGACCTGCTGGGCCTACGGGAGCCACGGGGGCGATGGAAGGGCTCCCTCTGCGGGTGCGTTTGCAAATAAAATAGACAGGGGTAATTATGTTGTCCGACTTCCCTTGGTTGAGATGTCGGAGATTCGAATGATTCAGACGTTTCCTCTCTGGGTAGATTTAGGATGGCATGTAGTAGAGGTAGTGACAAAGAAAATGACCACATACCATTCCACGTCTTCGGCGACATGCCGGTTGTGGCGTCTCAGTTTGTTGATGCCGTAAACCTGCATGCGGGTGTACCCGTGATGGCAAGGGACTCTGGCGTGCTCATAGTCGTAATATTCGGCTGCGTCGCCGTCTGAAGTGTTCCTGCCACTTTCGTCCCGACGAGAGAAGAACCGAACACATTCCCGGCGACTACGTCGTCATATCCAGTGAAGACAGCGTCCCAACGGTCGTAATTGGGCTGCGCCTACACTTCACCCTTCCTCACCCATGACTTCACTCTCCTTCCCGCCACGCTCTGCTTTAGCAGCTCCGCGATTTTTGCGAGCCGGAAACGACCACGACATGTCTAATTCTTCGGCTTGTCGTCCGAATACAATTTGCGCTGGTGTTGGTTTGCGCGCATCGTTCTTTCTTTTCCAGCAACAGCGAATAGTACGACCACATTTTCTCGTCCAATGTTGAAGAGTACTTCGAGTGTCGGTGAAAGTAATTTCGATGAACGAATGTCTTTGGATTATAAACTATGCTCTTGAGCGCACACTTGGTCTTAATTCGTGTCATTGTTTGGTGCAAAGATCAGCGAATCAGCTGATGGGTATGAGTCACTCTCGGGGCAAGAAATGTCCAAGGCAAATGTCACAGATTTACAGTCTTTAGAATGTATTGAAACATTTATTCCTGCCAAAATTCTCACTAAGGTTCGGGTCAGATTCCGCAATACCAGGAACGATAACGATAGTTGTCAGTCTTCGCCATAAAATATACTCTTTTAGGATCTCCCGTGACTAAAATGAACGATGTCTCGGTCTGGAGCAGGAGCTACGGCGGCTAAGCACGGTAATTCGAAAAACAGAAGAAGAATACAATTTTCGCGTATCCCTCGTTCAATAATGAAGGCTTTGATAGATAAAACGCACTTGGTATCTCAAATTGGATGCCTACACGCAGCGCTCACGAAGTTCTGTACCACACATTGGATGGTATCAAAATTACACCAAAATCTCCCTCATCAATCCTACCAGACACTTTCCACATGTCTTTGCCCCGAAAAATAGTAGAAGAACACAAAAGACGAAGCTACCTCAGGCCACCATCATCAAACGATGAGAGAGATAAAACGGCGAGAGAGACGTATTATTATTAAGGTAGGAAAATTAATCAAGTTTTGAAGTGTAGATATACCTACCATGGAGAGGGTAGAAGCATTTCATTTAGGTAGTATAGTAGGAATTAAGACATATTTATGGAGACGGGGGTCGATGAGACAGGTCTAAGGATATCGGTTTTCTACGATTCGCAGTTGCTGAAAATGTAGATATACGTCACGAAGAGGGTAGATACATTCCAATTTGGTAGGATAATCGGGATTTAGGCATATTTATGGAGACGGAGATCGACTGATGAGACAGGTCTTAGGATATCGAATTTCTACGATTCGTAAAGGTCGTTAGGATATCGAATTTCTACGATTCGTAAAGGTCGAGCAAGAGCATACATATTGAAGAGCCACACAAGCCACAAGACGGTTTAAGGGCATAAGGCATCAGATTACGAAAAAAAGACAGAGAATATAAAAGTTACGTAGAGAACAATAGTCAAAGAGATCAAACTTGCAAGCTCACGCTAAGACACACAAATTTTCATTCCATTCAATTATTGGACAGTGTAGACCCCGACACCTCGTCTTCCCCACCCCTGTTCACTGCAGTCCTACTTCCCTGACTTTATCTCGCCATTCTCCCTGCATTCATTCATTTTTCATTCTCAAAAAAGTCAATAAGAAAATCCAGATCAGACTCCATGACCAGAGGCTGCCCTCCTCCTCTCATTCCTTCTTGTGCCTCTCTGTCAACCAGCTCAAAATTCCCAACGGCAGGTGGCATGTCTCTTATTTCCCCTGGCTCGCCCTCCGTCTCCCGTCCTCCCCATCGGCCGCTTCCTCCTTGGAGTGGTGGATGACCCCTCGGTGGCAGGAGCGATGGGGATGATTGAGAAAAAGGTGGAAACTGGGCAGGGAATGGCAGCATCGAGGGTGACGGCCGTGGTTTAGGTGCATGAGCTGATTCCCTCGCCGCCGCCGATGTTGATGATGATGTTGCTGATGATGTTGATGTTGATGTTGATGACGGTAGAGTGACACCATGACACCGTTGGCCTTGTGTCGAAGAAGGTTTATGAGAAAGGATGGGACGTGCCGTAGTTGCGCTTCTTCTGCGCGGTTGCTTGTGATGGTCTTTTTCTTTCGCTTCCTTGTCCTCTTCCCAGCCGGCCGAGGGCAAAGGGGGCTCACGGATTGGTAGGGAAACAGGGCCGGAGAAGAGCCGATAAAAGTTTTCTAATATTCCCCCGTCTTGGTGTCCAGGCTGCCCGGATGCGCTTTGGGGAGGGAAAGAGAGCGGGAGGGGGGACACAGGCAGGGCGACGAGGCCTCGCAGCTTCGGCGATACCGACAGAAATGGAAATGATACACCTGCTACTGCTGCTGCAGGCCTCGACGCTGCCGTCTCCTGTTTCTTTACGCTTTCCTCTTCCTGCTCCAGCTCCTCCAGCTCCTCCTGCTCCTCCTGCTCCTCCTGCTCCTCCTGCACCTCTTCCTTCTCCTCTTCCTCCACTTGTAAATTACTCTTTCCTGTTCCCTCTCTCCCATTCGACTTCTCGGAGTCATTTCCCCGAAGCTGGCGGAAGCGTTGCGATACGATCTGATGGTGGGGAGTGGCCGATATATGGCGCGAAGGAGGGCAAGGGTGGAGATGCAGAACCATTCCATAGCCTTCAGCAGCCTGTGAGAAAGGGAAAAAAGGAGGGAAGGAGGAAAATTTAGGGATGGAATGAAAACAGGGGAGTGCAGACCCACAAGAGCGAGCTGCGTGTGCCGGGCGTTGATGAGGTGGAAGGGGAGGAGGAACGGAGGGCGGTGCTCAACTTCCTTGTGGGTCGACCAGGGAGGAAGCGAGGGAAGGAGGGAAATAGAGGAGGTTTGTTGAAATGGAGGAGGGGCTTACCTGGAACTTTCGTGATTTCAATATGTACAACTCGATCTCACCCCGGCGATTGAAGATCTGAGGAAAAGGAGGAGGAAGAGGAGGAGGAGGAAGCCGCGGCAAAAGAGACACAGGAAGGAGAGAGAGGGACGAGCAAGTGAACGGAAAATGCAGCATGACATGACAATCAAGAGATGAAACAGAGAGGGAGGGGAAGGAGGAAGGGAAAGGGAGGGACGAAGGGGGACGTACCTTCACGAAGAAGGCACAGTTGCAAGGCCCTTTGCGAACCATCAGACCGTGGATGAACGCCTTGAAGTAGTCCTGGCGATCGCCCGGGGCCAAAAGAACTGCGAAAAGGAGAAAGTTCAGTGTCTGGAAAGGGAGGGAGGGAGGGAGGGAGGGTGGGAGGGAGGGCGGGAGGGAGGGAGGGTGGGAGAAAAGCAAAGGATGCGACGGGCCGCATGAGAAGAGGAAGGACGACAAGGGGTTGGAAGGGAAAAGAGGGGTGGGGAGCGAGTGAATGGATCGTACCTTATGCGCGAACATGTCCGCCACCATCTCGCTGGAGGTGCGAAAATGGTCGCCGTAGGGGTCGTTAGTAGCGTGGGATATGCGGTTGGTGGCGGTGTCGACAATGACCATCATCAGGGGGGTGGTCGGTGCGCTGGCGTGCATCAGGGAGAATGTCTGCGTGTGCTGCAGGTGTGTGGATAGAGCCTGGGCCTTGCGCATCGCGACGGCCATCAGTGCTTGCCTGGGAGGAAGGGGAGGGAGGAAAGGCACGGATGGATGGGCGGTGTTTGTCTTGGCAGTGAGGAAAACTTCGAAAAGGCTACACACACATATATATACATTTATAAATATGTATATAAATATTCCTTCCAGTCTAAATGCTCCCGCCCTCCCTCCTTCTCTAACAAGCTTGCTTGCTGTATCCCTTTCTCCTATCCTCCCTCCCTCCCTCCCTCCCTCCCTCTTCACCTTTGCCCCCCCGACAAGTTGCGTAAGTCGACATCCCGCCGCAGCATAGGCATGGCTTCCGCGGACTTTCGAATCTCAGCATCGCTGATGCCGCTGATGAGCTGCACATGGTGAGGAAGGAAATAAGGAAGGGAGGGGGAATAAGAGGAAGAGAGGAGAAGGAGGGAGGGAGATGACGGCTCGAACAACAAGAGAAGAGAACCTCAAATACACATCCGATATGCACATAGAGAGGCGTATAGGAGAAGGAGAGGGAGTACAATGGGTAATATCACACGCAATGCACGTACCATCAGCGCCGGGAGCACCCCTTGTGTGATGTCTGCATCCAGCATGAGGGAACAGGCCCGCCAATGGGCTCTATGGAGAAGGGACAGGAGAGAGGTGATGAGACATATACGTAAGGAATGGGATATATGAGAAAGAAAATCATTTGAAAGGAACACTGTCTTCTTCCCCCCCCCCCCTCTCCATCCCTCTATGCCTCCCCCTCTTCCTCCCCCTCCTTACAGGATGGCCAGCACCATGTCCTTCGCCACGCATCCCTCAGCATGCATCCCCCTAAACACTTCCACGAACGTAGCCGCCAAAGCCGCCTTGTCGGAATGCTCAAATGCGTATTCGAGGAGAGGAACATCCAGCACGGACGGATCCCTTCTGTTCTCGATGGTGTTAGTGCGGGTCCCCTTGGCCCGAGGCCGACAGGGGAGGCAGAGGCGGAAGCATCTACAAAGTGGGAGGGAAAGTACGACGGTGAGGAAAGCAGGTCGAGAGGAAGAGGGATAGTGGGAGGAGGGGAAAGACGATAAGAACAGAGCCATGCACGAACTCGGAGGTGATGGGAGATGAGAGAGGGGGAAATCACCCAACAGCCGAGTGAGAGGAGGGATGAAGGTGATAATTTAATTCAGTCGGACACAGGGTCGCGGATTGCTCTTACCTTGCACAAGGAAACTTTTGGTCGCAGCGGATCTGTGATTTGTGATTCATGCACGAGGGAGGATGTCTCAGGACCGACCCAGAAGCTGTCAAGTGACAATGCCGAAGCCGTCGGCCTGCGATCAATTACACGCTCTCCCTGTTTTGGGGACCTTCCAGCCCTCCCACGCTCACCTTCATTATGTGACAGCGGGTGCATGCCTTCTTGGTGTCACCTACACCCGTGCCCACGGCCCTATCCGCGTTGTGACCCTCCGCCTCCTGACGTCGCATCTGCGTCCTCCGCTCGCCCCGCCTTACCATTCTCGTCAATTATTGAGCGATGCCACCGCTAAGAAAACCAGCACCCACATGACACATCTCAGGGCCTCGCACCCCGTCATTCATCTACCCATATTGTCCTTTCAGATTTATAGTATGATTTTGGACTGTTTGAGTGAGAGAAGGAGAAAGAAGGTGGGATTTGTCGAGGAGGAAGGCGACCTACCGAAATTCTCTCCTGTCGGAGAGAGGATGGGGGCAGTAAATGATTCCGAACATGTGACGGAAAACACCGAAATCCGTCTTTCAATCCAACACGTAGTGATAGAGTGCCGTAAAGTGGCGCTAGAGAGCCTTGGTGGGAAAGAGATCAATTTCAGGACTATGCGCATCCATAATCCGTTGCAAAAAGAACTCCAGCGTCAAAGTTGTGACAAATCCGCGTCGGTAAGACATTATACATAAATCGTGATCCCCGGGGCATTTCTCGACCGACGTCTTACCAAGACATTATTATTTATTGTGAGCCATGAATGGAAGGAATGACGGCAATCTGTAACATAAAAAAGACAACGATGAGCCAAGTCCACCATGTTCTGACAGCCCCCCTTCCCGACCGATGCCGATACCGGAGTGCGGATTTCGTTACCCCACATGGGAGCGGCGAACGAGATGGAAGAACCTCGGTGTTTTGATCTTGCTTGGTCAGAGAAATGCGCCGCTGGAATAAATAAGTCTAACTGGGAGTAATGCCATGGGACGACAGGTGTACTTTCCGACCATCGATTTTCTCTCTTTGTAAATAGAGGGGCACCACACTGTGTAATAGGAAACAATCACCCTCGGCATTTGGAGCTCGCTCAGGGGAAAGCAAGTCACTAGAGAGAAGTAAGATGTCACTGTCACTGTCACTGCCACTGTGTGGAACAAATGAGTCCAATGGCCAGGAAACAAATCCATATGACGACAGGAAATCTTCACTTCCATCTCTTTTTCACTTTGTCCAAGTGGAGGTAGAGGGGCAACACACAAGGTGGTTGGAAATAATCACCTTACCCCACGATGAGGGGGTGAAGGCTATACTGCTCGTTCTAGATTATTAGAAAGAATACATCCTTGTCTGTTTTATTGTAAGACCGGCGCCATGAATACATACAGGAAAGAAGAAATACGAGGCAGAGTGCTGGTACGAAGCTATAGGGTGTCTCGGTCCAAAGAGGCTAAGAAAGAAGCAGTGTTAGGGTAATTGTCGATTTTCTTCGTCTTTTACTTCTTCTGCTTAAACTTCGACAAGTTTTGGTAGTGTTAGTAAGAGTTTTCCCTTACCAACCAAGACCGTTGGTGGTGTTTGAGAGGGCGGATCATACCCGGGGAATTGCGCGGGTGCCTTGGAGGGTACATATCACCTCATCCTCCCTCCCTCCCTCCCTCCCTCCCTCCCTCCCTCATTTAATCAACAAGGAGTAGGATAGAACGAGGAGGATGGGGAGGAGGGAGGTGAACAAGTACCGACCAAAAGGACTCCAAACTCGCAAACTCGCGTTCCCCATCGGCCTCCTCCTCCTCCTCCTTCTCCTTCCACTCTAGATGTCTCAACCAACGGAAAATACGCGAGCCCGCAGAGAGAGGGTTAAAAAAAAGAGGGAGAGAAGAGAAGAAAGAGGGAAAGACGAGGAAATAAATTCTAAAAATGACAGCGAGAATGTCCATGGTCCCCTCTCCCTCCTTTCTTCCCACCCGCCCTCCCTCCCTCCCTAAGCTCAGACAGACACCAACGACAAATTAAACCACTTTCTAGCACGACCCAAGTCGAACCCACACTAAAAAAACACACCTGTTGCCTCCCCTCCGCTCCCGCTCTCTCTCTCTCTCTCTCTCTCTCCCTCTTCCTCTTTCTCTTTCTCTCTCTCTTTCTCTCTCTTTCTCTCTACCCCTCCCTCTCTCTTTCTCTCTTTCTCTCTCTCTCTCTCTCTCTCTCTCTCCCTCT
>Ga0160419_100466_pt1 | contig 25754 bp, 35 predicted proteins | sample CelAP2metagpilot_2_FD_108196 | JGI IMG/M metagenome (GOLD analysis project Ga0160419, IMG submission 108196) | Phycosphere-associated microbial communities from Cellana algal ponds in Kailua-Kona, Hawaii, USA - Cellana AP2-4-25 metagenome pilot ... | reverse complement strand
TCCCCCTCCTCCTCCTCCTCTTCCTCCTCCTCCTCCAATCCTTTTTCCCATCTTTCCTCCGATTCTCCCCTGGGCGAGTTGGCAGCGACTCACATTCTTGCAATGGCAGCCCCCAACAGCAGCAGCAGCAGCAACAACAACAACAGCAACAACACCACCACCGCCACCATCACTACCAGTAGCAGTACAAGCCTTCCTCCCGTCATGCCTGTGCTTGACGCGCTGGCGGACGATACCTTCTTGTATTTATTCTTCCCCTACGCGTCAGGAGGGGATCTCTTCGACGCTCTGGCAGGGACGACGGAAGGGATGGAGGAAGAGGTCGCTAGGTCTTATTTTACGGATGTTGTACAGGGGTTACATTTTTTAAAAATAAACGGCATGACGCATGGAGATGTGAGCTTGGAAAACGTGGTGGTGTGTGAGGAGGAGGAGGATAAGGATAAGAAGAAGATGTGGGAGAAAGGGAGTAATGGAAATGGGGAGGAGGAAGAGGAGCGACAAAAAAGGAACAAAAGCGAGAAATGTGGGAAAAAGGTCTGTCGGTTGATTGATTTGGAAATGGCAAGGTTTTGGCCCGAGGAAGAAATGCGGGCGGTGCATTGGAGGTCAAGGACAGGACTAAGGAGCGTGGATGGGAAAAAGGGGTATATGCCGCCGGAGTGTGTAAATGGAACGGTGCTTGATTGGTTGGCGGCGGATATTTGGTCCCTGGGAATATGTCTTTACATGATGCTGACGCGGCACCCGCTGTACCTCGATCCGGGGGAAGTGGTATTTGCGCTCCTTTGTCAGGGGGAGGCGCGGAGGGTGATTGAGTTCTATAGCACTGAGCACGGATTGGTGCTGCCGGCAGCAGCGGCCGAGTTGATTGAGTGGATGTTAAGTCCACGCCCAGAGGAAAGGCCGACACTAGAGCAGGTTTTGGAGCATGCTTGGGTTAAGGGAGAAGGGAGGGATCGACGGGTGGTGGAGGAGGAGGAGGAGGGAGGAAGGACGAGATATGTTCAGCCGTCGTCGCCGGTTGCATGGGTCGGGGTAGAGGAAGATTCGGCGGTGATTTTGGGGTCACCGGATACGAGTTATGGGAGTATTGACAGTGTTCATAGCACTTATAGTGCTGGTGGGGAGGGTGAAAGTAGAAATACCTCTGACGGCGATGAGGTGTGGGGATTTTATCAGATCTGCCCGGCAGGAAAAGGGAGAAAGGGACTCTCAGGGCAATAACTGCAGTAAGAGCAGCCGCAGTAGCATTGGCCTAATTCTATACTGCAAGTAAGGTTTCCAAAGGCGAACAGGAGGGAAGGGAGGAAGGTCGTCGTCAATCTCCCTTGAAATAGAGGAGACGAAAATGACGACCTGTTTCTCCTTTCTCCCGCCATCTTTCCATCCATCTTTCCCTGCGTCTTACTCTCATTTCGTGACCCGGGATTATTACTTGATTCGGAAAAGAAATTAACGACCGAGCAATCGAGATGATTAGAAGGTAGGTGCTGAATGGCAGAATAACGAAAACGAAGACATAAACGAACAAAAGGTTGAAAAGAGAATTTGCATCCATGTATTGTATGATTGAGAGCACGTACAGAAAGATATAGTAGTCAGGAAGAGCAAGATGAGCAAGGGTTGATAGGGGGTCTTCTTAGACAGGTTTATTGGGGAACCCCCCCCGAGATATCTATGAGTATGTAATTATGAGGAGCTAGAGGGAGTACCATTGGAGAGGGTCAGTGAGAAAAGGGAGGGTCGAATTCGATCAAGTATCGTATGATCGCCGTTTAGACAAATGCGTGGTTTAATACAATCGTATCGTGTGGGCACGGCACAAACATTGTATTGTGAAGCCGAAAGCGAGAGCTAGAACAAGTGAAAAATTGTATGAGGACATGGAAGAAAACTCCTAAACACATTGCACGTGTGTATCTGTCGAATCGTAGAAGAAATAAGAAATGCACTCCGGAAACACGAATAGACATGTGCCAGGAAGCAAAGAAATGGGGTTGAAAAAGGGCGTGATTGCTGCTCCTTGGGGTGAGGTTTTACCGAGTGTGACATGGCCGCTAGCCCACCCTCCTCCTTCCAACCTCATTCGATCCTGCCAAAAAGATACAGCCCTGTAGACAAAGGACACTAAAGAGGGAAAAGGAGGAAAGTTAGAGGGAGAAGAGGGAGGACAAAGATGTGTACGACACCATTTCGGCACAGGCAATGGATGTAAGTATGAACAGTAAAAACAAGAAGGGAATCCGAGCAAGATGTCTTTCGTCTAAGTGGTGGATGGGATCGCCCTGGGATAAGTTGAAGTGACAATCGCTAGGAAAACCACGACCATCCCTAGCCTTAATCTCCCCTTACCCGCTGTCCGCTTCATCCATGACAAGAGCAAGAACAAGAATAAGAACGACAACGAGTAAAAAAAAAGAAACAAGTAATGACATGGGCATTATTATGCATTCAAAGTCATTGATTTAATTTTAATTGACAATCCCTTCGCAGCATTTCGTGATGCTTCTATTATATTGACTTTGCTTCGGAACATTCGCTGTATAATAGGTGAAGGGAGCAAGCAGTAGCTGTTCGAGTGGGTATAACGAGGCGGTAAAACTACTTTCCTGTAAATCTCCAGTCTAGTTTTTGCTTATCAATGTCACTCTGTTGATGTCAAATTTTGACTGGCACACACCTGTAGTGGTTTATGGTACAGAAATATAAGGCAATTGTTTGTCTTCTTGCTTTTGTTTGGCCCACCAAATCCTTTTTATGACTGACCGCATGCCCCGCGCAGGATAGAAAGTATTGTTTCCTAATCGTTGCATACTGAAGCTAGGTCTGGATGCTGCAGTGTCAATCGGCAGCGTCCCAGTACGCAATGTGCCGAGGGACGAACAATACACGGCTCTTCAACAGCGAGGTCAACCGACTCTCCACGCACCGGCCTGCTGAACTTGCCCTCGCTTTGTGATGCTTTCGAAGTTCACAGTGAGCCATGCACACCTTCTTTCGATCGACCACATCTAGCTGGCTACTTGTCGGCGTGTTAACGAGGCAACGGCTACTCCTGCCGCTCAAGATCAACCCAACCTCCTCATGACATACTCCCTCCCCTTACCTCTCACTTGACAGAACTTCTGAAGGCGTCATGCCTGTCAATCTCCTCGCGGTGCTCAACGAGCCCAATGCACCCCTTCAAGCCACGGCCGCCGCGACGCTGGCCTTACTGGTCAAGCACATTGTCACCGTGTTTGCACAGGGAGGCGCGCGCTTCGGGGCGGGGATGCGCCCGCCTGAAGACGTGTGTTTTATGCCCCAAGCCGGGACGCAGTCTTTCGATGGTACTGCCAAGACGGCAGAAAAAGGGAATGAGGATAAAGGTTTGAAGAAGGCAAAGGAGATTGAGCAACGCTGGACGCGTATCGTCGCGAATGACTTGGAGAACATTCCGCTGGTACGTCTTTTCCCCCTCCATCGTCTCCTTCGCCTGCTTTCCTTTTACGCTCATCTAGTACGTCCCGATCCCGATGATCATACAGAAAAATTAATTGGCATGCTATCATCTGTACAAACTTATATTTTCTCCCTTCTTTGTCTTTGTTTGGGGCTTTTCCCTCCCTCATCCCCTCCTTTCCATCCTCTCTCGTTGAATGGGCCTGTTCATTGCTCTAGCCCCCCCTCTCCACTCCTATGAACATTAACCTTGTCTTTCTTTTCGTCACGCTCCTTTTTTTCATACTCTTATTCTCCCCCTCCCCCTTCTGCCTTAGGGTTTGATCATTGCTTGGGGCGCACTTCAATCTCCCCTCTCCGCTTCTGCGCATATCGTCCTCGTCTTCTCCTTCGCCGTTTCCCGAGTCCTGCATACCGTGACTTATGCAATGGGAAAGCAACCTCATCGTGCCATCACGTTTTTTGGGGGGCTCTTATCGGTGGTGGGACTGAGCATCAATGGTTTGCTAGGCGCGCTGGGGAAGAAGTAGGAGAATAGATTCTCCCTCCCTTGCTCCCTCCCTCTCTCGCTCCCTTGCTTTCTCCCTTCCTTATTTCTTACTTTCTTTTCTCAGATTGAGGTAGGATGAGAATGAATGAAAACGTTCGAAAAGAAAGGAAAAAGCGAAGCGAAATGAGCGGCCTCTCGGTAACACGCGTATCCCCATCTTTGCTAATTTCGCTTTCCCTATTCCTGTGTGGGTACATTGACTGGTTCTTACACCGCTGAATAAAGAAAGGGGCGAGGGATGAACGGAGCAAGGAAGAAGAGGAAAGGAAAGAATTAGAAAAAAGAGATAAAGTGATGATTACCAAGGAGTTATTCTATATTTTTTTTGGGAGGGGTTTTTATTTTCCCCTATATTTTGATTTTCCCCACTATCACTGATAGTGCTCTTCTCTATCTTGTAATGACTCTCTGTTTTCTCTGCGAATGGATCACGTTGTAATATATAATAATATCTATCGGACTGGCTGCTGGCTGCTTGGTTTGTCTGTCCGAGAGGGGTCGGGGTTTGATCCCCTTCTTTTTGGTAGTCTCTTTTCACCATTTTTCTTGCTGGGGGTTTCGTTTGGATTTTTTTCATGACATCTTCTCGTCTACTCGCTTTGCTCTTACGCTTGCTTTCCCTTTTGACACTGCTGCTACTGCTGCTCTTAATTATCACTCCATGTTTCTCTCTTGTCTCTTTTACTGTACCCTCGTCGCGAGTACTCATCCCGTAGGGTATTGAAGTGGTGAGCGCTGCTCCCAGCTCGTTTTCGTACGGTGGTGGCTGTAGGCCATACACCCCCTCATTTTCGATCCTTCTTACAACTCTTTATGCTCCCAGGAGCTGGCTGCTGATGTTGTTGGCCTTTTCTCTTCTAAGTAAGCTGCTGCTGCTGCTGCTGCTGATTGAAAGATACTAAAAAGATGTGGCTTGACATAGGGCCGCTGATGTAGCTGCTCCTTCTTTTTTATCCCTCACATGTTTGTTTTCTCTTTCCCAGCACGAAATTGTTTGTCTATTTTCTCCTTCTCTCTATATCCTTTTCCCCTCTATCTCTCTTTCTATTTGAATACCGTCGCTCGTCGTTCGGAACATATATTTATTATAGTTTTTATAAATATAAGATATACCAACAAATTAATTATTAGCTTGTAATAATAATTAGTAATAGTAGTAATAATAGTAGTACGAAATATGGTATATATAATGTACTACCGGTACTGATTTTTACGATGGTGATAAAGGTGGCTGGGTATACAATCACACATTTAAATTATTAAGAGCGCCTCTCATCCTTTCCAAAGCCTACGGGAAAGTTCCTCATCTCTGATTTTTCTCTGATAGCAGAAAATGGTTGGCAAAGAGGGGCCTTCATCCCTCTTCCCCTTCTTCCTTGTCCGCTCTCTCTCATTCAATCTCTCTCGCTGTTTCTCACACTTCTTTTTACACTTGATTTTCTTCTTATATTCCCTTCATCCTGCCCTTTCTCCCCACTAGATCTTCTCTCTGCTGCAGGGATAGGTGGCATTAGATGAAAGATTGATAAATCAAATTAATAGAAAAGTGTGTAAACATCACACGCTCGAAAAGGGTGCACATATTGGGGGGGGCTGCTGTAATTGCTACGGCTGGTGCTGATGCTGGGTTGATGCTGGTGTAGCTGCGTTGCTGGGTAAACGATATCAGAAATAAATACACACAGATACATTGTGCTTCCAATGGGCTGGTGGGCTGGTTGCCCCTCTCTCTTTTCCTCCCTCCTGCACCTTCATCCTCACTGACCCGCCAGAAAGGTTATAGGATAGAGAGAGCGAGGGGATGAGAGGGTGTCGTGGGAAGGGAGAGAAGGAGGGAGGGAGGGAGGATGGTCGGCAAGAGGGAAGAAGGGGGGGAGGGCGAGGTCATGGGTGCGGATGGGGGTGACCATCAAGGTGGGGGAGAAGGAAGAGGAGGAGGAAGAGGACGTGGAGGTGGAAGAAGAGGGACGGGGGGAGAGGAGCATTATATTCTTCTGATGCTGCCGGTCGACATTGCTGCAGGTACTGATACTGGTGCTGCAGCTGCTCCATAAATATTGCTTCTCGTTTTTGCGAGACGAGCACACTTCCATCTCCATCCTTTCCTCCTCCTCGTCCTCTTCGTTGCTCTTCTTCTTCTGCTGCTCCAGCGGCTGCCACTGCTGCTGTTGGTGGTGCTGCAGCTGCGCGCAATTAAAACCATAATTAATGGAATTGTTGTCCGAAGAAGGCATGAAAAGAGGACTGAGATCCGCCGCCGCTGTCGCAGTTGCAGCAGCACAAGAACCAGCAGGAGGTGCGGTGATATTCAAATTCCACTGTTTTGCAGAAGAGGAGAAGGAAGAAGGGGAAACGAGTGGGGAAGACCAGGGCGGGGAGGAAGGGCTGGTGGTTGTAGCAGGAGAGTAGCTTCCGCTACCGCTGCTGCTACTGCTGCTGCTACTGCTGCTGAGACTGTCTCCCCAGAGGGAGCGAGAGCCAGGCACAATGGGGGGAGGAATGACGGTGATCGTAGCTGCTGCTGCTGCTACTGCTGTCGCTTGGTGGTGTTCCCGATCCTTTTCCGTCCCGATCTGCGTCTGTTCAAGTCGCCGCCGCCGCCGCCGTTGCTGTTGGAGATGCTGCTGCCGTTGGTGGTGCTTGCCCGAGAGAAGACGCTTCATTGCTCTATCGTGTTCCGTGTAAAAGCAGGAGGAGGAGTGCGAGGAAGGAAGGAGAGAGGAAGGGGAAGACAGCAACTGCTGCTGCGGCTGCTGCTGGAGCTGCTGCTGTGCGGCATGGAGGAGGAGGGAAGTGCAGGTGGAGGGGGTGGTCATCAATGTTACTGCTGCTGCTGCTGCTGCTGCTCTTGTTGACGTCGTTGCTCCTGCTACCGGCATGCTCGTCGTGAGGAGAGTGGACCGATCTTTTTTCTTCCCTCCAGAAGTTGCCACTGCCGCTTGGATGGCGGGTTGGGCTGAAGGAAGACAGGGAGAGGAAGAAAAGGGAGGAGAGAAGGAGGAGGAGGAGGAGGAGGAGGAGGAAGAAGCGTAGAGCTCCTGCTCTTGAGTAGATGGGCGACAGAGAGGAGGCGAGGCATGCACACCTCGACGTCCCTCCTTCCCTCCCTGCCTTTCGTCCGACATTTGCTGCTGCTGCTGCTGCTGTTGCTCTAAAAAATGTTGCTGTTGTTGCTGCTGCCGCTGCTGCATATTTAGCTGCAACGCCTGCTGGCAGGGCAGCCATTTCTCCTCTTCCCGCTGCTCCTGCTGCTGCTGCTGCTGCTGCTGCTGCTTGGTTGCCCATTCCTCCCTCTCTCCCTCCCTCTGCCGAACCCAGGGATGGACCAGAATTTCCTCCAGCGTAGGTCGCTTTTTAGGATCTGCCTGAAGCATCCAAATCACCAGATCCTCCACCTCACCCTCCCTTCCTCCCTCCTGCGGCAAAGCGGCAGCAGTCCCCCATAATCCTTCATTCCCCTCGGAGAAAAAAGACGAAGACGCAAAAGATGAAGAGGAGGAGGAAGTGGGAATGGATAGGGAGGAAGGGGGGGCAAAGGAGGAGGGCAACCGAATACCGTATTGGTATTTGTAATGGTCAAGCACCTCCTCGATCCTTCCCTCAGCCAGCAAGTGAAAACACACGTCGTCGGGGTCAGTGTACAACGGCCGGCCCGTTAAAAGGATGACCAAACAGATACCCAAACTCCACACGTCAGCTGCCAGGAAGTCAGTGATGAAGCCGGAGACAACCTCGGGAGCAACATAACCTGGCTTCCCCCCCGCAAGCTTTCGTTGCTGTCCCTGCCGCCATCCATGGCTTGCCCTCCCCCTTTCTCCCTCCCTTCCCCCTTCTGCAGCCCACACTGCCTTCTCTGTCTTGTCACCTCCTTCAACCCCTAGGCTGTCCTTTCCTCCCTCCCCCTCGATCATCGCCACCTTTCGCGCCATTTCCAGGTCAATCAATCGTGCCACCGCCGGCGCTCCGTGCCTCCCCCGGCTCAGCATGACGTTCTCCAAGCTCACATCCCCGTGGCTTAACCCCCTTCCCTCGAGGTACTTCAACCCTGAGGTGATCTGCCGGAAGAGCCTTCGCGCCTCCTTCTCCTTCAGTCCCTCTGGATGTGCCGCAACGTGCTCGAAGAGCTCTCCTCCGTCGGAGTATGGGAAGATAAGGTAGACACACGCCGAGTCGGCCATGGCCTCCACCAGGGGCACCACATGCGGGTGTTCCTCCGCACTGCGGCTGATGCTGGTGCTGCTAGGAGCAGTGCTGGTACCGGTGCGGTTCGAGCTCGAGGAGGAGAGGGAGGAGGAGACATGGAGGGAGGGCGAGGCAAGATGCAGGAGGGCGGCGAGCTCTCCGATGGGAGAGTCGTCTCTGTCGAGCATCGATCGAAGCCAAGCTTGACGAATCACCTGGAAGGGAGAGAGGGAGGGAGGGAGGGAGGAGCATCAAAGACGACCACAAGGCATAGAGAGAGGAGAAGCCATCCCGACAGAACGCACAAGAGGAGGGAGGGAAGGAGGGTGAGACAGAGAGAAGGAGGACGGGGAAAGCAGGAGAGAGGGGAGCCACTGAAAGAAATAAGGAGAGAGAAAGGGAGAAAAAAAGCGAGGCAAGGAGAGGATAAAAGGCCTCCGGGGTAATCGTGGGCGAGGGACATAGCCGTCTGAGACATGCCATATGGAGGGAAGGACCTCGAGGAGAGGAAAGGAGGGCCAGTCATGGGACAGAAACACGCAAACGGACGATTACGGAGGAACAAGGCGTCCGAAACATGACTCAAAGGGAAGGAATGAGGGAGAGGGGCGAAAAAGAGGGAGAATACGAACGCCCCCCGGGGGAGTTGCCGGCAAGGGACATACACGTATGCGACACACCGGTAGGGGAAGGGCAAGGCATGCAGGCACGCGGGCATATGTGACGAGAACACCCACCTTGACGACGACCTTGTTCGATGTCAGCCGAGGCTGCAGGGCAGGAGTGTGGAAAGAGGGGGGACAGAACTCAACGGGCTCGGCGAGCATGACATAGTTCCGGTATTTACAACGATTGAGAAGGGAGAGCAACTGGTACCCGCGCCCGGAGACCGGGCTGGTCAGGATGGTGGGGTCCGAGGCGAAGAGGGCAGGATTACGGCCGGGATGGAGTACGCGGTCGTGGAAAGACGGGGGCAGGAGCAGGGAGGGGGAGTAGGCGTAGAGGGAAGGCTCGTTGCTGCCGTCCTGCGGAGAGGGCGTGGCGGGGTTGTGATGAGCGCCGCCAAGCGGACAAGGCAGGAAAGTAGGGGATGAAAGCGGTGGTGGTGGGCGGGACGACTGGCCTCGGGAGCTGAGCGTAGCTGACACATGATCTGGTACCCCTTGCTCTTGTCGCTGCAGTTGCTGCGCCTTGGCCATATTGTGGAGCATGGCGGAAAGCCTCTGGAGCTCGCGGTCTGTCATAATTCACGTGCTGACAGAGAGGAATAATGTAGGGTAGAGGGCGTGAGTGCGAGCATGTCGACGTTGTCAGAATAGTGTTAGGGAAGTGAATTTGGTTCACACACGGAGGCCCTTTTCTTTCTGTCACTGGGTCGCCGAATGTATATTGCATAGAAGAAAGGCGAAAGCGCTCTTCGCCTCACATCGCTTCTGCCTCGTCAGGATGAGCAGGAACAAAGGCTCCCTGCAGGCAGAGATCTATCAGCGATGGCCGTGAACAGCAGGAAAAGCGGAACGAGAGCAAGTGTCCTCAAAAAGCGCCTAGAAAGTGGCTCCAGCAAAGTTGACATCCCTTCTCTCTCTCCGTCTCAGTACGTCTGCGCTAAGCCATACTTGACGTTTGGTCTCCGAGAAGACACTAGTATCATCCTCACATGCGTCTCTCCTCTTTCGGCTCGAGAGCCTTGAGCCGAGAGGCACATTTTTTGATGCCTCTGTGTACGAACAAATTCACGCCAAAATATCCTATAATGTCACGAAATAGTCCTACAGTGTATTGAGCGACATCGTGGTTGTGGTTGGACATTTTCATAGTCCTAACCGTGTGTGAAAATGTCATGGAATGGGTGCAAATTCTCCGTGCAAAACGAGCAGATGATGCCCCGATGTTGCCTGGAGCATCACAACCATATGAACCGTCATGAGGGCAAATTCACCACATGCCTGCAACGATTACCCACGGGAAGTGTATAATCTGATAGATTAGGATAAAAGCGACGTTTTGATGTAGCTTGTGGGTGCCATCCAAGAGCGTTTGTTTATGATTCGATACTTATCATATCAACTCTGCATCTGCCAGATGACATAAGGCTCCAAGACAGGAGAAGTGATTTGTCCGAGAGTCTTCCCTCTTGAACGGCAACAAGCAGGAGGAATTTGTACGTCGCGCGCCGGGCGACGGTAGAATTTTGACTGGTGTTGTTGGACGTGCCAATTAAATCTCTCGTGGATATATGGCAAATAATACTAGGACGTCGTTTCAAGACACGAAAAAGGGCGATACTGGAGCAATGGGCTCTACCGGTTCTACGTGTGTGATCAGACAAGCGGCAGTGAACTCTCAAGAAACACCAGGTGAGGTTTCCGCAATTTTACATCCTTTTGACCAAAGCAAGCTCTGACTGCCGGACCCTTATCGACTACAGCAGGGCACCGGAAGGCAAAATTCACAGAGAAGAAGCAGGGAACATATTATGTATCTGTCTCCTTCACATCGAAAGCTCGCAGAGAATAAGGCCATTTGGCGGCAACCTATCGGCACATTTTTAGGGCCGCCTATAACTTTCTCACTGTGAGATACATCTTTCCCTTAAGGGCAATCAGGGAGGGAAGGGGGAAGGAGATGTTACTTAAAGCAGCAGAATGTGCAACGGGTTTATAATTAAATCAAAGCGTTTCCCGCGCTCGTCCACGCATAAATAGTTCTTTTTACATTCAAATCATATTTTAAATAGTTACATTTTAATATTCTGATTGTGACCATTTCGTCCGCAGGAACTCAATTTCCTCCTCCTCGTCCTCCTCCTCTTCTCCCCCTCACTTCCCCACGTCTTCCTCCCCACCCTCGTTTTGCCACCATCGATGTTGGCGGCGAGGGAGCGTCAGCAGCGCCTGCAGGTGGAGATGCAGATGAAGAGAAGTAAGGGTCTAGCCATCCTGCACGAAACATTTCACTCAGCACTTGCCGCACCCGCTCTGCCAACGCATGACCCCTGCCTTTGTGACTGTAGATGAGATCGTTCATCAACCCCGAATGCCCCCCCCCCCCCCCAACCTCCTCCTCCTCCTTCTCCTCCACATCCATTTTCTCGCCCTTGCCCTTGTCCTTCACCTTTTTATTTCCATGTCCTTCCCCTCCTCCTTCCATTCCCTCCTCCTCCTCCTCCTCCTCCTCATCCCCCGCCACCTCCCCCTCCTGGTCCACCTCGCCCCCGCCCCGCTCATCTCTCTTCCTCTTCTTTTGCCCTGCTCCCGATTTGTAACCCTCGCCCTCCCTGGTGGCCCCCCTCCTCTTCCCCTTCTTCATCCTCATCTCCTCCCCAACCCTGTCCAATGGAAATCGCCTCATGTCCAACGTCTCCCTCCAGCTGCGAGGCAACCCCGCATTCTTTCGTGCTTGTTGGTACACTCCGACACTCACCTCCGCCTTATCCAAGACGAGCAAATAGCAGCGATACCGATGGAATAAACCGACATCCACGTAGGGACAAGCACCGATTGTAGTGACACTGACTTGCACGGTGCCTGCCGTCTCCTCCAAGAGTTCGCGTGCTGCCACAACAGGTGCTTCCTCCCTCCCCACGGCATTCCCTCCAACCGCCCCAACATCGTCCTCGTTTTCGTCTTTGTCTCTACCGAGACTGCTGATCCGACCGCCCATCTCTCCCCACTCCCTTGCCCCGTCCGCATCCCAATTTTCCTCTTCAACGAGCACAAGGTCATACTTCCCTTCCTCATGAGAAGGCGACAACAGCAAAACCCCTGCCCCTGTCAACCCCTCTTCCCCTTTTTTCAATCTTCCTCCATCACTCCCACATTTGACACAACCCTTACAGCGCCATTCCCATGGATGCCCCCACTGACACCTTCCCTCCTGACAGTCCTTCCCGTCCCTGCACATCACATGTTGGTACATACATTCTTTGCGTTCCAATCGTATGCAGAACCCACCGGCCCGATAGAAACGGCAGGGCTTGGCCCATTCCCTCTTGTCTTCCCAGGCTCGTGGGTGACCTTTCTGGCAATATCTAAAATCGGTGCAGTCAAGGCCTTGAGGGCAGGGCTCGTGGAGAAAGGCACAGGTGGAGGGAAACAGGCGAGTGCAGCGACCATACCGAAAAAAGGAACAATAACGCCGCTTGTGCGCGGCTGGCGGGTTTGGTGGTGAAGATGATGATGATAGTAATGGTGGTGGTAGAGGATCAGGAACGGATGAGGAGGATACCTCGTCTCGGCCCTCGATCCCGCTCTCATAATCGCCCCTGCAATTGGTGGTGCGATTGTTGTTGTTGTTGTCGTTGTTGTTGTTGTTGTTGCTTCTGTTGCTGCTGCTTGCGTTGCTGCTACTGGCAGTGGTGATGGCCAAGCTTGACATACTGTGATGATGTCGTGAAAGGGGGATATATGTGTTTGGTGTATGAGATTTATGTCGTCTGTTACCATTTTCAAGGCGGCGGCGATTTGCATGACTGACGCCTTACGAAATTGAAGTCAGCTACCCACATCTACCCTGACAATCACACACTTGCTCACTCTTCCCACTGACACGGATACTAAACCTCTCGACACAGAGACAACTCCCCAAAACCTGTTTATTGCGGAGGTGATTTGACGACGACGACACCAACCTCCTCTTGAAAAGACGACGAGCCCAGCCCCTTCCTCCTTCTCCCTGCCCCTGCTCCTCTGCTTGCCCCTCATCACCTATCGCCTCTTGGTGCTCCTGCATATTCTCCTAGACGACCATCGCGTCTATCGCCTACAAGACCATGGTTGCACCAGCTTATCGAACCTCGCAAAAGAGACGGGGACTCCATACCGCTCAGAAAAGCGTTCCTACCACCATCCCCAATACCACGAGCAGCGGCATCTATAACAAAACATACCTTACCCATTGCAGCAGGACTACATCATTGACAATGGTGCCGGATTGCTGCCTCTCTTATCTGGACCTGATGGACCTGGGTCGTCTCCTTCTCACGTCCCACCACCTCTACAAAGTAGCGGGAGCCTTCATAAGGTAAGCTTTTCCTTCAGCAAGAGGTCCTGATGTTGTACTTCATGTCTCACCATTCCTCTTCTCATTCTCCACAACAGCGTCTTGCAAGCCGACATCACCCGGGGCCAAAGCCTGCTTCACTCTCCTCTGCCATGTTTCCCTCCATCCTCTTCACTGGGCGTTTCTCCCTTACCTTTTCTTCCGTCTGGTTTTGAATGGATCGACGCCGTGGTGATGCCGCCAGGGACACAAAATCGGCGCCTGCTGCCAGTAAAGAGGAGAAAGGAGGAGGAGGCAAAAGGAGAGGAGGAGGAGGGGGAGGAAGAGGAAGAGGAGGAGGGGGAGGTTGGGGGGGGTTGTAATTGTGGTGAGCCTAGCAACAACAGCAACAGCAACAGCAACAGCAACAGCAGCAGCGATTGCCAACAACAATGTAGTGATGGTGGTATCCCGTCTTGTTGCCAGGATGCCTCCTGCCCATGCTTTCGCCGGGCCCACCGAATCAGTCGCCACACCACAAAGAGAATCAACGACGCCTCCAATGCTCCCTCAAGGCAGCCGCTCTCCTCCTCCCTTCTACCCCTGTCGACATTTGAGTTTGAATGTTCCGCCCGCTGCCGTTGCCCCACCAAGCGTTGCAGCCTCCGTCCCACCCAAATCCGTCCTCCCCCAGTCCTTCAACTCCGATACACCACCGGCAAGGGCTGGGGTGTCTTCTTCACCCCCCCCCCCTCCTTCCTTCCCTCCCTCCCTCCCGATACATTTGTGGCCGAGTACGTAGGGGAGTTAATTGGAACCGAGGAGGCCCGTCATCGTTTGGCTCTCTACGACAAGCAGATGGCTTGCTCTCCTTCCCTCGCTCATTCTCATGCACACGCCAACTCTGCTGTAGTTGCTGCCGGTACTAAAGACCGGGGAGCGGAGGAGCAATCGCGCATACAGCAACAATTGCGGCAGCCGCCGAAGCAGGAGCAGCACAACTACCTTCTAACCCTTCTGGAGGAGGGGTCATGCTTCCTCCTTCGTACCTCCCTTGACGCCACCCAGAAGGGGAACGTATCTCGTTTTTTTAACCACTCCTGTGCGCCCAATCTAAAGATAGCCTGCGTCAGAGACGGGGGGTTGTTGCCCCGCCTATGCCTCTTTACCAGCAGGGAAGTTAAGGTGGGAGAGGAGTTGACTTTTGCGTACGGGGAGGGAAGGAGTGAAGGACAGAGAGTGTGTCGATGTGGGGCACGAGAGTGTCAAGGTTTCTTGCCCTGCTACCCTGGCTTGTAAAATTTTGACATAGGATCGTGATGCGCACACTCAGCTCCTCTGTGCGTAAAACCATTTTTCGTCTCTCGAGTTGCGCTCTCTCGAAGCCCCACCACGCCTCAGAGCCTACTTTCCACAGCCGCCGCTATGTGCACCTGTCGCAATCCACCTTGGATTGGCCTGGGTAACAAATACAACACCCATTGCCCTGAAAATGTGGATGATCATTCGAGGATCATGCATATGTTTTAAGTGCCGACATGGCGCCTGGACCATTGGACCTCCCATGGCCTGTGGGTCAAAAAGAAATACACAACCCCCTGTGCACAAGTATGTTAAAGAAATATGGAGCCTCTTGACGCTCTAGAGAAAAAAATGGTTTACGAATGGGGACGTGAAAGGGGGTGAAGGGCGAAAGGGCGTGTGATGGGGAGGACGATGGGGAAGGAGGGGAAAGAGCGAACATGGGTCTCACAAGCAAGGCAATAAAAGGCACACAAACTCACACGCACATAAATCCTTACGATCACACACACGCTGTTGCTCCCCGAAATTACATGTTGAATTTCTCGTGTACCCTGCATATCCCACAAGCCGCCAAAGCGCCCTTTTTGTCAAGGTCTTGATCGTTCTTTCGCTGCTCTTCCGTTGCCCATCGTTCTTCATGCGATCGTCCGTCACTTCACTCAAGAGTGAGAACTACAAAAAAATTTCATTGGTCACTTCATTGGCACCTTTACTTGCCAATTGGTACTAAAGAAATGCTTTTTTCGAGCCTGAGTCATATTTTTTATTCCTCGCTTTCCTGTCGATTTTCGTCGCTTCAGAAGCACTGTCTTCAATTTGGGCGAGCACGCGCTACATGGAAAATGAATAAACGTGCATCACTCAAAAGACGCAACCGCGCTTGCAATATATAAGGTATACCATGAAGGTGAGTAGCTAGGGATAGGGAGGTGGGTGATCGGTCGTCTCCGCATGTTTCGGATTTCTTTGGGAGGGAGAGAAACCCGCAGTAAGGTACGTACGACGACAGTGCGTACTCAAATGCGGTCCTGAATATGGGACGTAGTCAAACCACCCTAGAGGCCATAAGTGACACAAAAAAACACGCGTATAATCCTCGATGATTTATAATTTCAGGGCAATGAGTGTTGCATTTGTTACCCAGGCCAATCCAAGATGGATCGCGACAGGTGGACAGAAAGTAGGCCCTGAGACGTGGTGGGGCATCGAGAGAGAGCAACTCGAGAGACGCACTTCACCATTTTCCTCTCTCCCTTACCCCCAGCCTTAGCCACTTTGACACTCTTTTCTCCGGACATTTGGGACACCTTCCCATTCGACGTCTGGTGTGTTTTCGCTTTGTTCCTTTGGTACAGATTAGAATATGAAGGCAAGCCGTTGCTGCAAGGAGCGCGACAGGGCCCCGTTTATCACTAAGAGTGAAGCCCTTTTCTCGGCTCTTTTATGTCTTCTCGGGAGAGGAGTGGACCTCTGACGAGAAGACACGCACGTGTTCATTCCCACTCTATCCCAACTTGCACTGAGATTTCTACATCTTTTTTCCACGCTCTCGCACGGCACATTTTCTGTGGTCAACAATGCCATGTCTTAACTGACGACGAGATGGAGAGCGAGCAGGCGTCTCGCCCATTCGTGAGGTGATTGATTCCGTTTCCCCTTCGCTGCTTCTTGTGTGTCCTTAGAAGCAATTGAAGCTCGTTCGTTCGACAAGCTTTTCTTCTTTGGGTGTCAATTCACACAGGGCGACATTCATTAAATGCTGTCTGCACTTCCAAATGTCCAAGCGAATATTCATGCGCGCTCTCTTTATTGGATGGTCTCAGCTCCCTCAAAAGCTGCCGCGTTCGCATTACGACCGCATCTAAAGACGGAAACGTAAGCCAACCCCAAGAGCGTTGTGCACACGCACATACGCACACACTCACTTTATCAAACTAATTGCATCCATCTAACAACAGGAACAATCTCCTACCATGCGAGGTGACCACAATAACGGCAACAGTCCCATCTACTCCAGCCATTGTGGCAGCGGTGACAGCGATGGCAGCGAAACCCTGTGGGGAAACGAGACCCAAGCCGCGTACGTACAAGCCGCGCTCCTCCTGGACGCGTGCAGCTGTAGCTTCACCACCACCAGCGGCAGCAGCAAGTGCTGTGTTCCTACTGCTGAAGCACTCAAGCGTCATCTCACCTCTCCATGCGCCGTGGCCTCTGGGGGTTACCCCACCTGCAGCACCTGCCTACCGAGCCCGCCTCCAAGCAACAACACCACGCACAACACCATACACGACAATCGCCACAACAACAGCACTGTCAATAACAAACCCTTGCCTTTTTTAACCATCGATACGGGACTTTGCGACCCCTATACCTATTTGCACTGTGGTGTCGACGCAGTCGTCTCGCCCACCTTCCCTTCGCCCTCCTCCTCACACCCTTCCTCCACCACCTCCTCCTCTTCAACCTCCTCCTCCTGCTGGATGTCATCCCCCTGTACGGTCCCAAGCAGCTCCCCTTGTATCCATTTCACCGAAACCGCCCACCTCTGCAACAGCAGCAGAAGGAGGACGAGGAGCAGCAGCAGCAGCAGCAGCCGTAGGAATAATGCCCACAACAACGACATTAATTCCGGTCTAGCCCCGCTAACGATCACTATCCCCTCCTCTCCTTTCACTTCCTTCCAGCCGTTACACTCCCTGCTTTCCCTACACTCCCAACGGTCCTACCTCCTCCTGGCCCCCATCGGCGACTCCAACCACTGCAAGCCCCAGACCCACGTCATGGTCGCCCGGCCTTTCCCCCCTCCCTCCTCCTCTTCCCTCTCCTCCTCCTCTGACAAGAAGGTTGCCATCAAGATCGTGCAACGGGCATGGGTCCACCGACATGCTGCTGCTGGACGTGCTGCTTGTTCTTCGTCCTCCATCCCTTCCACCCTCCTTCCAGGCCATCATGTTGGAGAATTGACAGCACTGGAACTATTGGCGCGAAGCCCGACCCATCCGAATGTGATGCCTTTGCTGGAAGCGATGGAAGATGAGGTAGGCTAGGCGCTCTCCCTCCCTCCTTCCCTCCCTCCCTCCCTCCCTCCCTTCCTCCCACTTCTCTCTTTTCCTCCATACGGATTCAGCCACTACATGTGCCTTATCTTCCTCCCTCCCTCCTTCCTTCCTTCCCTCCCTTCCGCACGTCCAGGAGTTCCTTTATCTTGTCTTCCCCTTCGCCGAGGGGGGCGAGCTGTTTGATGCCGTTGTGGCCCATCCCAACGGCCTGCCCGAGCTTAAAGTCCAGCAGTTCTTCTACCAGCTGTGCCAAGGGCTAATGCACATGAAAAAACACGGGCTGAGCCACGGAGACGTCTCCTTGGAGAATGTGATGCTTTACGACCCGACCACTACCAGCAGCAGCAGCAGCAGCACCAGCAGCAAAAACAAGAGGAGGAAGAGCGCTGCGGCTGGTGCTGCAGAGGTTCAGAAGAAGGAGGAAGGGAAGGAGGAAGGGAGACCTTTGGCCAACCTCCACTGCCGTCTCATCGACCTCGAAATGGCGCGCTATACCCCGTCCTACCACTCTCCCTCCTCCACCTCCTCCCTTCCTTCCTCCCCTGGCCCTTCAGGGGGCAAGCCCAGCTACGCTGCCCCGGAATGCGTCTATAACAACACCCACGGGCCCTCCTCCTCCTTCTTCGATCCTCACGCAGCGGATGTCTGGTCCTTGGGCGTCTGTTTGTACATGCTCCTCACCGGCCGGCCTCTCTACCGAGGCCCGACCGACGAGGCATTTCACCTCCTGGCTCTCAACGGCGCCCCTGGCCTCCTCTCGTACTACAGCCAGGAATATGGGCTGGTGCTCCCTCCTTCCCTCCCCAACCTGCTGTGTCGGATGCTCTGTGCGGACGTAAAGGAGCGGATAACCCTGGAAGAGCTTATGGGGGTCGAGTGGATTCAGGCAGGAGGGAGGCAAGCGGAGGAGGAGGAAGGGGGGAAGCAGGAAGGGGAGGAGGGGGAAAGTGAGTGTTGGTCGCCCACGACGACTGTTGGGGATGAGACTTCGGTCCTGTGCACCGGGGGAGGAGGGAGGGAGGAGGAGGAGGAGGAGGAGGAGGAGGAGGAGGGGGAAAGGAGGAAGGGAAAATACGGGAAAGAGGATCATGAGCCTTTGCTGGAGTTGCTGCCCCCGGCGACGAGTGTGGCTGGGTTGGTGGAGGAGAAGGAGCGAGAGAGAGGAGAGGAGAGAAAGATGAAGTCATTGAGTCCAGTGCGGGCGTCTCTGATGCTGGCGCAATAAGAGTGAAGAGTGAAATGATACAAACGATTTCTAAGTCGAAATATGTATGTAAGAATTATTTCAAGACAATGTCGGTCCATGTATTGATTCCCTTAGGGAGAGATGGTAGGGTATAGGGTAGAGTAGACCACAACGTGAGAACCAAGAGCAAGATAACAAGAGCAAGGAGACAAGAAAAGGAGAAAGGAATGGAGGGAGGGAGGAGGGAGAGACCGAGAGTCATAAAGAGAGAGAGAGAGGTCGGAAGCATGCAATTCAAGTATTATAGGGGTAGGGAGAGAAAAGAGAGGGAAGATACCAATGTGAGATAGATTCCGATATGAATCGAAACCCCTAGTATTCTATTTTCGTGATTCGGTCGACATATAAAAAACAAAGTTCCTGATGAGAATGACTGTAGGAAGAGGACGACGAGGTGGAGGAAACAGAGAGAGAGAAAGAGAGAAAGAGAGAAAAAGGAGAGGCCCACTTTATGTGGTTGAAGGCAAAGCGAGACGGAGAGGAAAACGGATTCGGTAAAAACCAGAGATTTATAAATCGAATTACTTGGAATTGAGATTTCAGAGTGTAGAATCCAATCTTTAGCTTAGGCCATGACGAGTCGAAAATCGCGACGGCGACCTTCTGCAAACATTGTGTGGAGGAGAGACAGAGATAATAATATTACTAGATACACACCAACCACCCGTTCGCAATTGTCAGAAACTACCGACAAGAGCGAAGGGGGAGACGGAAGGTGATACCCCTGACGAAAAGGAAGGAAGGCAGACATTGACAGCCCCACCCGTATTTTCACCGAATGATTTATAAAAAATTAAAATACCACCACTGAAACGAAGCATTAGAGTAGAGTAGAGACTAGAGAGCTTATCTTGAATACGCTATAGTTTATTTGAATACAGGAGAGAGAGATTAAAACTACTGTGTGGTGGCCAACCGCGGAAAATAGAACAAAAACAACAAGACACAAGTTCCTCCGGCGTCCCTTTCTCTCGCTTACTTTTTTCTTTCCGATCCGATCCATCCGTTCATCGACTCCTTTTCACCCGATGACTCATGGTCCTCTTTCCCTTACGCATATACCCCCCCACTTACCCGCCCATCGTGAAGAGGCATGACATCGAATGGGTGTGTGAGCGCAGGAAACACGTGCGTGCTATTTGAAAATTTGAAAGACCGCTCTGCTACACGCGAAAGCCGTCTTTGAACATTTTGTTTAATCCAGCCGTTTCTTGTCATTGAATCCATATTCTGCGCTCCCTTATTCCCCTTCTTTCCCATCAGACAAACCAAAGCAAGAGCAGAAAGAGTGTCACTGCATCCCCTCCCTCTCCTCCCTCTTTCTCACCCTCCTTCCCTTCTCGTCCTCGTCCTCTCCCAGCAGTTGCCGTCGCACCTTCCCCAGCTGCGCCTCTAACCCAAACAGCTCCCGTAGCACTGGCCTCACGTCCTCAACAGCACTCAATTTCTCATCAATCAACTCGTTCACCAGGGGCAAGGCCATGTCACTGACGTCGTCGTAGAAGCTAGGCACAGGGATACCATTGTCGGGCTGGGCCACGAAAGAGACCGGATTATTGTCAACCAGCACCACCCTTTCCAATGTCTCCTTCTTGATTCCCTTCTGGATCCTGCCCAAGTCCTTCAAATACATTCCCTTCTTGAATAAACACGAAGGCCGGTAAAAACGCCCGCGGATTAAAGATCCGGTGGGATCCAGACGGTCCAGTACGGGGGATGCGTAGGTTTCCGTGGCAGCCGTGAAGATAAACACATCGTGTTCGTCACTCAGGCGTTGCAAAAATTCATCCACTTTGGGCCGTAAGTTCACTGCATGTCCAGGGAGAGAGGGAAGGAGGGAAGAAGGGAGGGAAGGAGGGAGATAGGGAGGGGAAAACGTGAGGCGCCTTGTTACATGCTGAGGAAAAATCACGGCACAATGCCACCACCAGGAAGATAATCGGCACATGAATAAGGCAGGTTTATACTTCCATATGCCCCCAACGGGATTTAAATGACGTATGGAGGAGACGGTCAAACAAACATACCTCGCACACGCTCCCCCTCCTCCAGCTCCAGCCAGAAGTAGTCAACGCTCCGATGCCGGACATCCCCAAGGGCCTCTCCTATCTCCTTCTGGTGCTGATAATGAAAACTTTCACTATCGCCGTTGGGCAACAATTGATGTGCCAAGTCCCTTCCACGCTCGTCGCGCATATCTTCCTCAAACCTGCTATGGAGGAGGCATTCGTCCATATCCTGAGATAGATAAAGACATAGAAAAGAAGAGATAATTTAGAGAATACAACGGCTAGCCAACTCGCCGTTACACCCTCGATCACGTACCACCACCACCGTTAGTCTCTCCCTTCTCTTCAGCACTGAGAAACTTCGTCGCTGGTGCCGGTGCTGTTGTCCAATTTGCCCTCCTTCACCCAGCGACGGCCAAGATGCAAAGCTTGACGGATGCGTATTAGTAGCTGATAATGTTTGGAGCGCAATGCCGCTGGTGCTGCTCCTGTTGCTGCTGCTGCTGCTCTTCAGACAGGCTGACCTTTTACTGCTCAGACTGCTGGTGCTTGCACGACCATTCTTCAAAAGCAACAACGGTGATAATCCTCCATAACTAGCTGTGCTGCTGCTGCTGCTGGTGATTTGCTTTGTACCGATGCTGCTGGTACTACTGCTTGGCCGGCGGAGGCTACGACAGAGGAGGGCGGCTGCTGTCGTCCCAGGCCCCCACCCACTTTGCAGGCTGGTAAAGGATGACCCCAACGATGAATACGAGAGAAGCCCACACATTTTCGTTGCGGTAATGATGGTCGTGCTGCTTGTGCTAGTGCTGGTAGTGGTATTGCTGCTAGTGCCTGTAAGTAGTGTCCGTTCGAAATCCCCTGCTGGTCTTGGCTAGCGGCAGCCGTGTTTGTATGCCTGCATGTTAAAGGAGGAGAAGAAAAAATGCAGGGGATTAAAATTGAGCACTCCCATCAAATAATTCGGCTTGGTGTAGCGCTGCCGCCACTTTTCGCCTGCCTGTCCGTGAATTTCTGTCGCCTCGTAAGGGCGCGGTAAATATGAAATGCGGCGCTGGTGCGATGTGGGAGAAGAAGTCGTTTCTTCGCGCGTTTTTTTTTAAAGACACACACGTCACACACGAACGTGCAATAGACCCGTCGTTGTGGCATTCACTCATTAACTGTACGCTTTCACATCCACAAACGAACACAGAAACGCCATGAGCAAGACACCATTGCTGCACTTGGATGCAGACGATGAAGAAGACGAGGACGAGGCTGAGCAAGTCTTGCCTCCAAGTCCTAGAGACTGGGGAGGTCGGGCCCCAGTACTGCCAGCGCCACAGCAGCGTCCACGGCAGCAGGAGGAACGGAGGCAGCAGCTATCGCACCAGCAAGAGCAACAGCTGAACCCAAGAATGCTCTCTCCACGAAATGGGAGAGGTCGCCCCCCGCTGGTACCCAAGCGACAGCAGCAGCAGCAGCCACCTATCCTGCCTCCACGCAGGCTGCAAGGAAGGGATAGCGACAGCAGCAGTAGCAGCAGCTTTCACGGGGACGGTGCGGAGAAGGACGAGGAGGGAGAAGGAGAAGAAGAGGGAGAGGATGCCCCTCCTGTGAGGATTACGGTAAGCACCTCGAAATGTCCATAAATAAATCAATAGTGAACGAATAAATATACTCAAAAATTAAAGTGATTCGAAATCGATGGCTTTAGAGGGAAAGAGGGAAAAAGTTTTCTGGGAAGGCAGGGGAGAAGAGGGGAGGAAGAGTGACATGTGTTTTTCATCTATGCTGCTACAATGCGCGGCTCGACCTTCTTTGCCCTCCATTCACCCAACATCCCTCCCTCCCTCCTTCCCTCCCTCCCTCCCTCTCCTCCACAGGTTACCGCCAACAATGTCTCCTACTACCTTCCACCCAAACGCCGCTCCCTCTACTCCACTCTCTCCTCTTGCCTTCCTTCTTTACCCTCTTCTCTCTCCGGGACTCCCGCACCACCAAGAAATAAAAGGAGAAGAGGGAAGGATGGAGGGAGAGGGAAGGCACTGCTGCAAGATATCTCCTTTCAGGCTCGTCCAGGGAGACTCACTTACATCATGGGTCCTTCGGGTGCCGGAAAAAGCACGCTCTTGGATCTACTGTCGCACAGACTCATTCAAGGAGGGATGAGAGGGGAGATTAAATACAATGGTCCGTTCCTTCGTTTCCTTCCCTTCTTTCCTTTCCTCCCTCCGTCCCTCTCTCCGTCCCTCTCCCTCCCTCCGTGTCTTCTCCGAGCCTTCCAAACCACCGCTTGTCAAACGGACCATTCACCTCTCCGTTCCACTCCCTCTCTCTCTCCCTCCCTCGCTACCTCAGGCATCCAACAGGACGTTTCTTGGCCCTTCATCCAGCCTTATTCCTCCTACGTCAAGCAAGGGGACACGCACCACCTGCCCCTCCTCACGGTGCGCGAAACTCTTTTTTTTGCCCTATGTTTTCACAGGGAAAGGGATAGGGAAGGGAAGGTGGAGGAGCTGGCGGCATTGTTGGGGTTGACGGAGGTGTTGGATAGACGGGTGGGGGGAGAGATGGAACGCGGGATAAGCGGAGGACAGCTCAGGAGGGTATCGATAGGAGTGGAGTTAATCCGCGTATTGGGGGGAGGGGAAGGGGAGGGGGGGTTGGTATTTGTGGACGAGGGGACGAGTGGATTGGATTCGATGGCGGCGGAGGAGGTGATGGGATTGGTGGCACGTTTGTGTGAGGGATGTGGAGGGGAGGGGGAGGAGGGGGAGGAGGAAGAGGAGGAGAGGGGGGAGGGGGAGGAGGGGGAAGAGGGGGACGGATTTAACCAGAGAGGAGGGTGGGAGAGGAGGAAGAGGATGAGGAGGAGGAGGAGGAGGCATCCAATGACGGTGATTGCCACCATTCATCAACCCAGCGAGGCGATCTTTGAGCTGAGCCAGGACTTGATCTTGTTGGGGAGGGGTGGAAGGTGTTGTTATTCAGGACCGAGGGAGGCGGCTGTGGGACTCTTCCAACGGGTCGAGAGGGAGATGTTAAGATTGAATGCAAACATGGCAATCATCCCAGGAAGAAGGGGCCTTGACGACGAGGGCGATGGAAAGGGACGACAGCAGGCCGCTGCTCTTGCGCCTGGTGCTCGCAAGGAGGGAGGGGAGGAGGGAGGGGAGGAGGGGAAGATGGTTGGTGCGACCCTTCCCTCCCTCCCTCCGTTCCCCATCCCCTCCTCTACCCTTGCTACGGCCAAGCCCCCCCTCCCTCTTTCCTCTTCTCCCTCCGGCTACATCTTCACCTCCTCCTGCTCCTCCTTTGCAAACCCAGCCGACTACCTCCTCTTCCTACTCGCCTCCTCCTCCTTCTCCTCCTCCTTCTCCTCCACGTCCTTCTCCTCCCTCTCCTCCACCCTCTCCTCTTCTATTCCTTCCTCCCTTCCTCCCTCCCACTCCCAGCAATACGACAACGGAACCCACACTACAGCCAACATCCATGCCTCCCTCCTCCATTGCCATCCACCACATGAAGGGGGACAGGAGGAAGGGGAGGAGGACCTGAACTACCCCAGCCAGAGTAGAATCGAATGGGGCAGGGGAAACGAATGGAACACAGAGAAGGGGGGAAGGAAGGGAGGGCTACCTCCTCCTTCTTCCCGGCCTTCTTTGTGGTCTCAAGTCCGAACACAGTGCGAGCGAGGGTGGCTGGTGATGAGGAGGCAACCGAAGTTAATGAGAACGATCTACGGGCGAGAAGCGCTTTCAGGCTTTCTCTACGGACTCATTTATTTCGGACAGGGGAAGGTAGTTGGAGATGGCGGTGAAGAAGGAGGAGGAGGAGGGGCAGGGATTGCGCCTTCATCCTTCAACATCGTGTCGCTACTTTACTTTGCGGTACGTCATTTCTTCCCTCCCTCTCCCTCCCCCTCCCCCCCTTCCCTTTCCCCATTTTCCCTTTTGTGTCCCAAGGTAAAGGTGTGGAGGCGCATTGTCAACCCTTCCCTCCCTTCCTCCCTCCCTCCCTTCCTCCCTTCCTCCCTTCCTCCCTCCCTCCCTCCCTCCCTTCCTCCCTCCCTCCCTAGGTGTACAACACGTCCTGGGCCAACATGGAGACCCTTTCCCAATTTTTTTACTGGCGTGCCCTTGCCTCACACGAGCTCGCCTCCTCCTCCTACTCCCCCCTCTCTTTCCTCCTCTCCTCCCCTCTCATCCTCCTCCCATTCGTCGCCTCGGCCTACCTCGTTTTCCTCCTCCTCGCCTTCCTCCTCACCGGCCTTCCTCACCCTTTTCTCCCTACTTTCCTCCTTCCCTTCCTCCTCATCTTCCTCGTCCTCCTCACCACCTACTTCCTGACGCTCGGCCTTGCGGCGCGGCTCCAAAATCCGCAGCTTGCCTACGTCCTCACTCCTATCACCTTCGTCATGATGGGCTCCCTGACAGGTGCACTTTCCCTCGTCCCCTCCCTCCCTCCCTCATTTCCTCCCTCTCTCCTTCCCTCCCTCACCTACACGCTCCGCCCCACCCCTCTTTCCCTCTCTCCCTCCCTTTCCCAGGCTTCCTTGTCATTCCTTCGCAGACACCGTTCTTCTACCGTCAAATCCAAAAAATCCTTTACACTCGCTTTGCTTACCATGGCCTGGTCCTCCTCCTCCTTCCTTCCTCCCTCCCTCCCTCTGAGCGGAATGCCATCCTGGCCCGGCTTGGGTTCGAGGGAGGGGGGCAGGACGGGAAGGAGGTAGGGGTGTGTTTTGCCGTGGTGCTAGGATGGTGTATGCTGTGGGCGACACACGCATATTTCGCTCTATGTCCGGAGAGGCCGAGGTTGAGGAAGGAATCAAGGAGGGTGCGAAGGAAGGAGGAGGGGGAGAGAGGGAGGGAGGAAGGGTTGAAGGTCCCTTTACTGGAAGATTCGCCAGTGGGAATTAGGGAGGAGGAGGAGGAGGAGGAGGGGGGGGAGGAGGAGGAGGGAGAGGAGGGGGTGGAGGAGGAGGAAGG
>Ga0160419_100465_pt1 | contig 25766 bp, 21 predicted proteins | sample CelAP2metagpilot_2_FD_108196 | JGI IMG/M metagenome (GOLD analysis project Ga0160419, IMG submission 108196) | Phycosphere-associated microbial communities from Cellana algal ponds in Kailua-Kona, Hawaii, USA - Cellana AP2-4-25 metagenome pilot ... | reverse complement strand
TCCGCCACCAGCGGCTCGGCGCCGTCGCGGCACAGATCCCACCAGCCGGCAAGATCCTTGAGCGTGGTGATGTTTTCCTTAGCCATATCCCAGAAGGCGGCCTGTTTCTCTGCCGGAACCCCCAGCGCGTCCACATGGGCCTGCACGGCTTCCAGCGGCAGCGACTGCAGGTGGCGCGCGGTCAGCGGGTAAAGATCCTGCACATCAAACTTGGTCGGTGCTGCGCCAAAGCGGTTGATGTCAAAGCCGTCAACCAGCTCGGCCAGTTCCGAACGCAGCTCTACCGGATCAGAGGAGCCAAGACGCGCCATCAGGCTCAGCAGCGCCATCGGCTGTACGCCCGCCTCGCGCAGGTCGCGCAGCGCCAGGGTGCCCAGACGCTTGGACAGCGCCTCGCCCTGCGGGCCAGTCAGCAGCGAGTGGTGCGCAAAGGAGGGCACAGAGCCGCCCAGTGCTTCGATGATCTGGATTTGGGTCGCTGTGTTGGTCACGTGGTCAGAGCCGCGCACCACATGGGTGACGCCCATTTCAGTGTCATCCACAACCGAGGCCAGTGTGTAAAGGAACTGGCCGTCACCACGGATCAGCACCGGATCAGAGACCGAAGCCGCGTCGATGGAGATATCGCCCAGGATGCCATCGGTCCATTCAATGCGCTGATGGTCCAGCTTGAAACGCCAAACACCATCGCCGCGCTCGGCGCGGAGCGCAGCTTTCTCATCATCGGACAGGTTCAGCGCGGCGCGGTCGTAGACCGGCGGCTTGCCCATGTTCAGCTGCTTCTTGCGCTTCAGGTCCAATTCGGTCGGGGTCTCGAACGCCTCGTAGAACCGGCCGATTTCGCGCAGGCGGTCGGCGGCGGCGACATAGCGGTCCAGACGCTCGGACTGGCGCTCGACCTTGTCCCAGGTCAGGCCCAGCCACTCCAGATCCTCTTTGATGGCATCGACGTATTCTTCCTTGGACCGCTCCGGGTCGGTGTCGTCGATGCGCAGGATGAAGGTGCCGCCAGCCTTGCGGGCGATCAGATAGTTCATCAGCGCGGTGCGCAGGTTGCCAACGTGGATATAGCCGGTTGGCGACGGGGCAAAACGGGTGGTGGTCATCAGATGTCTCCTGTTGCCCTGCCCATGTCACACGGGCGGCGTTTTGTCCAGTTTTCCCCGCAGATCGACGGCTCTGCCCGCCGGTCTGTGGCGATTGGCGCCGCGTTGCGATCTCACGTTGGCGTGACGGGCCTGCGCGGGTGGTTTGAAATCCTCGCACGCGACCTAACTCTTTCCCAAGACCAAAGACCGAAACAGCAACAGTGAGGATCCCGCCATGTCCCTGAAGATCACCCGTCGCGCTGCGCTCAGCGGAGCTGCCGCCCTGCCCCTTGCCGCCACCGTGACCCCGGTGCTTGCGGATGGACACGCCGCCAAGGCACCCGCTGTCCACAGCCGCAGTTTCAAGCTGGGCGACTTCACCGTCACCACATTGCTGGATGGCAGCTTGCCGCGAGATGGAGCCAAGGAAATCTTTGGCGGTGGCGCAACGGACGAGGAATTCGCCAAGGTCTCGGCGGAAAACTTCATCCCCGCCGACATGGCCCAGTTCTATTTCACACCGACGCTGGTGGATACTGGCTCTGAAAAGGTGTTGTTTGACACAGGTCTCGGCCAGGGTGGCATCCAGAAGGCGCTGGCCGAGGCTGGTGTCAGCCCCGAAGAGATCGACGTGGTGGTTCTGACCCATATGCACCCCGATCACATCGGCGGGATGACAACAGAGGGCGCCGCAACTTTTGCCAATGCCCGCTATGTCACGGCGAGCGCCGAATATGATTTCTGGTCCAAGATGGAGGCAGGCAATCGCGTTGGCGATCTGGTCGCGCAAAAGGTCACGCCGATGGCCGAGAAAATGTCCTTCATCGAAGACGGTGGTTCCGTGGCCTCCGGCATCACTGCAATGGCCGCCTTTGGTCATACGCCCGGCCACATGACCTATATGCTCGACAGTGGCGGCCAGCAGCTGGTGCTGACTGCGGATCTGGCAAACCACTACGTCTGGTCCTTTGCCCACCCGGAATGGGAAGTGCGCTTTGACATGGACAAGGCGGCGGCCACGGCCTCACGCCGCAAGGTGATGGAGATGCTGGCAGGCGACCGGATCCCGATGATCGGCTATCACATGCCTTTCCCCGCTGCCGGATTTGTCGAAACCCGGGGGGAAGGGTTCCGCTTTGTGCCGGTCAGCTATCAGATGATGGGCTAACGCGCCAAAAGACGGGCAAGGCAGCTGCGACGCTCGTAGCGCCAGACACCCGACCTGACCACCAACCTGAACACAAAAAAGGCGCGGCCAATCGGGTCCGCGCCTTTACATCATGTTCTGTTTCGGCCCGCCCTGCAGACCCTTCAGCGGACCGTCAGGTGCCGCTGGGGTCGCGCCAGCGATTGGCGATCGGATAGCGGCGATCCAGCCAGAACGCCCGCGGTGTCAGCCGTGCCCCCGGCGCCGACTGGAAGCGTTTGTATTCACTGATGTAAATCAGGTGCTCCACGCGTTTGGCGACCTCACGATCAAAACCCGCCGCAACACAATCGGCAATCGAAGCCTCCTGATCCACCAGCATCTCCAAAAGCGCGTCCAGTTCAGGATAATCCGGCAGGCTGTCGCTGTCCTTCTGATCCTCCCGCAGCTCGGCGGAGGGCGGCTTGTCGACGACGCTGGGGCGGATCACTTCCCCCTCCGGGCCCATCATCCAGGGCCGGTGGTTGGCATTGCGCCAGCGGCAGGTTTCAAAGACGCGGGTCTTGTAGAGATCCTTGATCGGGTTATAGCCGCCGTTCATGTCGCCATAGATCGTGGCATAGCCCACCGCGACCTCGGATTTATTGCCGGTGGTCAGCAGCATCTCGCCAAATTTGTTCGACATTGCCATCAACAGCAGGCCGCGCAGGCGAGACTGGATATTCTCTTCCGTCAGCCCCTCTTCCAGACCGGCAAACAGCGGGGCCAGCGTGTTGGTGATGGCCGCGCGCCCCTCTGAAATCGGCACATAGTCGTAATGCACGCCCAGCGCCTTGGCCACCGCCTCGGCATCATCAAGCGAGCCCTGCGAGGTATATTCAGACGGCAGCATCACACAACGGACATTCTCGGCCCCAAGGGCGTCCACGGCAATCGCCGCCACCAGCGCGGAATCGACACCGCCCGAAAGCCCCAAAAGCACCTTCTTGAAACCGGTTTTGCGCATGTAGTCCCGCAGCGCATAGGTCATCACCTGATAGTCCTGCTCCCATGCGTCGGGCAGGCTGGCCTTTTCTCCCTCAACCGCACGCCACCCGTCTGGGGTGCGCTCCAGATCAAGGTGCTGGATCGCCTCGTCAAAGACCGGCATCTGCAGCGCCAGCGCGCCACCGGGGTTCAATACAAAAGACCCCCCATCAAAGACCTGATCGTCCTGACCACCCACCATATTGAGGTAGATCACCGGCAGACCGGTTTCGACGGTGCGCGCCACCATCAGGTTCTGCCGCACCTCCATCTTGTTGCGATAATAGGGCGAGCCGTTCGGGATCAGCAGGAACTCTGCCCCTGTTTCCGCCAGGGTCTCGGCCACATCTTCGTACCAGCCATCTTCACAGATCGGGCTGCCGATGCGCACGCCTCCGACGGCATAGGGCCCACCAAGCGGACCGGATTGGAACAGGCGCACCTCGTCGAAGACGGTCGCATTGGGCAGATGGTGTTTCAGCACCTGCGCGCTGATCTTGCCGCCCTGCAGGATCAGATAAGCGTTGTAGAGATTGCCATCCCGAACCCAGGGGCTGCCGATCGCCAGCGCCGGTCCATCGGCGCAATCGGCGGCCAACCGCTCAACCTCGGCGATGGCGCTTTGGTGGAAAATGGGCTTCTGGATCAGGTCCTGGGTGTTGTAACCGGTGATGAACATCTCCGGCAAAGCAACCAGATCGGCACCCGCCTCCTTGCCTGCGGCCCAGGCCGCGCGGGCCTTGTCTGCATTGCCTGCGAGATCCCCGACAGTGGGATTGAGCTGCGCCAGTGTCACGCGGAAACGATCGGCCATCCTGCTTGCGTCCTTCGATAATCCTGCCCAATGCCCATAAACAGATAGCGCCGCGAGGGAAAGACCACAGCGCCAAAAGACATTGCGGCAGCAGCGGCTGTGGCATAGTTTCCAGACAAACCCCATAATAAGACCACCAAACCGGCTCCCTCCATGGCAAGCAGAGAATTCATGACCCGTCTTTTCCCCTCCGCACTCCTGACCTCTGCGCTTGCGCTCGGCGTCTTTGCTCCGACCCTGCCCGCCCGCGCCCAGGACGAGGGCAAGATCCTCACCACCCAGGACGAGATCGGCGGCATCTACGAGGGCACATTCCGGGGCGGCCTGCAGCATGGCACCGGCACCTACACCCTGCCCAATGGCTATCAGTACAGCGGCGAATGGGTTGACGGAGAGGTCCGCGGCCGCGGCGTTGCCCGCTTCCCCAATGGGTCTGTCTACGAAGGTGAATTCGCCAAGGGCAAACCCGAAGGCGCAGGCAAGATCACCTTTGCCGATGGCGGCACCTATGAAGGTGAATGGTCAGACGGTGTAATCAGCGGCCAGGGCGTTGCGGTCTATGCCAACGGCGCCCGCTACGAAGGGGGCTTTCGCGACGCCAAACACCACGGCAAGGGCGTGATGCAGAACCCCGGCGGCTATATCTATGACGGCGACTGGGTTGACGGGCGCAAGAACGGCACCGCCAAAATCACCTACCCCGATGGGGCCACCTACGAGGGCGAGGTCAGCGATGGCCAGCTGCAAGGCACCGGCACGCTTACCATGCCGGACGGTCTGATCTACGAAGGCGAATGGGCCCAGAACCAGATGAACGGCACCGGCAAACTGACCCAGCCCAATGGTGACATCTACGAAGGCCCGCTGGTCGCAGGGCGCCGTCAGGGTGAAGGCAAGCAGATCCACGCCAATGGCGATGTCTATATCGGCAACTTCGAAGATGACCTGCGTCACGGCGAAGGCACCTTCACCAAAACGGATGGCTACGTCTACACAGGTGAATGGCTGGCAGGCCAGATCGAGGGTCAGGGCAAGGTCACTTACCCTGATGGCTCTGTCTACGAAGGCCAGTTCCGCGACGATCTTGCCGATGGTGTGGGCAAGATCACCTACCCTGATGGCTCTACCTATGAAGGGGACTGGGTCGCTGGCGTGATTGAAGGCACCGGCACCACAACCTATCCCAACGGTCTGGTCTACACAGGCGAATTCAAGAACGCCAAGAACGAAGGCCAGGGCGTTATGACCTACCCAGACGGGTATCGCTACGAAGGTGGCTGGAAAGACGGCGAACGCCACGGCGAGGCGGTTGTGACCTACCCCGACGGCTCCGTCTACACCGGCAGCTTTGCCAACAGCCAGCGGCACGGCACCGGCAAGATCGTGATGGCGGACGGCTTCTCTTATGAAGGGGACTGGAAAGAGGGCAAGATCAGCGGCCAGGGCGTGGCCACCTATGCCAATGGCGATGTCTACGAGGGCAGTTTCCTGAACTCCAAACGCCAGGGCCCCGGCGTGATGCGCTATGCCAGCGGTCAGGAGGCCGAAGGCACCTGGGAAAACGGCGCGCTCAAGATCCAGGACAGCACGGCACCCGCATCACAGGATGGCGCCAGCGAGGCAGACAGCGCCGATACACCCGCAACCGACCCTGCCCCCGCAACCGCCAGCGACGGCAACTGATCCACGCCGGATCGTGGCAGGCAGGCGAGGCCATTGCGTGGCGCCTGCCCCACCCTTGTGACATGTTGCGCGTTTTGCGTGAAATTCTGTCTTTCCATTCGCATCCTGCTCTGTATAACTCTGCGTCATGACCATGCGTGCAGATATCCTTCGCTCCGCCACCGCGTTTCGCGGTGCAGATCTGCGCGCCCTACTGATCCTAATCCGCCTCTGAGCGTGCCATCCGGCGCGCCCGCTCAGAGGGGAAGGCATGCGCGCCATCAGGATTGGTTTTTAGGACAGACAAGAAAGATACCGACATGACGACTGCAGCTGACAAAGATCGCGTCTTGATCTTCGACACCACCTTGCGCGATGGCGAGCAGAGCCCCGGCGCAACCATGACCCATGACGAAAAGCTCGAAATCGCAGAGCTGCTGGACGATATGGGCGTCGACATCATCGAAGCGGGCTTTCCCATCGCCTCCGAAGGTGACTTCAAAGCGGTAAGCGAGATTGCCGAACGCTCCAAGAACTCCGTGATCTGTGGTCTGGCGCGCGCCAACTTCAAGGATATCGACCGCTGCGCCGAAGCGGTGCGCAAATCCGCTCAGCCGCGCATCCACACCTTTATCGGCACCTCGCCCCTGCACCGCGCCATCCCCAACCTCACCATGGATGAGATGGCAGAGAAGATCCACGAAACGGTCACCCATGCCCGCAACCTGGTGGACAACGTGCAGTGGTCCCCGATGGATGCGACGCGCACCGAATGGGACTATCTCTGCCGGGTGATCGAGATCGCCATCAAGGCAGGCGCGACCACCATCAACATCCCCGATACCGTGGGTTACACCGCCCCGGTCGAAAGCGCCGATCTGATCAAGCGCCTGATCGAAACCGTTCCAGGTGCTGATGACGTGATCTTTGCCACCCATTGCCACAACGACCTCGGCATGGCGACCGCCAACGCGCTGGCCGCTGTGGCCGGTGGCGCGCGTCAGATCGAATGCACCATCAACGGTCTGGGCGAACGCGCGGGCAACACCGCGCTGGAAGAGGTCGTCATGGCGCTGAAGGTGCGCAATGACATCATGCCGTTCCACACTGGCATCGACACCAAGAAAATCATGCACATCTCGCGCCGCGTCTCGACCGTGTCCGGTTTCGTGGTGCAGCCGAACAAGGCCATCGTGGGCAAGAACGCCTTTGCCCATGAAAGCGGCATCCATCAGGATGGCATGCTGAAGAACAAAGAAACCTTTGAAATCATGCGCCCCGAGGATGTGGGCATCGCCGGCACCTCCCTGCCCTTGGGCAAACACTCCGGCCGCGCAGCCCTGCGCGACAAGCTGAGCCAGCTCGGCTTTGAGGTGGGCGACAACCAGCTGAAGGATCTCTTTGTCCGCTTCAAGGAGCTGGCTGACCGCAAGAAAGAGGTCTTTGACGACGACATCATCGCGCTGATGCGCACCGGCGGGGATGACGACGATCACCTCAAGCTGGTTTCGATGAAAGTGGTCTGCGGCACCGGCGGCCCGGCGGAATCCACCATCGAGATGGAAGTCGACGGCAAGGACGTGACCGAGACCGCAGAAGGCGACGGCCCGGTTGATGCAACCTTCAAGGCGATCCGCAAGATCCACCCGAACGCCGCGCATCTGCAGCTCTATCAGGTGCACGCCGTGACCGAAGGCACCGACGCGCAGGCCACCGTGTCTGTCCGTCTGGAAGAAGACGGCGTGATCGCCACGGGCGAAAGCGCGAACACCGACACGGTTGTCGCCTCTGCCGCGGCCTATATCAGCGCCCTCAACCGCCTGATCGTGCGCCGCAGCAAAATGGGCGAAGGCGCCGACACGCGCGAGATCTCCTATAAGGACATCACCTGATCAACCTTTTGATCTGAAACGCATATCCCAACAACAAAGGCCACCCATCGGGTGGCCTTTTCCGTGTCGTCTCCGTAGCGTCGCTGGGTCGGTCCCGATCAGCCCAGTTGACTGAACAGCTTGGTCAACCGCTGTGCCTCATCCTCGGTGCCGTAGGGCGCGTTCACGATGAACATGCCAGAACCCACCATCCGGTGCCCCTCTCGCGCCGGGGGAAAGCGGACTTCGTGACGCAACACGCCGGGCAGGTCCTGCGCCTCCAGCGCATTCAGCATCGGCTTATGCGCCCCATCGGTCAGGATCGGATACCAAAGGGCAATCACGCCAACATTCCATTTGCGGTGCAGCTTGGCGATATGGCCGGGGATCTGGGCATAGTCACGCTTGATCTCGTAACTCGGGTCAATCAACAGCATGCCGCGCCGCGGTGTCGGTGGCGCCAATGACAACGCCAGTTCAAATCCGTCCTGCTGATGCACCCTGACGCGCCCACCTTTGGCATGAGGCCGCATCGCCTGGCGCAGCGCCGCGTTTTCCTGCGGGTGCAGCTCGGCAAAGTTGAGACTGTCGCCCTCGCGCAAAAGATGCGCCGCAATCATCGGCGAGCCGGGATAGGCGGCTGCCCCGTGGGCGGCCCGGGTCCTGGCAATCGCCTCTGCCAACGGATGGTCCTGCGCCAGCAAAGCGTCATTCAGAAGGCGGCTGATGCCTGCCTCGGCCTCTCCCGTCTTGACCGCCTCCGCCGCGTCCAGCTGATAGAGCCCGCGCCCTGCGTGGGTCTCCAGATAGCTGAGCGGCTTATCCTTTTGGGTGAGATAGGCCAGCATCCGCGCCAACAGCGCGTGTTTCTGAACGTCCGCCAGATTTCCGGCATGATAAATATGTTGATATGACAGCATCCCTGCCCTCTAACGCCAAAACCGCCACCGCGAAAGTCCCTGACGCAACGTGAAGCACACACGCGCCTGCCTCCGCTGCGCCGCGAACATCGCCCCCACCACCATGTTCCGCAACAGCCCGATGATGGGGCACACCCATCAATGCCCTCCACAGCCCCCCTTGCAAGCGGCGGAAAGGTGCCATTTGTCCCGAATCCGCCCTTTCGCGACGTGCAACCCCTGCTTATAAGAACAAAAGCCCGCTCTCATCAGAGTCGCGGGATTGGTGGCAGTATTTACAGGGTCCTACTATATGTCGATCTTCGGAAGTCTTGGCGGGTTGTTCACGTCTGATATGGCAATTGACCTCGGCACGGCGAACACGCTGGTTTACGTCAAAGGTCGCGGTGTCATCCTGTCAGAGCCCTCCGTGGTGGCCTATCACGTGAAAGACGGCGTCAAAAAGGTTCTGGCGGTTGGCGAAGACGCCAAGCTGATGCTGGGCCGGACCCCCGGTTCGATCGAGGCCATCCGCCCGATGCGCGAAGGTGTGATCGCTGACTTCGACACCGCCGAAGAGATGATTAAACACTTCATCCGCAAGGTCCACAAACGCTCCACCTTTTCCAAACCCAAGATCATCGTCTGCGTCCCCCACGGTGCCACCCCCGTGGAAAAACGCGCGATCCGTCAGTCCGTGCTCTCGGCTGGTGCCCGTCGCGCCGGTCTGATTGCAGAACCGATTGCCGCCGCCATCGGCGCAGGCATGCCCATCACCGACCCGACCGGCAACATGGTTGTCGACATCGGCGGCGGGACGACCGAAGTCGCGGTTCTGTCGCTGGGTGACATCGTTTACGCCCGCTCCGTCCGCGTCGGTGGCGACCGCATGGATGAGGCGATCATTTCCTACCTGCGCCGCCAGCAGAACCTGCTGGTGGGTGAAGCAACGGCAGAGCGCATCAAAACCTCGATCGGCACCGCCCGGATGCCCGACGACGGCCGCGGCCAGTCGATGCAGATCCGCGGCCGTGACCTTCTGAATGGCGTGCCAAAGGAAATCGAAATCTCGCAGGCCCAAGTGGCCGAAGCGCTGGCAGAACCGGTGCAGCAGATCTGCGAAGCGGTGATGACCGCGCTGGAAACCACGCCGCCGGATCTGGCCGCTGACATCGTTGACCGCGGCGTCATGCTGACGGGTGGTGGCGCGCTGCTGGGTGATCTGGATCTGGCGCTGCGCGAACAGACCGGCCTGGCCGTCTCGATCGCGGATGAGAGCCTGAACTGCGTTGCCCTTGGCACCGGCAAGGCGCTGGAATACGAAAAGCAGCTGGCACACGCCATCGACTACGACAGCTGATGGGCACACGCAGAACCGCGCCTCGCGCAGGCTCTGCATGACCTGGAAGGGAACCCTTGGCCAAAGATCGGTCCCAGCGCGATGATTATGCGGCCCCGCTGCGTCGTTTGCTGACCGGGGTTGTCTGCCTGTGCCTGCTCGCCCTCTTTCTGATCTGGCGGATCGACAGCCCGCGCGTCGAACGGTTCCGCGCGCAGGTGATCGACGCGGTGGTGCCCAGCATGGACTGGGCCATGATCCCGGTCGAAGGGGCAATCAACCTGTTCCGCGACTTCCAGAGCTATCAGCGCCTTGCCGAACAGAACCGCGAGCTGCGCAGCGAATTGCGCCAGATGAGCGCCTGGAAAGAGGCCGCACTGCAGCTGGAGCAGGAAAACGCCCGTCTGCTTGATCTCAACAACGTCCGCCTTGATCCGCGTCTCACCTATGTGACCGGTGTGGTCATGGCCGACAGCGGCTCGCCGTTTCGCCAGTCGGTGATCCTCAACGTTGGCGCCCGCGATGGGGTGCGTGATGGCTGGGCTGCGATGGACGGCATCGGCCTTGTCGGGCGTATTTCGGGCACCGGGCAGAACACCTCCCGCGTGATCCTGCTGACAGATGCCTCCAGCGCCGTGCCCGCGATGATCCAACCCTCCGGCCAAAGCACGCTGGTCGCAGGCGACAATAGCCCCGCCCCGGTCATCGACTTTCTTGAAAACCCGGATCTGGTGCGCCCCGGCGACCGCGTTGTCACCTCTGGCGATGGGCAGGTCTTTCCGGCGGGTCTGCTGATCGGTCAGGTGACACAAGACCGCTTTGGCCGCCTCCGGGTGCGCCTGTCGGCCGATTACGAACGGCTGGAATTTCTGCGGGTGCTGCGCCATCACGGCTCTGAGGTGATCCGCGACCCCGGCGGGTTGATCGTGCCCGCCCCCGGCACCGGCACCATCCCCCGCCCGCGCCCCGAAGGACTGGGGGCAGACACCGGCGACGGGACAGAGCCTGCGGAGACCGAGGATGGCTAGCACCTCCCCGGCGCGGATCTGGGTCATGCGGGCCGCCTTTCCGGCCCTCTCGCTTCTGGTGATCTTTCTGCACCTTCTGCCGCTGTCCACCCTGCCCTCTCGCTGGGCGCCGCCCGACGTGATGATGGCGCTGGTGATGGCCTGGGCCGTGCGTCGCCCCGATTTTGTCCCGACCCTCAGCATCGCCTTCACTTTCCTGATGGCCGATTTGCTGTTTCAGCGCCCACCGGGGCTGATTGCGCTCTTGGTGGTGCTCGGCGCGAGCTTTCTGAAATCGCAGGTCCACCCCCACCGGGAAACCGCCTTTCTCGGGGAATGGGTCAGTGTCGGAATCGTGATCGTCGCCATCACCCTCAGCAACCGGCTGATCCTTGCCGTGCTCAGTGTCGAACAGCCATCCTTGGGTTTGATTCTGATCCAGATGGTGGCAACATTGGCCGTCTATCCGCTGATCGTCCTGATCAGCGAAAGCCTCTTGGGCGTTCAGAAACTCTCGCCTGCCGAAGCAGAAGCTCTGGGAAGCCGCTGATGAAACGCAACACCAAGGACGTCGAAGCCTCGCACCGCAAGATGAGCCGCCGCGCGCTGTTTCTCGGCGGGCTGCAACTGGCCTTTGCCGGTGGTCTTGCCATGCGGATGCGTCACCTGCAGGTCGATCAGGCCGATCAGTTCCGCCTCCTGGCCGAGGAAAACCGGATCAACATTCGCCTGATCCCCCCGGCCCGTGGCCAGATCTATGACCGCAACGGCATGATCCTGGCGCAGAACTCTCAGTCCTACCGCATCACCATCGTGCCCGAAGACGCAGGCGATGTGGATGCGGTGATCGAACGGCTCTCGCGCCTGCTGCCGCTTGATCCCGAAGACATCGAACGCGCCAAAACAGAGATGCGCCGCTCTCCGCCCTTTCTGCCGATCACACTGGCAGACCAGATCAGCTGGGACGATATCTCCAAGGTCGCCGTCAACGCCCCCGCCCTGCCCGGCATCACGCCAGAGGTCGGCCTGACCCGCGTCTATCCCCAGCGCGAGGATTTCGCCCATGTGGTCGGCTATGTCGGGCCGGTGTCGGATTATGATCTCAGCAAGCTGACAGATCCCGAACCCATCCTGCGCATTCCCCGCTTTCAGATCGGCAAGGTCGGATTTGAGGCCAAGGTCGAAACCAGCCTGCGCGGCAAGGCGGGCGCCAAGCGGGTCGAAGTCAACGCCACCGGTCGGGTCATGCGCGAGCTGGACCGCCGCGAGGGCGAAGCGGGCGCAGACATGCAGCTGACCATCGACGCCGAGCTGCAAAGCTACACCCAGGCCCGTCTCGGCAGCGAAAGCGCCAGCGCTGTTCTGATTGATTGCGAAAGCGGCGATGTGCAGGCCATTGCCTCGGCCCCCAGTTTTGACCCGAACCTGTTCGTGCGCGGGATCTCGGTTGCTGACTACCGGATCCTGACAGAGGACAAATATCGCCCTCTGGCCAATAAAACGGTGCAGGGGGTCTATCCGCCCGGCTCAACCTTCAAGATGATCACAGCCCTCGCCGCACTTGAGGAAGGGCTGATCGGCACCGAAGAAACCGTCTGGTGCCCCGGCCACATGGAGGTCTCGGGCCGTCGCTTTCACTGTTGGAAACGCGCAGGCCACGGCCATGTCGACCTCAACACCTCGCTCAAAAGCTCCTGCGACGTCTACTACTACGATCTCGCGATCAAGGTGGGCATCGACAAGATCTCGGCGATGGCGAAGCGCTTTGGCCTTGGCGTGCGCCACGATCTGCCCATGTCTGCCGTTGCCAAGGGGCTGGCCCCGAACAGGGCGTGGAAATCGGAAACCTACGGCCAGGACTGGCTGGTTGGGGATACCGTCAACGCCTCGATCGGTCAGGGCTATATGCTCGCCTCGCCATTGCAGCTTGCGGTGATGACCGCGCGTCTTGCCACCGGCCGCTCTGTTGAGCCGCGGCTGGTGAAATCCATCGACGGTGTCGAACAACCCGGCGGCGCAGGCGAAGCGATGGACATCAACCCCAACAACCTGCGCACCGTGCGCAAGGGCATGTACTCCGTCAGCAACGAACGCCGTGGCACGGGCTATGGATCGCGCATCATCGCCGAGGGCATGCGCATGGCGGGAAAAAGCGGCACAAGCCAGGTGCGCAACATCACCGCCGCAGAACGCGCCGCCGGGGTGATCCGCAACGAAGACCTGCCCTGGGAACGCCGGGACCATGCGCTGTTCGTGGCCTATGCGCCCTATGACAAACCGAAATACGCCACGGCCGTCGTGGTCGAACACGGCGGCGGCGGCTCCAAGGCCGCAGCCCCCATCGCCCGCGACGTGCTGCTTCAGGCGCTCTATGGCGGCACGCCGCCGCTAGAGGCCTATCCCACCAAGGACCGCAGCCGCATCCAGGCCCAGCAGGAACGGCTGGAGCGCGAGCGCCTCAAACGCGACCGGGGCGACGACAGCGAACAGGCATAAGCCACAGACCGACCACCAGTGACGACCCCAGTGACGACCACCAGACCGGCCCCGCAGAGAACGCTCTGATCAGGCCACAAACGAAAGCACAAAGATGAGCTATCTTGCCAACAATGCCCAGACGGTCCCCACCGGCCTGCGCAAGATCCTCTATCTGAACTGGCCGCTGACCCTTCTGTTGGCCAGCGTCGCGGCGGTTGGCTTTCTGATGCTCTATTCCGTCGCGGGCGGCAGCTTCAGCCCCTGGGTCGAGCCGCAGGTCAAACGCTTCATCCTCGGGCTTGCGGTCATGCTGGTGGTGGCGATGGTGCCGATCTGGTTCTGGCGCAATATCTCGGTGCTTGCCTATCTCGCCTCGATGGTGCTGCTTTTGGCGGTAGAGTTCTTTGGCACCGTCGGCATGGGCGCGCAGCGCTGGATCGACCTTGGGTTTATGCGGCTGCAACCCTCCGAGTTGATGAAGATCACACTGGTGATGCTGCTTGCCGCCTATTACGACTGGCTGCCGGCCGAAAAATGCTCGCGCCTGCAGTGGGTTATCTTACCGGTCATTATCATCATCGTGCCCACGCTGCTGGTCCTGCGCCAGCCTGATCTGGGCACCTCCATCCTGCTGATGGCTGCGGGGGGCGGTGTCATGTTTCTGGCCGGTGTGCACTGGGCCTATTTCGCCGCCGTCATTGGCGCCGCCGTTGGGCTGGTCGCCGCCGTCTTCAAAAGCCGCGGCACCGAATGGCAGCTGCTGAAAGACTACCAGTTCCGCCGCATCGACACCTTTCTTGACCCCTCGCAGGATCCGCTGGGGGCCGGCTATCATATCACCCAATCCAAAATCGCCCTGGGTTCTGGGGGCTGGTCCGGACGCGGCTTTATGCAGGGCACCCAGTCGCGCCTCAACTTCCTGCCGGAAAAACACACCGACTTCATCTTTACCACCCTGGCCGAGGAGTTCGGCTTTATTGGCGGCATCACGCTGTTGTTCATCTATCTGCTGGTGATCGTCTTCTGCATCGCCACCGCACTCGCCACCAAGGACCGCTTTGCCTCGCTGGTCACTTTGGGGATCGCGATCACCTTCTTCCTGTTCTTTGCCGTGAACATGTCGATGGTCATGGGGCTCGCCCCTGTTGTTGGCGTCCCCTTGCCGATGGTGTCCTACGGCGGGTCCGTGATGCTGGTGCTGATGGGGGCCTTTGGCCTTGTGCAAAGCGCAAACATCCACCGTCCGCGCTAGGGTCAGACCGCCCCACCCAAGGCAAACATAGGCGCGCACGGTCTTTTTTCAGGCCGTGCACGACAAAACGCCTATTCATATCGCGCCCTGCCCCCTATCCCTAGGACAACAGAGTTCAGGGAGCAGATTGATGAGCATATTTCACCTCGCCTATCACGTGGATGATCTCGACAAGGCGCGCGATTTTTATGGCGGGCTTCTGGGCTGCGCTGAGGGGCGCAGCACCGACACATGGGTGGATTTCAACTTCTTCGGCCATCAGATCTCGCTTCACCTTGGCCCGGTTTTCGCAACAGCCAACACCGGCAAAGTGGGCGAGCACATGGTGCCGATGCCCCATCTGGGGGTGATCCTGCCACAGGCAGACTGGCGCGCGCTGGCCGACCGGCTAGAGGCTGCGGGCATCGATTTCACCATCGCCCCCACCACCCGCTTTGCAGGCGAGCCGGGAGAGCAAAGCACCATGTTCTTCTATGATCCCGCAGGCAATCCGATCGAAGTCAAAGGCTTTGCCGATATGGCCGGAGTGTTCGCCACATGATCAACGTCCAATTCGCCGCCCGGCCCGAACGCTGGGCCACCCAAGAGGCGCCTTTGCGTGCCGCCTTTGCACAGGCCGGGCTAAACGCCGATCTGCGGCCCGACCATGACCCGGCTGATGTCGACTATGTGGTCTATGCCCCCAACTCCGACCTGCAGGATTTCACGCCCTATACCCGCTGCAAAGCGGTGCTGAGCCTCTGGGCCGGGGTCGAGAAAATCGTCGGCAACCAGACCCTGACAATGCCGCTCTGCCGGATGGTGGATCCCGGCCTGACTGCGGGCATGGTGGAATGGGTCACGGGCCATGTGCTGCGCTATCATCTCGACATCGACAACACGATCCACACCCAGGACAGATGGGAGCCCAAAGTCCCGCCCCTGGCAGAGGAACGCCCGGTCACGGTTCTGGGCCTTGGTGCGCTGGGGCAGGCCTGTGCACAGATGCTGGCGACACTGGGCTTCCCGGTAACCGGCTGGTCACGATCGGAAAAATCCATCGCCGGGATCACCTGTCATCACGGTGAGGCCGGGCTGCGCACGGCCCTGACGGGGGCGGAAATCGTGGTTCTGCTGCTGCCGGATACCCCGGCCACGGAAAACACGCTGAACGATGAAACCCTTGCCCTGCTGCCCAAGGGCGCACGCCTCATCAATCCGGGTCGTGGTCCTTTGATTGACGATAACGCCCTGCTCGCCGCGCTCGACAGCGGTCAGGTGGGTCACGCAACGCTTGATGTCTTTCGGGTGGAGCCACTGCCGCTGGATCACCCCTACTGGGCCCATCCCAATGTGACCGTCACCCCCCATATCGCAGCCGAAACCCGCGCCATTACAGCCGCGCGCGTCATCGCGGAAAACATCCGCCGGGGCGAAGCAGGCGAGCCGCTGTTGCATCTGGTCGACCGTAGCCTCGGCTATTGAACCGCACCCGCCCGCCGCGTGCGGGGATGGTTAACAGGTCGTTACCACCCCGCTCGCCCTGCTCAGCTTTGCTTTAGATCGCTGCGCTAATGTGGGGGCAATCGCGATTGCAGGATCCGGGTTTGGCACCCCGGCTCCGACCAGGAAACGGACCCCGATCACCGGGGCTGTGCAAAGACCTGAGCACTCGGGCAGATGCCCGTCCTCCTCCGCCCCCGTGGCGGCGCCGTCCACTTATCGCCTTGTCCCGCTGCGGACACCCCCCACACGTGCAGATCGCAAAGAGATGCACACAACAGACAACCAACAGCCCGCGCTTCCCGAACGGCCCTGCCGGATCGGGCCAAACCCGTGCACCAGCCCCAACAAAAAAGGCAGGCGCATCACGCCTGCCCTTTCCATCACTCTGGTTAGGCCACAGCTTACGACGCAGCCAACCCGCGCCCCTTCAGCAGCGCGTCGACACCGGGCAGACGCCCGCGGAACGCAGTGTAGAGCTCAGCCGGATCGCGCGAACCACCGGTAGACAGAATGTTGGCCTCCAACGCTGTGGCGCGCTCGGGATCAAAGGCGCCGCCCGCCTCTTCAAAGGCGGCAAAAGCATCGGCATCCATCACCTCTGACCACATGTAGCTGTAATAGCCCGAGGAATAGCCATCACCCGAAAACACATGCGCAAAATGCGGCGTGGCATGGCGCATGATGATGGCAGACGGCATGCCGATCTCTGCCAGAACCTCGGCCTGTTTGGCCATCGGATCCTTCGGCGCGGGCCCGTCGTGAAACGCCAGATCCACCAGCGCAGAGGCCACATATTCCACCGTCTGGAACCCCATATCAAAGGTCGACGCCGCCAGAACCCGGTCGCGCATTTCCACAGGCATCGGCTGGCCGGTCTCGGCGTGGGTGGCGAATTTGCCCAGAACCTCGGGCACATCCAGCCAGTGTTCATATAGCTGCGAGGGCAGCTCCACGAAATCGCGCGCCACCGATGTGCCAGAGATGCTCTCGTAGGTCACATTCGACAGCATCTGGTGCAGCGCATGGCCGAACTCGTGGAACAGGGTGCGCGCATCATCATAAGACAGCAGCGCCGGATCGCCCTTGGCAAAGTTGCACACGTTGATCACGATGGGCGTCTGCACATCGGGGAATTTGGCCTGGCTGCGCATGGCCGAACACCACGCGCCCGACCGTTTGGAGGAACGGGCGAAATAGTCGCCGATAAACACCGCCACATGATCGCCATTGCGGGTCACCTCCCAGGCGCGGCAATCCTCGTGATAAAGCGGCACATCAAGCGGCGTGAACTCCAGCCCGAACAGACGGGTGGCACAGTCAAACGACGCCTCGATCATGCGATCCAGCTGGAAATAGGGCTTCAGCTCCGCCTCGTCGAGATCATGCTCTGCCTTGCGCCGTTTCTCTGCGTAAAAGCGCCAGTCCCAGGGCTCCAGCTCGCCGTTGATGCCATCGTCCTGCATCATCTTGGTCAACACCCAGGCATCCGCCTCGGCCTGCGCCTTGGCCGGCTCCCAGACCTGCATCAGCAGATCGCGCACCGCAGCCGGGGTCTTGGCCATCTCTGTTTCCAGCTTGTAGGCCGCGAAATTCTTGTAGCCGAGCAATTGCGCGCGCTCTTCGCGCAGCTTCAGGATCTCGGCAGCTATCTCGCGGTTGTCGCTGTCGCCGCCATTGGCGCCGCGCGCAGCCCAGGCCTCGAACGCTGTCTTGCGCAGGTCGCGGCGGGGGGAAAACTGCAAAAACGGCGTGATGAGAGAGCGCGACAACGTGACTGCCGGGCCATCCAGCCCCTTGTCCTTGCCCGCCGCACGCGCGGCATCAACGACGAATTGTGGCAGGCCGCTCAGATCCTCCTCGCTCAGCTCCATATACCAGTTGCGTTCATCAGCCAGCAGGTTCTGGGTGAACTCGGTCCCAAGGGTCGCAAGGCGGGATTTGATCTCTTGCATGCGGGTGTCATCTGCCCCTTCCAGCGCCGCACCGCCGCGCACAAATCCACGATGGGTCAGCATCAGAACACGCGCCTGTTCCTCGCTCAGATCCAGCGTATCGCGCTGATCCCACACGGCTTTGACACGGGCATAAAGCGCCTTGTTGGCGGTGATGGCGGAAAAATGTGCCGCCAGCTTGGGCGAAAACGCCCGCTGCAACGCCTCGCGCTCGGGGTTACTGTCGGCCCCGGCCACGCTGTAAAACACCGACAAAACCTGCTCCAGCTCGCGGCAGGGGGTTTCCAGCGCCTCGATCACATTGGCAAAAGTCGGTGCCTCCTGCGAGGTGGCAATCGCGTCGATCTGCGCCTGATGGGCAGCCAGCGCCTCCTCCAATGCGGGGGCAAAATCGCTGTCCTTGATCTGGTCGAAAGGGGCAATTTCAAATGGCGTGTCCCAGGTGGACAGCAGCGGATTGGTCATGGCAAATCTCCTTTGTGAGGAAGCTATGTCCGCCCCTGCCCGCCGTCCAGAGGACCGTGGAAATTTATCCTGTTATTCGCCCCGGCCCGCCAGCCTGCCCCCGCCTAGCCGGTCGGGTCATCCACCAATTCTGCAGGCAGGATGATGATAGAGACGCCCGCGATGTTGGCCGCGCGCGCAATGCGCCATTCAAAGCGGCCAAAAATGCCGTCGGTGTCGATCAGAACCACCACCGGTTCCTTGCCGGTGATTTCGGCAGCAAAAAGCACCTGCTGCAAGCTGTCGAGACTGCTGCGTTTATCCAGACCCACCTCAACCACCCGCCGGTCGTTTTCGCAATCCACCCGGATTGCGGCCTCTCCGCCGGGGTAGTCAAAGGTATGGGTGCGCTCTGCCTCGCCACCAAAAAGACTGGCACATAAAAGCGCAATGTAATGGGCTTCGGTCAAATCGGGGGGGCTCTTCGCTAAAGCTGTGGGCTAGCGGTGTTCTTGTCGGCTGCGCAGGTGCTTTTCCAGGCGCCGCAGCGCCAGCGACAGACCGATGGTCAGCGTCAGGTAAATCAGCGCCACGACATTGTAGGTTTCAAAATAGCGGAAATTGCCCACCGCGGTGATCTTGCCCAGCTGCGTGACGTCAGCAACCCCCAGCACGGACACCAGCGAGCTGTCCTTGACCAGCGCCACGAAATCATTGCCAAGCGGCGGCAGGATGGTGCGGATGGCCTGCGGAAAGACGATGAAACGAAAGCGCTGCCAGCGGTTCAGGCCCAGCGCCTTGGCCGCCTCGATCTGGCCCTCATCCACCGATTGCAGACCCGCGCGAAACACCTCGGAGATAAAGGCCGAGTAGGCAATCATCAGCGCAATGATCGCGCGCCACAGCAATGGAAAATTGCGCGTGCGGATCGGATCAAGTCCAAATTGCGCGCCGATCCAGTTGCGCAGCTCCACCAATGCAGGCGCCAGCACAAAAGCGACGTAAAGCAACAGCACGATGATCGGAATGCCGCGCACCACTTCGATGTAGAACCGCGCGCTTTGGCGGATCACCAGCCAGCGCGAGCCAGCCGCAAGCGCCAGCCCAAGCCCCAGAAGAGACGCGAGAAAGAAGCTCACCAGCGTCACAAAGATCGTCAGCTGAACGCCTTTTGACAGGGTTTTCAGGATGTTGAGATAGAGATCATCCGCCACAACCTGCCAGCCGAGATAGACGCCAATCAGCGCAACAGCCGCAAGCCACCACGGAAAGTCCTCTTTCTTGTCCGTCCCTTTGACCGGTTTGGGGGGCTGATCGCTCATCTTTGCTCCGCGTTGTTGAAGGCCCGTGTTGAAGGCCCCAAAAAATCCCCGGCGCCAGGCACCGGGGACGGGGTCAGGTTTGGCCGGATCTATCAGCCGCCGAGCTTATATTCCAGAAACCACTTCGTGTTCAGCGCATCCAGCGTGCCATCTGCCTCCATCGAGGCAATCGCCGCGTTGATCGGCGCCACCAGGTCGCTGCCCTTGGGGAAGATGAAGCCAAAGTCCTCGGTCCCCAGCGGCTCGCCCACGATTTTCAGCGCACCCTCAGATGCCGCGACATAGCCATTTGCGGCGGTGCTGTCCGACAATGCCAGATCCACATCGCCCGTGCGCAACGCCTGAATGGCCGCACCAAAGGTTTCAAACAGCTTGATGCGCGGGTTCGCCTCGTCACCGTCGAGGATATCGTAGACGGTCACGTAAAACGGCGTGGTGCCCGGTTGCGCGCCTGCCAGCAGATCTGCATCAGCGGCAAAGCCTGCTGCGTCGTCAAAGCGGGTTTCATCCCCGGCCACGATCATGCGCATTTGCGAGGTCAGGTATTTGTCCGAAAAATCAACCTTTTCCTTGCGATCATCGCGGATGGTGATGCCAGTCATGCCCATGTCGTACTGGCCATCGCTGACGGCAGGGATCATCGCGTCCCAGCTGGTTGTTTCGTAAACCACGGTGATGTTGATGCGTTCGGCGATCTCTGCCATTGCATCGTACTCCCAGCCGATTGCCGCGCCGCTGGCGGGGTCGACAAACTGCAGCGGCGGATAGGCGTTTTCCACCGAAACGACGACCTCGCGGCCCTCGAGGTTGGGCAGGTCAGCCGCCAGCGCGCCCCCTGCAAGCGTGGCAAGGCCAAGAGCCGCTGCCGCCAGTTTTGCCGCCGATGTTGCGGTGTGTTTCGCTGTCATAGTCTGTCCCCTTCGTTGGTCTATCCCGGCATCTCAGGATCCGGGTTGGGTGGATCGGCCCCAATCGGGCCGGGTCATTTTTACATACAGCCTTACCCGGCAGAGACGGCGCCCCCCGTCGCACAAACCGGGCAATCGCTGCGCTGGCTGAGGCTGATCTTGCGGCTTTCGGAATAAAGCCCATCGTAAATCAGCATCTCGCCCTGCAGGGTCTGACCTGCGCCAGTGATGGCCTTGATCGCCTCTAGCGCCATCATCGCGCCAACCACGCCGGGCAATGGGCCCACAACGCCCGCCTCGGAACAGCTGGGCGCAAGGCCTGCTGCCGGTGCTTCGGGAAAGATGCACTGATAGCAGGGGCCGCCTGCGGTGGGGTGAAACAGGGAAATCTGCCCCTCCCACTGCGACAACGCGCCTGAAATCAGCGGCTTGCCCAGGGCCACAGCCGTGCGATTTGCCAGATAGCGCGTGTCGAAATTATCAGTGCCATCAAGGATAAGATCGTAATCCGCAAACAGATCGGCGGCGATGTCTTCGCTCAGCCGACGATGATAGGGGCGCACTGTGATATGGGGGTTCTGGGCCTCCATCGCGGCCTGGGCCGAGAAGACTTTGGGCATCCCGATGTCCTGATCACGGTGGATGACCTGACGCTGCAGGTTGGCGTTTTCCACCACATCGTCGTCGATCACCCCGATGGTGCCGACCCCGGCGGCTGCAAGATATTGCAGCGCAGGCGCGCCAAGCCCCCCTGCCCCAATCACCAGCACCCGCGCCTTGCGCAGCTTTTTCTGGCCCGGTCCCCCCAGTTCGCGCAACACGATGTGGCGGGCATAGCGGTCCAACTCGCTGTCAGAGAATTTGTCCGCGCGGGGTTTGGTGGCGGTCTCCTCCGCAGTGTCGGGCTGGGCTCGGCTGCGCAGCCGGCGCAACAGGTGGCGATAGGCCATCACCAGCACGACAGCGCCTGCCAGCATCAGCCAGGGGGCCGCCGATCCGCCAGTTGCGGCACGCAGCGGGGCGCCTTCGGGCAGGGTCAACTGGATTGCCAGCACCGCGAGAAAGATCAGCGCCAGAAGGGACAGGCGCAGGCGGCGGTCCAGACCGGCAAAGCCGCCCCCCCACCAGATCAACGCTGCGAGAAGGAAGATCGACAGCATCAGCGCTGCCCCGTAGAGCCAAAGCCGCCGCTGCCGCGCGCGCTGTCACTGAGACTGTCGACAAGGTGGAACCGGGCCTGCAGAACGGGGGCCACCACCATCTGCGCGATACGGTCGCCATGGGCGATCTCAAACGGTGCATCGCCCGCATTCATCACGATCACCCCCAGCGGGCCACGGTAATCGCTGTCGATGGTGCCCGGCGCATTGGGCAGGGTGATGCCGTGTTTCAGCGCAAGGCCCGAACGGGGGCGGATCTGCACCTCGTAGCCTTGCGGGATTTCCAACCGCAGCCCGGTCGGCACCAGCCTGCGCTCTCCCGGTGCCAGCGTCAGAGATTGGCGGTCCGGCAGGTTGGCGCGCAGGTCCGCGCCTGCGGCTTCCTCTGTCTGATAGGCAGGCAGTGGCACATCCCTGTCTGCGCCCTCGTCATATGTGATACGGATCTCGACCATTGCTGTGGCGTGTCCTTGCTCGTTTGTTCCCGTTCCGGCGGCTCAGCCCTTGTCTGTCAGCGCGGCGGCGATGCGTTCGGCCAGTTGGCGCGCGACGGCTGTCTTGTCCATGCGCGGCCAGCTTTCGGCACCTGCATCGGAAATCAGGATCACCGCGTTTTCGCTGCCCCCCATGATGCCCGTCGCCGGAGAGACATCATTGGCCACGATCCAGTCGCAGCCCTTGCGCAGGCGTTTGGCGGTGGCGTTGTCCACCACGTCGTTGGTTTCGGCCGCAAACCCCACAACCAGCCCCGGTCGCCCCTCGTCCAGATGCGCAACGGTCTTGAGGATATCGAGGTTTTCGGCAAACTCCATGACCGGCAGGCCATCCTTTGATTTCTTCAGCTTGCGGTCCGAGGCGCTGGTGACGCGCCAATCGGCCACCGCAGCGGCAAAGACACCGGCATCAGCAGGAAGCGCCGCAAAAACCGCATCCGCCATCTGTTGGGCGGTCTCGACCGGCACGACCTCTACCCCCTCGGGTGGCGCGACGCTGGCAGGGCCCGTGATAAAGACCACCTCAGCGCCCAAATCGCGCAGAGCACGGGCCAGCGCTGTTCCCTGCGCACCAGAGGAGCGGTTGGCGATATAGCGGACCGGGTCGATCGGTTCATGGGTGGGGCCGGAGGTGACGACAATGCGCCGCCCCTTCAGGGGGCCATCCGACAGTTTGGTGGTGATGGCGGCAACAATCGCCTCTGGTTCGGCCAGACGACCGGGGCCAAATTCGCCGCAGGCCATGCCGCCCTCATCCGGGCCTACACAAGCGACACCATCGGCCAGCAGCGTGGCCAGATTGCGCTGGGTTGCGGGGTGCTGCCACATGCGCACGTTCATCGCAGGCGCCAAAAGCACCGGCGTATCCGTCGCCAGCAGCAGGGTGGACGCCAGATCATTGGCATGGCCATTGGCCATTTTCGCCATCAGGTCCGCCGTCGCCGGGGCCACCACCAGAAGATCCGCACTGCGCGACAGCTGGATATGGCCCATCTCTGCCTCGGCGGTGAGATCAAACAGATCGCGGTGCACCGCCTGCCCCGCAAGTGCGGAGACCGACAGCGGGGTCACAAATTCCTCTCCCGCCTTGGTCAGAACCGGCACCACCTCGGCGCCCTGATCCTGCAAGCGGCGGATCAGCTCCAGCGATTTATATGCCGCGATGCCGCCGCCGATGATGAGAAGAATACGTTTGTTGGCCAGCATTTATCCGTCCTTGCCGCAAAGTCCGCCAAACAGTACTGCGCCTGCGCGCGAGAGGGAAACGGTTTTCACCCTGCCGGCCGCGCTGTGTTGCCGACAAGAAAGGCGCGCCCGTTTCGGACGCGCCGGTCTGGTCTGTGATCTATCGCGGCTGCGATCTGCGCCCCGCTTACATCAGGAAATTCTGCACCTCACGCGAACAGGTTTCGAGCGACTTGCGCATTTTCTGGAAAGCTGCGGCTTCCAGCTGGCGGACGCGTTCCTTGGACAGGCCCAGCTCATCCCCGAGGCTTTCGAGGGTGCGGGGTTTGTCGCGCAGTTTGCGTTCGGTGATGATGAACCGCTCGCGATCGTTGAGCGCCTGCATCGCCTCTACCAGCCAGGTGCGCAGCTGTCTGGTGTCGTGGCTTTCCTCAACCAGTTCGGCGGCTTGCGCGCTGTCATCTTCCAGCGCCTCGATCCACTCGCGGCCCTCGTCCTCGGCCGACTGTACCGCGTTCAGCGAGAAATCCGCACCCGACAGGCGGCCGTCCATCATCTGCACATCACGCAGCGGCACGCCGATTTCGGTGGCGATTTTCTGGTGCAGCTGATGCTGGTCCAGCTGCTCTCCGCTGGCGGCGGCTTCGCGCTCCAGCTGGGCCTGGACGCGGCGCATGTTGAAGAACAGGGATTTCTGGGAGGAGGTAGAGCCGGTGCGCACCATCGACCAGTTGCGCATCACGTAATCCTGAATGGAGGCCTTGATCCACCAGACCGCATAGGTCGAAAAGCGCACGCCGCGATCCGGGTCGAATTTGTCAGCGGCTTTCATCAGCCCCAGACCCGCCTCTTGAATGAGGTCATTCATCGGCGCGCCGTAGCGTCGGAATTTCGAGGCCATGGAGATCGCCAGCCGCATATATGCGTTGATCAATCGATGGAGCGCCTGGACATCCCGCTCATCCCGCCAGGCGTAGGCCAGCTTGAGCTCGGTCTCGGCATCAAGCAACTCGGCCTTCATCGCCCGCTTGGGCAGTGGGTTTTCGATCATGGTATCAAGTGCCATTTTTCTTCCCCGTTGATGAGTTTGACCCTGTTACGTGGCGGCAGGCACATTGGATCAATTCTAAATTGGCAAAAATCCAAAGCGCCTGATCGGACCGCTGCGCGGAGGCCAGTTTGAGGCTGTGATCCGGGCCGAAAATGGTTCAGGCGAAGGGCCTATGTCCGGCGTCGGTGATGTCTCGGGTCTTGGCAGTCTGCATTGGAATTGCGGTACGCTAACGCGCGAAATCCACCTTGGTTCCCGGATGATGCAAAATTCATGGTCATCGCGGGTCTGTCAGCGGGGCGGCAGAGCGATTGCCGCACCCAATGCGCCACATGAGCCCTGCTAAGGCCCGGTTTGGCGATGTGCCCTATCTGGCGGTGCCTGCCGTTGGCCCGCAGCGATCCACAAGGATCCGCAGCGCAGGTTGACGCAGGCAAGGGGGCTGCGCATCTTGTGCTGCACTGCACCCGTCGATACCCAGTATCGCACCTTAGGACAGAAACAGGGTAATAAAATTGCCGTCGAAAGTCACTTTCATTCTTGGGGGCGCGGCCTCTGGAAAATCGGCTTTTGCCGAAGAAATCTGCGTAAAGTCGGGAAAAGACAGGGTTTATCTGGCCACGTCACAAGTGTTTGATCGTGAAATGCGCGCAAAAGTGGACCGCCACCTGCAACAGCGTGGAGAGGGGTGGACCACCCATGAGGCGCCAATGGATGTGGCGCCGGTCCTCGACTCGCTTGGTGGGGATCAGATCTGCCTGCTGGATTGCGCGACCATGTGGCTGAGCAATCATATGCTGGCTGAGGACGGTGATCTGGTGTCCGCGCAGAGGGATCTTTTGGATGCGCTGGCGCGCTGTGCAGCTGATGTGGTGGTTGTGTCCAATGAAACCGGACAGGGCATCGTCCCCGAAAACGCGCTGGCGCGGCGGTTTCGCGAGGCACAGGGGCGGCTGAACATCGAACTGGCCAAAGTGGCAGATACCGTTGTGCAGGTCACTGTCGGCCTGCCACATGTGCTGAAAGGTGCGCTATGAGCGAGAGCGAACTGACGCGGTTGTTTCTGATCCGTCACGGGCCGACCCATGCCAAAACCATGGTCGGCTGGTCGGATCTGCCAGCGGATCTGTCTGACACCGCGGCGCTTGCACGGTTGCATGATTATCTGCCGCAGGAGGCGGT
>Ga0160419_100464_pt1 | contig 25768 bp, 22 predicted proteins | sample CelAP2metagpilot_2_FD_108196 | JGI IMG/M metagenome (GOLD analysis project Ga0160419, IMG submission 108196) | Phycosphere-associated microbial communities from Cellana algal ponds in Kailua-Kona, Hawaii, USA - Cellana AP2-4-25 metagenome pilot ... | reverse complement strand
TATTGGCTAAATCCAACGGCACGGGTGATTAGCTCAGTGGTAGAGCGCTTCGTTCACATCGAAGATGTCAGGAGTTCAAATCTCTTATCACCCACCATATTCTCTACCCGATCCACGTCGATGTCTCGCTCCGGCCCGCAGCCTGACCAACGCCCGCCCGTTGCGTGGCCCGTTTGGGTCAGGCATTCATACGCTTGTTGCCTGACGTTTCGTTTTTTAGCGCCGTGTTCGCAACACTGTGCGTAACAGCGGCCCTCAACCTCACGGAAGCCACCATGCACTTGCACCCCCTCTACATTCTGCGCCACGGGGAGACGACGTGGAATGCCGAAGGCAGGCTGCAAGGGCATCTCGATGCGCCGCTGACCGATCAGGGTGTGGCCCATGCCCAGGCACAGGCCCGCATCCTCGCCAAACAGGATCTGACCGGGTTTCGCTTCATCTCCAGTCCCTTGGGGCGTGCGCTGTCCACGGCGCGGATCGCTTGCGGTGGCACCGAGGCCCTGCTTGAAACCGATCCGAACCTAATGGAGATCGGCATGGGCCAATTCTCTGGCCATTACCGGGAGGCTCTGATTGCGAAACACAATGCAGGTGACGGTTTTGACCTCTATGACCTCGCCCCGGGGGGAGAAGGCTGTGCCGGGCTGCGCGCAAGGTGTGAACGGTTTCTCAGCCAACTTGAGGGGCCTGCCGTGCTGGTTACGCATGGCATTACGTCACGGATGCTGCGCCTGATCCTGCTGGGACACGCGGGCCTCGACGTGCGACCGATGGGCGGGGGGCAGGGGGTCGTCTACCGCGTTGAGGACGGCCGGCAGATATGTCTGTCAGAAGGGGCTTGATGCCCGCCCGGTCCTTGCGCTAAGAGGGCCGGGTCGGGTCGTTAGCTCAGTTGGTAGAGCGCTTCGTTTACACCGAAGATGTCGGGAGTTCGAGCCTCTCACGACCCACCATTCCCTCCCCTCCGTTATGGTCGAGAAGTCCCGCTTCCCCGAGAGCCCGACCGACGCCCGTCGCTTGCGCGGCCAGTCTGGGTCGGGAGTTCGAGCCTCTCACGACCCACCAGTTCCACCAGACACTGTGCCGATTGCCGCACCACAATGAACCCCGCGGCTCTTCAGCGTCACGCACAGCGTATTCCCTCTGGTCAGCCTGTCCCAAAACGGCCAAGAATGCCCCATGCCATTTCCCGAACACGTCTTCAAACATACCCCCGCCCTGAAAAACCTGATCACGCCGCCAGACGTCTCCGAGATGCGCTTTGGCAGGGATCGCTTTGCAGAACTGGATGAGCAGGCCAAAGCCGAAAGCTGGCCGCCGGGGTGGCGGATGGACCATGACGCCCGTGAAGCCAACCGGCAGCAAGTGTTGTCTGACAGGTGGTCACAGGACCTGTGGGTGTTTGCCTATGGATCGCTGATCTGGGATCCGGCGGTTTATGTGGAGGAATACCGCCGTGGGGTCCTCTCCGGTTGGCAGCGCAGCTTTTGCATGCGGCTGGAATCAGGACGCGGCACCCACGCGCAGCCGGGGTTGATGGCCGCTCTGGATCAGGGGGGGCATTGCGATGGGGTGGTGTTCAGGATCGCTGCGGAACGGGTCGATGCCGAAACTGCCTTCATGTGGAACCGGGAGATGTTCTCAGGCTCCTATTGCCCGGTGTTTCTTGAGGTGGTCACACCGCAGGGGCCGGTAGAGGCGCTGGTTTTCGTGATGAACTGCGACAACCGCCGCTATGTGCCAGACCTCAGCATGGAGGCATCCGCACAGATCATTGCCGTTGCAGAAGGCGGGCTGGGATCCAACTTTGACTACCTTCAGTCACTGGTCCGGCATCTTGATGAATTGCGTATCGAGGATGATCGCATGAAGAACCTGCTCGCCCTCGCCGAACGGCATCGCGGATAGGTCGATCAACCGTGCAACCGCGCAGGGCAGCTGTGCCTTGTCGATCCAACCATCATGCCTACTCTAAAGACTGACCTTTAGAGGAGTGCATGAGATGAGCTGGAACCCCGCCCTTGACCCCGATTGCCCTATTGGTGACGCGGTTGACGCCATTGAAACCGTTATTGTGCCCCGCGCCCGCGATCTGGGTGGCTTTGAAGTGCGCCGCGCGCTGCCTGCGCCTGCGCGGCAGATGGTCGGGCCGTTCATCTTCTTTGATCAGATGGGCCCGGCGGAGTTTCTGACCGGCAAGGGCATCGACGTGCGCCCGCATCCCCACATCGGGCTGGCGACCGTGACCTACCTTTACAAAGGCAAGATCCACCACCGCGACAGTCTGGGCACGGATCAGTGGATTGAGCCGGGGGCCGTCAACTGGATGGTGGCAGGCCACGGCATCACCCATTCCGAGCGTGCGGACGGCGATTATGTCAAACAGCCCCACAGCCTCTTTGGTCTGCAGACATGGGTGGCTTTGCCCCAGCAATATGAGGACGAAGCCGCCGCCTTTGAACATGCTCCCAAAGACAGGCTGCCGCTGCTCGAAGGGGAAGGGAAGGAGGTCCGCCTGATCCTTGGTACGGCCTATGGAGAGGAAGCCCCGGTGAAGGTTTACTCCGAAACCTTCTATGCCGATGCACTGCTTGAGGCCTATGCCCATCTTCCCATGCCCGATGATCACGAAGACCGCGGGCTTTATGTGGTAGCCGGCGATGTCACCGTATCAGGGCAGACGTTTGAAGCGGGGCAGATGCTGGTTTTCCGCCCCGGCGACCGGATCAGCGCGCAAGCGGGCGAACAGGGCGCGCGGGTGATGCTGTTGGGCGGGGCGACGATGGACGGGCCGCGCCACATCTGGTGGAATTTCGTGGCCTCCAGCAAGGACCGCATTGACGCGGCCAAGGAGGCATGGCGCGCAGGCGACTGGGCACATGGGCGATTCAAATTGCCACCCGGTGACGCGGAAGAGTTCATCCCCGCACCCGATCGCTGAATATGGCCTGGGGGTGACAAGTCTAAGACGTTGCAAATGCGTCATAACCTGTTCGGGCGCTTTGCGTCAGGTGGTCAACAATCCGGCAAAAAGTGGTTAATTATCAACGGCTAGGGCGCAATCACCCTCGCGTACCCGGTGCAGCGGCAAGATAATTGCCGCCATGGGGGATTTTCTGCACAAACCTGTGGAATTGCGGCTTGACGTAGAAGGGCTGCGCTCATATTACCTCCAAACGCTTCGGGGCGATGCTTCGAAGATGCAGTGGGCGGTTGTAGCTCAGTTGGTTAGAGTACCGGCCTGTCACGCCGGGGGTCGCGGGTTCGAGCCCCGTCAACCGCGCCACCGCTGCTTAAAAAGGGTCCGCTTCGCGGGCCCTTTTTCTTTGCGTGTCAGCGTGCATCGGTCAGGAAGGCGATCAGCGCCGTCGCTGTCTCTTCGGGATGTTGATCGATGAAGAAATGCCCGCCGGGAACTGCGGCTGCGCGCATGTCCGACAACCGGTCGGCCCAGGTGGCCGGCACGTCATAGGCCTTTGCCATTGCGCCATCCGCTCCGAACATCACCAGCGATGGGCAGGTCACCCGGCGGCCCAGATCGGCGGCGTCCAGATCGAAATCATGGGCAAGGGCCGCGCGGTAATCGGCGCACATGCCGCGGATGACATCCGGCTTGCGCCATGCGGCGCGATAGGCCTCCAGGGCCTGCGGATCAAAGTCGGCCAGCGATGCAGACCCCCAGCCGGTCAGACAGCTTTCGAAATAGGCATCCGCGTTATGGCCGATCATCGTTTCGGGAAAAGGCGCGGGCTGCGCCAGAAAGAACCAATGGTAATAGGCCTGCGCCACGCTGCGCGTCAGCGCGTCAAGCAACAGATGGGTGGGGACAATGTCCATTACCGTCAGGCTCTGCACCGCGTCTGGTGCATCCAATGCAAGGCGATGCGCAGTGCGCCCGCCACGGTCATGCCCGACCAGATGAAACCGTGCAAATCCAAGATGCGCCATCAACGCGCGTTGATCCGCTGCCATATGCCGAAAGCTGTAGGGGGCGGTGCCTTCAGGGGTGCTGCTGGCCCCATAGCCGCGCAGGTCTGCGGCGACCACGGTGAACCGCTCTGCCAGCAGGGGGGCCACGGCATGCCACATCACATGGGTCTGCGGAAAGCCATGCAGCAACAGAACCGGGGGCCCCGCGCCGCCGGTGACATAGGCAATCTGCTGGCCGTTCACCTCCGCCACGCCTGCATCAAATCCTGCAAATCCTGCCATCGTCATCGCCTTTCTGCGCCTCGATCATTTCCACCCTAACAAATCCTCAAATCCGGGTGTAGGGAAGGGCATGACCGCCATTACCGCCACCCCGTCCCGTCTGGGCATCGCTTTCATGCTGGGCGGGATGTTCTTTGTCTCTCTCAACGATATGCTGATCAAGCTGCTGGCGGGGGGGTATCCGCTGCATCAGATCATTTTCATGCGGTCGTTTGTGGGGCTGTTGCTGACGTTCGGGATGTTGATGGCCGAAGGCGGGGTGGGCTTGCTGCGCACAGGCAAGCCGATGCTGCACACATTGCGTTGTGTGTGCATCATCATCGCCAACAGCTGCATGTACGCCGCCATCGTGGCGATGCCGCTGGCCACGGCGAATGCGATCTACTTTGTGGCCCCTTTGTTTGTCACACTTCTGTCGATCCCGGTGCTGGGGGAGCGTGTCGGTCCGAGGCGGTTCGCAGCCATCGGGATGGGATTTGTGGGCGTGCTGGTGATGATGATGCCCGAATTGACTGCGGGCAGTGCAGGTCTGGGCTGGGTTGTGGTGCTGCCGCTCTGTGCCGCCGCCGGGTATGCCTGCATGTCGGTGCTGACGCGCAAGCTGGGGGCGACCAGCCGCGCTTCGGCCTTGGCGATCCAGATCCAGATCGCGTTTCTGGTGGTGAGCGCGGTGATGTATCTGATCGCTGGCGACGGGCGGTATGAGCCTGAAGGCGCGTCAGACAGCATTCGTTTCCTGCTGCGCCCGTGGCTGTGGCCGACCCTTTGGGATGCGGTGGTGTTTGGCGGGCTTGGGGTCGTGTCTGCGCTTGTCGGGTACTTTATGACGCAGGCGTACCGGCTGAGCCCGGCGGCCCTGGTGGCACCGTTTGAATATGTGCTGCTGGTCTATGCGCTCTTCTGGGGCTGGACGGTCTTTGGCGAATGGCCGGATGCCACGGTGTTCCTGGGCGTGGCGATCCTGGTCGCGTCTGGGGTCTATATCTTCATGCGCGAAGGCCGCAGGAGGTCTGTCCGGCGGGTGTGAGAGGTCTGTGGCTGAACTGGCGTTTGGTGGGGCGGTGGTCCGGTTTGTGGGGACAAACCGGACATTCATGCCGAACTACATGGCTTCGCCATTTGCACATAGCACAGCATATTCGACGTCTTCTTCTGACAAAGCTGGGTTACCTTCAACGTAGTCCCTCACAAGGTCGTTGGTGTCGGGATGATAGACGTGGTTCAAACCATGCAAAGCTGCGAACTGGCAGTGTTTGGCATCCAGACATAGTATCTTCGACAAAGTTTCGAACATCGCTTGTTGAATTCGCTTGTGTTCTGGATTGTTCCTAGGGTCGGCTCTCTTTATAGGATTAAAGTCGTAAGCCAAACCATCCCACCACATTTTACAAGCCTCGCCCAACGGATCGGCGGCAAACAAATCGCGATACATGTAATACATCGAGTGGATAAGGGCTTCTTTTGTTTCAATTGGAATCTCAGTATCCCAAATCAAGGTTTCTAGATTACCATCGAAGCCAGCCCCGAACAAAGCCCAGCAACCCTGCTCCAATTGTGCCCGCGTATACTTCTCGAGCAAGTTTCGCGCTCCCTCGAACAACTCGATCAAGCGCCGTGCGTTATTTGACGGATCGTATCGTATTTCTAAGTCAAACTGGTGATACCAAACATCGGAGCTCCCAACGTTGTGCACGTCGTGCTCAAAAACGAAATCTTCAAACTCTCGTAGAGTAGCTTGTCTAACATCTATAATTCTACCGGTCATGCGGCGTTGATGCACCAAACTTGAGGAACTGCACTATCAAAATAGACGTCCGCATAGGACTCAAACCTGCCACCTACAACCACTCCACAGCCCCGCAACCCGACGCTTTCGACCAGCCTCTCAACCACCGTCAGCCTCCAAAAATCACTCAACCACAACGCGACCCAAAGGTCCCCGCGCAACAGGAAACCGGCGCGGCGCCTATACCGGCGCGCGCCCATCTCCCTAAAATTCATCTCAAAAACGTCTAAAATGCAGATAACCCATGGGTTACCGCGTCAGGGCATCCAGAATGCGTGCCCAGGATCGGATGCCCTTGTGGAAACTCTCCATGTCGTACTTCTCATTCGGCGAATGGATCGCGTCGTCGTCCTTGCCGAAACCCACCAGCATCGGTTCCGTCCCAAGGATCTGCAGGAAATGCCCGGCAATCGGGATCGACCCGCCGCAACCGATATAGGCCGCCGGGATCTGCCATTCGTCTGACAAAGCCTGCCGTGCGGCCTCGAACATCGGGCCGGAGGTATCCGCGCCCGACGCGCCACTTGCCCCGTGGGGGGAGAATTCGACCTCGCAATCGCCCGGCAGCGCCTCCCGCACCATCGTGCGGAAACTTTCGCGGATGGCCAGCGGGTCCTGCGTGCCGACAAGGCGGAAGCTGATCTTGGCGTGGGCCTTGGAGGGCAGAACCGTCTTGAACCCTTCGCCGGTGTAGCCGCCCCAGATGCCATTCACTTCGCAAGTGGGCCGGGACCAGATCATCTCCAGCGGGGTGCGGTCCTGTTCGCCTGCGGGAATGGACAGGCCGACGTCCTCAAGGAATTTCTGGTGGTCAAAAGCCAGCCCCTGCCACTGCGACTCCAGCGCGTCGGAAAGCTCCGGCACACCGTCATAGAAACCGGGAATCGTGATGCGTCCGGTCTCGTCATGCAGGCTCGCAATCACCTTGCTCAAGGCGCGGATGGGGTTCATCGCAATGCCGCCGTACATGCCCGAATGCAGGTCGAGCGTGGGGGCGGTCACAGTCAATTCCTCCCCCAGCAACCCGCGCAGCATGGTCACGATCGCGGGCGTGCGGGATTCGAACAAACCGGTGTCGCAGATCAGCGCGATATCGGTTTTCAGCTCTTCGGCGTTTTCCTGCATGAACGGGACGAGTGACGGGGAACCTGTTTCCTCTTCGCCTTCCAGAAAGAAGGTGATCCGGCAGGGCCAGTCGCCTTTGACGGCTTTCCAGGCGCGCAACGCCTCGATGAAGGTCATCAACTGCCCCTTGTCGTCCGATGATCCACGGCCCCGGATCACCTTGCCTTTGGCGGTGTCCTCAATCTGCGGATCAAACGGGTCGTGGTCCCACAGGTCCAGCGGATCAACGGGCTGCACGTCGTAATGGCCGTAAAACAGCAGATGCGGCCCGCTATCGCCGACATGGCCCACCACCATCGGATGGCCCGGTGTGGTGCGTTTGCTGACCGCGACGCCAAGCGCGCTCAGGTCGTCCACCAGCCAGTCTGCGGCCCGGTCGCAATCGGCCTTGAAGGCGGGGTCGGTCGAGATGGACGGGATGCGCAGCAGATCAAGCAACCGCTCCGTCGCGTCAGGCAGGTCGGTATCAATACGGGCAAGGATATCATCAAGGGACATGTGCAAACCTTTCATCAGCAGCGCGTCGGGCGTGGCGCCATTTAGGGGACAAGATACCTGCAATGCAATGCGATCCGCCATCCCTGCGCTGTGACCTTGATCTGGATCAAGGCTGCGACAAGACGCACCAGTATAAATCGTTGAAGGCCTGTGTCTTGTCCTATATCTGAACATGGCAGCAAGATGCAGTGGCCTGAACAATGACAGAGGCTTCTGCCCGCCAGATGGAGACGCGCGTGACCTATTCCGACAAGCTTGACGAGGCGATTGCGCGCCTGCATGACGAAGGCCGATACAGAACATTCATCGACATTGAGCGCCGCAAGGGCCAGTTCCCGCACGCGGTCTGGACCCGTCCCGACGGGACGGAGCGGGATATCACCGTCTGGTGCGGCAATGACTACATGGGCATGGGCCAGCATCCGGTTGTGCTTGAAGCGATGAAAGAGGCGCTGGATGCTACGGGTGCCGGTTCCGGCGGGACGCGGAACATCTCCGGCACGACGGTCTACCACAAGCGTCTTGAGGCGGAGCTGGCGGATCTGCATGGCAAGGAAGCCGCCTTGCTGTTTACCTCCGCCTATATTGCCAATGACGCGACGCTGTCGACGCTGCCGAAGCTGTTTCCGGGGCTGATCATCTATTCGGATGAATTGAACCACGCCTCCATGATCGAAGGGGTGCGCCGCAATGGCGGGGCCAAGCGGATCTTCCGCCACAACGATCTCGATCATCTGCGGGAACTGCTGGCAGCGGATGATCCTGACACCCCCAAGCTGATCGCGTTTGAATCGATCTACTCCATGGACGGTGACTTCGGCCCGATTGAGGCGATCTGCGATCTGGCGGATGAATTCGGCGCGCTGACCTACATCGACGAAGTGCATGCCGTGGGCATGTACGGCCCGCGCGGGGCAGGGGTGGCGGAACGTGACCGGCTGATGCACCGTCTGGACATCATCAACGGCACGCTGGCCAAGGCCTATGGCGTAATGGGCGGCTATATCGCGGCGTCCGCGAAGATGTGCGATGCGATCCGCTCCTATGCACCCGGTTTCATTTTCACCACCTCGCTGCCGCCTGCGGTGGCTGCCGGGGCTGCGGCGAGCGTTGCATACCTCAAGCGGACCCCGTTGCTGCGCGAAAAACATCAGCAGCAGGCAAAAGCGCTTAAACTTCGCCTTAAAGGTCTGGGGCTGCCGATCATCGACCACGGGTCACATATCGTGCCGGTGATTGTCGGAGACCCGGTGCACACCAAGATGCTGTCGGATATGTTGTTGGAAGATCACGGCATTTACGCCCAGCCCATCAACTTCCCGACTGTCCCACGGGGCACGGAACGGCTGCGCTTTACGCCATCGCCGGTGCATGGTCCCAAAGAGATGGATGCGCTTGTCAACGCCATGGACGGGTTGTGGTCCCATTGTGCGCTGAATCGCGCCGAGGCCGCTGGGTAAATTTGATAAATTCGTAATTCCCGTTGCCTTATGCTATGATAGGGGAAAGAAAAGGCCATATCCGAATCGAGGGGTCGATTCAGGGTTAAGGTTAAAGGCAGATTAACACGGGGCGTTTGAATGATCGGGCGGTGGTCCTCCAAGGTCGTTGAGGAAGATCAGGTTGAACCCAAAGGGTTCGACGCGTTCGAATTGCGTCTTGGTGATATCATGCGCGGTGAACGCGCAACGATGGGCAAATCGCTGCTCGACGTGCAGCGCGAATTGCGGATCAAAGCTTCCTACATTGCAGCGATTGAAAACTGTGACCCGGATGCGTTCGACACGCCGGGTTTCATCGCGGGCTATGTCCGGTCCTATGCGCGCTATCTCAGCATGGACCCTGACAAGGCGTTTGAGACGTTCTGTGAGGAATCCGGTTTCTCTGTTGCGCATGGCATGTCCGCCGAAGCCTCTGTCATCAAGAAAAGCAACAATGATGAGCGTAAGGCCCGCAAGGCGGAGGCCGAGCTTTTTGCCCGTTCCAAGAATTTCACACCCGTGCGGGAGAGCATTTTCACGCATATCGAACCGGCTGCGGTTGGGTCGATGCTGGTGCTGGTCGGGCTGATTGGTGCGATTGGATTTGGCGGCTGGACCGTGTTGAAAGAAGTGCAGCGTGTGCAGGTAGCACCGGTTGATCAGACGCCTGTGGTGCTGTCTGACCTTGATCCGCTGGATGGCGCCTTGGTGCAGGCGGAAACGCCCGATCTGACCGGCGCCTCTGACGTGCCGCGCGTGATGGAAGCCCCGCGCGTCGAAGCGCTGGACCGTCTTTACCGGCCGCAGGCGCTGGATGTGCCCGTGCTGGTGGCGCGCGATGCGCCGATTGCCACATTGGATCCACGCGCCATCGGGAACTTTGCCGGGACGGAAACACCGTCGCCGGATGCGCCTGTGCGCTTAGCGGAAGCGCCGGGCCTGCCGGATGATGTGCCACCGGTTGCGGGCGCTGTCCCGCAGGTGGTTGAAACGCTGGCGGCCCCCTTGCGGATGGTTGCGGCCTATCCGTCCTGGGTGCGTGTGCGCGCGGCAGATGGCACGGTGATCTTCGAAGGGATCATGGAAGCGGGCGACACATGGGATGTGCCGGCCACGGAAGAGCCTCCGATCCTGCGCACGGGCGAATCCGGTGCGCTCTATTTCGCGATGGCGGATGGCTGCTATGGGCCTGCGGGGCCAAGCGGCTCTGTGACGTCGAACCTGCCATTGCATGAACAGGCTTTGGCCGAACTCTACGATCCGGTTGATCCCACGCAGGATCAGGCGCTCAACACCATGTTTGCGGGTCTTGCGCAGACTGACACGGACGCCGCCGTTCTGGCCGCGATGCCCTGTCAAAGTCAGTGACACGCTGCCGCATGCGCATTGCGCAGAAGCGTCAGGTTGACTAGACACTATACCTAACATCGACCCGTTTTGAGGTGCTTGCATGTCGCTGAACCACATCCGCCCGTGGCGCAATATCTATCGTCGGACATCCCGTCAGATCATGGTGGGCAATGTGCCTGTGGGAGGAGACGCACCGATCACGGTGCAGACGATGACCAACACCCTCACCACGGATGTGGCGGCGACCATCGCACAGGTGAATGCCGCGGCGGAAGCAGGCGCGGACATCGTGCGGATTTCCGTGCCGGATGTGGAAAGCTCCAAAGCGCTCAAGCAGATCGTGCCGGAGGTGTCGGTGCCGATCGTGGCGGACATCCATTTCCACTACAAACGCGGGATTGAAGCGGCCGAGGCGGGGGCAGCCTGTCTGCGGATCAATCCGGGCAACATCGGTGATGAAAAGCGCGTGAAGGAAGTGATCAAGGCCGCGCGGGACAACAATTGTTCGATCCGCATTGGCGTGAATGCGGGCTCCCTTGAGAAACATCTGCTGGATAAATACGGGGAGCCGTGCCCCGACGCGATGGTCGAAAGCGGGCTGGATCACATCAAGATATTGCAGGACAACGACTTTCATGAATTCAAGATCAGCTGCAAGGCGTCGGATGTCTTCATGGCAGCGGCGGCCTATCAGCAGTTGGCCGAACAGACGGATGCGCCTATCCACCTGGGCATTACCGAGGCTGGCGGTCTGACCTCCGGCACGATCAAATCGGCGATTGGTCTGGGCAACCTTTTGTGGATGGGGATTGGCGACACGATCCGTGTGTCGCTGTCTGCCGATCCGGTGGAAGAGGTGAAGGTCGGGTATGAGATCCTCAAATCGCTGGGCCTGCGGCATCGGGGGGTGAACATCATCTCTTGCCCGTCCTGCGCGCGGCAGGGGTTCGATGTGATCAAGACGGTTGAGGCGCTGGAGCAGCGGCTGGAGCACATCAAGACACCGATGAGCCTGTCGATCATCGGCTGTGTGGTGAATGGTCCGGGGGAGGCGCTGATGACCGATGTTGGTTTCACAGGCGGTGGGGCCGGGTCCGGGATGGTCTATCTGGCGGGCAAGCAGAGCCACAAGCAGGACAACGCCAGCATGATCGACCACATCGTTGAACAGGTGGAGAAGAAGGCGGCCGAACTGGACGCGGCGCAGGCGCAGGACGCAGCAGAATAGCAGTCTTCTGAGGGGTTTACGCGGCGATCCTGATGTTGTGGATCAGCCGCGTTTTTCGTCGATCAGCGCGCGCATCTGATCATAGGGCAGATAGCCGCGCAGCATTTCATCCTGCATCACGAATGTCGGCGTGCCAGAGATGTTGAGCCGCTGTGCAAGGGCGCGGGTTTGCGCAATTTCGCGCGTGACTGCGTCACTGTCGATCTGCGCCACGATTGCATCGGCATCCAGCCCGAAGGTGCTGGCCAGACGGCGCAGGGCAGGCAGGGTGATGTCGCCCTGAAAGGACATCAGCGCATCGTTCAGCGCCTTATAGCTGTCATCCCCCGCGATCTGCTTCGTCGCCACGGCAAACCGGGACGCCAGCACCGATTGTTCGCCCAGAATGGGGAGCTCCTTGACGATGAGGCGGATATTACCGTCTGATTCGAGTAGCTTGGCAACTTCGCCATGGGCGCGTTTGCAGTAGCCGCAGCGGTAGTCGAGGAACTCAACCAAGGTGATGTCCCCCTCCGGATTGCCGCCGACCCAGGAATAGCCGTCATTGAAAATCGCTTCGGCGTTGTCGGAGACAAGGTTCAGATCGGCCTGCGCCTTTTGCTCCGCTTCGCGGGATTGCAACAGGTCCACGGCTTCCATGATCACTTCGGGATTGTCCATCAGATAGGCGCGGACTTCGGCGCGGAACTGCGCGCGTTCTTCGTCTGTGAGGGCTTTTAAATCCATTGCGGCGGCAGGCAGCGCAAGGCTTGCGGCGAGAACGGGGGCAATCAGACGGTGCAGCATGGGCTGGCCTCTCAGGACAGTTGGGTTGACGGCAGCAGTTGCGCCGTTGAAAACACTCGCACCTTACCTTTCCGCACTCTAGGAGCAAGCCCATGCGCGTATCAACCCGATCACAGGTCGATCCCTTCATTGTGATGGACGTGATGGCTGCTGCCGCGCGGGCGGAGGCGGCGGGCCGGCATATCATCCACATGGAAGTGGGCCAGCCGGGCACAGGCGCGCCCAAAGGTGCAACGCAGGCGCTGGCGGAGGCGATGGCGGCGGGGCCGTTGGGGTATACGGTTGCGCTTGGTCTGCCCGAATTGCGGGCGCGCATCGCCCGGATGTATGGGGAATGGTACGGCGTTGATCTGAACCCGGAGCGTGTGGTGATCACACCGGGATCGTCGGGGGCGTTTATTCTGGCTTTCACGGCGCTTTTTGATACCGGTGACCGGGTGGGCATCGGCGCGCCGGGGTATCCCAGTTACCGACAGATCCTGAGTGCCTTGGCACTACAGCCGGTGGATTTGCAGACCGCACCCGAGAACCGCTATCAGCCGGTGGCGGCTGATCTGGAGGGGCAGAACCTGGCCGGGTTGATGGTCGCATCCCCTGCCAACCCCACGGGCACGATGCTGGACAAGCCGGCCATGGCCGCGTTGATTGATGCGGTACAGGGGCAGGGCGGGTCGTTTATCTCGGATGAGATTTATCATGGGATCGAGTATCACAAGAAGGCCGTGACGGCGCTGGAGATCAGCGATGATCTTTATATCATCAATTCGTTCTCGAAGTATTTCTCGATGACCGGCTGGCGCGTGGGTTGGATGGTGGTGCCTGAAGATCATGTGCGTGTGGTCGAACGTCTGGCGCAGAACATGTTCATCTGCGCGCCGCATGCCGCACAGGTGGCGGCCTTGGCCGCGATGGACTGTGAGGATGAATTGCAGGGCAACATGACCGTCTATCACGCAAATCGTGATCTGATGATCGCGGGGCTCAAGGACGCAGGGTTCACGGATATCGCGCCACCGGATGGGGCGTTCTATGTTTATGCGGATGTGTCGAAGATCACGGATGACAGCCGCAGCTTCGCCGCTGAAGTGCTTGAAAAGGCGGGCGTTGCCGTGACGCCGGGCTTGGATTTTGATCCCGTGCGGGGGCATCAGACGCTCCGGTTTTCCTATGCCCGCAGCACTGCGGATATTGAGGAAGGTCTGGCGCGGCTCAAGGCGTTCATGGCCGCGCGGTAACGCTGGATTGGGCGCCTGAGACCTGATACCCTTCATGCCAACAACTTGCGTAAAGCGGGGACAGGCATGCGGGCGATCCTTCAACTGGTGGTGGCATTCATTTTTTGCGCGCAGATGGCTGCGGCGCAGGATCTGACGGCGCTGGCGCGGGTGGATGCGGCGCGCAGCTCTGTCACCGATGGCTGGTTTGGCAAGACAACGATTGAAGTGGGGTTAAGCCAGGGTGTCCCGTTCCGGGTGTTTCTGCTGGATGATCCCGCGCGTCTGGTGGTTGATTTTCGCGAAGCTAATTGGGCGGCTGTCAGGGCTGATGCCTTGTTGCCCGCACCCGGACGGGTTGCAGAGGTCCGCTTTGGCGCGTTTCAACCGGGTTGGTCGCGTCTGGTGGCGGATTTGTCCGTGCCGATGCTCCCGCGTGAAATCGGGATGCCCATTGATGACAGCAGCGGGCAGGCCCTGTTGCAGATCATGCTTGAAGAGGTTTCGGCCGAGGAATTTGCCAAGGCCGCAGGCGCGCCGGTCGATCCTGCCTGGACCAGGGCTCTGACCCAGCCGGCCCGCAAACCGGATGACGGGGTGTTTACCGTGGTGCTGGATCCCGGTCACGGGGGCATTGATCCCGGCGCGGAACGTGAAGGGGTGAATGAAAAGGAACTGATGCTGAGTTTCGCGCGCGAGTTGCAAGAGGCGCTCAGGCGGAGCGGGGTGGAGGCGGTGTTGACGCGCAACGAGGATGTGTTTGTCGCCCTCGAACGGCGCGTGGCGATTGCCCATCAGGTGGAGGCGGATCTGTTCATCTCGCTCCATGCAGACAGCCTGACGCAGGGCGGGGCCAAGGGGGCGACGGTCTATACCCTGTCCGATGAAGCGAGCGACGCCGCCACGGCGCATCTGGCCGCGCGCCACAACCGGGCTGACATCATTGCGGGTGCGGACCTCACCGGGTCTGACGATCAGGTGACAAGCGTCCTGCTTGATCTGGCACGGCAGGAGACCGAACCACGGTCCGACGCATTGGCACAGGCGCTGGTGGCTGAGATGACGGCAGCGGGGGGGCCGATGAACCGCAGACCGCTCAGAAATGCAGGTTTCTCGGTGCTGAAGTCGGCGGATATCCCGTCGGTGCTGGTTGAAGTGGGGTTTCTGAGTTCGGACCGCGATCTGGCGAATGTGCGCGATCCGGTGTGGCGGTCGGTGATGGTGGGCGCGATGGCGGATGCGATTCTGAAATGGCGCGATCAGGATGCCGCACGGCGCGCGCTGGTGCGGCAATGACCTGCGCGAAGAATGGCCCAATCCCCGTCATACGTGTTTTGACCCTGCCGTGTGGAGACCATATATAGATGTCATATCTTGTGAGGGTTTAGAGCTGTGTTTCGTTTCATCCTGTCGTTCTTTGGCGGCATCTTTACCACCCTGACCATGGGCATCTTCATGGTGGCCCTGACTGTTGGTGCGGTGTTCTGGATGTATGGCCGTGATCTGCCCAGCCATGAGAGCCTGGCGCAATACACGCCCCCCACAATCAGCCGGATCTATTCGGGTCAGGGTGACCTGATTGATGAATTCGCCAAGGAACGCCGCTTGTTTGCACCGGCAGACACGATCCCGCCGCTGGTGAAACAGGCGTTTATCTCGGCCGAGGACAAGAACTTCTATCAACATGATGGCTATGACCTGCGCGGCATTGGGGCTGCGGCCGTGGATGCGGTGCGATCACGTGGGCGAGACGTGCGCGGGGCCTCGACCATCACGCAGCAGGTGATGAAGAACTTCCTGCTCTCCGGGGACCGCCGTGCGGAGCGCAAGATCAAGGAGATCATTCTGGCCGCACGTCTGGAACAGACCCTGGATAAAGAGCAGATCCTTGAGCTCTATATGAACGAGATTTTTCTCGGCCAGAACTCCTACGGCGTGGCGGCGGCCAGCCAGACCTATTTCAACAAGACCCTTGGCGAATTGGCTCCGCATGAGGCGGCGTTTCTGGCCTCCTTGCCAAAGGCACCCTCGGACTACCATCCTGTCCGCCGCAAGGAACGTTTGATGCAGCGTCGCAACTTCGTGCTGCGGGAGATGAACGAGAACGGGTATATCTCGGACGCGGTCTATGCCGAGGAAAAGGCGCAGCCGCTCCGCTCTGTTCAGAACGGGGACTTTGAAAGCTTCAAGGCGGAACTGCCGCCGCGCGACTACTTCACCGACGAAATCCGCCGTCAGTTGAGCCGTGACTTTGGCGAGGGGGAGTTCTTTACCGGCGGTCTGACCGTGCGCGCGACCATCGACAATGAAATGCAGCCCATCGCGGCCAATGCGCTCCGGCGGCAGTTGGAGCAGTACGACCGGGGCCGGGGCGTTTGGCGCGGCACACGGCAGACGCTGCCAGCAGAAGCACTGGAGACCGAGGAAAGCTGGCGCGCCGCGTTGGCGGACCTGCGGGTGCCCCGCGACATTGATCTGGAAAACCAGTGGTATCCGGCGGTGGTGCTGGAACTGGGCAGCAATGACGCGCGGATCGGCATTGAAGGGGTTGAGGATGACGAGGACGGTCATTGGATCCCGGCCAAGGACGTGCAGTGGGCGCGCAAGCTGAACGAAGACGGATCGCTGGGCCGCAAAGCGCGGGTTGCGGGCGATCTGGTCAGCGTGGGCGATGTGGTGCTGGTGCGCCGGATGACGGCGGACGACGGCGGGGAGTTTATCCGCTGGACCCTGCGTCAGGTACCCGAAGTGCAGGGCGCGTTTGTCGCCATGGACGTGGACACAGGCCGGGTGATCGCCATGCAGGGCGGCTTTTCCTACCAGTCGAGCGTGTTCAACCGCGCCACGCAGGCCAAGCGGCAGCCGGGGTCGAGCTTCAAACCGTTTGTCTATGCCTCGGCCTTGGACAGCGGCTATTCGCCTGCGACCATCGTTGTGGACGCCCCGATTGAGATCAACACGCCGCAGGGCGTGTGGCGGCCCAAGAATGCGTCGAACCGGTTCTATGGCCCCACGCCATTGCGCACCGGGATTGAGCAGTCGCGGAACCTGATGACCATTCGTCTGGCGCAGGAGGTCGGGATGGATGTGGTCGGCAGCTATGCCGAGCGGTTTGGCGTTTATGACGACCTGTCGCCGGTGCTGGCCAATGCGTTGGGGTCGCAGGAAACGACGCTTTATCAGATGGTCAGCGCCTATGCGATGTTCGCCAATGGCGGGGAGCGGGTGCAGCCGACGTTGGTGGACCGGGTGCAGGATCGCTATGGCCGCACGGTTTACCGCCATGATGAGCGGATTTGCAATGATTGCCAGATTGCGAGCCTCGCGCCGGGTGTGGCGCCCAAGATCATCTCCAACCGCGAACGGGTCATGGACCCGGTGACGGCCTACCAGCTGACCTCCATGATGAAGGGCGTTGTGGACCGGGGCACGGCGCGCAAGGCGATCAATCTTGGCGTGCCTGCTGCGGGCAAGACGGGCACGACCAACGATGAGAAAGACGCCTGGTTTGTGGGCTTCACCAGCAACATCGTGGCGGGATGCTATATCGGTTTTGACACGCCGCGCCCGATGGGCCGGGGGGCAGGCGGTGGTGCGCTTTGCGCGCCGGTGTTCCAGCGGTTCATGAGCCAGGCGGTGAAGAAATACGGCGGTGGGCCATTCGAAGTGCCGCAGGATTGTACCTTCATCAAGATTGACCGTTTCACCGGTGCCCGGCTGAGTGATGCCGCCTCTGGCGACAACGTGGTGGCGGAATGCTTCCGTTCTGGTGAAGAGCCGATCTTTGGCATCATGTTCGACGGTGGCTTTGCCATGGGGGCGGATTTGCCGCTGGTCGAGGAAATCGGCGGCGGCGCACGTGAAGTGACTACATCGACCGGCCGCAAGGCGACTGTTGGACCGAAGGCAAGCTTTGGCACGCTGTCCTCAGGTGGGTTGTATTAACGCGCAGGCAGGGTGAACCCCACCCGACGGGTTGTTCGCGCGGCGGTGCTGGTCTATCTCGGACAAAAGTAGTTTCGAGGCAGATACCATGCGTGCAGAGGCACAGAACATCGCAGATCAGATCGGCAAGTCGCTGGAGTTGCTGGCGCAGCGGCTGGACGTGGAGACGGCTTCGCACCGGTTGGAGGAGTTCAACGCGCGGGTGGAGGACCCCAACCTGTGGGATGATCCTGATGCAGCGCAAAAGCTGATGCGGGATCGGCAGATGCTGGTGGATGCGATTGCGACCTATGAAGGCATCAAGCAGGACCTCAATGACAACATCGAGCTGATTGAGCTGGGTGAGATGGAAGAAGACGACGAAGTCGTGGGCGACGCTGAGGCGGCGTTGAAAACGCTGGCGGAGAAAGCGGCGCAGAAGGAACTTGAAGCCTTGCTGGACGGCGAAGCGGACGGCAATGACACCTTTCTTGAGATCAACTCAGGTGCCGGCGGCACGGAAAGCTGTGACTGGGCGGCGATGCTTGCGCGGATGTATACCCGCTGGGCTGAGAAGAAGGGCTACAAGGTTGAGTTGCAGTCGGAGAGCGCGGGCGAAGAGGCGGGCATCAAATCCGCGACCTACAAGATCAGTGGGCCCAACGCCTATGGCTGGCTGAAGTCGGAAAGCGGGGTTCACCGGCTGGTGCGGATCAGCCCGTTTGACAGCGCGGCCAAACGGCACACCTCCTTTACCTCCGTGGGGGTGTACCCGGTGGTGGATGACAATATCGAAATCGAAGTGAACCCGGCGGACATCCGCATTGATACCTATCGGTCCTCCGGGGCAGGCGGGCAGCACGTGAACACGACCGATTCCGCTGTGCGCATCACCCACGCGCCGACGGGCATTGTGGTGACCAGTTCAGAGAAATCCCAGCACCAGAACCGCGACATCGCGATGAAGGCGCTCAAAAGCCGTCTATATCAGATGGAGTTGGACCGCCGGAACGCCGCCGTCAATGAGATGCACGAGAACAAGGGCGACGCGGGCTGGGGCAATCAGATCCGGTCCTATGTCTTGCAGCCCTATCAGATGGTCAAAGACCTGCGCACAAACTTTGAAACGTCCGATACCAAGGGCGTGCTGGACGGAGACCTTGATGGGCTGATGGGCGCAACACTGGCGCTGGCTGTCAGCGGAAAGAGCCGGGCCGAAGCACAGGGCGAGTAACGCCGGTTTCTGGCCCGTGCCCACGTGGGCGGGTCAGAAATACCCCTTGCCACTTTTGAAAGCAGTTGATTTAGTCCAGTAATGGATATTCTCAACATGAGCGCCCTTGAGCAGTCCTCTGCGATTGAACGCAAGACACTGGGCGTCGCTGAACTGATGCAGGCCACGCTGGACCGGATTGATGCGGTCAATGGCACTGTGAATGCAATCGTATCGCTGCGCGACCCGGACGACCTAATGGCAGAGGCACGGGCGGTGCAGGATGCGCCGCGCAAAGGCTGGCTGCATGGTATTCCGATTGCGATCAAGGATCTGGCGAATGCCAAGGGGTTGCCCAACACGGGTGGCTCACCCTTGTTTGCCGATCAGATCGCGCAATACGATGAACCTGTGGTCAAACGGTTGCGGGACGCAGGGGCGCTGATCATCGGCAAGACCAATACGCCGGAGTTTGGATTGGGCAGCCACACTTTCAACCCGGTGCACGGGTTGACCCGCAACCCCTATGACACCTCCCGAAGTGCCGGAGGCTCCTCTGGCGGGGCGGCGGTGGCGCTGGCCACGCGGATGCTCAGCGTCGCGGACGGGTCGGACATGATGGGATCGCTGCGCAACCCGGCGGGATGGAACAACGTCTATGGTGCGCGGCCGACGTGGGGGTCTGTGCCCTCGGACCCGCGAGGGGATGTGTTCATGCACCAACTGTCCACCTCTGGCCCGATGGCGCGCAACCCGGCTGACCTTGCGATTTTGCTGGATACGATCACCGGCCCTGACGAACGCCAGCCCCTTGGCAAGATGCCCGGTCAAGCGGTGCCGATGCTGGCGCAACCCTTGCCGCAGCAGCGCATTGCCTGGCTGGGAGACTGGGGCGGTGCGCTGCCTTTTGAGGATGGTATTCTGTCGCTGAGTGAGGCGGCGATGACCCAGATGGCAGGGCTTGGCCATCTGGTCAGCGCGCTGGACGCCCCGTTTGATGCGGATGAGATGTGGGAGAGCTGGATCACCCTGCGCTCGTTCTCGGTCGCGGCGGGTCTGCATCCGATCTATGCTGATCCGGAAAAGCGCGCATACCTCAAGCCGGCCGCGCAATGGGAGGTGTCACGGGGCGTTTCCATGTCAGCGATGGATTTGCACCACGCCAGCCTGTCGCGTTCCGACTGGTTCCGCAAGACCAGCGCGCTGTTTGAGGATTTTGATGTGCTGGTGCTGCCCTCTGCGCAGTGCTGGCCGTTTGACGCGACCCTGGATCACCCGACCGAGATTGCCGGCGTGACGATGGACACCTACCACCGCTGGATGCAGGTGGTGATCCCGGCCAGTCTGGTGGGGCTGCCGGTGATCAATATCCCCATCGGTTTCGGGGAGAACGGTCTGCCCGCCGGGCTGCAACTGATTGGACCGCGCGGCGGGGCCGGGCGGTTGCTGCAACTGGCGCAGGACTGGCACAAAATGACCGATTGGCCAAACAAGCGTCCCCCCGCTATCTGAGCGGCGGTCGGGGAGGACCCAGCGGGGCCTCGCGGCCCATCTCGATCAGCCGCGCGCGCAGGGCGTCGCGGTCGGGATGATTGATCTCCATCGCGAAGACATGGGCGTGGGTCAGGTAAAACGCCACAGCCTCTGTGTCGTTCGCCTGTGCTGCGGCCTGTTGGTAGAGCGTGACCAGACTGGCCGCATCGCCCTGCGCGTGGGCGTGCAGCAGGTCGGCGTCCAGTGTGCTCACTCAGCTGCTCTTGGGGCGGCGCGGGCGCGCTCCAGCTGGGCTGCGACCCAGTCATGGAACATATGCGTGGGCCCGTCCATCGCCGGAGAGAACCGCCCGCCATCAAAGATCGGCGCATGACGCCCGCGCTGCATGCCTTCCACCACAAAGACGTCTTCGGTGAAGACTTCCTTCCACTGAACCGCGTTGCGAACGCGCAGGTCTTCGTCTGTTTCAGAGGACGCATAATAGATGTTCACATGTTCCAGCGTCTGTTCGGTGCTCTGCGGGACCAGAATGATGGAGTAGGCGTGATCGCGGTGCACTCCCAGAAGGACGTTGGGATAAACGGTGATGTATTCAGCCGCCGTGTCCCATTTGTCGGACAGGTCGGCGAAGTCCGGAAACGTGGTGCCCGCTTCGTCTTTCAACTGGCGGTAGACCAATGTGCCCTGGCCTGAATACTTCAGCGGCGCTTCGATGTGGTAATGGTCTTCGAGCCGGGAATAGCTGTTGAGACCGGGATGGACCCAGGGCAGGTGGTAGCTTTCGCAGTAGTTCTCAACCGCCAGCTTCCAGTTGCAGGCCACATCCAGCGTGAAGCTGCTTTCCGAGCCGCCGTGATGCAGGGGTTTGTCGAATTCAGCCCAGCGCGCCAGCAGGTCGGCATGCACTTCTTCAAAGGGCAGGGCGGTGCCGGAGACGTTGATATAGATCACATCCATCCAGATGTGGCTGCGGATTTCGATGAGGCCCAGCAGGGCGCGGTCGATGCCTTCATGGGTGTTCTGGCCGGGGCCGCCCACATGGGGCGTGCTGACAAGGCGGCCATCGGTGGAATAGCACCAGCTATGATAGGGGCAGCGAATGGCCCCTTCGATGCGCCGGGGTTCTTCGATCAGGATCATGCCACGGTGACGGCAGGTGTTCTGGAAGACGCGGACGTTGTCTTCGCGGTCACGCACAATGAAAAGCGGCATGCCAAGGAATGTCAGAGGCACCGCATCGCCCACTTCGGGGACATCAGCGGCAACGGCAAGACCCGCCCAATTGTCAAACAGGACCGCATCGCGTTCCTCCGCAAAGGTCGCGGGATCGATGTAATGGGCGTTGGGAAGACCGTTGGCCTTGGCAATGGGCTGGCGCACGGCGCTCAGATCAGTGGGGTGATCCTGCATGGCTGTCTCCTGTTCCTTGTGCGGTCCAGCCTAGCGGCCTCGCATGGGCCTATGCCCTTCATCCGCGACATCGACTTTTTCAGGGGCGACATGTTGTTCAGGCGCATGCGGGCCGGTCAGGCGAAGGGAACCTCGACCCGCAACAATCTGCGATGGAAGGGCGGCAGATCATCTGCGCTGCAATAGCCTGCTGCGCGGGCTGCATGCAGGACAGGGGCCATCTCCCTGCCGAGGTATTCATAGACCAGGCGGGTTGCACGCACTTCGCCGGTGACTTCGGGAACGGTGCGGGTGACATATCCAACCCAATAGTTGTTCTCAAAGGACGCAACCCGGCTGAGGTAATTGAACGAGCATGTCATCGCATTGTGGCGCGATACGAACAGGCCGATGCCGTCTTCCTGCTGCATGACAAGGCCACGATACTCCCGCGATTTGGGAGAGATTGGCAGCGCCTGCAATTGCATCGCCTCGCGGGTTTCAAAACCGCGCATGCAGGTGGTCTTGCCCTGTCGGCTGACATGCACCAGCGCGGTCATGAACACGGTCTGCTTGACAAAGCTGCGGCGGGAGAAGCGGTAAAATCCGGTGGGAAAGATGTCTTCGGGCACGTCCTGCGCGCCTGCGCCAACATACTCCCGCAAGAACGGATTGCTGATCGGATCGTCGGTGTTGGCGATCTTGTCAACCGGTTCAAGCAACACGCGACCGTCAACATCGAAGAAGGCGCAGATGCGGGCCAGCACATCAGGGCGGGGAAAACTCTCTCCGCTGAGGTAACGGTTGAACTGGGTGCGGTTGATGTTGAGCTGTCTGGACAGGTCAGAGATCGACGTGTACCCCGCAGCCAGCCGCCGCAGGTTCGCGCCAAACATGGCGCGCAGTTCGGCCGGAGAAGACTGCTTTTGCGTGATCAATGTGTTAGGATTCTCTTTACCACTCTTGCTTAAGTAGAACCACGCGATCACTTTCCATGCTAAGGTTTTAGCATGACGCTTGAGTGCTACAAAACTGACGCTAAAGCGCAACAAGTGCCCTTGTCAACGACACAAAATACGCGGGATCTGGATCATAAAACCCATATCCTTCCACACCGCGTTGTTGATACCGTCCACTAATACGAAGAAAAAGTTGCAGGTGACGTAGAATGATTGGTGTTGTGCTTTGGAGCGATCCTGACGGGAACTCAGCCGTTTTCTGGTGTGAGGATCAGGGCGATCTGGCCTATTTTGAGCGGACCGGCGATGTTTTCGTTGGCGGGTCGCTGTTTGTGGCCGGTGACATGGTGCAATTCGACATCCGCTATGACGGCAAGATGCGCTGCGCGATTGAACCGCGTCTGCTACAGGAACAGGTGTGTCAGAGCCTGCCGTCGCGGTTGCGTCAGACGGCGCAGGCGCAGCCATCACAAACGACCGGCACCACGGGGCAGGCCACAGGCCGGTCCGCGAAGGTGGTGCCATTTGAAGGGCGCAGGGCGACAGCTGCAAAACCGCAACTGCATGCTGTCAAAGCCTGATCAGGCGTCGCCCCCCGGAGCCTGATCGCGCGTCTTCAATTTTGTCCAGCCTGCCGGGGTCAGTCACCCCGTGACAGCGCCGCAACACCCGTCCGCGCAACCTCCGTCAGGCCAAGGGGCCGCATCAGGTCCGCGAAGGCGTCGATTTTCTCCGGCGCGCCGGTGATTTCGAAAATGAAGCTTTCCAGCGTGCTGTCGACCACATTGGCGCGGAAGATATCCGCCAGCCGCAAAGCCTCGACCCGGTGATCGCCTTTGCCCGCGACTTTGAACATGGCCAGTTCGCGTTCGACCGATGCGCCTTCGACGGTCAGGTCATGCACTTCGACGACAGTCACGATCCGGCCCAGCTGCGCCTTGATCTGTTCAATCACCTGCGGCGTGCCGGAGGTGACGATGGTGATGCGGCTGAGGTGTCCGGTGTGATCGACTTCGGCGACTGTCAGGCTGTCGATGTTATAGCCGCGCCCGGAGAACAGGCCGATCACACGGGCCAGCACACCCGGTTCGTTTTCGACCAGCACGGCAAGGGTGTGGCGTTCAACCACATCCGAGAAGTTGGGCCGTAGGTTATAGGCGGAGTGGCTGGTGGCGCCTTTTTTGATTTTTAGGGCTGACATTACATCACCTCGATTATTTGGATATCGTCAGAACCATTCAGGATCTGCTCTATTTGCTTTGTGTATTTCTTTGAGATTTCATTTGCAGATGCCTTCGAGAACAAGCCTTTCAGAAACGGTTGCAACACTCTCAATGAGACTTGATGCATGTCGCGCCTTTCATACTCAGCAGAGCATTCGAGCCAGATTGAAACGTCGGAAGGCTCCTTAACCTCCAAGATGTGCGCGTAGTCTTCGGCGAATTGTCTTTCGAAACGAACACCCTGTTTTTCCAAAGCGACTTTTAGAAAGTCCGAAAGCTGCTTTCCAAATGTTCCGACCTGAATAAACAGAGCTTCTTCGTCGTTCTTGCCGTGCCCAACGATGTCATCAAGGTCATGGTCAGACATAGCTTCACCTCTTACGGGATGAAACGCGAAAGACTTAATGAACCATTCACGTACGACCTTGTTGGTCACACCAACACCTTCCCCTCAGCATCAATCGCCGTGGAGGTATCCACCTCACCCATGATCATCTCATTATGCGCCTTGCCCGAGGGGATCATCGGGAAGCAGTTTTCGTGCTTTTCAACCAGACAGTCAAAGATCACCGGCCCGTCGTGGTTCAGCATCTCCATGATCGCATCGTCCAGATCATCAGGGTCCGAGCACAAGATGCCCTTCGCGCCAAAGGCTTCGGCCAGTTTCACGAAATCGGGCAGGGATTCACTCCAGGACGACGAATACCGCTCCCCGTGCAGCAACTCCTGCCACTGGCGCACCATGCCAAGGCGCTCGTTGTTGAGGATGAACTGTTTGACGGGCAGGTTGTACTGCATCGCCGTGCCCATTTCCTGCATGTTCATCAGCCATGAGGCTTCACCGGCCACGTTGATCACCAATGCCTCAGGGTGCGCCATCTGCACACCGATGGAGGCGGGGAAGCCGTAGCCCATCGTGCCCAGACCGCCGGAGGTCATCCAGCGGTTGGGGTCTTCGAACCCGAGATACTGCGCGGCCCACATCTGGTGCTGGCCCACTTCGGTACAGATATAGCGGTCGTGATCCTTGGTCAGCGCTTCCAGCCGCGCGAGCGCGTGCTGGGGTTTGATCACTTTGCCCTTCTGGGTGAACTTCAGACAGTCCACGCTGCGCCATTCGTCGATCTGCTTCCACCATTTGGCGACAGCTTCGGCATTGGTCTTGCGGCCACGGGATTTCCAGACCTTCAGCAGGTCTTCGAGCACATGGCCCACGTCGCCCATGATCGGGATGTCCACGCGGATCACTTTGTTGATCGAAGAGGGATCAATATCGATATGCGCCTTGATGGACTTGGGGCTGAAGCGGTCGACCACGCCAGTGATCCGGTCGTCAAAGCGGGCGCCGATGTTGATCATCAGATCGCAGTCGTGCATCGCCATGTTGGCTTCATAGAGCCCGTGCATGCCCAGCATGCCGACCCATTTGTCACCAGACGCGGGATAGCACCCCAGACCCATCAGAGTGGATGTGATCGGGAAACCTGTCGCCTCCACCAATTCACGCAGCAATTGCGAGGCACCGGGGCCGGAGTTGATCACCCCGCCGCCGGTATAGAAAATCGGCCGTTTGGCTTTTTCCATCGCCGCCACAAGTTCGGTGATCGCTTCCAGATCGCCTTTCAGCTGCGGCTGATAGCGGGAGGTGGAGCGGGCCTTGGGGGCATAGGTGCCGGTGGCGAATTGCACATCCTTGGGGATGTCCACCAGCACAGGGCCGGGTCGGCCCGAGGTGGCCACGTGGAATGCCTCGTGGATCACACCGGCGAGTTTGTCGGTCTCTTTCACCAGCCAGTTGTGTTTCGTACAGGGGCGCGTGATGCCCACGGTGTCGGCTTCCTGAAAGGCGTCAGAGCCGATCATGAAGGTTGGCACCTGACCGG